>WNFM01359935.1_pt2 | contig 17754 bp, 15 predicted proteins | sample 5400271 | NCBI WGS metagenome assembly WNFM01 (sample SAMN13153352, study PRJNA577476) | soil metagenome | isolation source: 60 cm saprolite on Douglas fir-dominated hillslope | place: USA:California | collected 2013-09-17 | reverse complement strand
GCCCCAAAGCGCGCGGCCGATTCCAAGCGCGGAGCCGTCGTTCAACCTCAGCGACGTCGAGCTGCAGGCCTGGGAAGCACACCTGTTACCCAAGTGCGACGGTTCGAAGTCGGTGGGCGATCTCGTCCAGCTGTCGGGCAAGCCGGAGAACGAAGTGCTTGGGACGCTCGCGGGACTCACCGCGCTCAAGATCCTCGACCTGCGCTGACCTCCGCCGCGATGTGCGCGAGCACGCGCTGGTGGATCTGATGGATCAACAGATCGCTGAAGAACGCCCAGTAGGTCTGGGGCTCCATCGAGAGCTGATAGAAGGTGCGGCCCTCGAGGCGCGTCCGGCCGCCCGCGAGCGCGATCAGGCGGAATTCGCCGCGGCGGCTCTGCAGCGTGTCGAGCAGATGCTGCGCGTAGACGTGGCGGTAGGGACTCCACTCGTGCATCGGCGGCGGCTGTGAACGGACGTCGAAGGCGAGGCGCGACGGCTCGTCCCAGGCGGTGATCGGCTCGACGAAAGCGCCGGTGGAGAATTCGCAGCGGCGGACGGCGCCGACGCCTTTGCCCTCGAGGCGCGCCCGCACGGGGTAGGCGATGCCGAGGCGGAAGAACCAGTCGGGCGGTTCGTCGAGATCGGCGAAGCCGAGAACGTGCGGCCAGACTGCTTCCGGCGGCGCGTCGATCTCGATCGAGCTGAGCACTTCGCGCAGCGGCGGCGGCTGCAGCTTCGCGTCGAGCGCGGTCGCGAGCGGCAGGGCGATGGGCAGCGCAATGCCGACGCAGATCGCGCCTTCGAGCGCGAAGAGCAGCGTGGCGAGCGCGGCGACGATGACGGTCAGCGCGCCCAGCGCGACGGTGCGCGGTTTGGGCCCGCTGCGGTTGTAAAGAAAGCCTGCAGCCGCGCCCATCGTGAACGGCGTGCCCATGAAGACGGCCGCGTTGTACGTCTTGAACCAGAGCACGTAGAGCCCGAGCGAGATCGCGCCGATGCCGAGTCCGGCCGCGACGCCCTGGAAGGCCGCGCGCAGACGCCGCGTGTCCTGGACGAAATCGGGACGCACGGTCTCGCCCGGCCGCGCTTTTTCCAGGCAGAGAAAAACCATCAGCATCCAGTTCAGCACCGGCACGAAGAAGAGCAGCACGAGCCACGGCGAGCGTTGCGCGTCGAGCAGGCGGCGCAGCGTCATCGAGACGCCGATCCAGAGGAAGGGCAAGGTCCAGGCCGCGAGCGCGAGCCAGAGCCACTGCGGCGCGGCCGGCACGAGCCGCGTGCGAAAGCTCACCAGCGGATTCAGGTAGTCGAGCGGCGTCCATGTCACGCCGGCGACCAGCCGCAGCGCCAGCGTGTCCGCGCAGTACTTGAACGCCATAAGCGCGGCGCCGTGAAAAAGATAGGTCCGCCGATCGACCGGCAACCTCAGCCCGAACCAGAGCTTGAGCAGTCTGAGCATCCCCGCACGATACATCGCCCTGCCTTGACACTCCTTCCCTTCGCCGGAGCAGCAGAAGCGCTTCGACGAAGGCTTCGCCGCGGCCGTCGCGAAGTATCCGGCAGAGAAGCGCAAGGCCGCGCTTCTGCCCGCGCTGCACCTCGCGCAGGACGAGATGGGCTGGCTTTCCGAGCCGGCGATGGCCTACGTCGGCAGCCTGCTCGACGTGCCGCCGGTGCGCGTCCGCGAAGTTGCTACTTTTTATACCATGTATCATCTTAAGCCGGTCGGCCGCCACCACATCGGCGTCTGCAATTCGATTTCATGTTGGTCGATGGGCTCCGAGAAGATCCTCGGTCACTGCGTGGAAAAACTCGGCATCCGCCCTGGCGAGACGACGCGCGACGGCCATTTTTCACTCGAGGAAGTGGCCTGCCTCGCCGCCTGCGGGACCGCGCCCGCGGTGCTGGTCAACAACTTCACCTTCGTCGAAGGCGTGACGCCCGCGTCGATGGACGCGCTCTTCGAGAAGTTGCGCAACGAGCCCGGCCAGAGGATGACCCCACCACCGGGGGACACGAAGGCGCCTGGCGGCGGCCATCATGTCCCCGGCACGTACGGGGAGCACTCGTGACCGGCCCGAGGATCCTCACCGTCGATTGGGACAAGCCGAAGAGCTGGACGCTCGAGACGTACAAGGCGTCGGGCGGCTACACCGCGCTCAAGAAAGCGCTCAAGCAGAAGCCGCAGGAGATCGTCGACGAAGTGGTGAAGGCGAACCTGCGCGGCCGCGGCGGCGCGGGCTTTCCCACCGGCATGAAGTGGAACTTCGTCCGCAAGGAGACGAGCTTCCCCAAATACCTCGTCGTCAACGCCGACGAAGGCGAGCCGGGCACCTTCAAGGATCGGGAGATCCTGCTCAAGTCGCCGCACATGTTCGTCGAGGGGCTGATCATCGGCTGCTACGCCATCGACTGCCACCTCACCTACGTCTACTGCCGCGGCGAGTTTCGCGACTCGGCGATGGCGCGCCTGCAGCAAGCGATCGACGAAGCGCGCGACGCCGGCTACATCGGCAAGAACATTCTCAAGAGCGGATTCGAACTGGAGATGCACGCGGTCTTCGGCGCCGGCGCGTACATCTGCGGCGAAGAGACGGCGCTGCTCGAATCGCTCGAGGGCCGCAAGGGCTACCCGCGCCTCAAGCCGCCGTTTCCGGCCAACGCGGGCGGCGGTCTCTTCAAGCAGCCAACCGCGGTCAACAACGTCGAGACGCTGGCCAACCTGCCCGTGATCATCAAGATGGGCGGCGACGAGTATTCGAAGATCGGCCTCGTCCCCAAGAACGGCGGCACACGTCTCTTTGCCGTCAGCGGCCACGTGAAGAAGACGGGCGTGTTCGAGGCGCCGATGGGCGTCAGCTTCCAGGCGTTGCTCGACGACTACTGCGGCGGCATGCGCGAAGGCTCGACGCTGAAAGCGATCATCCCCGGCGGCAGCAGCTCGGCGATCATGACCGCCGCCGAAGCCGACTGGGCGAGCGACTTCGACACGCTGAAAGCGAAGAAGACGATGGCCGGCTCGGGCGCGGTCGTCTACCTCGACCAGTCGATCAACATGGCGCACGCGCTCGCCAACGTCATGCGCTTCTACGCGCACGAGAGCTGCGGCCAGTGCACGCCTTGCCGCGAAGGCACCGCCTGGCTCTCACGGCTGCTGGACAAGATCATCGCGGGCAAGGGCGAGAAGACCGACGTCGACAACGTCCACCAGATCGCGCGGCAGATGGAGATGAAGACCATCTGCGCCCTCGCCGACGGCGCGGCCATGCCTGCGAAGAGCTACATCGAGAAGTTCCGCGGCGACTTCGACGCGCTGGTGCGAGGGTAAGTGGAAGCGATTCTCTTTTACATTTTCGCCGCGGGCGTGCTCGCGGGCGGATCGCAGGTGGTGCTCCGCCGCAACCCCATCTACGGCGCGCTCGCGCTGGTGGGCTGCTTCTTCTTTCTCGCCGGCATCTATTTGCTGCTCTCCGCGCCGCTCATCGCCATCCTGCAAGTGATGGTCTATGCGGGCGCCGTGATGGTGCTCTTCGTCTTCGTCATCATGCTGCTCAATTTGAAAGAGGAGGAATTGGGCGAGGCGAAGTTTGGATTCTGGAAAGGCGCCGGGGTCGCCGCGGTGCTGGCGGGCACGGGCCTCATCGCCTGGCGCGCGCTCGGGCCGGCCTATCCGGGAGCGCCCGTCTGGGACAACGCCGTCCGCCAGGCGGCCGCGGGCTTCGGCGGCGTCAAGGCGGTGGGCCGCACGCTCTATCTCGCCTCGGTGCTGCCCTTCGAAGTGACTTCGCTCCTGCTGCTCGTCGCAGTCGTCGCCGCGGTCGTGGTCGCGAAGGGGAAGATCTGATGTTCGAATTCTTCCATGCGCACCAGGCGCAGCATTACCTCGTGCTCGCGGCGCTGCTCTTCGCGCTGGGCGCGGCCGGCGTCGTCGTGCGGCGAAACGCCATCATCGTGCTCATGAGCATCGAGCTGATGCTCAACGCGGTGAACCTCACCTTCCTCTCCTTCGCCCGCTTTCCGCTGGTGCCCAATTCGCCGATGCCCATGGGCACTTTCCTCCACGGCCACACCGCGGTCTTCTTCGTGATCGCGACCGCGGCGGCCGAGGCGGCGGTGGGCCTCGCCATCATCATCGCGGTGTTCCGCAGCCGGACCAGCGTCAACGTCGACGAGTTCGACACGCTCAAGCTGTAAAGGAGCCGTGCTTGGAAGTCTCCTGGCTGCACCTCATTCCGCTCTTGCCGCTGATGGGCGCCGCCGTCTGCGGACTGACCGGCAAGTGGCTGCCCAAGTCGTGGCTCTACGCGGTGGCGCTGGTGAGCGTGCTGCTCTCGCTCTGCATCGGCGTCTTCGCCTTCGCGCATCTCGACGACGAGGTGAAGCTCTTCCACGAGCTGGCCTTCAACTGGTTCGCCGCCGGCAGCCTGCACGTCGACATGGCCTTCACGCTCGACCGCCTTTCTGGCGCGCTGGTGCTGGTGGTCACCGGCGTCGGCTTCCTCATCCACGTCTACTCGGTCGGCTACATCGACGAGGACCCGGGCTACGCGCGCTACTTCGCGTACCTGAACCTCTTCGTCGCGGCCATGCTCACGCTCATCCTCGGCGACAACCTGGTCGCCATGTTCGTCGGGTGGGAAGGCGTCGGGCTCTGCAGCTATCTCTTGATCGGCTTCTGGTTCACCGACGACGCGAAAGCGTACGCGGCGACTTCGGGTTCCTGATCGGAATTTTCATTCTCTACAACCAGACCGGCAGCGTGACGTTTTCGCAGATCTCCGCGGCCACGCTCCCGCTCGGCGTCGCTTCGATGGCCGCGCTCTGCCTCTTCATCGGCGCCACCGGCAAGAGCGCGCAGCTTCCGCTCTACATCTGGCTGCCCGACGCGATGGCCGGTCCCACGCCGGTCTCCGCGCTGATCCACGCCGCGACCATGGTGACCGCCGGCGTCTATATGGTGGCGCGGCTCTCGGCGCTCTACGTCAGCGCGCCCGGCGTCATGGCGCTGGTCGCGATCGTCGGCGCGCTCACGGCCCTCTGGGCCGCGCTCATCGGCACCTCGCAGAACGACATCAAGAATGTGCTCGCGTACTCGACCGTCTCGCAGCTGGGCTACATGTTCATCGGCGTCGGCGTGGGCGCGTTCTTCGCCGGGACCATGCACCTCATTACCCACGCATTCTTCAAAGCCTGCTTGTTCCTCGGCTCCGGCGCGGTGATTCACGGCCTGCACGGCGAGCAGGACGTGCAGCGCATGGGCGGATTGCGCAAGTACATGCCGTCGACGCGCAATACCTTCCTGATAGCAACCATTGCAATCACCGGCATTGTTCCTATCAGCGGCTTTTTCTCCAAAGACGAAATCCTCGCGCAGGCGCTGCACACCCGCGCTTTCAGCTATCTCACGCTGACGCCGAACGGGACTTCGCACCTGACCTGGCTCGGGCCGTTGCTCTACGTGACTGGATCGTTCGCGGCTTTCCTCACCAGCTTCTATATGTGGCGTTGTTACTTCCTCACTTTTTCAGGCGAGTATCGCGGGCCCGAGAACGTGCACCCGCACGAGTCGCCGTCGGTGATGACGCTGCCGCTCTGGATCCTGGCCGCGCTCAGCGTCCTGGGGCTCGTCCTCGGACTGCCCGCCGAGTGGGCGCAGCATCTCGGTCTGCAGGGCTGGACGTGGGAGCACTTCACCGAAGGCGTCTTCGCGGCGCCGCGCGGCGGATCGCCCGAGGAGTTCTCGCCCTGGCCGGGCTATCTGATCGCGCTGGTCGTCGGCTGGGCGGGCTGGGCGGCCTCCTATGCGCTCTATTACAAGCGCGGCGTCGCGGGAGACGAGGCGCTCACCGCGCGCGTCGGCGGATTGCGGCGCGCGCTCGTCAACAAGCTCTACGTCGACGAATTCTACGGCTTCACCATCGTGCGCCCGCTCTGGGCGCTGGCCCGCGGGCTCTGGCGCGTGGTCGACGCGACGCTCATCGACGGCCTCCTCGTCAACGGCGTCGCCGGCTTCATCGCCTGGTGCGGCGCGCTCGCCCGCCGCTTCCAGGACGGCAACGTGCAGCGCTACGCCGCCGTCACCGCGGTCGGCGTCGCCGCCCTCGTCTACGTCTTCCTGGCGAGGGGCCCGTGAACTGGATCGAGACGCACCTCCTCACCATCGTCACCTTCCTGCCGCTGGCCGGCGCGGTCCTGATCGCGCTGCTCCCGCGAGGCGAGGGCGCGCAGCACAAAGGCACTGCATTTATATTTAGTCTACTCACGTTCTTCGCTTCGATCCCCCTCTGGACCAGCTTCCGCCCCGTCGGCAAGTGGGCCTTCGAGCAAAAGAGCGAGTGGGCGCCGGGGATGGGCTTCAGCTACCACGTCGGCCTCGACGGCGTGGCGCTGCTGCTGGTCATGCTGACGACGTTCCTCGGGCCCATCGTCGTGCTCAGCTCGTGGAAGGCCATCCAGGAGCGCGTGAAGGTGTACTGCATCGCGCTCCTGTTGCTCGAGACGGCGATGCTCGGCACGCTCGCTTCGCTCGACCTCGTGCTCTTCTATACGTTCTGGGAAGCGATGCTGATCCCGATGTACCTGCTCATCGGCATCTGGGGCAGCGAGCGGCGCATCTACGCGGCCGTGAAGTTCTTCCTCTTCACCTTCGTCGGCTCGGTGCTGATGCTGCTCGCCATCTTCTGGCTCTGGAGCAACTCGGGCGCCGCCGGTCACCGCACTTTCGATTACGTCGAGCTGCTCGCGCAGGGCACGCTGAACCCGGACACGCAGAAGTGGCTCTTCGCGGCATTCGCGCTGGCCTTCGCCATCAAAGTCCCCATCTGGCCGCTGCACACCTGGCTGCCCGACGCGCACACCGAAGCGCCGGCCGCCGGCTCGATCATCCTCGCGGGCGTGATGCTGAAGATGGGCACGTTCGGATTCATCCGCTACGCGATGCCGCTCTTCCCGCAGGCGGCGCTGGCCCACGCGCCTTACATTGCCGCGCTGGGCGTGATCGGAATCGTCTACGGCTCCTTCATGTGCATGGCGCAGACGGACATGAAGCGGCTCATCGCCTACTCGTCGGTCGCGCACCTCGGCTTCGTCATGCTCGGGCTCTCCGCGCTGACTGCGGAGGCGGTGAGCGGCGCGGTCCTGCAAATGGTGAATCACGGAATCTCCACCGGCGCGCTCTTCCTCATGATCGGCTATCTCTACGAGCGCACGCACACGCGCGATCTCTCGCAGTACGGCGGCGTCGCGCGGGTGGCGCCGGCCATCGCGGCCGCCTTCCTCGTCATCACTCTCTCGAGCATCGGCCTGCCGGGCACCAACGGGTTCGTCGGCGAGTTTCTCATCCTGATTGGAACTTTCATCTCGAGGGATCTGCCCAACGCCGCGCCGCTCGCCATCGCCGCCGCGACCGGCGTGATCCTCGGCGCGGTCTACATGCTCTGGATGTACCAGCGCGTCTTCTTCGGCAAGGACGGCAAAGCCGCCTCGCACGGCTTCGAAGATCTTTCGGTGCGCGAGTGGTTCACCGTCGCGCCGCTGCTCGTCGCCATCGTCTGGATCGGCTTTGCGCCGCAGCCGCTGCTGAGTGCAGTGAGGGATCCGGTCGACGCCTTCGTGCAGCGTGTGGTCCATCCGCCGCAGCGTGCGCGCGCCGAGCCGGTGCCGCCGCCGTCGCTGATGCCTGCGCCCGCGCAGGACGCAGTGCCCGCCCTCGATCCCACGCAGGGGCCGCCGCGCATCTTCATGCCGCAGCGCGCGCCCATGGCCCGGCCGCCGGGAGAGGGCCGATGAACCCGTTCGAAGACGCGCCGAAGGCGCCTCCCTGCGGGTCCACGGCAAGCGGAGCGAGACCGTGAACTTCAACCCCAACGATCTCTACGGCATCCTCCCCGCGCTCATCCTCTCGGTTGGCGCGATGCTCTTGTTGACGAGCGAAGTCTTCCTGAAAGCGGGCGCAAGCGAGGCGCCCGATCGCCGCTACCAGGCGTGGCTCGCGGCCGCCTTCGCCGCTGCCGGACTCTGGGCGGCGCTCGCGCAACTTCCCGATCCGACGCTCTCGCTCTTCTCCGGCGCGGCCGTCAGCGACGGCTTCGCGCGCGTGGTGGCGGCCGTCGTCTGCGGCTCGCTCTTCATCTCCTGCATCGTCGCCTTCTCGTATCTCGAGTCGCTGCGCGCGACCCGCGGCGAGTTCTACGCGCTCGCGCTCTTCTCCGCGGCGGGAATGTGCCTGCTCGCGCAGGCGACCGATCTGATCGTGATGTTCATCTCGCTGGAAGTGATGTCGCTCGCGGTCTACGCGCTCTGCGCGTACCTGCGCCGCGGCAAGCGTCCGGCGGAGGCGGCTTTCAAGTACTTCATCCTCGGCAGCTTCGCCTCGGCGATCTTCCTCTACGGCGCGGCGTTGGCGTTCGGCGCAACCGGCTCCACGCGCATCGCCGACGTGGCCGCCGCGCTCCGCTCCGGCGGCGCTCCTGGCGCGGGCACGCTGCTCTCGGCTTCGGTGGCGCTGCTCGCCTCGGGCTTCGCTTTCAAGGTCGCCGCGGTTCCCTTCCACATGTGGGTGCCCGACGTGTACGACGGCGCGCCCGCTCCCGTGACCGGCTTCATGGCCGCGGGAGTCAAGGCCGCCGCCTTCGCCACGTTGGTCCGAATTCTGGTCATCGGCTTCGGCGACGTGAACGCCGCGACGGGGGAACACGGCTGGCAGGATCTGATCGTCTGGCTCGCGATCCTCACCATGCTGACGGGAAACCTGCTCGCCATCCCGCAGCGGAGCGTGAAGCGGATGCTGGCGTATTCGTCGATCGCGCACGCCGGCTATCTCTTGGTTGCCGTGGCCTCGATGGGCGCCCAGGGCCCGCGCGCCGACGCCACCGAAGGCCTGCTCTTCTATCTCGCGTCCTACGCGGCCACCGTCATCGGCGCTTTCGGAGTCGTCGCGATCATCGAGCGCAAACTCGCGCTCTCGGGTCTGGGCGACGACATCTCGTCGTGGGCGGGCCTCTCCGAGAAACATCCGCTGCTCGCGGCCGCCATGTCGCTCTTCATGATCTCGCTCGCGGGCGTGCCGCCGACCGCGGGGTTCATGGCCAAGCTGACCGTTTTCCGCTCGGCCATCGAAGCGGGGCTCGCGCCGCTGGCGATCTTCGGCGTGCTCACCAGCGTCGCAGGGCTCTACTACTACCTGCGCGTGGTCGTGAACGTGTACATGGTGCCGGAAGCGAAGCCCGACGCTGTCCAGGGCGGGCGGCTGCTCTCGGCGGGCATCGCCATCGCAGGGTGCGCGCTGATCGTGATCTGGTTGGGCGTGCAGCCCGGCACCTTCGCGGCGCTCACGCAGAGCGCCGCCGCAGCGTTCTCGCGCTAGGCCTTCTTGAGCAGCACGTAGACCGCGCCGCCGCCGCCGTCATGCGGGCGCGCTGTCGTGAACGCCAGCACATGGCGCGCGAAGCGGTCGGTCGCCATCCAGCGCTTGAGCGCTTCCTTGAGGACCGGCACCTGGTCCTTCGAGTGCAGCCCGCGCCCGTGCACCACCAGCACGCACCGCTTCCCGGACTGCCGCGCGCCGGTGAGAAATGCTTCGAGCTCGAGCTTGGCTTCGTCCTTCAAGAGCCCGTGCAGATCGACGTGCGCCTGCACCGCGAACTCTCCCTTGCGCAGCTTGCGCACCACCTGCCCGTCGAGGCCGGTCGCGTGGCCCTCGATGAACTCCTCGGTGTCGGAGATCTCGAACTTCACCGTGCCCCGCACCAGCGCGCGCAACTCGTCGTACGCTTCGAGGTCCGGATCGAGCGGCCCCTTTCCGACCGAGAGCGCCTGCGGCGCCGGCTTGATGCGCCCGCTCCGATCCGGCAGCGGCCGCGCGCCATCGACCGCCACCGACCAGAGCTCGTCTTCGCTGAGTCCCTGCGAGCGTCGGACTGGCGCCGGCTCGGGCGCCTTCTTCACAGGTGGCGGCGCCGGCCGCTCGGGCAGCTTCACGCCTCCAAACGGATTGTTGAACGGCCGTTCCTTCTTGCCCACGCCGGGAGTCTATTCCTTGCGCAGTCCCAGCCGCTTCATCTTCCGCCACAGCGTCGTGCTCGACACGTCCAGCTCGCGGGCGACGCGGTCGAGCGATCCGTCGTTGCGCGCGAGGGCCGCCTCGATGGCCTTCTTCTCGGCCCAGTCCACTTCGCGCGCCAGCGAACGAACCCCGCTGGGCGGCGTTTCGGTGGACAGCACGGTCCGCGTCTCGATGAAGACGTCGTCGGCGTCGATCTCGTCGCTGTGCGCCAGCGCCGCAGCCTGCTCGACGATGTTCTCCAGCTCGCGCACGTTGCCGGGGAAATCGTAGAGGGCCATCTTCTGCAGCGCGCCCTGCGTCAGCGTGCGCCGCGTCCCGTTGCGCTGGTTGAAGCCGGTGAGGAAGTGCTGGGCCAGAAGCGGAATGTCCTCTTTCCGCTCGCGCAGCGGCGGCGCCAGCAGCGGCACCACGTTCAATCGATAATACAGATCTTCGCGGAACCGCTTTTCCAGGATCGCAGTCTTCAAGTCCTGGTTGGTCGCCGCGATCACCCGCACGTCCACCTGGATGGAAGTCACGCGCAACAGCTTCGCCTGGAACGCCGGCGTGGTCTCCGCGATCTCGTCGAAGAAGAAGGTGCCGCCGCCCGCGTCCTCGAAGAGGCCTTGCCGCAGCTTGACCGCTCCGGTGAAGGCGCCCTTCACGTGTCCGAACAGCTCGCTCTCGAGCAGCGGCTCGCTGATGGCCGCGCAGTTCACCGGCACGAAGGGGCGCGCCGCACGCTTCGAATTGGCGTGGATGGCGCGCGCGATCAGCTCCTTGCCCGTCCCGCTCTCGCCGGTGATCAGCACCGTGACGTCGGTGGGCGCCACGCGGACCAGGCGCGTGAGCAGATCGCGCATCGGCGCCGATCGTCCCACCAGCGCGTCGAGCTTGTAGCGCTGGCGGAACTCATCGGAGAAGAGGCCCACGTCGACGAGCAGCCGCTTCTTCTCCAGCGCGCGCTGCACGCGCACCAAGAGCTCGCTCTCGGTGAAGGGCTTGGAGATGTAGTCGTGCGCGCCCATCTGCATGGCGTCGACCGCGCTCTCCACCGTGCCGTAGCCGGTCATCACGATCACCTGCGTGGCCGGCGCGACCTCCAGCGCCCCGCGCAGCACCGCCAGCCCGTCGAGCGGCTCCATCTTCAGATCGGTCAGGACCAGGTCGAACGGCTCGGCCAGGAGGCGCGAGAGGGCCAGCTCACCGCTCTCCACCTCGGCGACCTCGTAGCCCGCCTGCTTGAGGATGAGCGCGGTGGTGGTGCGCATGTTCTTCTGATCGTCGACGATCAGAATGCGCGACTTCTGCGCGGCCCCCGCCATGGCCCAACAATACGGGGTTCAGCCTTCGATCGGAAGCAGGAGCTGAAATTCTGCCCCGGAGGCGGCGTCGGCGAGAGCGAGGGTGCCTCCGTGGCCCTCGATGATGCGCTTGGCAACTGCGAGGCCGAGTCCCGTCCCCATCGCCTTGGTGGTGAAGAAAGGCTGGAAGATCTTTTCGCGCGAGGCGGCAGGGATGCCCGGGCCCGAGTCGCGGATGGCGATCTCCGCCCGCGCAGCGCCATCCTCCCCGCGCCGGCTCGCGCGCACGTCGAGCAGTCCGCCGTGCGGCATCGCTTGGTGCGCGTTGAGGAAGAGGTTGACGAGCGCCTGCCGCAGGAGTCGCGCGTCGGCGCGCACAGTGGCGGCCTCTGGAGCGATCTGGATCTCGACCTTCACCGCGTCGGAGGAGGGGCCCAGCTGCTGGCGCGCGGCGGCCACCGCATCCTCGATCAGCGGCCGCAGCGGCGCGGGCTCCAGCGCCGGACGCACCGGGCGCGAATAGTCGAGCAGGTCGCCCACCATCCGGTTGAGCCGGTCGGCTCGCAGGCTGCCCACCGAGTTGAAGATCACGCCCAGCGGGTTGCGCACCTCGTGCGCGATCGAGGCCGAGAGCGCGCCCAGCGCGGCCAGCCGCTCGCGGTCGATCAACTCCTTCTGCGTCCGCTCCAGCTCCGCGTAGCTCCGGCGCAGATCGGCATAGAGGCGCGCGTTCTCCAGAGTGGAGGAGATGAGCTGCGCTGCGTGCGTAGCGAGCCGCGCATCGAGGAGATCGAAAGTGCGGCTGGTGCGCTCGAAGAGCGAGAGCACGCCCAGCGCGCGCCCGTGCGAGAGCAGCGGCACCGCCAGCGTCGAAGTGCAGCGGAAGCGGCGCACGATCTCGGGCGCGACCCGCAGGTCAGCGGCGGTGTTGGTGGAGAACTGCGCGAGCTGCGTCTTGAACGCTGCGCCGCTCAGCCATTCCTGGTCGAGGGGGAATTCCGTTCCCAGCCGCGCGTCCACCTCCGGATCCGGCTCCTCGCGCGCGGCCACGCGCAGCGCAGTCCCGCTCTCGTTGGGCAGGAAGACGTAGGCGCAGCTGCAGCGGAGCGATCGCGCGGCGATGCGCGCTCCCGACTCGAGCACCTCATCCACCTCGAGCGCGCCCATCACCTCGCGCCCCAGCTCGAGCAGCAGCGAGAGCTGCGCGTTGCGGCGATCCTGCTCTTCGATCTTTCGCGTCGTCTCCAGCGCGGCGCTCAGCTGGCGCCCGAGCAGTCCGACAGCGCCGGCCACCGCGCTGTCGAGGCGATCGCCAGAGCAGCAGATCGCGTAGCGGGGCGCGCCCGCGACGCGGATGACGGCCACCACCGCACGATCGGGAACGCCGGCCGCCGGTGTCGCGGCGGACTCACCGATGCTGGCGAGAAAGGCGGGGAAGTCCTGGATGAGCGTACCTTCCGCCGCGCTCAGATCCTGATCCCGTCCCAGGTCCAGCACCGTCGAGGTGAGGCCGAGATTCAGCAGGCCCTCCTGCAGCACGCGGAAGAAGTCCGCCTGCGTCTGTTCCTGCTGGGCGGCCACGGCCACGTCGACGAGGCCGCGGATCAGATCGGCCGCCTGCTCCCGGATGCGCTCGTCGGTGATGAGGAAGAGATGCGCGCTGGGTCCAGCCGCCGGAAATTGCGAGATGCGCACGCGTGCGCTGATGATCGCGCCGTTCGCGGCCCGGCCTTGATAGTCGAACTCGCTGGGCACCGGCTCGCCGCGCAGCCGCGCTTCGCGCCGCGCGATCACCTGCGCCTGCTGCGATTCCGCGGTGAACATCAGCGGGGCTTCCGCTTCGATCAGCTGCTGGCGCGAATATCCCGTCAGCTCCGCCATCTTCGCGTTGGCGGCGACGAGGCGCAGGCCGACCATCACTCCGGCCGGCAGCGGAATCAGCTCGACCAATTCCTGGATCTCTGCGGGAGTCATCGTTCGCCTCGCCGCAGGACGCGCTTGTCGCCGATGCGCAGCGTGAGCTTCTCCTTGTCGAAGTGCTCGAGCAGCGGGATGGCGAACTTGCGCGTCAGGCCGGTCAGCTCCTTGAACGACTGCGCGTCGACCGATCCCTGCGCGGCCAGGTGGGCGAGCAGCTTCTTGCGCAGATCCTGGAGTGGCGCGGCGCCGAACCAGAGGTCCTCGCTCACCTTGAAGGCGCGTCCCGCAGTCTGCAGGGCCTTGAGCAAGGCCTGCGTCCGCGGCGGCGGCTGGCCGATGAGCGCGGGAAGCTCGTCGGTGCGCGGCGGGTGGAGGCCTGCGCCGTCGAGCAGCGCAGCCAGCTTCTCCTGCGCGTCGGCGTCCTTCCCCGAGAGCCTGGCCGCGACGCCCGGCGGGTGGACGCGCTCGGCGTCGGCGCGCAGCTCGCCTTTCTCGGAGAGGGCCGCGAGCGCCTTGGCGTAGAGCTTCTGCGGAGGAGAGCCGATGCGCTGGCGCAGCTCTTCGCGCGCGATCGAGGGATCGATCTCGCCCTCGTTCTTGCGGAGCCGGTCGAGCAACTTCGACTCCAGCGCCGTCAGCACCTGCGCGTGGGCGTAGACGCGCGCCTCCTTGTCGAAGAGCACGGCGGCGCCCGTCTGCGCGAGGCGCTCCAGCGCCTTCTCGGCGGACTTCGCCGTGAATGCGCCGCGGGCCGCGAGCCGCTGCGGCGATGCGCCCGGATAGCCCGACTCGAGCAGCAATCGCTCGGCTTGCGCGAGCGGATCGTCGCCCGCCAGCGCCTGCAGCGCTTGAACGTCCATCTCGCGTCGCCTGCGCCGGCGCGGCGCCACCGAGAGGATACGCCCGCCGCCAAGCGTGCTCGCGTGCGCGCGCGCGGTCTTGCCCTCTTTGGCCGCCGATTTCGGCAGATCGCCGCGGAGGAGAAAGCGCAGCCCGGCGATGGCTGCCGCGGGCTGCGAGAGCCGGAGCTGCCCCAGCGCGCGCTCGCCCGGCGCGAGCTGCGCACGATCGATGAGCGCCACCACCGCAGGCACCTGTGCGGTTCCGACGTGCGCGAGCAGCCGCGCGCGATCCTTGAGCGGCCGCGCCGCCCAGGGCAGGAGCTCCACCTCCACGTCGAGCACCTGCGCTGCGCCGATCGACTCGAGCGTCCCCGCCGGCACCAGCGCCGAACCGCGCGGAGCGTCGCTCACTTCGACGCCGGCGAGATTCGCCGCCGTGCGCTGGCCCGCGCGTGCCTTCTCCACCGCAGCGCCGTGCACCTGCACGCCGCGCACGCGCACGCCGCGCGCCTTGGCCCCTGCGCCCACCAGATCGACCTCATCGCCCGCCGAGAGCGCGCCTGAGAAGAGCGTGCCCGTCACCACCGTGCCGAATCCTTTGACTGCAAACGATCGGTCGAGCGGAAGAAAGAGCGGTCCCTGTTCCGGCCGCGGCGCCGCTTGCCGCGCCTTTACTGCTGCGGCCACTGCCGCCACCAACTCCGGGAGGCCCTTGCCGGTGCGCGCGGAGACTTCGACGATCGCCGCTTCCTCGAGGAAGGTGCCCTTGGTGAGCTCGCGCAATTCCAGCAGTAGCAATTCGTGGTGATCGGATCCGAGGCCGGGCAACAGATCGGCCTTGGTCAGCGCGACCACTCCCGCTTGCACGCCGAGCAGCCGCAGCACGTCGAGGTGCTCGGCCGTCTGCGGCATCGGGCCCTCGTCGGCCGCGACGCAGAGGACGGCGACGTCGATTCCGCCCGCCGCCGCCACCATCGCCCGCAGGAAGCGCTCGTGGCCGGGTACGTCGACCACGCCAGCGACGCCGACGCCCGGAAGATCGAGGTGCGCGTATCCCGCCTCGAGCGTGATGCCGCGCCGTTTCTCCTCGGGCAATCGATCGGTGTCGATTCCGGTGAGCGCTTTGACGAGCGCGGTCTTGCCGTGATCGACGTGGCCGGCGGTGCCCACCACGACGCGCAGCGGGGTGCTCACGCGCCGCTCTCCGCTTCGGTCCAGCTGACGCCCGGAGCGAGCTTGGTCTTGTCGAGCGACGGCTCTCCCCGCATCACCGCCACCGGCGCCGCGCAGTAGAGCGTGCTCCAGAGCGCTGCGGGCCGATGATTTCCGCTGCGCTTGAGGCCGCCGAAGGGAAGGCGGCCGCTGGCGCCGACGGTGGGTGCGTTCCAGTTGACGACGCCGCAAGCGAGCGCGCGCTGGCACCGGTCGAACGCTTCTGCGCTCCTGGTGTGCACGCTCGCAGCCAGCCCGTACTCGGTGGCGTTGGCGATCGCGATCGCCTCTTCTTCCGAGGAGGCCGCGGCGACAGCGAGGTCCGGCCCGAAGAGCTCTTCGCGCTGGTAGGGAGTGGCCCGCGCCTGCCGCACGAAATGCACCGAGGGCGCCGCGTAGCAGCCGTCGAGGCCGCGCGGCTTCACGCGGCTTGAGGCGAGCACGACCTCCTCGCCGGAGCCAGCGACGCCGCGCTCGAACTTCTCCAGCGCGCCCGGCGAAGCGAGCGGGCCCATGAAGACGCCGTCATCGAGCGGATGCCCGATCACCAGCTTCGCTGCCAGTTGCGAGATGCGGGCCGCGAATCTGCGCGCCGTGGCCGCGTCGCCGACGACGATCGCGCGCGAGGCCGCGGTGCAGCGCTGGCCGGCGGAGACGAAGGCGGAAAAGAGCACGTCGTAGCTCGCCTTGTCGAAGTCCGCGTCCGCCAGCACGATGGCTGCGTTCTTCCCGCCCATCTCCAGCGCGAGCAGCTTCGTCTGGCCCTGATTGGCGCGCTCGATCGCCTGACCCACCGCCCAACTGCCGGTGAAGAGAACGCCGTCGACGTCGCGATGCGCGCTCAGCGCAGCGCCGACCGCGGGTCCGCCCTGCACCAGATTGAAGACGCCAGCCGGCACGCCCGCCTCCTCGAGGCAGCGCGCGTACACCTCGGCGGCGTGGGGCGCGATCTCGCTCGGCTTGAAGACCACCGCGTTCCCGCAGGCGAGCGCGGGCAGCACATGGCCGTTGGGCAGGTGCACCGGGAAGTTGAAGGGCCCCAGCACGGCGGCGACGCCCAGCGCGCGGAAGCGGCACTCGGCGCCGGCCTGTCCGGGAGCGGGGAAATCGGAGACGAGCTTCACGCCCTCGTCCGCGGTAATGAGCGCCTTTGCGGCACACGCTTGCGCTTCGGTACGCGCTTCCCAGAGCGGCTTGCCGACGTCGAGCGCGATGGCGCGCGCCAGACCTTCCTCGTGCTTCCGGAGCACCGCGCCGATCTCGCGCACCAGCTGCGCGCGCGCGGCCGCGGGAGTTCGCTCGAACTTTTTCTGCGCCTCGCGGGCTGCGGCCACGGCGGCGTCAACCTGCTTCACCGACCAGGCGTGGCGCGAGAGCACCGCGGAGAGGTCCGCCGGCGAGCGGTTCTCCAGCACGCCTTCGGGCTCCGGCGCGTCTGCCCACTGTCCGCCGATGAAGTCCATGAAGGACTGCGGAGGCTAGCACGACGAGGGTAGAGTGAGGCGTGGACGAGGCGGCGTTCTTTCGCGAGCACGGCTGGGTCAAGCTCCCCGGCGCGGTCGACGCGCGGCTTGCCGAAGAGCTTTCGGCCGAGCTCGACCTTGTGTTTCCCGAGGCGCGCCTCGCCTCGCCGCGCGTTCACGAGCGCGCGGGCGTCTCGGCGCTCAGCCCGCAGCTCGCGTCGCAAGTGCGCTCGAAGGAAGTCGCGCTGCGCATCGCCGCACTGCTCGAGTGCCCGCGCGTGCAGCTCCTGCAAGACACGGCGCTGGTGAAGCCGCCGCAGAGCGAGGCGCGCGTCGAGTGGCACCAGGACCACACCTATACCGGCTATCTCGACACCGACGCCTGCGTCTCGGTGCGGCTGGCGCTGACGCCCTGCACGAGCGAGTCGGGCTGCCTGCGCGTGATCGATCGCAGCCACCAGGACGGCTTCCGCGGCGGGCTGCGCGCTTTCCGCGCCGCGGAAGTGGGCGACGACTCGCAACTGATGCCGCCCGGCTGGGAAGAGCGCGTGGTCGAGGTGGAGCTTCTGCCAGGCGATCTGAGCGTGCACCACTGCTTGACGTTCCACTCGAGCGAACCGAACCGCAGTGCGCAGCCGCGGCGTACGTTGATCGCGCGGATGTTCGACGCGCGCGCGAAGCTCGTGCCGGAGAAACTTCCGCGGGGTCTCGCCGCGTACTTTCCCACCGACGAAGATGGGCACCTGACCGGCGAATCGTTTCCGCTGTTGTAAGCGCTATTCCAGCGGAATGGTGTGCAGGCGCTCGCCGTCCTTCGCTTCCAGCGCCGCGGCCGCCTCTTCCGGCAACTGCACTTCGGCGTCGCGAAAGACGCACTTCGCGTGCACGCAGCGGAAGCGGTTGCGCCCCGAAGATCGCTCGACGGAGATGAGGCGATCCTCCAGTTCGTCGGCGGCGGGCTCGCCGGTGAGCCGTGTGGCGGAGAGCT
>WNFM01283684.1_pt6 | contig 17763 bp, 16 predicted proteins | sample 5400271 | NCBI WGS metagenome assembly WNFM01 (sample SAMN13153352, study PRJNA577476) | soil metagenome | isolation source: 60 cm saprolite on Douglas fir-dominated hillslope | place: USA:California | collected 2013-09-17 | reverse complement strand
TTACTCCACGTTTCGGCGACATATTCGGCGCGTAAAGCACTTGGACGCCAGCGCTAAATTTGGGATATTTTACCCAATTCTGGCAACAAGCCGAAACACTGGCAGGAGGGGGCCGTGCGCATTTCAGACGACCGTTACAGCCGCGACCGCTTGCGTCTCGACATCGCCATGCACTTCATCCGCTACGAGGCCCGCACTCACACCACCCGCCAGTGGACCGGGCTCACCGACGATCGGATCCGCAAGCTCTATCGCGCCTATCTGCAGGACGGCGGCCGCCGCATTGCGCGGCATCGCGGCAAGTCGCCGCGGCAATCCGCGTTCTTCATGCGCACGGCGCGGCTCCGTCAGGAGGCGGCCGCGCTCGCGAGCATCTGCTGCCTGCTCGGATTGCTCGACGGTGGGCAAGGGACGCGGCCGGCGGCCGGAGTGACCCGCGCGGCAGCGCTGTGCCAGGCCTACGAGATCTACCGGAGCCTCGTGAGCGTGCCTGCGATCAGCTTCGAGCACGCCGTGCTGCTGGTGGAGACGCTCGACCGCGGCCAGGAGCTGCGTTGCGGCGGCTGCCGCTGCGCCCGCCGCTCTGCGTGCGCTGCTCCGAGGGCGACGGCGCGGACGGACCCGCGCCGCTCCGCCATCGCGCGCGCGCCGCCCCGTTGGCGGGTGCCGGGTCTCCATAGAGGCCGGTCTGGGCCAACTGTTAAGATCGGGCCATGCACACGGTGGCCCGATGACGACCCAGCGCAACGAGAATCCCTTCAGTGGCGCCTGGCTGGAGCGGCGCTCCGAATCGCGCGCCGACGCCGGCTGGGTAGCGCAGGCGCTCGGTGAACCCGGGACGCAGTTTCTGGTTTCCTGTGGCACCCAGCACCTGGTGCGGCGGAGCCCTTCGACCCGCATTGCCTTTCTGGACCGCACTCACCCGCTGGTCGGCGCGTGCGACCCCGAACAGCTGGTGCTGCTGGGGTGGTTCAGTGGCGCGCGCTGCGTGCTGATCGATGCGCTCCCGGATACCACGGATTTTCCCGCCGACACGCAGCTGGCGGAACTGCGCCCGCTGCTCACGGAGCTGCCGGAATCCGAAGCGGCCGTCCTGGCCTGTGCCCGCGCGCTGCTGATCTGGCGCGCCCGCCACCGTCACTGCGGGGTGTGCGGGGCGCCGACCCGAGCGCGCAGCGCGGGTCATAGTCTCCAGTGCACCAGCAGCGAATGCGGCGCCGAATTCTTTCCGCGCATCGATCCGGCCATCATTGTGCTGGTGAGCGATGGCGATCAGGCGTTGCTGGGCCGGCAGCCCGGCTGGCCGGCGGGTCGGTATTCCACGCTGGCCGGCTTCGTCGAGCCCGGCGAGAGCCTGGAGGACACGGTGGCCCGCGAGGTCTATGAGGAGGCGGGCGTACGCGTACAGACCATCAGCTATGTGGCTTCGCAGCCCTGGCCGTTCCCCTCTTCCCTGATGCTCGGGTTCCACGCCACGGCCAGCAGCGCGGCACCGATCAGGCTCGACGGCGAACTGGAGCACGCGCGCTGGTTCACGGCCGCGGAGCTCGGCACGGCGGGCGCGAGCGTCCTGCCCCCGCCCTACACGATTGCGCGCCGTCTGATCGACACCTGGTACCTGCGGACGACCGGCGCGAGACTCGATGCCGCCTAGGGAACCATGGGCCGTACGGCCACTCTCAAAATGATGAGACTGTTGCTGCGCCTGTCCGGCCTGGGCGGCCGCGCCGGGCTGCCGGCGCTGGCTTTGCTGCTGCTGGGCGCCGCGGCCGCTCCGGCGTGGGCCGCGATCCGCATCGAGGTCAACGGTGTCGACAGCGAACTGCGCCGCAATGTGCTGGCGCTGCTCAGCCTGGAGCGTTACAAGGACCGCGACCGCATTGAGGCAGACGCGGTCGCGCGCCTGTACCGCCGCGTGGACGGCGAAGTGCGCGACGCGCTGCGCCCCTATGGCTACTACGCTCCTACGGTGAGCGCAACGCTCACGCCGGTGGACAACCAGCGCAACTGGCGAGTCCAGATCAACATCGATCCGGGCGAGCCGGTGCTGCTCGATGCGATCAGCGTCCTCGTACATGGCTCCGGTGCCAGCGATCCCGTGTTCGTACGCGTCGCCACCGCACCCGCGCTGCGCCAGGGTGAACGGCTCGAGCATGCCGCTTACGAGAAGGTCAAGTCGGATCTGCAGCTGGCGGCCGCCACCTACGGCTATCTCGACGCCCGCATGTTGCGCAACGAACTGCAGATCGACCCGGCGGCACATCGCGCCAGCGTCTTTCTCGAGCTGGAGACCGGGGATCGCTACTACTTCGGCGCCACCACCATCGAGCAGACGGCGATCCGCGCCACGCAGATCCGCCGCTACCTGCGCTATCACGAGGGCGAGCCGTACGACGAAATCAAGCGGCTGCGCACGCAGTTTGCGCTCGATGACAGCCAGTTCTTCTCCACCGTGGAAGTGCAGCCCGGCACACCCGATCGCGTCGCGCATATCGTGCCCATCCGGATCACAGCCACCGCGGCGCGCAACGGCTACTCCTTCGGAGCCGGCTACGGCACTGACACCGGAGCACGCGGCACCATCAGCTGGCTGAACCCGCGCGTCAACGACCGCGGCCACCGGCTGCGAATACAGATCCAGGCCTCGCAGACCACCCAGAACATCAACGGGCGCTATGACATTCCCTTCGGCGACCCGGTGCTGGAAAAATTCTCGCTGCAGTTTCTCGACCAGACGCAGCAGATCTCCAGCAACGTCTACACGCAGCAGATCACGCCCAATCCGGGGTTCACCGTGAGCAGCAGCCAGATTGACACGCGCGAGATCTCCTTTGCTCCCAGCATCTCCCTGAGCACGGGCCGCTGGCAGCGTGTGTTTGCAGCCAAACTCACCCATGATGTCACCAGCGACGCGATCGACAACCGCAAGATCGACAATCTGATCGTGCCCAGCATCACCATTGCCGCGATTCCCGAGGGGTATCTGGGCGAGGAATCTGGACGGCTCGCTCAGTGCCCTGGGCGCAAATTCCAACTTCCTGCGCCTGGATCTGCGCAGCGAGCGCGTGATCAACCTCGGGAGCGTGTGGCACCTGTTGCTGCGCGGCGAAGTCGGCGTCAGTGCGGTGAAGAACTTCGCCGACCTGCCGGCCGCCTACCGCTTCTTTGCCGGCGGTGACCGCAGCGTGCGCGGCTTCGGCCTCGACGACCTGTCGCCGCTCCGTACGGTGGAGCAGGTGGGTATCGACAGCGGCGGCGTGCCCTTCGACCGCTTTGTGTCGGAGCGCGTCGGCGGGCGCCACCTGGTTACGGGCACGGTCGAATTCGAGCGCGACCTGCCGCATAATCTCGGTATCGCCGCCTTCAGCGACGCCGGCAACGCCTTCGATCGCCTGGGAGACCCGCTGGCGCTGTCCGTGGGAGTCGGTTTCCGCTGGCGCCTGTCCGTGATCACCGTGGGCATCGACGTCGCCAAGGCGCTGCGCGCACCGGGCTTCGACTCGCTTCCGGGTGCGCGCCTGCACCTGAATATCTCACCGAAACTATGATGCGGCGCCTGTTTCACACTTCGTGGATTTCCCTGGCGGCGCTGCTGCTGCTGGTGGGCGGGGCGATCTACTACTTTGGCTGGACGGCCGGCGGGCTGCAGCGACTGGTGTGGCTGGCAAACCGGCGTCTCGGTCCCGTGACGCTGACCATCAGCGGCGCAGGCGGCACGCTGCATGGCGGGCTGCACGTCGACCGTGTCGTCGTGGATCATCAGCGCGTGCGCGTCACCGCCGTCCGCCTCGACGGCCGGGTGGCGCTCCTGCCGCTGCTGTGGCAGACGATCCACGTGACCCAGGCCGAGATTGGCGACGTACAGGTGCAGGTGTGGCCCCACGCCGCCGGTGGTCCGCCCTGGACGCCGCACTTCCTGGTGGGTCTGCTCAACATCCAGGCCGATCAGGTGCGTATCGGCCACGCTGAAGTAATCGCGCCGGGCGGCTCGAGCGTCGCGGCCGACCAGCTGCAGGGGGCCGCGCTGATCGGAAATCACGAGATTCGCATCCTGGACGGCGCGCTGCGCTATGGGAGCTTCGAGGTGCGCGCGGTCGGCAGCGTATTTGCGGCCGATCCGGTCGCCATGAACGGAACCGCACGCCTGAGCCTGGAGGCGCCGGGAGAGGCCACCTGGCTGGGCAACGGGCAGATTGACGGCAATATCGATCGCCTGGCGATCAGCGGCGTGCTGCTCGCGCCCTTCAACGCGGATTTTCACGGCGAGGCACTGGCGCTGAGCGGGCAGTGGCATTGGCGCGGTCAATCACTGGTGCGTGCGGGCAATGTCCTCGGCGCCGTCCACGGCACGCTGCAGCTCAGCGGTGATCGCGGCGGCTTCCGCGCGCAGGGCGAACTGGACCCGCCGGGTCTGAACTCTGGACCGCTGGCCGTGGACTTCGCGGGCCGCTACGCCGCACGAGTGCTCGACATCGTTCGCGCCACAGTCACGCACCGGGCCTCCGGGGCGCAACTCCAGGGGAGCGGCCGCATCGACACCGCGGACGGCGGACCGCGCCTGGATCTGCACGGCCAGTGGAGCAATTTTCGCTGGCCCCTGGCGGACGCGGCCGCGCCGGTGCGCAGCGCCGCTGGAACCTACTCACTCACCGGCCTGCGCCCCTTCGCGCTGGATGCCACTGGGGAGGCACAGCTGTTCGGCCAGCCCTCCGCACCCTTTCATGCCAGCGGGTCACTCGCGCATGACGGCCTCGGAATATCCAGCGCCACGCTCACCGCCTACGGCGGCCAGGCGCAACTGCATGGCGAGGCGCACTGGTCGCCGGCCGAACGCTGGTCGCTGGCCGGCAGTATGCACGCCATGAACGTCGCGGCGCTGCGCTCAGGGGTGGCCGGGCGCGTCAATTTTCAGCTGAGCGCATCCGGCGAGGGGTTCGGGCACCGTGGCACGCTGCAGGCCGCGATCACCGACCTGGGCGGTACCATCCGCGGCCGGCGCGTGAGCGGCCGCGCGGGCGTGGCGCTCACCGATGAAGACTGGCTGCTGCAGCAGATGGACCTGCAGCTCGGCGCGACGCGCCTGGAAGCCGACGGCCGGATCGGCAAGCGTACGGATCTGCACTTTGCCATCGATGCCCCCGACCTGTCCTTGCTGAGTGACAGCGCACATGGCCGGCTCAAGGCGAGCGGCTACCTGGGCGGCAATGCACACAATCCGATCCTGCAGGCCAAGCTCAGCGGCACGGATCTGGCCTATGCCGGCCTGCGTCTGCACGAGCTCAGCGCAGACATCAATTTCGATTCGCGCGGCAACGGCCACGCCGACTCCCGCGTGGAACTGGGCCGGCTGCAGTACGGCGTGCAGACCCTTGAGCAGCTCCGCTACACGAGCACCGGCACGGTGGCCGCCCACCGTTTCAGCCTGCAGTTCGGCGCCCCGCCCTACACCGCGCAAACCGCCGGCACCGCAGGCTTCGCCGATGGGCGCTGGAGCGCGACCCTCGGTGAATTCAGGTTCAGCGACGGGGCGGATCTACAGCTCTCGCTGGCGGCACCGGCCCAGCTGGTGGCCACACTGGACGGCGATGAGCTGCGGCTCGAGCGCCTGTGCCTCCACGACGCGCAATCCACGTTTTGTGTCGGCGGCTCACGGCTCGCCGGCCAGAGCCAGTTCGCGCTCAGCGCCGTCAATCTGCCACTGCGAGCACTCACCGCCAGCCTCAGCGGCGACACGGACTTCGAAGGCAAGGTGTCGCTGGAGGCGCATGCCGAATCCACGCCGGCGGCCGCCTGGCTGGGTGAACTCAAGGCCACGCTCGCAGACGCGAGCCTGCACCATCACCTCAGTGGCGGCCGCGTTGAATCCTTCAGCCTGGGTGCCGGCAGGGTCGAGGCGACCATTGACGGCGCCGGACTGAGCGGCAATGTAGCCCTCGACGCAGGCGCCGCCGGCGGCATCACCGGCCGGATTGCCGCGCGCCGGGAAGCTGCGCCGTGGCGCGACTGGCCGCTCCGCGGTGAGTTGCGGCTGCAGACCCAGTCGCTGGGCTTCATCGACTCCTACGTCGCGCAGGTCGATCGGGTCAGCGGCCGGCTCGCGGCAAACCTGACAATCGCGGGCACGCCGGCGGCGCCGGCCCTGAATGGCGAACTGAAGGTCAGCGACGCCGAAGTCGACGCCTACCAGATCAATCTGGCGCTCCGTGACCTGAATTTCAACGCCCGCCTCAAGGACACCGTGCTGGTCATGGACGGCAGCGCCAATGCCGGCGGCGACGGCCACGCGCGCTTCGACGGCGAACTGGCGTGGCGCAATGCCCTGCCCTACGGTCACCTGCACCTCGCCGGGGAAAACCTGCGGATCGTCAACATCCCCGAGGCGCGCGTGCAAGCCTCGCCCGACGTGTACATGAAGTTCAACGGCCGCCGCATCGACGTGACCGGCACCGTGACACTCCCCTACGCCCGGCTGCAGCGCCCGGATCAGCTCGCCAACGCCGCGCGCGCTTCCAGCGACGAAGTGATCGTCACGTCCAGCCGGACGCCACGTGCCGAAGGCTTCCAGGTCTACAGCGACCTGACGCTGCGCCTCGGCGAGCGCGTCACCATCGACACGCTGGGACTGGCCGGCCGCCTGAGCGGCAGCCTGCGCAGCATTGCCGATGATTCCGGATTCAACCGCGCCACGGGCGAGCTACAGGTCGAGGAGGGCAAGTACACCGCCTACGGACGCAGGCTCGATGTCGAGCACGGTCGCCTGCTCTACAGCAGCGGCCCGCTCAATGACCCGGCGATCGATCTGCGGGCGATCAAGAAATTTCCCGACATTACCGCCGGCGTCAATGTGCGCGGCACGCTGCGCCAGCCGCGCATGACCTTCTTCTCGGACCCGCCCGTCTCCCAGTCGCAGATCGTCTCACTGCTCCTGGCCGGCGGTTCGCTCGAAAGCGTGCAGAACACCAACGATCCGACGCAGCGCAGCAGCGCCGCCCGCAACAACATGCTGCTGCAGGGCAGCGCCCTGCTGTTCCAGCAGTTCGGACCCAAGGTCGGCCTCGACGAGGTCAGCGTGGAATCGGATCTGAACAACGAAACCTCGCTGGTGCTGGGCCGCTACCTCTCGCCGCGGCTGTACGTGGGCTACGGGATCAGCGTGGTCGAGGCGATCAACACCATCAAGATGCGCTACACCATCGGCGATCACTGGACGATCAAAAGCGAAGCCGGCACCGAGCGCAGCGCCGATCTCGTCTACACTATTGAACGCTAGGTGGCGGACGGCACGAAATAACAGGGGGAAGCCATGGCGGGGAGCATCTTCAACAAGGCTGCACAGGGCGCGGGCGAGACTGTGCCCGGCTGGTTCAGGAGACTGCCGTGGCTGGCGCTCATCGTCATCGCGGTGTTCCTCTATACCTCTTTCTATACCATTGATTCGGGCAACATCGGTGTCACCAAGACCCTCGGCACCGTCGATCTTGAGGAGGTGGGTCCGGGTCTGCACCTGCGGCTGCCCTTCATCACCGAGGTGCGCCAGTTTTCCGCCAAGGAAAACTCCTTCGATCTGACCGACCTGACGCCCAAGGCGGCGGACAACCTCTCACTCCGTGAGCTCGACGTCACGGTGTTCTACAAGGCGGCGCAAGACAAGATCGCCGACCTGACGGTCAAGTACTCGGCGACCGAGGAGCGCGGACCCCAGGGCGTGTTCTACCCCGCCTACGGAGTCGTCTGGCGGGAAGCGCGCGGTGCCGTCTACGAGGTGGTCGCCGGCATCGACTCGCTCCTGCTGCACAAGGAGCGCGAGATCCTGCAGGATTCGGTGCTCAAGCTGCTGCAGGCGCGTCTGGACGCCAAGGACCCGGGCGTGTTTTCGATCCAGCGCGTCGTCGTGCGCGCCCTCAACACCGACCCGTCGATCGAGCAATCCATTCAGCTGGCGGTGCAGAACCAGAAGAAACTGGAAGCGAAGAAGATCGAGGTGGAGATCGCTTCCAAGGAGGCGGATATCGAGGTCGCCAAGGCGCAGGGCATCGCCAGGGCGAACCAGATCATCAACGCCTCGCTCACCGCCGAGTACCTGCAGCACGAGATCAACATGGCGCTCGCCGAATTCGCCAAGCATGACGGGCAGGCGGTGGTGATCCCGGCCAACATGCAGGGGTTCCAGCTGATGCTCAACAGGGACGCCCTGCGCCGTGGCGTGGCGACACCCGTCAAACCGCCCTGAGCTGCCAGCCCCTAGCGCGGCAGGAGTTTTTCGATCCGCCGATCGGGCACCAGCCAGATCACGGCGACCACGCCATAAAGGATTCCGGCCAGCCAGGGCAGCCGGAAGGCCAGGACAATCGCGGCGGCGTAGATCACTACCGAGATGCGGCCCTTGAAATCACTCCCCAGCGCGCGCGCCAGCAGTGAATCGGGGGCGTGACTGGCGAGCAGCACCCGCGTCATGACGAAGTACGCGCAGCCCGAACCCAGCAGTACCACGCCATAGACCGCGACCGGCGCGGCCGCAAAATGGTTTTCACCCATCCACTCGGTCACGAAAGGCACCAGCGAGAGCCAGAACAGCAGATGCAGGTTCGCCCACAGGACCGCACCGTTCACCCGCTCCACGACGTGCCACAGGTGATGGTGGTTGTTCCAGTAGATGCCGATGAACACGAAGCTCATGGCATAACTGAGGATCTTGGGCCACAGCGGCAGCAATGCGGCGAGCGTCGGCTGCAGCGGAACCCTGAGCTCCAGCACCATGATGGTGATGATGATAGCGAGCACGCCGTCGCTGAAGGCCTCCAGCCGCGATTTCTTCAAGCCCGGCTCCCGGGGGCGCCGGCACTGCCCGCCGCGCCCTCCCCGGCGACGCGGCGGCCGAAGATCAGCACATCGCGTTCCACACCGTCGAGCAGTGCGACGCGCGGCAAGCGGCCCCATTGCTCGTAGCCAAACTGCGCGAACAGCTCCACGCTCGGTACATTGTGGCTGAAGATGATACCGAGGAGCGTGTGCAGGCCGAGCTGCGGCGCGGCCGCCGCGGCCGCGCGCAGCAGGTGTGCGCCGATGCCGCGGCGGCGGGCGCGCCCGGCCACGTAGACGCTGATCTCGGCGGTCGCGTGGTACGCCGGTCGCCCATAGAAAGAGCTGAAACTGAGCCAGGCGTTGACGGTGCCCTGCTGCTCCAGCACCCACAGTGGGCGTGAGGCGCGGCGATGCTCCGCAAACCAGGCGCGCCGGCTGTCGATGCTCACCGGCTCGAGGTCGGCAGTCACCAGGCGCGAGGGGATCGTCTCGTTGTAGATGGCGACGATGGCGGGCAGGTCGGCCTCGGTGGCCACCCGGTGCGAATACGGTTCCTCGACCATGACCGCCCGCATGCTAGCAGAGCCACCCCGCTGTTCAGTACTGTGACCGACCTACCAGCTGCCGCACCGCAGGATCAGGGACACTGCGCCGATGAGCACCACGCAGCTCCAGGTGGCCGCCGACGATTACCGGATCACTGCCGAGGATGTCCTGCTGTGCGCGCAGCTGCACAGCTCGATGGTGGTGTGCCTGTACGACGCGGTCGGCGAGTGCGGGGCGATGCTGCACCTGCGGCTCGCCGCGCCCGGACAGGCGCGCGATCCGAATCTGACCGACAACACGCTGTCCGGCAACCTCTCGCTGCTGACGCGCGCCTTGCGGGAACTCAGTGCTGCGGATCCGCGCGCCCAGCATTGGCAGGCGCGACTGGTCGCGCAGTCGGAAGACCGGGAAACCTCACGCGAGCGCTGCGATGGACTGCAGGCCTTCATCGGCGAATTTCTCAAGGACGAGGGCATCCGGCTCGTGAGCACGATGGCTCATCTTGAGAGTGAAGTCTCCGTGCAGTTCCGGCCGGCAATGGGCCAGGTACAGACCCTGACCGCCGGCTCCTCAGACCCGGGCTGATGCTTCCGGCACGGCGGCGCCCTCGGCCCGCAGCAGCGCGAATTTCGTAGCCACACCGCCATGCGCGGAAAAGCCACCCGCCTTGCCGCCGGCCGCCATTACCCGGTGACAGGGCACGATGATCGGCACGGGGTTGCTCCCCATCGCCCGGCCAATCGCGCGCGCCGCTCCCGGCTGGCCCAGCTGCGCCGCGAGCGCCCCGTAACTGACCGTCCGGCCCGCCGGTATGGCGCGCGCCGCCTGATACACGCGCCGCTGGAACGGGCTGAGTCCGCCCAGGTCCAGGACAATGTCCGACAGCTCCGTCCCCGCCCCGTCGAGCAATCGCTGGATCGCTTTAATCGCCCGGCGCACCGGCGCGGGCGGCTCGCGCCGCTCGAGTCCCGGGCTACGGCGGCGCAGGCGCGCGATGGTCGCCGCTTCATGGCGCTCGGGCAGCTGCAGGGCCACGATGCCGACCGCGCTCCAGGCCACGGCGCAGCGGCCGATGGGGGTGTCGAACAGCGTGTAGCCGGGGTTCGTCATGCGGGAGTGCAATAGTACCCCCGCGGGGCGGGACCGCGCGAGATCAGCGCCCCCGCCACAGGTAGATCGCAGCCGCGACCACGCCCAGCAGCACCACCACCGTCCGCAGCAATTGCGGCGACAGCCGCCGGCCCACTCGCCCGCCCCACGCACCGCCCACCAGTGCTCCCACGGCCAGCACCGGAACGATGCGCCAGTTCACCGGTCCGCTCGCGGCGAACAACAACGCCGCGGCGCAATTCGTGGCCAGGGACAGGGCCTGCTTGAGCGCGTTCAGGCGCGGCAGCGTGTCGGTGTAGGACAGCCCCAGGGCGGCCAGCACGATCACGCTCGCACCGGCGCCAAAATAGCCGCCGTAGACATTGGCGGCGCCGACCAGCGGCAACGCCAGGGCTAAGGACACGCCCGCGCCCGCCGCTTCCCGCCTCTCGAGCCAGCCGCGCAGCCGCTGCTGCACGCTGAGCAATATGCAGGCGCCCAGGAGCAGCCACGGCACGGCGTGGCCGAAGGCCAGTGCTCCGGTGTGCAGCAGCAGCAGGGCGCCACCGACACTGCACGCGACGGCGACGGGCAGGAGCACCTGCAGGCGCGCGGCCTGGTGGCGCAGGTCGTGGCGCTGCGCGAGCGCGGCACCCAGATACCCGGGACACAACCCGATCGTATTGCTCACGTTCGCCGTCAGCGGCGGCACCCCCATGGCCAGCAGCACCGGAAAGCTGATGAGACTGCCGCCGCCCGCCAGCGCGTTGACCGCGCCGGTCGCTAGGCCCGCCAGCGCGATCAAGGCAAACTGCGACAGGCTCAATGGCGCTGCTGGAAACGGGGCATGACCCGCAGCGCCAGCCAGTTGCGCAATTCGGCGAGCTTCAGCTGCTCATCCTGCATGGCCGGCCCCAGTCCATGCTTCCAGGTCAGGCGCCGGTCGCGCGGATTGAGCTGGAGTGCTCTGAGGTCGGCGACGAATCCATCCAGCTCGGGGCGCCCCGCGAACAGCTGTTCCTCGAGCAGGACGGGCGCGTAGCGCAGGGTGGTCGCCGCGATCTCGGAGTAACCGTATTCCGGGTGGTACTGCACGCCCCAGAACAGGCCGCGGCCGTGGCGCAGCTCCACGGCCTGCAGGCCCATGTCGCTGTGGGCCAGTTCCACGGCTCCGGCGGGCAACTGCGCGATGTCGTCGCGATGCACCGTGACGGCCTCGAACACCGGCGGCTTGCCGCCGAACATCGGATGATCACGGCCCGCCTGGTTGAGCGTGACGCGCCGCGCGAAACCGAATTCGCGCCCGAGCGGATTCGCTCGCACGCGGCCGCCCGCCACGGTCACCGCCACCTGCAGGCCCCAGCAGCTGCCAAAAAAGGGCGCGCCGCTGTCGAACACAGCGCTCGCCAGCTCGAGCTGCCGCTTGATCGGCGCGCCGCCGTCGTAGACATTCAGCGCCGAGCCGGTGATCGCCACACCGTCGTAGTCGGCCAGTGCCACGCCGTCGGGGAGCCGGACCTCACCGTCGGCCGGCCGCACGATGTCGCAGTCGAGCGGCGCCAGCTGCTGCAGCACCGCCGCGTAGCCCTCTCCGGACGGGCGGCCGCCCGCCGCCACCTGCTGCTCGCGCGTGGCGGCGCGGTTGCCGTCGATCACCAGGACACGCGGCCGGGTCATGGATCAGCTCGCCAGCTTCAGATCGCCCCTGACCGCCGATCGGAACAGCCGTGCGTAGGTGGCTGCCCGCCGTAGGGTCGAGCGAGGCCTCGCGGCCGATCGTTTCCGGGTCCTTGAGGGTCACGCCGATCTCGGCGAGCGTGTGCGGGATGTGCAGGCGGCGGCGAAATGCCAGCACCCAATCGAAGAAGGCAGCAAAGGGCTCGCCGGAAAGGTCCAGGGTGCGGGCAATCACCCGCAGTTGCGGCTCGATGGCGGGCCGGTTGTGCACGATGACGTAGGGCAGGATGATTGCATTGGTCAGGCCGTGGTGCGTATTGAAGAACACGCCGACGGGGTGAGCGATGGCGTGTACGGCGCCCAGCCCCTTCTGAAAAGCCGTCGCGCCCATGCTCGCCGCCGCCAGCATGCGCGAGCGCGCCTCGATGTCCTGGCCATTCTCGCAGGCGCGCGGCAGGTACTCCTGGATCAGGCGCATGCCCTCGAGCGCGACGCCGTCGGCCAGCGGATGGAACCCCGGCGCACAGTAGGCCTCGAAGCAGTGCACGAAGGCATCCATCCCGGTGGCCGCGGTGACGCCGGGCGGCAGGCCGACGGTGAGTTCCGGATCGCTGATGACGACGCCGGGCATCATCTTCGGATGGAAAATGATCTTCTTCTGGTGCGTGGTTTCGTTGATCACGACGCCGGCCCGGCCCACTTCGGACCCCGTGCCCGCGGTGGTTGGCACGGCGACCACGGGTGCGATGCCGCGCTCGTCGGCCCGCGTCCACCAGTCGCCGATGTCCTCGAAATCCCACATGGGGCGAGTCTGCCCGGACATGAAGGCGATCACCTTGCCGGCGTCGAGCGCCGAGCCGCCGCCAAAGGCGATCACCCCGTCGTGCCCGCCGTCGCGATAGGCGGCGAGACCGGCTTCAATGTTGGCGGCGACCGGATTGCCCCGCACGCCGGCGAACAGCCCCGTCCCCGGCACCAGCGTGCGCGCCTGGCGCACCATCGACGCGTCGCGCAGGCCTTCGTCGGTCACCAGCAGCGGGCGCTTGATGCCGAGTGCCGCGCAGGCCGCGCCCAGTTCGGCAATGCGTCCGGGGCCCGCCCAGACGCGCGTCGGATAATTCCAGTTGGCTTTGAGGATGACACTCACGTCTTCACCCGCAGATGAAAGGATTTCGGCCGCGTCAGGTGTTCATAGCCGACCACCGACAGCGTACAGCCCCGCCCCGAATCCTTCACGCCAACCCAGGCCAGGGCCGGATCGAGGTAGTCGCAGCGGTTCATGAACCAGGTGCCGGTCTGCACCCGCGCGCCCAGGGCCAGCGCGGCCCCTTCATCGCGCGTCCACACCGCGGCGGTGAGCCCGAAGGCACTGTCGTTCATCAGCTCCACGGCCTGGTCGTCCGACTGCACCCTCATGATGCCCGCGACCGGCCCGAAAATCTCCTCGCGCATCACCACCGATTCGGCCGGCGCATCGAGCAGCAGCTGCGGTGCCAGATAAGGCGTGCCCGGCTTGCTGGAGGGAAATGCCCGTTCATCGATCACGGGGCGCGCGCCGGCTTCGGTCGAGGCGCGCAGCTGCGCGCGCACGGCATCGGCCGCGCTGGTGCGCACGAGCGGACCCAGGGTGGTTTCCGCATCGAGCGGGTCACCCAACCGGTACTGCTCGACCAGTTCGGTGCAGCCCGCGGCAAAGCGCTCGTAGACGCTCTCGTGTACGTAGATGCGCTGCAGGCCGCAGCAGGACTGGCCGGAATTGAAAAACGCGCCGTCGACGATATTCTCGATGGCATGGGGCAGGTCGGCATCGTGACGCACATAGACCGGATCGCAGCCGCCAAGCTCCAGGCCCACACCGATGAATCGCTCCGCCGCCACCCGCTGCACCGCGTGCCCGCCGGCCACCGAACCCGTGAAGGCCACGAAATCGATGCGCGGATCGCGAATCACACGCTCGGTGCCGGCGTGCTCGAGATGCAGCACCTGGAAGACGCCCGCCGGGAGCCCGGCGGCTGCGAAGCATTCCGCATAGCGCTCACCGCACAGCGGCGTCTGCGCCGAATGCTTCAGCACCACGGTGTTGCCGGCCAGCAGCGCGGGCACCACGCTGTTGACCGCGATCAGGTAGGGGTAATTCCAGGCCGCGACCACGAACACGACACCGAGCGGCTCACGGCGCACGAAGCGGCGGAAGTCCGGCTTCGGCCCGGCGTCGATATCGGCGAGCGATCGGCCCGCAATAGCCACCATGTGCCGCGCGCGCTCCAGCATGCCGCGCACTTCATTGGGTGCATAGCGGCTCGGCCGGCCCATCTGCCAAGTCAGTTCGGCGGCAATCTCGGCGCCGCGCGCCTCGAAGGCCGCGCAGAAGCGCTCGATGATCGCCGCGCGCTCAGCCAGCGGTACGGTGCGCCACAGGCGCTGCGCAGCGTGAGCGCGCAGCAGCGCCGTCTCGATCTGCGTGGGCGTCGCCGCCTCGCGTTCGACGTACACGCGCCCGTCGACAGGGCTGATGGTCTTCATCATCAGATGATCTCGAAGTAGCGCGCCAGCTCCCAGTCGGTGACGGCGCGCCGGAACTCGCGCTCTTCCCACTCACGGCTGGCGGCAAAGTGTTCGACGAAGGGCGCACCAAACAGTTCCTGGGCCGTCTTCGAGCGCGCGAACTGTGCCGCCGCGTCGGTGAGCGTGCGCGGCAGCTGGCGCTTGGCCGGGAGCTTGCGATCGTAGGCATTGCCGGTGATGGGCTCGTCCGGCTCGATGCGCTGCTCGATGCCCCACAGGCCGGAACCGACCGCTGCCGCGATCGCCAGGTAGGGGTTGATGTCAGCGGCCGCGATGCGGTATTCCACGCGCTGGCTTTTTGGGCCGCCCTGGATCACCCGCAGTGCGCAAGTGCGGTTTTCGACGCCCCAGGTCGCCGAGGTCGGCGCCCAGAAGCCCGGCACGAGCCGCGAGTAGCTGTTGACGGTGGAGGCCACCATCGCCAGGAGCTCGGGCATCAGGGCCTGCTGGCCGCCCACGAACCAGCGCAGTTCGTCCGACATCGTGTGCGGCTTCTTCTCATCGTAGAACGCCGGCGAACCGTCCTTGCGCGTCATCGACATGTGCAGGTGGCCGCTCTGGCCGGGCATCTGCTGCGACCACTTCGCCATGAAGGTCGCCATCAGGCCGCGCCGCTGCGCCAGCACCTTGGTGAAGGTCTTGAACAGTGCGGCGCGATCAGCCGCTTCGAGCGCCTCGCAGTAATGCAGCGCAGCTTCCATCACGCCGGGCCCGGTCTCGGTGTGCAGCCCCTCGATGGGCGTGCGCATCTGCGCGGCCTGCAGGAGCAGCGCCTGGTAGAGTTCCGAGTGCACCGAGCTGCGCAGCATGGAATAGCCGAAGTAGCCCGGCGTCAGGTTCTTCAGCCCGCGATAGCCCTTCTCGCGCACGCTGTCCGGCGTCTCGCTGAATACAAAGAACTCGAACTCCGCTGCCGCCGAGAGGGCGTACCCATGGTCCGCTGCGCGCTTCAGCACCCGCCGCAGCGTCGCGCGCGGACAGACCTGCTCGGCCCTGCCGGCAAACTCGCCCAGGAACAGCAGCATGTTGCCTTCGAAGGGCAGGCTCCGGCAGGTCTCGGGCAGCAATCGCACCCACGCGTCGGGGTAGGCCGTGTGCCAGCCCGTGAAGCTGACGTTGTCGTACTGCTGGTCGTTCGAGTCCCAGCCCAGCACCACGTCGCACATGCCGAAGCCCTTGTCGAGCGCCGAGAAAAACTTCTCGCGATCGATGTATTTGCCGCGCAGCAACCCGTCATTGTCGAAAATACCCACCTTGACGTGTTCCAGGCCGCGCTCCTCGACGATGGCGCGTGCCTGGGCCGCGGTTCGTACCTCTTCCGGCTTCATCATTCGGCTCCCTTAGAGGCGATCGAAGGTGTTCTTGGGCCGGCACGCTGCGTGCGGCATCGCCTTAAGCGTCAAGAATATCCACTAGCCCGCGCGCTCTGGCAATACGAGCCACCGCGCAGGGCAATAAGTGACTGATGCCGTTCGCTCTTTTGAGGATGCGCCGGCCGCAGCCGCCTTCAGGAGCGCCACTCCGTGAGCTGCTCGATCTCGCAGAGCCGCTGCCAGCTCGCGCGTCCGCGCAGCAGCGTCGCAAAGTGCCGGAGCGAGGGCCATTCGAGCGCTGAGCGGGGCATGTTCCGCGACCAGCGCATGTACATGATCAGCAGCAGGTCCGCGGCGGAAAATTCCGCACGCAGCAGGTAGGGGCCGCTCGCCGAGAGCTGCGTCTCAAGGCGCGCCCACGCCGCTTCGATGCGCGCCTGGAGCGCGGCGCGCACCGGGGCCGGATGTTCGCTGGCACCCAGATCGGGCGGATAGAACCAGTGGCGATAGCTCGCTCCCAGCGCGTTGCTCAGGTACACGATCCACTGGTACCAGGCCTGGCGCTGCACGCTCCCCGGCGGCGGCGCCAGGCGGGTCGCAGGATGCCGGTCGGCGATCAGCATCAGCAGCGCGCCTGATTCCGTGTAGGGCTGTCCGTCGACCAGCAGTGTGGGGACCTGGCCCAGGGGATTGAGGCGCAGATACTCCGCGCTGCGCTGCTCCCGCTTGGACAAATCCACCAGCTTGAGCTCGTAGGGCGCGCCCGCCTCGAGCAGCGCCAGGTGCACCGCCATGCTGGCGGTGCCAGGGGAATAATACAGCGTGTACATGACTAGTCCGCAGGACGCCGATGATGCGCGCAGAGCCGCCCCGTACGTTACTGAGTGTCGCCCGGCGGCGCAACGCCCGCGCCGGCGTACTCGTCGCGGCGCTGTACCCAGAATTGGTTGCGCCCGTGCTCGTTGCGCCCCTCCGGTACCAGGTCCAGATAGTGATAGGCGGTGTTGAGGATATCGATGCCGCGGGCAAAGCTGGAGTAGGTGTGGAGTATTTTCCCCGACTCGTCCCGGAAAAAGACACTGACGCCTTCGCGATCGGGGGGTCCAGCATCCTGCACCGCGTAGTTGTAGTGCACGCGCTTGCTCGCCAGTGCGGCGGGCGTAAAGGACACCTGGTAGTCGAAATTAAACGCGTTCTGACCCGAGGATACCCATTTGAACGTCCATCCCATCCGGCGCCGGTAGGCCGCGAGCTTGGCGTAGGGCGCGCGCGCGATCGCCACCATGGTCACGTCGCGGTGATTGAGATGGACGATGATCGGATCAAAATTGTCGGCCCAGAAGGAGCAGTGCTTGCAGCCCGCGTCCCAGTCCGGCGCAAACATGAAGTGATAGACGATGAGCTGGCTGCGGCCGGCGAACAGCTCCGCCAGCGACTCGCTGCCGTCGGGTCCCTCGAAGCGATACTCAGCGCTCACTTCTTCCCAGGGCAGATCGCGCCGCGCCTGGCTGAGCGCCTCGCGCTCGCGGGTGAATGCCTTCTCCCGCACCAGGAGCGCTCGCCGGGCCTTCAGCCACTGCTCGTGTGAAACAACCTTGTGCTTGCCGCTCATGCCTCTTGACTCCTGCGGTGCGGTGAATGGCGGATGTTCAGGGGCCGATCCGGGTATTCAGTGCCCCGCCAGTTATGCAAGTGTCTGGTTGTGTGTCAAGCGTGGCGCCGGCGCCATTCCCGACCATGGCGGCCCGGGCGGGCCCTTGACGCTTGCGCA
>WNFM01196972.1_pt1 | contig 17763 bp, 14 predicted proteins | sample 5400271 | NCBI WGS metagenome assembly WNFM01 (sample SAMN13153352, study PRJNA577476) | soil metagenome | isolation source: 60 cm saprolite on Douglas fir-dominated hillslope | place: USA:California | collected 2013-09-17 | reverse complement strand
GACTCTCGATCACCGAGGGCACCCATGACGCCGCCACCAGGACGACGAACGGCTGGATCGAAGGTCCCGACCTGACGGGCAAGGTGTCCAAGATGCGCTCGACGGTGACCATGGCGGACCCGAACACGCGCGTGTTCTCGATGTACAACGTGGGCCCCGACGGCAAGGAGTCGCTGGGGATGCGGATCACCTACACGCGCCGGAAAGAAGTCGGTCCCACCAGTGTGAAGTAGCGCGCGGGCCTCAGAACCTATGCACGTACGCCGCCTTGAAGAAGAGCCCGCGCTCCGTCGTGCGGTAGGAGCCGGCGGCGGGGATGAACCGCTGGCCGTCCCAGTCCTGTCGTTCGATGAGCGAGCCGTACCCGGTATAGGCGACCGTCCCCGGCAGCAGCTCCCAGGAGGCCAGGAGATCGGTGAGCACCGTCTCGCGGGAGCTGTCGTACTGCACGAGGGCGCGCAGGAAGAAGTGGCGGTTGAGCTGGAAGGTCGTCCTGGTGTTGAGGACGTTCACGGTGTAGACGCGTGAGCCGTCGCGGATCCGGTCGAATTCCACGCGGTCGTAGCTCAAGGCCTGGTTGAAGCGGGCGCTGGGCTGCAGGCTCACCTGGGCGCTGTACGCGCGATTGCGGCCGAGGTAGGGATCGACTTCGTCGTAGAAGATGGAGCGGCCGCGGCTCGCCTGCGCGGACACGTTGAGCCAGCGCGTGAACTGCGCCTGGCCGATGACGCGTACGTTGCGGACTTCGAACGTGCGTTGCCTCCACGGCTCCTGCCCGGCCAGGCCGTCGATGCGCAGGAAGCCCTGCCGCGTGAAGTGCATGCGCACGCCGGGGACGACGATCCACTTCCCGCCGCCCTGGATGCGGTCGTGGCCGTACTGCGCGAAGACGAAGGGCACGAACCGCTTGAACCAGGGATGTTTCTTGGCGTCGGGATAGAAGCTCGGCGCGACGAAAGTCCAGCCCTGCGTGATGCCGACCTGGTTCAGGAACGCGGTGTCCATCTGGAAGCCGCGGTCGTAGTGCTCCATCTGCGAGATGACGACGACGCGCTTGTTCTCGAACGAGTACGTTGCCTGTCCGCCCAGGCCGCTCTTCGTCTCGCGTCCGTCGGGGGAGACGGTCGTGGTCGCGAGGAACGTCCCGCTCGCGCCCTGCTGCCCGAAACGCAGCGACACGTCCGCGCCCCCGACCCGGTTGTGGCCGGTGCCGAACTCGGTGTCGGTGAGGATCCCGCCGACGTAGCTCGAGCGGCCGAGGCTCAGCTGGCTGCGCGCGATGAAGAAGTCGCGCCGCTGGCCCAGGAAGGGATTCGGCTCGCCCTCGAGCTGGTGGCCGGGGGCCTCGTCGCCGGCGGCCAGGATCCCGAAGCCGAGGCGTCCGGCCGTCCCCGTCGTCTTCGCGCCCCAGAGGGGATCGGCGATGCGCCGCGTGTGCACGGCGGTGCGCATCACCGCGTCGCCGCCGACGCCTGCGAGCTCGAAGCTGCCCATCCCTTCCATGAAGAAGGGGCGCTTCTCGGAGAAGAAGAGGGGGTAGCGCTGGTTGACCTGGACCTGGAAGGCGTCGCTCTCGACCTGGCTGAAGTCGGGGTTGACCGTCCCCTCCAGCGTCGCGGAGGACGTGATCCCGTACTTGACGCTGAGCCCCGCGTCCGGGCTTCCATCGGCGGGCGCGAACGACGTCGGCGTCGCGCGCGTCTGCCGGCGCGAGTAGGTCGCGCTGGGCGTGACCTCGAGGGTCAGCGGGCGCCTCAGGTCGTGGAGGACGAGCATGGCATGGCGCTCGAGGAAGCTCCGCCCGGCGGGGACCACGGGCCAGGAGGCGGACATGCCCAGGCGGCTCACCCGCCGCCAGAAGAGGATGCCCATGCGCACCTCGGGCCCGCTCTTGAACCGGATGGTGGTCAAGGGGATCCGCATCTCGACGTCGTAGCCTTCGGGCGTGCGCCGGCCGGCGCTGTCCCAGACGAAGTCGGGGGCGGAGTTCTCGCCCGCGCTGGGCGTGGTCAGGATGTCGCCCTGGACTCCCGCGGGGTTGATGAAGAGGTCGTACGAGCTCTGGCCGTTGCCGACGGAGTCGAGGCTCAGGCCCACCCAGTCGTCGTCGAACATGCTGTCGCGGCGGCTGATGGTGCTGCGGACCTTGGCCGGCTCGGGGTCCACGCAGTGAAAGGCGAAGTAGAGGTAGCGCTCGTCGTAACCGGCGTGGACCTCCGTCTGCTGCGCGAGCTTCTCGCCGTTGAGCGGGTTGTAGGTCAGCCACTCGGTGAGGGGAAGGGTCGTGCCCTGCCACGCCTCGTCATCGAGCCGGCCGTCGATGGTCGGGGGAGTGGCGACGCGCCTGAGCTCGAGGCGCGGTCGGTCCTCGGCGGGGGCGGCGACGGCGGGCAGGGCGGCGAGAAGACAGGGGATGATCAGGCCGGCGCGGCGGGTTCTCATTCAAGGTATGAGACGCCGCGGAGTCGGCGTTTGGTTCGAAAGAATTCGGCGGCTCGTGCGTTCACGGAATTGAAGGTGAGTCACGATCGTGACGTCGGGTGGCCGTGATGAGTGATCCCTTTCCCGAATGGCTCGAGCCGATGGCGGCGAAGCTCACGCAGGAGCGGTTCACGGGCCCGGAATGGCTCTTCGAGCGCAAGCTCGACGGTATCCGCCTGCTCGCGTTCAAGAACGGAACCGACGTCCGCCTGCTCTCGCGCAACCGCCTGCCACAGGACTATCCGTCCGTGCGACGCGCGATCGCCGAGCTGCCGCCGCACGACGTGATCCTGGACGGCGAGGCGGCCTGGGATCCGGGAAGCAAGAGGGCGTACCACGTGTTCGACATCCTCTGGCTCGACGGCCGCAGCGTGACCGCGCTGGCGCTGGAGCAGCGCCGCGCCCTGCTCGAGACGTTGCCGCTCCGTTCGCCGCTGGCGCGCGTGGCCGAGCTCGACGACCCGAAGCCGTGGGACCGTGCCTGCGCCGAGGGCTGGGAGGGGGTCATCGCCAAGCGGCGCGGCTCCCCCTACGAGCACCGCCGCTCCCCGCACTGGCTGAAGATGAAGTGCGAGGAGACGCAGGAGCTCGTCGTCGGGGGCTTCACCGACCCCCAGGGCGCGCGTGTCGGCCTGGGCGCGCTCCTCGTCGGGTACTACGAGGGCGAGGACCTCGTCTTCGCGGGCAAGATCGGGACCGGCTTCGACACCAGGATGCTGCGCGAACTGCGCGCGCGTCTCGACGCCATCGAGATCCCGGCGCCGCCGTTCACCAAGGGCACAGGGCTGCCGCGCGTGCGCTTCCACTGGGCCCGGCCCGAGATCGTCGTCCAGGTCGCATTCATCGAATGGACCAGGCACGGCAAGCTGCGCCATCCGCGCCTCGTCGGCGTCCGCTTCGACAAGAACGCGCGCGAGGTCGTGCGCGAGGGATGAGCGCGGGCCCGAAGGCAACGCTGCCGATCACCCATCCCGACAAGGTGATGTTCCCCGACGACGGGAGCACCAAGGGCGAGCTGGCGGCGTACTACGAAGCGATCGCCCCGGTGATGGTCCCGCACATGAGAGCGCGCCCGGTGACGATGGAGCGCTACCCCCAGGGGATCGGGGCAAAGGGATTCATGCAGAAGGACGTCATCAAGGGCTTCCCGCCCTGGCTCGAGCGCATCGAAGCGCCCAAGAAGGACGGGACCGTGCACTATCCCCTCGTGTCCGACACCCGATCGCTCCTCTGGCTGGCCAACCAGAACTGCATCACTCCGCACGTGTGGCCGTCGCGGGTGCCCGACCTCTTCCAGCCCGACGTCTGCGTCTTCGATCTCGACCCCTCCATCGACGAAGCGCCGGAGGTGCTGCGCGCGGCCGCGCTGGGCGTGCGCGACCTCCTTCGCGAGCTCGACCTGCCGAGCTGGGTGAAGACGTCGGGCTCGAAGGGATTCCACATCGTGGTCCCTCTCGACGGGAAGGCGGACTTCGGCGAGGTGGGGTCGTTCGCGCACGCGGCCGGCGGCGTCCTCGTCCGCCGCGACCCGCGCCACCTCACCCAGGAGTTCGCCAAGGCCGACCGGGGCGAGCGCATCTACGTCGACACCGGCCGCAACGGATACAGCGCCACCTTCGCCGCCGCCTACGCCGTGCGCGCGCGGCCGGGCGCGCCCGTCTCCGCGCCCTGCAGCTGGGAGGAGATCGAGCGCGGCGAGGTCGGGCCGAGGACGTTCACGGTCCGGACGATGGCGGAGCGCATCGCCGCCGTCGGCGACCTCTGGTCAGGCCTGGACCGGTCCAAGCGCTCGCTGCGGCGAGCGAGCGCGAGGCTGGAGGGATTAGGATCCCGGCCATGAACCGACTGGTCCTGGCGTTCGCATTCCTCGCGTCGACGTCTTCCGCGCCCGCCGCCGATCGCCCGAACGTCATCTTCATCATGTCGGACGACCACGCCGCGCACGCGATCAGCGCGTACGGGTCGCGCGTCAACCAGACGCCGAACATCGACCGCCTCGCGCGCGACGGCATGCGGCTCGACAACGTCTTCGTCACGAACTCGATCTGCACGCCGAGCCGGGCCACGATCCTCACCGGCCAGTACTCGCACCTGAACGGCGTGCCCGTTTTCAACCGCTTCGACAGCTCGCGCCGGACGGTGGCGAAGCTGCTCCAGGAGGCCGGCTACCACACGGGCATGATCGGCAAGTGGCATCTCGGGAGCGATCCGGCCGGGTTCGACCATTGGGAGATCCTCCCCGGGCAGGGGGCGTATGCGGACCCGGTGTTCTACACCGCGGACGGCGAGACGAAGTACACGGGCCGCTACGTGACCGACGTGATCACCGATCTCGCCATCGATTTCCTGAAGAACCGACCGAAGGACAGGCCCTTCTTCTTGATGGTCCATCACAAGGCGCCGCATCGGCCCTGGGAGCCGGACGCGCCGCATCGCGCGCTGTTCGCGCAGCGCTGGATCCCGGAGGCGGAGACGCTCTGGGATTCCTACGCGACGCGCACCGACGCCCTCCACGAGAACCAGCAGCGCGTGGCCGACGACCTCACGCGCCGCGACCTGAAGCTGGAGCCGCCGCCGGGACTGGGCGACGCCGAGCGCACGCAATGGCTCGCGGAAAAGCCGGCCACGGTGACGATCACGCGGGACGGCCAGGCCGTCACCCTGAGCGGCGAAACGCTCGCGCGATGGAAGTACCAGCGCTACATGCAGGACTACCTGGCCACGATCCAGTCCGTCGACGACAACGTGGGCCGCCTGCTCGCGTTCCTGGACGGGAGCGGCCTCGCCCGGAACACGATCGTGGTCTACACCAGCGACCAGGGCTTCTTCCTCGGAGACCACGGCCTCTTCGACAAGCGATTCATGTACGAGGAGTCGCTGCGCATGCCGTTCCTCGTCCGCTGGCCGGGGGTCATCGTGCCCGGAACGCGCAGCGACGCGATCGCGCTCAACGTGGATTTCGCCCCGACCTTCCTCGAGGCCGCGGGCCTCGCCGTCCCTTCCGACATGCAGGGCCGAAGCCTCCTGCCCATCCTGCGCGGCCGCGCGCCCGCCGACTGGCGCACGTCGATGTACTACCGCTACTACCACGACCCCGGCGACCACGACACGCGCGCGCACTACGGTGTCCGCACCCGCACCCACAAGCTGATCTACTTCTGGAAGAAGGACCAGTGGGAGCTGTTCGATCTCGTGCACGACCCGGCCGAGCTGCACAACCTGTACGGCCAACCCGGCCACGAGGAGCTGACCCGAACGCTCAAGGCCGAGCTGGCCCGCTTGAAGGCCGCCGTCCACGACGACGATCAGTTCGCGAGCGAGCAACCGCCGAACGGCGTGGACGGCACGGTGGCGAAGCTGCGGGGGAAGTGACTCAGCGCAGGTAGTCCGCCGTGCACACGTCCCAGTCGGTCGTATACGCGCCGGCGTCGTACAGCTCGAGGAAGCGCGGCAGCCGCTGGAGCAGGAGCACGCTGCGACTGCCCGGGATCTCCGCCGGGTGCGAGCGGCCGTAGTCGAAGCAGGAGCGGATGAGGACGCTCTCGGGCTGGCTCGGCAGCTCGCGGAGGTTGGCCACGAAGGCCGCGAAGGCCTGGTCGCGCATCAGGTAGAACTCGACGTTCGAGGTGTAGAAGGCGGAGACGGTCAGGCCGTGGGCGCGCGCCCAGCCGCCGATCGCGCGCAGCGCATGCGGCCCGCCGAAGTCGCCGACCACGGGGACGATGCGCTGGGCGCGCGAGAGATCGCGCACGAACGCGTAGTCCTCCGGAGAGTCGAGGAAGCTCCCCAAGCGCCCGCTGGGGCTGCGCGCCAGGAGCAACGTCCGGTAGGTGGGGTGGTAGGTGCCCGAGGTGCGCCCGAAGGTACGGAAGCGGATCTCGGCCTGCTCGTCGAAGAAGGCCCGGTAGATGTTGCGGATGTCGAGCCGGTCCCGGCTGCGCAGCGAGAACCTCAGCGTGTCCTGGATGTGCCGGTAGACGGCGTCCAGGTTCGCCGCGAACGCCGCTTCCGACGGCTTTTGCGGCTCCAGCGCCCGCAGCATGCGCTCGACTCCGGGTAGGGCGCCTTCCGGCGTGACGCTCGGGCACGCACGCGAGAACAGCCGGCAGAGGTATTGGTACGGGTCCTCCGCCTGCGCGAAGAGCGCCGAGAACAGGAGGTGCTGCAGCATGTTCTGGCGCCGGATGTCGAGGATGAAGGCGTAGCGCGGCCGGACGCGCGCGATGTAGCTGAAGTTCTGGTCGGGCCCCACGCCCACGTAGACGCCGCCGGTGGGGGCGGAAGCGGCGAGCTGATCCGCGACCTGGAGATACGATGTCTCGTTCGAGATCAGGTTGTCGGTGTCGAAGTAGCCGGCGGGCTCCGAGAGCTCGGCACTGAGCGGCGCCAGCGCGACCTCGGCCTCGGGGGCGGACGCCGGGGGTCGGTGCGTCTCCCGAGGGCAGAACGCGCCCAGGCTCGCCAGCGCCAGCAGGGCGGGGACCAGCCGGAGCGTCTTCTCTCCTCGGAGCGTGCTCGGCACGGAGCGGCGAGAGTAACATCCCCCCCGGGATCGAGTTCAACTTTCAAAGGGGGGCGGTATGGAACGACGAAGGCTGGGCCGCCGGGAGTTCGTCAAGTCGGCGGTGGGGGCGGGCGTGGCCCTCGGGGTCGTGGGCGGCGCCACTTCGGCCCAGGCCCGGGTCCTGGGCGCGAACGACCGCATCAACGTGGCGCTCATCGGCTCCGGCAGCCGCGGCCGGCGCCTGCTCCAGTGGGTCATGGAGACGGGGGGGCAGATCGAGCCCACGCCCCCGGCCTTCGGGCCTCCCCCGAAGGATCAGAGGCCGCCCGATCCCGAGCTGGCCACGCAGGTCGTGGCCGTGTGCGACGTCTACGCCCGGCGCAAGAACGCGGCCGCGGCCTTCGCGAAGAGCTGCGACTCGACGCTCGACTACCGCGAGGTCCTCGACCGTTCCGACGTGGACGCCGTCATCATCGCCACTCCCGACCACTGGCATGCGCGCATGGCCCTGGAGGCGATGGCCAAGGGCAAGGACGTGTACCTCGAGAAGCCGATGACGCACACGGTCGAGGAGGCCAAGACGGTGGCGGCGGCGGTCAAGAGGACGGGCCGCGTGCTGCAGGTCGGCTCCCAGACCACCAGCTCCGACCAATGGTGGAGGGCACGCCAGGCCATCCAGGACGGCATGATCGGCAAGCTGCTCATGAGCCAGGGCTCCTACCATCGCAACTCCGAGAACGGCGAGTGGAACTGGACGATCGAGCCCGACGCGGGCCCGCAGGCCAAGGGCGAGGACTTCGTGGACTGGAAGATGTGGCTCGGCGACGCGCCCCCGCGCCCCTGGGACGCCGACCGTTTCTTCCGCTTCCGGAAGTACTGGGATTACTCGGGCGGGATCGCGACAGACCTCTTCTACCACGTGGTGGCGCCGCTGCAGATCTGCTGGGGCGAGGCGCAGTTCCCGCGCCGCGTGTACGGGAGCGGGGGGAACTACGTGTTCACCGACGACGGGCGCGAAGTGCCCGACACGTTCATGCTGACCGCGGACTACCCGAAGGGCCATTCGCTGGTCCTCAGCTCCAGCATGGCCAACGACACGCACATCCCCGGGCTCATCCGCGGCCACGAGGGCACGATCATGATGGTCCCCGACGGCAAGTTCGAGGGGAAGGTGGACTTCATCACGGTCACGCCGCAGGGCATCGCCAAGCCCGCCTTCAAGGAGAAGCACGGCACCATCGAGATGAAGATCGAGACGGAGCCGCGCGAGTCGCACATGGAGAACTTCCTGCGCTGCGTGCGGACGCGGAAGACCCCGATCCTCGACGCCGACACGGCCTATCGGGCCATGGTGCCCATCGGCATGGCCGTGCAGTCGTACCGCGAGGGCCGGGTGCTCTACTTCGACGAAGCCGCCGAGAAGGTGGTGGCGGCGCCGCCGAAGGCCTGAGGACTACCTCGGATTCTTCTTTCGAATCTCCTCGAGCCGCTTCTTGAGGTAGTCCTCGTACTCCTTCTTGAGCTCCGGGTCCTTGGGCGTCCCGTAGATCTCGCTCGACTTGTACTTGCCCTCGTCGAACTTCTTGCGCGTCCACTCGTCGTGGACGTGCACCTCGTCCGCGTTGTCGACCACTTTCTGGACGAGGGCGGGAGGAATGAAGTAGACGCCCTCGGAGTCGCCGAAGACGAGATCGCCGGGCATCACCGTGGCCTTGCCGATGCGCACGGGGACGTTGAGGCCGCTGATCATCACGTTGTTGATGGCGCTGGGATGCACGTCCCGGAAGTAGGCCGGCATGTCCATTCCGGAGATGCCTTCCAGGTCCCGGATGGCGCCGTCCACCACCAGGCCGCCGGTCTTCGTGGTCTTCATGATGTAGTAGAAGAGGTTGTCGCCGACGATGGTGCCGCCTTCCTGCTGGCCGAAGAGATCCACGACCAGCACGTCCCCCGGTTGCAGCATGTCGATGGCGGTCTGGTTGAACATGCGGGGCAGCCCGGCCGCCTTGGCCCGGTCGTTCATCACGCCCTCGAGGTCCGGCCGTACGGGCATGAACTGCACGGTGAACGCGCGGCCGACCAGCTTCCGGTCGGGGTGGAGCACCCGGAAGTCGCCCGCGTACTGGTTGCGGAAGCCCTCCTTGGGGAGCACCGCGAAGACCTCCTCCGACGACAGGCCGCGCGCGCGTTCGATGAGCGCGTCGGGGACCTTGGGTCGGCCGTCGGCGAAGCGCTCGAACGGGTTCTGGGCCGTGAACTCGATCATCTGGTCCTTGGGCAGCGTGAAGAGCTGGGCCTGACAAGGCAAAGCCGTCAGCACCGCCCCGACACACATCCCGATCACGAGGATCGCTGGGTTCCTCATCGTCAGTCCTCCTGGGTAGCTGGTCCGTCTTCCCCTGGGTGAGATCCTAAGCTTTACGCTCCGCGAAAGTGAGGGCCATCACGAACGCCATCCCGTGACGCGGAACACGGCCGCCAGAAATCAGTTATCGTTTGCTTCCACATTCGTCTCCCTTTCCTCAGCGCGCGCTGGTGGAGCCAGGCGGTCCCCGCGAAGACGAGGAGTCCCCATGCCAGGTGTCGTACGGACGGGTTCGCGCGAAAGGCGCGAAGCCGGATTCACGCTCATCGAGCTGCTGGTCGTGATCGCGATCATCGCGATCCTCATCGGTCTGCTGCTGCCCGCCGTGCAGAAAGTGCGCGAGGCGGCCAACCGCACGCAATGCGTGAACAACCTGCGGCAGATCGGCGCCGCGGAGGCTCAGTACCTCAAGGTGCACGGGGTCTACGCCGACTCGCTGGAGAGCCTGGGCCTGGCCGGCCACTTCGTGGAAGGCCAGAGCGACGGCTACCAGTTCAACATCCAGCTTCTCAACGGCGGTATCACGGGCAACACATACGCGGGCCGGTTCCTGGCCACGGGCACGCCGGTGGCGGCCGGCATCACGGGAAACACCGACTGCCAGGTCGATCCGGTGAGCCTCCGTTGTGCGCCGAACCCCTTCGCCGACGCCCGGCGGCGGCAGATGTTCCTGAACATCCACATGCGCGCCGCGCACGAGATCGGCGCCCTCCTCGTCCAGATGCCGGACGCGTTGGGGGCGGCGGCGCGGAAGCTGCAGGCCCGGGGCACGGTCGGCGAGGTCTTCGGCGAGCTGGACGTGAATGGTGACGGGAAGGTGACGCTGACGGAAGCGCTCGGCCGGCGCGACCGCGAGGGCCTGGGCGATCTGCTGCCGTACATCGAGCAGCAGATGCTGCTGAACGGCGGGGACGTGGGCTCGATGACCCTTTCCGAGTTCAAGCCCGTCTCCCTGGAGGTCCAGATTCCCGACGGCATTTCGCAGGGGCCCACGGCGCAGCTGCCTGCGGTGCAGCTCGGCGGCTTCGCTGACGGCAGCGTGCGTCCGGGGGAGAGACGCAGCGTCGGAGATGTCAACGGGGATGTCAACGGCGGTATCAACGGGGGGATCAACGGCGGGATCAGGGTGTTCTCACAACTGGAGGCGGTGGACCCCAATAATCCGAACAACTTCGGCTGGGTGGGAACCATCAACTTCATCAACGGGAACGGCAGCTCGCTCACCGGCATCCTGGTCGGGTTGCTGCGTCCGGCCACGGCCGGTGGCGCTCCGTCCCTTCAAGGTCTCGTGGTGGCGCAGGACGGGACGGGCGACTTCGCCGGAGCGCCGGGAACGGGACGCGCGACCATCAACTTCCGCGACGGCGTGGATGGCGCGTTCTCCGCGCAGCTCGGCCTCAAGCCGTTCGCGCATCCGGGCGGGGTGAACAAGGAGTAGCACGATCGCCCAGGGACGATTCCAGTCGTGGGGGGCACCGCTGCATTCGATGCGGCGGTGCCCTTTTTCTTGCACCGGGCCCCTTACGGGCGCGGGGAGGGAGACGGCGCGGGCGCGACGGGGAGGTGCACGTGCACGGCGAATCCCCCCGCCTGCGCCATGGGCAGCGTGAGCACGTCCTGGCGCGTCACCATCTTCTGCTCCTTCACGAGCGCCGTCTTCGTATCACCGTCCCGGTAGACGTCGGCCTGATAGGTCACGCCATCCTCCAGGAAATCCAGGGGCACGGTGGCGGTGCGCGGCGCGTCCGTCATGCCGCCGATGAACCACGCGCGTCCCTTGCGCCGCGCGAAGACGGCGTGGCTCGAGGGGCGGCCCTCGATGAACTTGATGTCGTCCCAGGTCGAAGGCACGGCCTTGAGGAAGTCCACGCCTTCGAAGCCGAGGATGCGGTCGTAGCGCTCGGCGAAGATCTGGATGCCGGCCTCGTAGAGGACGACCTGCCCCAGTTGATAGGCGCGCGTCCCCGCCGAGCGCTCGAGGTGGATGGGCGTGAAGCTCACGGGGCCCATGATGTTCCGCACGTAGGGGATCGTGAGGTCGTGAATCCGGTTCTGGTTCCGGCGTTCCATGCCCGCCACCGCTTCCGCGGACATCACGTGCGGCCAGCGGCGCCGCTCGCCGGAGGGGATGGCGCAGCCGTGGTACTCGACCATGAGATGGTGCCGCGCCGCCGTCTCCGAGAGCATGTCGCGCACGCGCAGCCTCGCCTGCGTGTCCTCCAGGTCGTCGGTCTTGGCGCCGGTGGTGTCCGCCTGGTCGAAGAAGTCGATCTTGGCCCCGCGGATGCCCAGGCCCTCGAGCCGGGCCATCCAGGCCTCGGCCTTCTCCGGGTCGAACAGGAAGTCGCGGTTGGCCACCTTGCCCCAGGCCATGATCGCGACGTTGCGCGCCTTCGCGTAGGCCGTGACCTCCGCCATGTAGGGCACGCGGCGCTCCCATCCCGCGTCGGCCACGTGCCACTCCCAGCCCATCTCCGCGTCGAAGTCGATCCACGTCCCGAGCTTGTTGCCCTGCCCGGCCACGAAGTCCCAGCTCGCCCGGCCGGGCCGGATCCAGTCCGCGTTCGCCAGGGAGGGCTCGGTGGGCGGATTGAGGTTCTCCATCATGGTGGACTCGACGATGCGGGCCAGGTTTCCCGGCGACACCAGCACGAAGCGCCAGGGCGACCGGAAGGGAAGCGTGGTCTTGACCGGCTCGCGCTGGTCCATCGGGAAGCGGATGGCCAGAACGTTGCCTTGCCGCTCGTAATGGGGGATCACGTAGTCCTGGTAGGAGCCGGCCTGGGCCACGAGCACGAAATGCTTGGCGTCCTTGAGCTCGGCCAGCACCGGCATGGAGATGCGGTCGGCGGTGATCGGTCCCAGCGGCGTCTCGTAGCCGTAGTCGTTGGGGTGCGCCTGGCCCCAGTAGTCGACGGCTCGAGAGGCGAGAGGGAACGTCGTCGTCTCGGCGGAGATCTCGACCTCGCCCGTGCCCGGAAGGACGTACCGGAAGGCGAACCCGTCGTCGTAGGCGCGCAGGACGACGGCCATCTCCTGTCCGGCCTTGCGGAGCGACAGCGTGAGCTCGCTCGCACGGTTGACGTACGTCGATCGCTTGCCCACGGGTAGCGTGTAGGTCTCGTCGACGACGGAGCGCGATTGCCGGACGAAGCCGAGACCGGTCGTGAAGTCGCCACGGCTGGTGGCGAGGCCCAGGGCGCCGTTGTCCACGATGCGGACGCGTCCGCTGCGTACCGAGTAGGCGAGCGCTCCGCGTTTGTCGTGGATGACGGTCAGGGTCAGGGCGCCGCTGGGGGACTTCACGACGTAGTCCGATGCGGATGCGGTGGCGACGGCAAGACACGACACGGTCAGCAGGATCGCGGCCGAGGTGTGGGACTTCATCGGCCGAATATATCCCGCTCGAAAAAGAAGAGGGGCTCCGCCGAAGCGGAGCCCCTCCCGGCGACTTCTCTCTCTAGTGGCCCGTCGGGCAGGCGCTCACTTCCGGCACCAACGAGGTGAACGGAGTGTCGGTGATCCCGCTGACGCTGATGTCGTCGATGTCCCACCCCGGAGCGCCGACGCCTTCATCGGCGCCGATGCGGAACCGGATCTTCACGTCCTGGTTCGCATAGGTCGCGCCGAGGCTGAGGGTGACGCTCGCGAAGTTGGGCCAGGCGACGATGCGGTTGACGAACGCCGGACGGCTGGCGCCGATGGGGGCGGTGGTAGCGGCGTTGGTCGAGCCGTTGTACTTCCCCGTCCCGATGTCGGTCCATGCTCCGCCGTTGGCGCTGATCTCCACCACTCCCCCGTCCCAGCCGCCGCTCTCGAAGGAGAACCGGTGCCGGAAGGTGATGGCCAAGGGACCCGTGCCCACGTGCATGGTCGGGGAGACGAGCACCTGCTCGTCGGGAAGGTCGGCCTTCTCGCCGTCGGTCTGGCCGTTGTTGTCCGGTCCCCAGAAGACGTGCTGGGTCGGCGAGAGGGCGCGCCGCTGCCAGGCGTTGACGTTGGGCGAGGTGGTCGCGTCGCCGGAGATCGTCCACCCGTGGTTCGCGGCCTCCACCGACTCCGTGGCCGATGTGGCCGGGCTCTCGTCGTAGTTCACGCGATGGGTCGACGTCACGTTCAGGGGGCCGGACAGGCCGAGCTCCGGGGCGTCGATCGCGATGTTGAAGTCAGTCGATTCCACCCCGACGGCGCCGGTGACGGCGACGTGGATGGACCCCGTGCTCTCCCCGTACTTCTGGAGGGGCGGGAAATCGACGACGTTTCCCTGCGGGAACGTCACGTGCGGATTGCTGGAGCTCAAGGTCAAGGTGAGGTGGTTGACGTTGTTCGGCCCCTGGTTCCTCAGGGTGACGGTCAAGTCGCCCGTCTCGCCGTTGTCCAGCACGCCGTCGTGATCGCACGAGCTGCCGTCGTCGGCGAGGACGGCATCCACCAGCTCCACCTGCGAGAGCTCCCACATGCCGCGGCCGTAGGTGGCGATGCGGATGAAGCTGCCGTCCGGCGGCATGTAGACGTCGTTGACGCGCACGGTGGGGAGGCCGTTGCCGTAGGGCGTCCAGCTGGCGCCCCCGTCCGTCGTGCGATAGATGCCGACGTGCGTGGCCGCGTAGATCGTGGCCCGGCTCGAGTCGCGCGGATCGAAGAGCACGCGGGTGATGGGCAGGTCGGGGAGCCCGCTCTGCAGGGGAGTGAACGTCGCCGTCGCCCAACTGGCGGCCGGGCTGGCGATGGAAGCCTTGATCACCCGCACCGCGCCCGGAGCCTGGGCCACGGACGTGATCCACAGGTTCTGGTTGTCCTGCCAGGTCACATTGGTGACGAAGCCCTGGTAGCCGGGCACCAGCGCGATGAGGTTGAGGTCCGTCCAGCTCGCGCCACCGTTGGTGGTGATGTCGAGGAAGCCGCCGGCGCCGCCGACCGCGATCCGGTTGAGGTCGGTCGGGTTCACGCCCAGGTCGTACGGACTCGAGCGGAATCGTCGTGCGACAGGCAGACCGGGCGAGGTGGGGGCGATGGCGGAGCCGATCATGGTGAAGCTCAAGCCGCCGTCGGTGGTCTTCCACACGCGCGAGTTGGTGAAATGGAAGAACACGCGGCCGGTCGCATCGAGGTTCGCGGGGGCCGGGATGATCGCCGTGAAGAACCCGGCGCCGGCGGCATCGCTCAGCGCGCCCCGAGAGGCCCAGTTCTGGTAGAACTCGGGGGGAGTGTTGCTGAGGTTCGTGCGCAAGCCGGAGCTCTGCGAGCTGCCGAGCACGGTGTTCTTGTTGGCCTGGCTGTAGGCCGCTCCCATGCCGTCGCCGCCGATCACCTGGTTGTAGATGGTCCCGTTGCCGGTGCGCAGGCGCGTCCCATTGTCCTGGGTGCCGCCGATGACGAGGTTCGGTAACTGCGCATTGCCCGCGACCGTGTAGTACAGGTGCGTCTGCAAGCCATTGTTCTTGTCGCTGCTGAAGCTGATGCCGTTGTCCTCGCTGACGTTCAGGCCGCCGTCGTTGCCGAGGATGACGGTGGGCGTGCCCGTGGCCTTGAAGGCCGCGGCATGGTAGTCGGCGTGGGCGTAGGGCAGGGCGGGGACCTGGCTGTAGAGCCACCAGGTCTGGAGCGTCCAGGTGCCGCCGGCGTTGGTGGATCGCGCCGCGGCGAGGTTGCCGCCGATCCATACCGTGTTGCGCGCCTGGTCTTGCGGGTCCACCAGGATCATCTGGTCGTACCAGCATTGGCCCTGGCAGATGTTCATGTCCGGCATGCTGCCGGCCACGGGATTCGTCGGGATCTTCGTCGAGTTGACGCCGTTGGCAACCCAGGTCTGTCCGCCGTCCGCCGAGCGGTAGACGTCCTTCATCGCGGTGTCACCGACGTTGCTGGAGTACGCGTAGACGACGGGGTCGCCGGGAACGGCGACACCCAGCGTGGTCCGGCCGTTGCCGGTGAAGACACCACCCGCGTTGGTGATGGGGGCCCAGGTGGCGCCGCGATCGGTGGACAGGAACAGCGTCGTGGCTTGCCCGCACTGCAGGCCCACGAACGCGGCCGGGCAGGGCTGCGCGGAGGCGAGCCATCCGGCGCTGGTGCGCTCGATGCTCCACACGGACAGGCCGGCGAACGTGGCCACGGCGCTGTAGGTCTGCCCCTCGTCGGCGGACCGGTACAGGCCGCGGTCGGTGGCGACGAGGACGGTGTCCCGGTTCGTGCTGGTATCGACCTTCAGGTCACGGACGGAAACGGCGTTTCCGAGCTCGATGATCGGTTCCCAGCTCACGCCGCCGTTCCTGGTCTTGGTCACCGCGCCGCCGACCAGGATCTGGTCGTAGGGGTCCCCGAGGCCGAGGTAGAGCGTGTTCGGATCCCGGCCGAAGGCGACCGAGCCACCGCCGGTGGTCGGCAGATCGTCGGTCAGGACCTTCCATTGCGTGCTGCTCGACGTCCAGTTGTTCGTCCGCCAGAGTCCGCCGCCGGAGCTCAGGAAATAGACGATGTCGGGGTTCGTGGGATGGGGAAGGATCTTGCGCGCCCGGCCGCTGTCGCGCACGTGGCCGGTGAAGCTGCCGTTCTGCTCGTAGTCGGCGCCGGTGGGCCCGATGCCGACCCATTTCGGGCCGGGCCCGTTCTTCTTGTCCGAGTGCTTCTTCCCTTCTTTCAGGGCGTTCGCGCGGAAGGTGGCGGTGACGGTGCCCCAGGCGATGCGCTGGGCTTCGAGACGGGCGGAAGGGTCGTCCTGCTCGACGCCGGTGGCCTTGGCCTCGGAATCTTCCTGGGCCTGGGTGATCGCCGGCGCCTGCTCATCCGGCCTTTCCGGTGATTGGGCCCCGGCCACGGGGGCGAGCCCGAAGAGGGCGACGGCGGAGACAAGGGCTGACGCCCGTCCGCGGATTGATCTCATGTCACAGACCTCGCGTGAGTGTTTGACGGTGCTTCTCCAGCGGCGATATCGGCCAACACGCTTAGAACGCGGTCCCAGGGGTTCACGGTTTCGGGGAGGAGGCGGGAGTCTAGCACAAGCCGCCCGCGTCCTGGGCTTAGATCTTCGGGATCAGCGCCGGGACCTCGGCTCGATAGGTCTCGTAGGCGGAGCCGAAGTGTTCGAGCAGGAGGCGTTCCTCCTGTCGCAGCTTGACGACGGCACCGGCGAAGAGCAGGGCCAGTCCCAGGAGGCCGCCGAGCGAATCGCGCACCAGAGCCGTTCCCGTCAAGGCGAGGAGGAGGCCGCTGTAGATGGGATGGCGGGTGAGCGCGTACGGGCCGACGCGGATCAGGGCGTGATCCGCCTTCAGCACCACCCCGCCGCTCCAGAACCGCCCGATGAGGACGCGGGCCCAGGCGGCGAAGCCGAGCCCCACCGCGCACAGGGCGACGCCCGCCCACGCCGTCCAGGCGGCGGGCGGGAAGAGGGGGCGCATGAGGAAGCCGAGCGTCCCGGCTCGGCCGAAGAGGAGCAGGGCGCCCGCCGACACGAGCAGTCCGTGCGTCAGGCGCGCGGCGACGGACTGGCGCACGACCGTCTTGGCCGTCCATCGCGCGGCGACCAGCCAACCGATGAGCCAAAGGGTCCAGAGGAGGTTGAGAAGATCGAGGGGGGGCATCACGCGGCTCCTTCGGGCTGGAGCTGCGTGTCGCCCTCGGGCTCGGGGCGTGCGGGCACGTCTCGCAACAGGACCACGGCCACGATGGCCCCGGCGATGGCGACGGCGGCGAAAATGCCGGCGGCCGTTTCGAACGACTGGGCGAACGCCGCGCGGGATTCCCGCCGTCCCGCCGCCCGGTTCGAGATGAGTCCGGCCCTCAGCGCTTGGGCGCCCGGGCCGCGCGCTCGATGAAGAGCTTGCTCGCGGTCTTGTCGTCGAGGATGTCGTACATGCCCAGGATGCCCTGCGCGCCGCCGGCCTTGGCGAGGATCGGCGCCTTCCCGACGCGCACCCAGAAGACCTCGCCCGAGGAGGACTTCTGGCGTTCCAGGATGTCGAGCTTGGGCATGTTCGCCGCGAAGACTTCCATGTCGTCCGCGCGATACTTGGACGCCTGTCCGGTCCACGGCAGCCGCGAATCGAAATCGTCCATGCCCATCAGCGCAGAGGCGGCGACGCCCCCGTCGCGGGCGAAGCGATCGTTGCAGCCCGCGAAGAGGAACTTGGTCCCCAGCTTCCAGAACACCCGGACCGCCATGTCCGGCGCGTCCGAATCCTTCAGGTAGCTCTCGAGCTCCGCCGCGAGCTCCGCCTCGCCGGCCAGCGGCCAATGTGACGCGCGACGATCCATCGCCGCGAAGAGCTGGGGCCAGGAGCCGTTCTTCACGATTCGAAAGGCGGCGAGCACCGCCCGGAGGTCCTCGGCCGACGCCTTGGTGAACAAGGGAAGCCTCCTTGTCGCGTACCACGCGTACGGTACGACCAATGCGGGGGGACCGCAACGGCTT
>WNFM01335197.1_pt1 | contig 17772 bp, 33 predicted proteins | sample 5400271 | NCBI WGS metagenome assembly WNFM01 (sample SAMN13153352, study PRJNA577476) | soil metagenome | isolation source: 60 cm saprolite on Douglas fir-dominated hillslope | place: USA:California | collected 2013-09-17 | reverse complement strand
CCTCTTTCTTATCGAATAGCTGAAACTGCACCCGCAGCCGGTCCTGGTCATCTTTCACAATGTCAGCCTGGCTGGATATCCGCTGGCCCTGCTGCGGACAATAGGGCCGGTATTTGCGGAAGCACATCGCGTCGCCGCACGAGCAGTAATGCCCGGCGGAGCGATAGATGCCGCGGCGCACATCATCGGCCTGATCCCAGGTCGAGCACGGCGGGGACAGGATCAGCCGGCCGAACCCGAAGCCCTGGAGGGCCTTGAGGATGACACCGGCGTACCGGGTATCGCGGGCGGGGGCCTGGGGCTTGCCGCCGGCGCCGATCGCGATAATGCGCGCCATCCGCCCCTCCGCCGGTCACATTCCAGATCTAACAGTCGTTAGAGTCAGGGTAGCGACTGTTCAGGAGGCCGCAATGATCCTGCCGCGCAAGGCAAAGACGATGATCGACGATGCTGTCCTCAGCGTGAAGGAAGCGGCATCGAGGACCTCCGGATTCGTGATCGCCGCGATCGGCATTGCCGTCCTGGCGCTGGTCGTTTCCCTCGCCTGCCTGATTGGAATCCGCCATGCCCGCACAGTCTGACCTTGAGAACCGCTTCACCTACCACGCCCCGAAGGACGACCAGCCCGAGCGCTATGGGCACATCCGGCGAGAGGGCCTGAACCTGGCGAGCTTGATCGACGAGTTCTGCCCTGAGTCCCGCGAGAAGTCGCTGGCCATTACCAATCTGGAGCAGGCGGTCATGTGGGCCAACGCGAGCATCGCCAGGAACGAGTGATGGCTGGAACCGACACCATCCCGAAAGCCAGCCCCGACGCCGCTCCGCTCGATGGCGGCGGCCTCGATGATGAGTGGGCGAAGGCGATGGAAGGCCCGTCGCTGCCCCGCGAGCCCGGCCCGCCGCCCGAGGTGGATCCGGAGGCGCCGCACGGCCGCGACGACCAGGGCCAGCCCCTCGCGCCATTCGGCCTGCGGAAGGACGGCAAGCCCGCGAAGAGCCCGGCCGGGCGCCGCAGCAAAGACGACCAGCCCCGCACCGCCCCCGCCGCCGGGCCAGGTAAGACGCTCGTGGTGCTGCCGGAGCGGCAGCCGGGCTGGTATGAGGAGAAGCTGACCGAGTTCGGCACCCAGCTGTGGCTCCTGATCGGCTTCGTGAGCCCGGCCGACGCGGGCGCGCTCGACCAGAATCTCCAGCCCATGGCCCACGCCTGGGCGGAAGGCGCCAAAGCCGATCCGACTGTGCGGCGGGCGGTCGAGTGGATCGCTCAGGAAACCTGGATCACCGGCCTGGTCGCCACCTCGATCCCCCTGGTGGCGATGGTCGCCGCCAACCACGGCCGGCTCCCCGAGCGGATCATGGACAAAGCCAGGCAGGCCGAGCAGAAGGCCGAGCTCGAGACCATGACGCTCGCCAAGCGCGAGCTCATGTTCTCCCAGATGGCGACCGCCCAGGGCGCCGAATGATTGCCTGGCATGTCTTCTGGAACTTCGGAAGCATCTGCGGAATCATGGCCTATTTTGGGCTTCTATTTCACCGCGGCAAGCGCAACAAGCACAACGCTGAGTAGCTGCGATGATCCAGCATTTCGGGATCGAGGAGTTCCGGACCCGGCGGTTCAACTACCGGCCCGGCGAGCATGTGGCGTTCTTCGGCCCGACCCAGGAGGCCGGGAAAACCACCATGGCGTACGCGCTCCTGGAGAAGACGGCCAGCCCGGAGCTCCGGGCGACCACGCTGTGCATGAAGCACCGGGACCGGGTGGTCTCGGCGTGGACGCGGCGGCTGGAGTTCGTGGAGACGCCCAGCTGGCCGCCGAAGATCAAGCTGTCGAACCGGCACCCGGCCGGCCATACGCTGTGGCCGCGTCAGTCGCTGACCGATGTGGAGGCCGATAACGCGCTCCTGGAACGTGAGTTCACGAAGGCGATCGTCTACAACCGGGGGCATACCCCGTCGATCACCCACGCCAATGAGCTTTACGGCCTGCTCGCCGAGCTCAACCTCCGGAAGCTCCTCACCGCGGTCGTTACCCGGGATTCGATCGCCGGGCACGGGCTCTGGTATGAGACCCAGAAGCCGTCCGGGACGCAGGGTGTGAGCGTTCCCGGTTTCTTTTTCAATTCGGCGGCCTGGATGTTCCTCTCCAACGACGGAGATTCGCGGAACCGGCACCGCTACGGCGAGATCTCCTGCGGCATCGACCCTGCCTCCATCGAGCGGGAGACGCTCCGGCTCCAGCCGTTCTCCTGGCTGTGCATCCACCGGGGCAGTCCCCCCAGCTGGTGCGTCATCGACGCCTACGATCCTGCCCTGGCGGTCTGATGCTTCCTCTTGATAGTGCTGAGCAGCCCATTGGCGATATCCCGTGGAAGTATTTCGCAGAGATTAAGGCTCCACCACTTAGTAATGCAGCTGCATCACTTACCAATGAGCAGCTGATCAATGAATTGCGCTTCCGTTTGAGGCTTGACACAATGCGCTGACCTCGTGCTATATGCTGCGTCTTGTCAGGAGGCCGCGCGCGCGGGCGCGGTCTCCTTTGCGTGGCCTTCTGACAACCGGCGCGCGCGGCCTCCCAGCCAGATTCTTCTGAGGGAGTACGCACATGGTGGCAGCGGCGGTCGCGAATAAGCCCGCAGGAGCAGCTCAGGCGGGCCAGGCGGCCCCGGTGCGGCTGCCTCTCTTCCCGGTCGGCGTCCTGAGGTCGGAGAACCCCGACTATGACGTGACGAAGCTTCAGTCGGCGGCCAATCAGGTCCAGTTCGACAACCACAGTTTCGAGCCGACCGGCTGGCTGCGGGGCCTGTGGTTCCAGTTCGACATGGTGACCGCGGCGAACGCGGCCGCCGTCGCTTACAAGGAAGACGGCCCCTTCAGCGTGGTGCAGAAGATCACGCTGAAGGACAAGGGCAACCGGGAGGTCTTCGGGCCGCTCGGCGGCTACGACTGGATGACGATCAACAAGTACGGCGCCTACCACATGGTGGGCGATCCGCGCGCTGACCTGTCGTTCAGCATCGTTGCCACCGCGGTCGCCACCGGCGGCTCGTTCAGCTTCGTGCTGTACCTGCCGATGGAGCTCTGCAACCGCGACGCCCTGGGCGCGGTGGAGAACAAGTCCTCGAGCTCGGCGTGGAAGAGCGAGCTGTTCATGGACACCACCGCCAACGTCTACACGGTGGCGCCGACCACGCCCGGGAACCTGCGGTGCCGCATCACGGAGGATTCCTACACCGAGCCCGCCGAGACTGATGAGCACGGCCGGCCGCTCTCCCAGACCCCCCCGGCGCCGGGCACCCTCCAGTACTGGGTGAACGAGTCCCTCGCGCTCGGCGCGGGCACCCAGCCGTACAACGTCGACAACGGCATCGGCTACTCGATCCGGAACCTGATCTTCAAGTTCATCGACACCGCCGCCGGGACCCGCGCCGCCGGCGATGCCGACTGGCCCGACCCGGCGACCCTCACCTACGGCAAGGTGCAGCTCTTCCAGCGGTTCAAGAACCTGTGGATCTCCAAGATCGGCCGCTACTACGGGGACAACACCCCGGCCGTGACCACCGCTGCCGGCGTGACCACCTTCAACCGGGATACCGCGGGCGGCCGGGAGAACGCCGTCTTCCCGGTGTGGTTCACCGACGACTTCCAGCTCCAGCCCGGCGCCGAGCTCCGGAACGGCTACCTGAACACCAAGGTCGGCACGGTGCTGAAGCTGAAGGGCGCCTACGGCCTGGCCGGGGTCCTGAACGTGGCGGTCAATTACGTGATCCCGCCCGGCAACGACCCCGGCCGCCTCCGCAGCGGCTGACCAGGCCTCCTGTCACAAACGACAGGAACCGATCCGATCGGCAAAGGGAGTCCGATGGACATGAAGAAGATCCTGCTCTACGCGGGCCTGGTGCTGGCCGGGTACGTGCTCGCGCCGAAGCTCGCGCAGCTGCCGCTGATCAGCAAGATCCCGACCCTCTGAGGAGACCGGCGATGGCGGCCTCGACAGGGATCATCCTGGCGGCCGGGGCGATCACCCTGGCCAATGAGGCCGTGTTCGCCCCGATCGCCTCCGGCGGGAAGATCACCACCCATTTCAACTGGCGGATCATCCCCGCCACCGCCGGAGCCGCCCTCGTCCTGGCCGGGCTCGAGCACCTCAGCCCCCAGTTCGCGACCGGCGTGGCGTGGATCGCGCTGATCACCGTCCTGTTCACCAATCTCGGCAAGGCCGGGGCGCCCGCCGCGAACGCGGCGAAGGCCCTGGGATACGGGTAAGGAGCCCGCAGTGGATGTCCTGAAGATCCTGATCGCCGGCGCGGTGGCGATCGGCATGGCCACGGCTGTGCTCCTGCCCGGCCGGCAGACCGTCCCCGTCCTCGGCGCGGCCACCAAGTTCACTACCGGCACGCTCCGCACCGCCATCCGGGGCTGATCATCGATGCCCTACGGCCCGCTGACCTCCCTGCAGGGGTTCGACAGCTTCGCCGCCGATGGCCAGACCGGCGCGGGCCGGCTGGAATCCTTCGGCAGCACCGTCGACCCCGCGCACGGCCAGTGGGGCGACACGTCGGCGCCGCCGGAATACGGGCCGCCGTTCCCCAGCTCGGGCCAGCACGCCTATTCACCGGAGGACTGGGGCCTGGTCGGCGATCCGCCGCCCTACCTGGCGCCACAGCCGGGCGAGGGCCCGTTCGACACCACCCCGTCAAGCATGGCGGCCCCCTATCCGCGGCTCGGCGCCGACGATGGCACCCTGCGGGATCCGGGCGCGCAGTGGCGGCAGCAGGAAGCCAGCCACATCCTGCACGGCGAGGACCGCGGCGGCTCCCGGGCCACCACCTACGGTGCCCCCGGCGATCACGAGTCGCCGGTGCACTGGAATGTGCGCTACGAGGTCAACGATGGCGGCTCGCTGCTCCAGGGCGGGATCCCCGATCAGATCAAGGGCGCCGGATCCGGCCACGACGTGACCCAGGGCTTCGGCACCGCCGAAGGCCACGGCTACGCCGCCGGCCACCTCCAGCGCTATGACCAGATGGACCCGGTGCCCTACAACTTCCAGTGGCTCCGCGTCGGCGAGCGGCCGTTTCGGATCAAGCCCCCCGCCCTGCAGCCCAGCTACGACGGCCCCGACTCGCCGTACGGCGTCCAGGGCGACACCACCGCCAACATGGCCCAGGGCGCCAGCCAGGCGGCCGTGCAGGGCTTCCCGACGCCGTACGCGCCCCCCTCTGACCCGACCGTCCTGCCGACCGTCCAGCCCGCCGGGGAGGCCCCCGCATGGGGCCTCGGGAACTGGTGACCGATGGCGCTGCAAGGCACGATCAAGATCCCCGGCATAGGGCCGGTCAGGAAGACCTGGGCCCTCGCCGGCGGCGGCATCCTGACCGTGATCCTCGGGATCGCCTGGTACCGGCATGCCAAGGGCAAATCCGCGGCCACGGCGCCGGCCGGCGCAACGAGCGCCACAGATCCGTACCCGCCAGACGGAACCACCGGCGATCCGACCGACCCGAATTCGATCGACCCGGCCACCGGGATCACCTACGGCGACGAGCAGGCTGGATACGGCGGCAACTTCGGCGGAGGGGGCAACTTCGGGGGCGGCGGGAACCAGGGTGGCGGCACTACCCAGGGTTTCGCCACCAATGCCCAGTGGGATCAGGCAGCCGTGGCCGCGCTCGTGGGCAACGGCAGCAACCCCCAGACGGTCCAGACAGCGCTCGGGCGGTACCTGCGGGGCGAGACGGTCAATGAGGCCCAGCACAACATCATCGACGCTGCCGTCGGCCTGGAGGGCAACCCCCCGGTGGCCGGGGCGAGCGGCTACCCGCCGAGCATCCACCTGGTGAAGAGCCCTCCCCACCTGCATTCGCATCCCCTGAAAGAGCCCGGCGGGGGCGGCGGGGCTCACAAGGTCAAGGTGCCCAATGTCGTGGGGGAGGGCCACAAGGCAGCGGCCCGGAAAATCACGGCGGCGGGCCTGAAGCCGCACCTGGCCGCCGGCACGCAGGTGGCGTGGAATGTCGGGTCAGAGGACCCGAAGGCAGGGACCGAAGTCAGCAAGGGCAGCACGGTGGTGCTAGAGCCGCCGCGATGGAAGAAATGAGAGCGAGATCATGGCAATCCTGCCGAAGAGCATCCTGAAGCCCGAGGGCTCGATCGTGGCCGGGATCGCCACCGGCGCCCTGGTGATCGCGATCTACCAGATGAACGTGGGCAACGTGGTCCAGATCCACATGACCCCGGCCCACGACACCAACGTGGAAGCCAGCCGCAAGAAGGCCGCCATCCAGGCCGTCGCCGCGGTGTCGGCGGTCAGCCTGCTGACCAAGGACGCCACCATCTTCATTCTCGGCGGCGGGATGATCGTCCTGCTCGACTGGCATGTCCGGCACGCCGCCGCCGCCGCCCCGGACACCGGCCAGCTGGTCGCCAATACCGGCTACGGCGGCCCGGACAACTACACCGCTGAGGCCAGCGCGGTCAACAACCTGAGCGGGAGCGTTCCCTCCTATGGCTGAGGAGATCGAGCACCTCGACTTCCCCGCGCCCTCCGGCGTGCTCGAGCAGGCGGCGGCGGCCTGGCGCAAGCCAGTCGAGCCGTTTCTGGAGCAGATGAAGGCCACCATGGACAAGCCGCTCGCCGAGCTCACCATGCCCGACCTGATGTCCTGGCTGATCGTCTTCGCCTACGCGGGCGCCACCGGCTTCATCCTCGGCCAGCTCGGCGGGAATCTGCTCGCCACCGCCCTCAGGGGTCCCGTCAGGCTGAGGTGAGCCCATGGCCAAGATCAGCGGGATCGCGCTGGCCGCGGCCGCCACGGGTGCGCTGTTCATGTGGTCCGGGATCCGCGGCGGCGGGATCCTGCCCAACATCCAGAACCTGATCGCCGGCAAACCGCCCGCCGATACCGGCGCCAATCCGATCAGCGTCATCACCGGCGGCGGCGGCGGCGGCCTGGGGCCTGGCGGCAGCCCGACCGGAAACGCGATCGCGTCCGATGCGTTGACCTATAAGGGCGCCGGCTATGTGTGGGGCGGCGCCCCGGCCCGCGGGATCGGGAACTGGGACTGCTCGAGCTTCGCGAACTGGGTGATCGGCCATGACATGGGCATGGCGATTCCCGGCTACAAGGCCGGCGCCTACACCGGCACCAGCCACGGCCCGCCGACCGTCGCCTGGCTGGCCTGGATCGGCTCCGGCGTCACCCGGATCCCGCGGTCGCAGCTGGCGGCCGGGGATATCTGCTGCTGGCAGACCCACATGGGAATCGCGATCAGCAACAGCCAGATGATCTCCGCCCAGACCCCCGGCTCGGGCACCCAGGTCTCCGGCGTCGACGGGTTCATCCCCGGCGAGGTGCTGTTCTGCCTGCGGCTGAAGAACCTGGCCTCCGGCACTCCCGGCGGCGGCGGGCACAAGAAATAGTTCCCATTCAGAAAGCGAAATGGATATTACTGATGCCTCCCGCAGCTAAGAATCTCTGGTGGTCGGTTTTCAACAACCAGATCAGCGTTGCCCCGGTCATCATCGAGGCTCCCACCAAGTCCGCCGCGATCACGGACTACTTCAACCAGGAGGCCGGTGGCCAGGTCGGCAGCCATGCGCAGACCTCCGCGCTCGGGCCCTACAAGACCAAAGCCGCGGCCGTCGCCGCGGCTGCTAATCAGAGCAGCGCGCCGCCCGGCTCATCGGCCGCGGGGGCAGCAGGCGCACAGGCTTCGAGCCTGGGGCAGATCGGCGGGTTCTTCGGCGCCCTCTCCCAGAAGAACACGTGGATCCGGGTCGCTGAGGTGCTCCTCGGGGCGGCGCTGCTCATCATCGGGCTGGCCAGGCTAGCCTCCGGAACCCAGGCCGGCAAGGCGGCCACGAAGATCGCGACGAAGGCGGCACTGATATGACCAGCCAGCACGAGGACTACGCCACCACCGAGCTGCTCGAGCGGGAGACCGACGAAGAGCTCCCCGGCGCCAGCCAGATCCCCACCATGCCGGTATGCGTGACCGAGAAAGTGATTACTGAGCCGGTCACCCCGCAGGCGTTTACGACCCACACGATCCTGCTCAGCACGGCCACCATCAGCACCGAGGGCAACGGCATCGACGAGCTGCTGCCCAAGGATGAGCTCCGGGTCCGGGCCACGGTCCTGGCGGTCGACCAGGACATCGTGATCTGCCATTCCAAGGCCCAGGCCGGCTCGCCGAGCAACAGCGTGGCCGCGGTCCCGGCCCCGGAGGGCTTCTACCTGCCGAAGGGCATTGCCTATCCGCTTAACACGACGCAGCGGGTATGGGTAGCCGCGGTCAGCGCCGCCGCGAACCGGATCTCGGTGTCGGCGGAACGCCGCCAGCCGTGACCGATGTTCCGCTGTCCGAAACCCAGCAGATCACCCTCGACGGGACCGGGACGGGAACCGCGCGGCTCGGCCCGGCGTTCGGGCAGAGCTGGAGCCCGTCGACAGTCTCAGTGAAAGCATCGACAGCGATCCTCGAGGCCCAGTGCCGCATCTATCTCGGCTCGGACACCTCGGATGTCAATTTCGTCGATGGCACCCTGTCGGGCAGCACGGGCGATTCGACCGACCGGATCACCGGCCCGTTCCGGCTGCCGAATTACATCTTCGCGGTCTGGACCGGCGGCGACGCCGGCGCGGTCGCGACGCTCAGCGTGCTCGGCAGCCGGGACATCCCGTGAGCGGCGGCTTCAACAATCCGATCATCGGCGGCGGCGGCGGCCTGGTCTACCCGTCGATCCACTCGCCGAACTTCCAGCACAATGCCACCGGCTGGTCGGTCAACAAGGACGGCAGCGCCGAGTTCAACAACGTGATAGTTCGGGGCACTATAACAGCAGGGCATTTCATTGGCACTGGCACTGGCCTGGAAGTTGTCATCTATTCTGGCATACCAGCAGCCGGAAACCTTCTAGCATCCATGGTTTCGTCACAGACAGTCGATACGTTCGGGAACTCCATTCTTGAAGGTCTTGCGGTTTACGGCCATGTCGGTAATCCGCTTACTGCCGCGCGAATTCAGGAAACAGGAATCTCCTACTACACGGCAGCGACACAGGCAGGCCCGTGGACTGTTCAAGCGAGTATCAATTACATTACCGCAACCCCGGCGCTGAGCATCAGCGCTGCCCTTCTGACGATTTTTTCCACGGTCAAGATAGGCGGCGGATTGCTGTTTCTCGCCCCATCCGGTGACGTGACAGGGGCAACCGACACGGCAGCTATTCAGGATGCGATAACGAACGGTCTGGAAATTCACTTCCTCGGTGCCTACTACATTAATGCGGCGCTTAATCCTTCTGTTGCTCACGGAATGCGCTTGATCGGCCCCGGTAAACAGAACGGGTCGATTACGTGGGCAGGTGCGAATAACGGCCAGATGTTTAATCTGGATCCGGTAGGTACTTCCGGTAGCGTCCATCTGGAAGACATGCTAATTACGGGACTTACTTTGCATGCACCTGTAGCGCCTAGCGCGGATATTTTCTGGGGTTCCAACATGGTGCGTTCCCGGTTCGTGCATAACCAGCTACAGCAAGACGATGCGGGGCATGCCATCATGAATGTGTCATCGGCGACAGGTAGCAATGGCACCGGCTATATGGCTGAGTGTGAATTTGCTAACACGGAGATTGTCGGCGGATCACCTAGGACGATTGAGGCATGGCACCTGGACCAGCAACTGACCACGATGCGCTGTAACGACAATACGTGGCATTGCCGGGGACATAAAATCTTCTCGTCTAACGGCGGGGACACTTCCCAGTACTGGATGACTCTGATCGGTAACCCGTCAGGCGGGCGCGGGTCCAGGGGCAACAAATGGGAAGACATGATCTTTGAGCTGGCGAACGGCACCGGAGGCTTGCTGCACCTGCAGAATTCCTCGCAGGCAAAGATTGATGGCTTCTCATCCGAAGATCTGGCCGCTACCGGGGTAGGTAATCCGCTGATCCTGCTGGACACAATCGCAGCCGACACTAACGGCACGTCGCATGTCATGATCCGCAACTATTCCCGACGTGGCGGAAACAATGTCAGTGCGGCCAACCCGGATATCAAGCTTGACCCGACTTGCACGCAAATCACTATCGACGCGCCTGGCCAGGATTCTGGCGGCAAATCTCTGGTCGTTGACTTGCAGACTGCCAGGAACGTTTTCCTGGCTGGTGCCTGGCCTGAGACTTTCACGCTGCTGAATCCCGGCACCCTGAATGTTCCGCCCGTGACGCCTAACGCAGGCGTCGTTACTCCTGCGGTTCCGGCAACGGGCGTGACAATTAACAATGCGACAGGCAGAGATGTTAACGTGACGTTGCTCGGCGGGACCGTAACAAGCGTGACCGTAAACGGGTCCGTAGTCTCAGCAGTAGCAGCTTCTCCGATGGATATTTACCTGCCTGCAGCGCAGACTATTAAGCTGGTTTATACAGTCGCACCGACTTGGATATGGTCCTGATGACCGCGCCGCCACTGGCACAGCCGCTCCCCCTTGAGGGCATGGCCCAGGTACTGATCGAGCTGGGAAAGATCAGCACCCAGATTGCCGTCATGGACGAGAGGGTCAAGGCCATCCCCGACCACGAGACCAGGCTCCGGCGGCTCGAGGAAGCCCGGGCCAAGATAATCGGCGGCGCCGTCGCGGTCAGCGCGCTCGTCAGCGGGCTCGGAACCTGGATCGGGTTCGTCCTGACCCGGCGCTAGGACACCGATCTGAGCCCGCGCCAGGCAAACGGCACCGGCAGGGCGGTCCTTGAGCCATCCGATAGTCAGCCAGATTCGCCCTCCGGCCCGTCGATGACAGGACTGCGGCACGATCAAAGGCCGTGTACGAGTCCGGCGTATAGGTGGGCATCACGCCGATCGGCAAGAACCACGGGCAGGCGCCGCAGTAACAGCGTCTCGGAGGGCAGTACCCGCCCGGCGCGGTCCTCCGGCACGTGACGCCTGGATGCGCCTCAAGGCAGCTCATGGCTTGTTTCCCGAGCTGCGCGCGCCTCAGCCTTCAAAGCCTCATACCTCGCCGGAGACAAGTGATAGCCGCCATCCAGGTGCCGGGCCAGGAGCGCGGCAAAGCGGCGCCTGTAGCGGAGCCATCCGATCACGCCGCCACCGCCAGCCTGCGGCGGGACCACTCTCCGAGGGTGATGAAGTCCAGCGGCACACCGCATTTGGCGGCCCACTGCCTCAGGTAGATCGACCTTGGCGAGGCGCCCCGGTCGTTCATCCAGCGGCTGATCGTGGAGCGGCTGACCCCGAGTTCGCGGGCCATGTCCTGGACCCCGATGCCGGCGTGGGCGAGCGATCGCTGGAGCCGCCAGCCGAGCGTCCACTTGGGTATTGCAGGACTCTCTGTCATCTGATTCATGGACTCATGATGCGTCGCGTGACCGTCATGCGTCAATGGCTTGACGCACATGCGACACCGTGCCAGGGTTGGCACCATGTCTCAGACTAAGCTCCTCACTAGCTCCCAGGCCGCGACGGTCCTGGGCAAGAGCCTGCGCACCATCCAGCGGATGGCAGAGGCGGGCGAGTTGGAGATCGCTACGAAGCTCCCGGGTCCCAACGGCGCCTATCTCTTCGACGAGGCCGAGATCATCAGGGTCTTTGATGCGCAGCTCGAGGAGGAGCCCGACGAGGAGAACGGAGACCAGTCATGAAGCGGGCCATCATCGCGGCAGCCGCCGTGCTCGCCCTGCTCACCGGGTGCAGTGCCTACGACGCTGCCCACAACCACAACGCGCCGACGCCCACCAAGGAGATCGGGGGGCAGTGGACGCGGATCGACACGCCCGGCAACTTTCCCTCGGTGGTCTTCCGCTGCGTTGGCAGGGACGGCATCTACGAGGCGATGGACTCACCGACCAGCGTCGAGGTCGTCGCCAACGATCCGAGATGCCCATGAGCGTGACCACGATCAGCGGCCGGATGACCTGCCTGGGTTGCGGCTCCCCCAGCTTCCACCTGCCCAGCTGCCGCAGCTGGCCCGGCAAGAACAGGAAACCCGCCATGCCCGAGAAGCCACCCGAGCCCTACGACAGCGCGCTCTTCGACCAGGTAACCGCCATGCCCCGCGACGAGCAGCTCCGGCTCCTCTTTGCCCTCTGCCTGCGGGAGCCCGCCGCGGTCAAGACCGCGATCGAGTACCTGAAGACAGAAGGCCTGCTATGAGCGACCGCGCTGGGTACCTGAACATGCCCCAGGCCGAAATCACCAGCGAGCCGCAGGTCAGCTCGTTCGCCCGGAAGGACGGCAGCGTCATCGCCGTCATCGACCTCGGCGGTTTTACCGTGCACGTGGAGAACGTCGCTGGCGGGCTTGCCGTGGCCGCGGCGTTCGCCCGCGCCGCCGACCTGATCAGCGCGGCGGAAGGCGGCCAGTCATGACCCTGATCCTCTTCATCGTCGGCCTGGCCGCCGCCGTCGCGCTGGGCTTCTGGTTCAGCTGGCGGCTGATCGGCGGCGAGCCCGGCCGCCACGCCGGCCACGAATCCTTCGACTGGGAATTTGATGTGCGGCCGCACTTTGGTGCAGGCCGGCCGGATCGCCTCGAGCAGCTCATCGCGCAGTTCTACCTCCCCGACAAGGCGCTGGAGGAGCTGCTCGACACCGACCGGGCCATCGCCGCCGCCGACGCCATCCTCCGCCCCGCCTGACCTTCCCGAAGACCCCCCGTGCAAGGCCCCGCCGTCATCTTGATCGCCGCCGCTATCTTCGGCGGCCTGTGGATCGGCCTGGAGTGGGAGAACGCCAGGCACATCGCCCGCCAGGCCGCCAAGGCTGACCGCCAGCCGCCCGAATTGGTGTGGATGCCCCGCAGAGCAGATAGAGCACTTACGCCGTGGCGCTGGCGCAAGTGCACGATCACGCGCACTGACGCGGCCTGGCTGAGCTCGGCCCTGCACGAGGAAGACTGTCCCGCTTGTGATCGGCCATTGGCCAAGCACCGGCGATGAGCGTCCCCGGCCCGGCTCCCGAGGGCGCGGCCGGGCCGGGGATACCAGAGTACGTCCCGCTGTCCTGCCCGTGCGGAAGCCGCGAGTTCCGCCTCGAAGTGCCGCGGGGAAAAAAGATCGCACGCATTTGGTGCGCGCTTTGCAAACGCGAATTCGGGATCGGATTTAAGACGTGCTGACCGACGAAGACGTTTTCTGCCAGCGGTGCCAGCTGGTGCTCGCGGATTGCCGTTGCGGCGATATTCCTGACCCCCTATCTCTACACTCTCTCTCTGTTACCGATATACCACAGAGCGTAAACGGTGACAGTGGTGACAGTGGGGTGTCACCGCCCGGCGAGGGTCTGGCCAGCGGGAACCTGCCTGCGGTAACAGCGGTGACACACCAGCGAGACCGCCCCGGGCGTCACGTGAAACCGGTGACAGTGAGCGGTGACACCTCAGCCCCGATTGTCACCGGGCACAACGGGCAGAGATGCATATCCTGGACAGCCGCCGATCTGCTCGCCGAGGACTTCCCGGACCCGAGATGGGCGGTTCCGGGGCTTTTCCCCGAGGGCCTGACGCTCCTGGCCGGCGCCCCGAAGGTCGGCAAGTCATGGCTCTGCCTCGGCCTGGCGCTCGCCGTCGCGTCGGGAGGCCGCGCGCTCGGCTCGATCCCGGTCGAGCGCGGCGCCGCCCTGTACCTGGCGCTCGAGGACACGCCCAGGAGGCTCCAGCGGCGGCTCCGCCACATGCTGGCCGGGGACCCGGCGCCGGAGGGCCTGACGCTCGCGGTGGAGTCGCCGACCGGCCAGGCCGGCATGATCAAGATCGCTGAGTGGATCGAGCGGCCGCATCAGGCCCGGCCGCGGCTGGTGATCATCGACGTGCTCGAGCGGCTCCGCGGAATGCCGCCGCCGGGCCAGTCGGCCTATTCCGCCGACTACCGGGCGATCTCCGAGATCAAGGAGGTGGCCGATGCCTACGGCGTGTCGATCATCGTGATCACCCACGTCCGCAAGGTCACGGCCGACGACTTCCTGTCCGAGATCTCCGGCACGCTCGGCCTGTCGGGGGCAGCCGATACCATCTGCGCGCTCAAGCGCTCCCGCGGCGAGATGGATGGCGTGCTCCACGTCACCGGCCGCGACGTCGATGAGGAATCCTACGCCCTGGCCTTCGCCGCCGAGCTCGGCGCGTGGCAGCTGATCGGCCTGGAGAGCGAGCACGGCCTGGCCGAGAACCGTCGCAAGATCCTCGCCTTTCTCCGGCTCCACGACGGCTCCAAGCCCGCCGAGATCGCGATCGGCACCCAGCTGTCCCGCGATCTGGTCAAGCAGACCTGCATCCGGATGGCGAAAGACAACCAGCTCGACACCGACAACAACGGCCGCTATTTCGTGCCGCCGCCCGCCGAGCCCACATGAAAGCCGATGTTTCACGTTAACCGAAAAGGAGGTTTGACCTGTGGCAACAGGAGGTTCTGTCACGCAGGCCTGGTTCTGTCACGGTTCTGTCCTAGTTCTGTCACGCATGATTTCGCAGGTCAATCGGCCAATTCGAGGTTCTGTCAGTTCTGTCACGAGCCTGCGAGATGTTGAGGTGTTTCACGCGAAACACGGAAGCCCTGGCGCCGCAAGGGCAGGAAGACAACCTGCTCCAAATGCGGCCAGCCGAAGGACCGGCCCTACCAGCGCTATTGCAGCGAATGCCACGCCTACTACATGCGGCTCCGGCGCCGCGGGATGGTCGAGGCCCTGCTCACTCCCGACGAATGGGCAGCGGTCAAGGCAGCCCGCCAGGCCCAGGCCGGCGGCCGGCACGCCCGCACCGAAACTACATCCACGTAATTACACCCATGTATCTGTCACCGCTGTCACCGCTGCCTGTTTGCGCAGGTCAGGGGCACCCAAAATGGTAACACCCCAGGTGTCACCGGCTGTCACCGCTGTCACCGACCCCCCAGGAGGGACCCAGAATGACCACAATCATCAAAGGACGCTATCCAGGCGCATTGTGGAAGCCCATCAACGTCAATTATTCAAAGGGAGGTAATCGGCCCCGCTTGTTTATCGTGCACGTTATGCAGGGCACCCTCGCGGGCACCGATGCATGGTTCCACGACCCGATCTCCACCGTCTCGGCACACTTCGGCGTCGGCCGCAACGGCACCGTCATCCAGTGGGTCAACACCGAGGACATCGCCTGGCACGCCGTCGCCGCCAACTCCCGCTCGATCGGAGTGGAGCACGAGGGCTGGTCCGGCGAGCCCCTCACTCACCTCCAGCTCGAGGCCACAGCCGAGCTCTTCAAATGGGCAAGCCGCCAGTATCCGGCGATCAGCGACTGGCTCAACACCCGGCCCGATACCGGATCCGGGCTCTCCTGGCACGGGCTCGGCGGCCAGGCCTGGGGCAACCACCCCGGCTGCCCGGGCGCCCCGATCATCCACCAGCTGCCCGAGATCCTCATCCAGGCCGCCGCCGTCAGGTCCGTGGATCAAATCCCAAAAGGAGCCTGACCATGACGCATACTTACCGGCCGGTCGAAACCAAGGTCGCCGCCGCCAGCCTCGCCGGCGCCGCCGTCACGGCCGTCTTCCAGCTCCTCCAGGCCTACGTGCCGCATTTCCACAGCCCGCCAGCCGGGACCGTGGCCCTGCTGGTCACGATCGCCACCGGGATCGCGGGCTACTTCGCGCCGCACACACCGCGGCCGCCGGCCGTCCAGCCGCCGCCCCCGAAGACAACCACCCTAATCCCGGTGAGCTCGGCCAGGCCGCAATGACCGGGCCCGAGCACTACAAGGAAGCCGAAGAGGCCATCAGGGCGTCGACCTGGCAGCGCCAGGAATGGGGCGAAGGCAAAGGCGACAGCTTCATCGAGGGCGCCTGCTGGGAGATGCATCGAGCGCAAGTCCACGCGCTGCTCGCGCTCGCTGCCGCTACCATCAGCGCCGGCTACGGCCACTTGTCAATTCCCGACGACGAGGCATGGCAGGTGGCGATCTCACCGTGACCGAGGCCGAGCTCACCGATGCCGTGCTCGAGCTGGCGCGCGAGCTCGGCCTCCTCGTCCACCACTGCAAGGACAGCCGGACCTGCATCGGCCATAAGGGCTTCGCCGATGTGGTGCTAGCCGGCCCGAAGGGAGTGATCTTCAGGGAACTGAAGTCTGAATACGGCGAGACGTCGGCCTACCAGGACCGCTGGGGCCACCGGCTCTGCCAGAGCAGGATCGAGGGCATAGCCATTGCCCTCTGGGATATCTGGCGCCCCCAGGATCTTGAATCCGGGCGGGTGCGCAGAGAACTAGCACTGATAGGAGAAACACGATGACCATTTCCGCCACTCCCGCCTATATCGTCGATGGTGTCGAGGTCAGCGAGGAGCAGCTGCGCGATTACCTCGATCAGCGCCAGGCCGAGCAGCTGGCCGCCGTCGACGCCGATGCTGAGGCGGCCGCGGCCGCGGTGAAGCTGCCGGACCCTACCGGAAGCACCGATGCAACTGGCGGTGCTACCCCGGATACTGCACCGACCCATGACCCGCTCGAGGCTGACGAGCTCGGCGAGCTCGCCAATCGCTGGCCCGGGCTCCGAATCGGCATGGATGACCGGGGCTTCGTGGCATTCGATCCTGGCACCAATCACACGTTCATCGAGGAGAGCCCCGCGGTGCTCCATAAAACGCTGGAGGCCGTGTACCCCTTCTGAGCTATAGTTACCGCCTGCGAGAGCAGCGCTAGCGAGGCCCCGCCCGGAATCGCTTCCAGGGCGGGGCCTGCTGCCGTCTATAGGCTTCCTATATGCCCGTTTTGGCGCTGGTTCAAGTTGAATGCGCAAGTTGCGCCATCGGCTTTGTTTAGCCCCGGATAAAGCGCTGAGACGCCTTTTACATGTTCCGGAGGGTTCTTATCTGCCGTGCAAGATGCTCACGAGTCAGCGGCGTTATCAATTCGAGTCCGCCATCGGGCCGGGAAAGGTCCGGCGAGGCTATGTCACGTTCGCGGGCCATGCGGTGAACCCAGAGGAATGACTCGGCATCGCAGACCGGCATTCCGCCGTGCGGGATCCGGATGAAGGCATAGAACTTCTCATTGTGGTGCTGGTGCCTGACCGCCTCATATTTATCGGGATAGACGATGCCGTCGCTCGACCCGTCGGCGAGGGAGATCGCGATTACCTTGCCGATCGCGTAGTCACCCAGCGCGGCGACATGGAGGTTGACCTGATCGGAGCATCGCTTGGCCGCGTCGGTGTGCTCGCTCTTGTTCTCGAGCACCACCGGGTTCATCGAATTCCGATCGCCGCAACAGGCCGGCATCAGGCAGTCTCCAATTCTTCCATTAGCTGAACCATCCTTTGCTGCGCTTCTCCTCCTGATGCACCGGCTCGGTCTCCGGCGGCGGCTCCGGCTCGGGCTCAGCGTCCGGCACCGGCACATCGTCCATCACCGCAGGCTCTTCGGGCTCGGCGTCGACCTCGGCGGTAACCTGGGTGATCTCAGTCTCGGCGACCGGCGGCTCCTCCCGGCGCACGAGCAGCTCGGCGCGGAGAGCCTCGAGCTCGCGCTGCATTTCATCGCGTGACACACCGGCTGCGAGCTTCGCGACCTCGACATCCCGCTCGGCCTCGATCTGGGCGACCTTGACCATGGGATCCACTCCGGCTTTGGTGGCCTCATCGTGGGCCAGGCCGCACTCTGGGCAGTTGTGCATTACTTGCTCCTCTTGGCTTTAGGATCGTAAGGCCATTTACTCCGGTCAGTCCCGTACCGTTTAACGTGACTGAGGCGGGCCTCTTTCTTATCGAATAGCTGAAACTG
>WNFM01265301.1_pt3 | contig 17774 bp, 17 predicted proteins | sample 5400271 | NCBI WGS metagenome assembly WNFM01 (sample SAMN13153352, study PRJNA577476) | soil metagenome | isolation source: 60 cm saprolite on Douglas fir-dominated hillslope | place: USA:California | collected 2013-09-17 | reverse complement strand
CGCACGCAAGAGAGTCATTACAGCCTTTGATGCAAAACATCAGATCGCCATGGATGGCGATAGCAAAGCGACAATGGTGATCGGCCCAGAAGATTATCCGTTCCCGATCCCGCTCGTGCGCAAAGATGGGATGTGGCAGTTCGACACCGCCGCCGGCCGCCAGGAGATACTATTTCGCCGGATAGGCCGCAACGAGCTCAATACCATCCAAAGTTCTCTTGCTTACGTCGACGCACAAAATGAGTACGCAGAAAAAGATCGTACGGGCGCAGGCAAAGGTATCTATGCGCAACGCGTTGTCAGCAGCGCGGGCAAGAAGGACGGCCTCTACTGGCCGGACGACCAGGGCAATGACGCAAGCCCCTTGGGCGATCTTGTCGCAAAAGCGACGTCTCAGGGATATCGCGTCGGTGGCGGGCAGATCCCTTACCACGGCTACTACTATAAAATTCTCACGAAACAGGGCCCTGCCACTCCAGGTGGGGCGTTAGATTACGTCGTCAAGGGCAACATGATCGGTGGCTTTGGGCTCGTCGCCTATCCGGCCGAGTACCGCAACTCCGGCGTGAAAACATTTATCGTCAATCACAGCGGTGTCATTTACGAGAAAGATCTTGGTCCGAATTCTGCAGAAATCGCCGGACGAATGACGTCATTTAATCCGGACGACACGTGGCAGAAGGTCGACGCCGCGTCTCAATGACGAACAGGCAAATTTGAATTGCAAAAGACCGCCATGAGGCGGTCTTTTCATTTCAGCCCAAACGTTGAGCAAGCTAGCGTCAGGCTGACGTTTTATGGATATCCGCGGCACGGCCAGCAGGCGGCCGTGTCCCCGGCCGCAACCTTTCGCGGATGGCCTGGAAAGTGACGTAGAGGGGCGGAATTGCGAAAATGCCAATGAACGACGCGAATATCATGCCGCCGAACACTGGCGTGCCGACATTCCGGCGCGCGAGCTCAGACGCGCCGCTTGCCACAACGAGAGGAAGGAGTCCGAGGATGAAAGCAAATGATGTCATCATCACAGGCCGGAATCGCAACCGTGCGCCTTCGGTCGCGGCCTCAAGCAAGGGAACGCCTTTTTCTCGCTGTTCCTTGGCAAATTCGACGATAAGAATTCCATTCTTAGCGGCCAGGCCAATCAGCACAACCATTCCGATCTGCCCATAGAGATCGAGCGTGAGACCGCCGAGAACGACCGCAATAAACGAGCCCAAAATACCGACCGTGACCGACAACAATACGGGGACGGGTATCGTCCAGCTTTCATACAGCGCCACCAGAAATAGATAGGCGAACAGGACGGCAAAGCCGAGAATGATTGCCGTCTTGCCTTCTGCACGTTTTTCCTGAAACGCGGTGTCGGTCCACTCCCCGGCATACCCTGGCGGCAAAGTACGCGCGGCCACCTCTTCCATCGCCTTGAGCGCCTGGCCGGATGAAACACCTGGCGCCGGACTGCCTTGAATGGTTACGGCTTGCCGGTTGTTGTAGCGAATGAGACCCGGTGGACCGACGACGACCCGAGCTTCCGCCAGGCTCCGCATCGGAATCATTTTCCCGTCGGCGCTTCGCACGTTAATTCGGAAAATATCGTCGATGCCAGATCTGTCGCTCGATTCAGCCTGGATCTGGACTTGCCAGGTCCGGCCAAACAAATTCATGTTGTTGACGAAATATCCTCCGAGCGACGCCTGGAGAGCCTCGAATACCGAATTTAAAGACACCCCTAGAATTTGTACTTTGTCGCGATCGATATCGAGATAGATCGACGGGTTCGTCGCAGAGAACGTAGAAAATACGCGACTTAACCGCGGGTCCTGGTTTGCGGCAACGATGAGCCCGCGCAATGCCTGGGCCAGGTCTTTTGGGTCGCCGCCGCTAAGATCCTGAAGAATATATGCGAAGCCTCCGCCGCTCCCAAGACCAAGGATTGGCGGTGGTGCAAGCGGAACGACCTGCGCCCCCTGGATTTGCCGGAACTTCGAACCAAGTCGTGCAATCACTTCACGCACACCCAGCCCAGTGTCCTTGCGATCTTCGAATGGCTTGAGGGTGACGACAAAAAATCCGGCATTCGATTGGGAATAATTATCGATAAAATTCAGGCCAATAACGGACGTAACGTCCTCGACCGCTTTTTCCTCGCGCAAAATGGCTTCGCCCTGCTCCATGATATCCGTCGTGCGTGCAATTGACGCGCCTCCCGGCATCTGCGCAACGACGAACAAAGCGCCTTGATCATCTTCCGGCAGAAAGCCTGTTGGCGTAATCTTTGACAGCGCGACAACTCCAACGCCACTGATGGCGACCAGCACGAGTCCGATGACGGAGATTCTGACAAGACGCGCGACGATCGAACCGTAGCGATCCCGCACATAGTCGATCGAACCCATCACTCGTCCCATGATGCCTCGTCGCGGCCCGTGATGAGGCCGCAACAGCACCCCGCAGAGTGCCGGAGAAAGAGTGAGCGCATTGATGGCGGAAAGAAACATTGAAACCGCGACCGTTACAGCAAATTGCCGGAACAGCTCACCGGAAATACCGGGTATGAACGCAACCGGCACGAACACCGAAAGCAGCACGAGCGTGATCGCGATGATCGGTGCTGTGATTTCCGACATCGCCCGTTTGGTCGCCTCCGCCGGTGTAAGCTCTGGGTGTTCTTCCATCACCCTTTCAACGTTTTCGACCACGACGATTGCGTCGTCGACAACGATTCCGATGGACAGCACAATGGCCAGAAGCGAAACGGAATTGGCGGAATATCCGACAGCTAACAAGACGATAAATGTGCCGATGAGGCTGACAGGCACCGCCAAGGTCGGAATTAACGTAGCGCGCACACTGCCAAGGAAAAGGAATACAACGATCACGACAAGAATGAACGCCTCAATGAGCGTTTTTTGAACCTCGTGTATCGTGTCCTTAACGAAGACCGTCGGGTCGTACGTAATCTTCCAGGTTAAATCTTCCGGAAAGTTTTTCTGTAATTCTTCGATTCGGCCGCGAACCGCATTCAGTGTGGTGATGGCGTTGGCGCCGGGTGTTTGGTAAATGGCAATAGCGGCGGCCGGCCCTCCATTGAGCCGCGTCTCTCGATCAAGATTTGCTGCGCCCAAATCCACCCTGGCAAGATCGCGAAGGCGGAGCACAGACCCATCCGGGTTGGTCCGGATAACGATATTTTCGAATTCGGGAACGCTGCTAAGCCGGCCTTTGGTCTGAATATTCAGCTGTAGCTGCTGATCATTTGCCGCCGGACGCGCGCCAATACGACCGACGGCTGCCTGAATATTCTGCGACTGAATCGCGTTGATGATATCGGCTGTTGTCAGGTTAAGACCCGTGAGCCGATCGGTCCGCACCCATACACGCATCGAGTAGTCTTGCGGACCCCAGAGCGCTGCATCGCCAACGCCGGGAGTACTTTTGATCTGGTCCAGCAGATTTATGGTGACGTAATTTGAAAGAAATAGTTGATCGTGGCTGTGCTTCGGTGAGTAGACCGCGATGACACCAAGCAAGGCCGACGATTTCTTCTTTACCGTAACGCCTTGGCGCTGCACTTCGGGTGGCAGACTCGAGAGAGCAACCTGAACCCGATTGTTGACGTTGACGGCGTTAATGTCGGGATTGGTACCAAGTTCGAAGGAAACGATGAGCGAATAACTTCCATCGTCGCCGCTGATACTTTTCATGTACATCATTTTGTCGACGCCCACGACCTGGGCCTCGATGGGCTGGGCCACGGTCGCGGCAACAACGGCGCCGGAGGCGCCCGGATATACTGCAGTTACAGACACCTGTGGCGGCACAATATCCGGGTATTGTGCGATCGGAATCGATACCAGCGCTAGCGCGCCGGCGATCGTCGTCACGATAGCAATGACGATCGCGAGCCGCGGACGGTCAACGAAAACGGATGACAACATTTGTCAGCCCCGCTCAGCCACAGGCGGCGAGGGGGTCGCACGTACAGCAATTCCGGGCCGCACGCTTTGCAGGCCTTCGACGATAACCAATTCGCCTCCGGTGAGACCCGACTCAACGACAACACCGGTCCCGCTGGCACCGGCTGTTTTAATGCGCCTTATGGCCGCTTTCCCGTCTTCGACCACGAACACATAGACGCCGCCCTGATCCGCCAACAAGGCCGATTGAGGTATTACGATTTTCTTCTCAGGAGTCCCGAGTTCGACAACGACTGTCAGCAGCTGGCCGTCAATAAGGCCTGCTTTCGGATTGGGAAATGTAGCGCGCGCACTCACCGTATCGGTCGCGCGGTCAACCGTGACATCGATAAAATTCACCTCACCAATCTGATCGTAATAAGCACCGTCCGAATATCGAAGTTTGACCTTGAAGCTCTTTACGTCGGGCCGTTTCCCGGCCTGCTGAGCGCGCAAAAAATCGCGCTGGCTAACCGGAAAGGTCACGTACATCGGGTCCTGGCTTACAATTGTCGCCAAAGTCCCCGAATTAGGGGTCACAACATTGCCTTTTGTAATGTTGGTGAGGCCGATTTTTCCTGAAATAGGCGAGGTAATGTCGGTGTAACTAAGGTTGATCTGCGCGGTTTGCAGATTGGCCTCGGCCTCCAAAATCGATCCTTTGGCTTGCTGATCCGCCGCCAGTGCCTGGTCTCTCGCAACGACCGTGCCCGCATTCTTGGTGAGCAGTTCTTCAGCACGTTGCAGTTGTATCTCGGTGAGGACCCTCGCCGATTTGGCACGTTCGAGCGCACCCTGTGCCTGTTTGACGGCAGCCTCGAATAGGCCTTTTTCGATGCGGTATAGCGGGGCGCCGTCCTTAACGGCGTCCCCTTCTTTGAAGACCACCGCCTCAAGGTATCCGGTGACACGCGCTTTGACCTCGACGCGGTTGACGGCATCGACCCGGCCAACAAATTCAAATGATGGCGTGATCGACTTTTGTTCAGCAACAACCGTACTCACGGGAACAGTCGCCGGGGCCGTTTGCTGTCCGTGTGCCGGCAACGCAAATCCAAGAGACAGCAAAAATGCGGAAATGACGAGACGCATTAAAGTCCCCCTGCCTGGTCCCTGCCAAGCTTGAACTCACGTGAGTGTAGTACCTGTGTGGGCTGGCGATCCACCGGCCAATCGATAACTTCAATTTTATCCGTTGGTTGTGGGCGCAGATATAGATACCGCAAAAGAACATTCTCGCCGAAAGGCACAAATTGCCAAGGCGACTGGAATCAATTGTGGGCCTGATCCCGTCCGTGAGACGCGAGGATTTCTGCGGCGTCGACGTTCGCCTTCACGATTGATGAATGCTGGCACGGCTGAGCTGGAATAAAGACCAATGTGACAACCGGGCGATAGACCGGAAAGTACGGCTCGCTTGCCAATTCGTGGTCGGGCACAAGTTCATATGTGCCGGCAGGCAACGGGCGATCGATCCCGCGGACCGAGAACGGCCGCCTGAATGTCAGCTGACGACGTCTCTCGCTTACAGGGTTTACCACCAGTTTCCGATCACATTGGGCAATTGGCATTGATGTCGGGCCGGCCCATATCGACACGCTGGTCTATATCGACAAGCGCGTCGAGCACTATTCGTCTTTTTTGATCGATTAACGCTGCTTTTAACCGCAAAAATTTCAGCGGAGGTGGTACTTCGAACATTTGTCATCGCAGGACTACCACTTGCGACAAAACCATGGCACGCACCAAAACGTCGTCGCGCATTCCTTTCCGGAACTCGAGGACATAGACGTATCGTACCGCTTAGTGTATGCAGGATTTGTTGAATACCAGTTTTTTGGATTCGCCTTGCTGCGCTGCCCCGACTTGGGCGCTTAACAAGTCACCCCAAAACTCGGGCGTTTCGATCGCATGAAGCGGTGAACGCTAATGCGCATATCAACACGCAAGGAAGGCGACCATGGCTACAGGTACTGTCAAGTTTTTCAATACGCAAAAGGGCTTCGGATTTATCACCCCGAGCGACGGCTCCCGTGATGTGTTCGTGCACATCAGCGCGGTTGAGCGTGCCGGCATGACCACGCTCAACGAGGGCCAGCGCCTCACTTACGAAATAGTGACGGAGCGCGGTAAGCAGGCGGCTTCAAATCTGCAAGATGCCTGATCTCATCACAAATCGTAGTGCGCAAACGCCCGGCCAGCACGCCGGGCGTTTTTGCTAATTCCTTCACCGACGGTTTCGCCGGCGAAGACAAAAGCACTGAAAGAGGACAGATATGAGCCACAAATATTCCCCCGGCCAAAACGTGTATTACGAGGCGCAATTTGGAAAAGACGCCGCGCAGGGCGAATACAAGATCGTCCGCCAATTGCCGATCGAAAGCGACCGGCGCCTGTCCTACCGCATCAAGAGTGCCGCTGAATCATTCGAGCGTATTGCGGAAGAATACCAACTCGTCCGCATGGACTGATCCAGTTCTAGTTCCGCGCGTTATTCGGCAGCCTGAGTGGCCAGTTCATCGTTCGTCGTGGCCTGAGCGCGGATCTTCTCGTCGCGATATTTACGGGCCAGCGCAGCTTCGCCGCCACTGGTCGCGTGATAAAGATCGAGTGCGTCGAATTCATCCGATTTCGGCGGCGAGATCGCGAGATCGCTGTAGGACCAGCGGTCACTCGCCGCCAGAGCCTCGTTGAGCATCTTTTTGGTGCGCCGGTATACGCTCAAATAACCCAAAGCCTTGATTGCGGTTTGCGCAATATAGCGCGGATAAAACGTGAGGAAATTTTCACGCGGCATGCCGTTTCGGCGGTCCCGGCGGAATTTACGGCGCAGGGCGCCGCCTTCGAGCGGATGCACGTCTTCGTACGATATCATCAGGTAGAACCAGAGGATCGTCGACAGCGTCGTGCCCGGGCGTCCCATCGGGCTGGCGCAGGTGCGGCGAAGAATCGTGCGGATGTGCTCCGGCGTGTAAAACGCGTGCCAAGCCGCCCGATAGGCCTCTTCCCAATCTGCGTCCGACATCGTGCCGTGATGAGAGACCCGGTGATTGAGATCGTATTTATTCATGTCGGCGTCCATCCAGACCTGCTTGGTCCAGAGGCCCTTATGATCTTCCGAGCCAGGCAGCGGCGTCAGGAAGAAAAACTCGAGAATGTCGACCGGCAATTCGCGCTTGATGATTTCGATATCGCGCGCAATCGATTCCTTTGTGTCGGCCGGGAAGCCGAGGATATAGCCGGCGTAGGTTATGGCGCCGTGGTTGCGCCACATCTGCAACATCTCGCGATATTCCGTAATCTTGTTCTGCCGCTTCTTGGCGGCGATAAGATTATCGGGATTGATATTTTCCAACCCGATGAACACGCGGCGCACACCCGCCTGAGCCGCCTTCTCGATGAAGTGCGGGATCTTGTGGCAAAGAGTATCGACCTGGATGGTGAAGCCGATATTCATGCCCTCGTCGACGCGCAACCGGATCATGCGGTCGAACAACGGCTCCCAATCGCGGTTGCGCGCGAAATTATCGTCGGTGATGAAAAATCGCTTGATACCCTGGGCGACATTTTCACGAATGATTTTCTCAAGATCGTCGGCTGAGCGAATGCGACTCTTTTTGCCTTGAACGTTGATGATCGTGCAGAAAGAGCATTGATACGGACAGCCACGCCCAAGATCGATGCTCGACAACGACCCCGACGTGCGAGCGACATGCTTGCGCGGCAAAAACGGCGGCGGTTCCCCTGCCAGCGCGGGCAAATCGTTCATATGATTGTAGAGAGGCGCCAACTTGCCGTTCCATGCATCGCGCAGCACAGTATCGAGCCGGCGTTCTTCGGCTTCGCCAGCGAAAAACGAAATCCCGAGGTCGCGCGCGGCGCGTATGTCGGATGGCAGCTCCGGCAACATCGCGATGCAGCCTGAGATATGAAATCCACCGATGCAGACCGGCAATCCTGCAGCGAGAAACGGTTGCGCAAGATCGACAGCGCGCGGAAACTGGTTCGACTGCACCCCGACAAAGCCTATCAGCGCGCGGCCGCCCTCACGTTGAATCATGCGAATGATTTGGTCCGGCCGAACCCGCCGGTTGGTTTCGTCATAAGTGTGCAGCCGAATTTCGACGCCGGCGCCGAGCACCTTGCGTCGGGCCGCATCCTCAGCGAGCGCGTTTAGACAAGCGAGGGTGTTGGACGGAATTGCGGACCGAAGCCACGAAATCGGATAGCCGTCGTCATCGTAATGCGTCGGCTTTATCATCACGAAATGAAATATCGCGGGATTGTCGGCGTCAGTCGGCTTCAACATACTCTCCCGCACGAACGTCTATCCTGCTGGTCCCGGCCGATGCTCACGCGCGGGACAGGCTGCGCCTGGCCGCTCCAAAAGTTGGCTATTATAATCTACTACGGCCGTTTCATACGCCAGAGTTGAAAGCCCTTCATTTTGATCGCGGTCTCTATTCTAAACCGCGAAAAATTGTGCGGCGGCGCTCGTGAATCTTCAATGACGCCCTCGGGATGCCACGGCGCAAATTGAGACGGCAACCTGCTGCCAGCCACATCGCCGGCGAAAGCGCAAAGTTCCTGGTTCGTTTCGGATTTGAATACGTAAATCGTCATAAAAGATTACGCTCTCCTGGGCGGGCGGCCGCGCTCTGCGGGTTTAGGTTTACCATTGGCATCGAGGCCCGGCTTCTTCTTCGGAGCCGCGATCAAGCCCTCGAAAATTGCCTTCTTGCGAGCAAGCTTGCGGGACCGGCGGACCGCCTCGCCCTTCTCGCGGGCTGACTGCTCGGAGGGCTTTTCGTAAAAGCGCCGTCGCTTCATTTCACGAAAGACGCCTTCCCGCTGCATCTTCTTTTTCAAGACGCGGAGAGCCTGATCGACATTATTGTCGCGAACGAAAACCTGCAATTTGATGTTCCTTTGTCTAGAGCAGAGCAGGTGCGATAAAGCACCGACTAATACGGCACACGTGCCGCAGTTAGCCAGTCATTGCCGCATACGGTGCAAAGCCAGCGATACTGGATCAGTCCTTCGCCGCGGTCCTCGGACGCGAATGGTGCGGTGGCCGCCTTATTGCATTGAGGGCAATAAGTGCCGCTTCCAGAATTGTCGTTGCAAGGCGGCTGACGAACCCGAAGCCGGTAACCGACCGGATCAGAGACGAAAGATCGTGCTGAAATTTGAGTCACGACGCTCCCTTCGAGGCGGGAGCACCGGAGTGTCTCTCAGCCATCGGAGCCTGACATGAAAGCCGATGGTCCAGTCACGTTAAACCTTTGGGCCCTGAATGACCAGCTTTTAGAATGGAACACAATTTTGGTGCCCAGGGGCGGAATCGAACCACCGACACTGCGATTTTCAATCGCATGCTCTACCAACTGAGCTACCTGGGCGCCGGGCCGGCCCGAGTGGGCCACTCAGCAAAGCGCGGGCGTTATAGAGGCTCGAGTCAGCACTGTCCAGAACGCTGCCTGCAAGCTCGCAGATCATGGTTTAATGCCAATGGCGGCGCGGAACCGGCTTTTGAGTGCGGTACCATCGCGCAGCGGAAGCACGCGAGGCGGTTCGTCGGTTGCAATCAGTACCCGTGCAAAGAGTGTTTCGCGAAGATTCTTCAGGCGACGGGCAAGATCGAGTAAAGCATTTTCGTTTCGCACGTCGAGACAGATCCCGATACCGCACGCACCGGCCACACCGATGAGATCGACGCCACTTTGCGTATGACTCGGCTGCATGCCAGTTTCGCCATAAACGCCATTGTCGAAGACGATGACCGCGAGATTGCGCGGCTGCTGGATTCCGATGGTCGCGAGCGAACCGAGGCCCATCAGCATCTCTCCGTCGCCCGTAATCGTCGCAACGCGGCGCTTTGGCTGTGCCAAGGCGAGTCCCAAGCCAACCATCGCGGCGCCGCCCATCGCGCCCCACAAATAAAAATTCCGGTCGTTGTCGCCCGCGGCGGCGGCATCCCATGCGGTCGAGCCGAGACCGGGAACGACCAGAAGATCATTGCCCCGATCGGCGAGCAGCGTAGCCATCGCGGCGCGGCGTTCGAGCCTCATTTGGTCCACACCTTCTTGCCGATCAGTCGCTGTGACAGGATCACGGCGACAATGCGCTCGTCTCCGAATGCCAACTGCACGGCGCGCTCGGCAGCGCCCGCAACGTCGTCGGGCGCGTCGACACGATAAACCTCCGCCTCACACAGCTTGAGCACGGGATCGACGATCGAGCCCATCGGCACCTGCCAGGGATTGAACTCCTCCCACTCGCCGCGCATCGTGATGAACATCAACATTGGAAAGCGGCAGGTCCGCGCCAGTGAAAGCATGTTGATGCAATTGCCGAGGCCGCTCGACTGCATGAGCAACGCAGCACGTTCACCGCCCAGCCAGGCGCCGGCTGCCAGCGCTATGCCCTCCTCTTCCGTCGTGAGCACGACATCGCGGATCTCGGCGTCGGTGCGGCAGCGATCGATCAGACGCGAATGGCCAGCGTCGGGCACGTAGCCCACTTGCCGGATGTCCCCACGCTTCAGTATTTCGAACAGCCGGTCTGGCCAACTCTCAGCTGGCGTGTTCATTCCTCGCCCGCCTCCCCTTCGGCAGGCCGATCGCCGCCTTCGTCTTCATGGTCCTTTGCCGGGACCACATAGACGCCGGACAGCCATCGATTGAGGTCTATATCCGCGCAACGCTTGGAGCAGAACGGCTTAAATGCCGGCTCCGCCGGCTTGCCGCAGAGAGGGCAGGATCGCGAAGGAGGAGTTTTGCGATCGATCTCGTTCATGGTGACAGCTGCCTTGTTGCGAAGCAAAAACCATGCGGCGCCTCACACCGCGTTCAGCCAGCCGAAGCGAATCGGATAGCCCTCGCCGCCCAGGAGCGTCATGACTTCGTACAACGGCAGGCCAACCACATTGGTATATGAACCGACAATCTTCACGATGAACGTCCCGGCGATGCCCTGTGCCGCATAGCCGCCGGCCTTGCCACGCCATTCGCCCGAGGCGAGATAAGCCTCGATATCTTCCTCGGATAAACGCTTGAAGCGCACGCGTGTTTCCACAAGGCGTTGGCGAAATGTTTCTTTCGGCGTCACCAGACAGATAGCCGTGTAGACGCGGTGATTGCGGCCCGATAGCAGTCGCAGACATTGCGCGGCTTCGTCGAGCAGTTCCGCCTTAGGAAGGATGCGCCGGCCGACCGCCACCACGGTATCGGCAGCCAGCACGTATGCGCCGCGCAATTCATCGTCGAGCTTCACATTTGCCAATGCTGCCGCGGCTTTGGCTTGCGCCAGACGCGTCGCGTAGGCGCGCGGAATCTCGCCGCGCCGTGGAGTCTCGTCGAGATCCGCGGGCTTGAGCGCATCCGGTTCGATGCCGGCTTGATTGATCAAGGCAAGGCGGCGAGGCGAACCGGAGGCGAGTACGAATTTTGGGCGGCCGATCATTGATACGGGCGAGGCGATGACTTGAGGAACGCGATGAATGGGCGCGGAAACTAGCGGAATTAGCCCCTTTTCACAACCCGAGCCGACATCTCACTCATTGCCGCCGCCCGGCCGCCCGAAGCGCTCGCGGATGCGCGCCATCAGTTGATCCCGCACTTCACGATAGGCGTCGAGCCGCTGTTCGCGGTTGCCTTCGGTCGCGGTGGGATCCATCGTCGGCCAATATTCGACCGCGGACGGCAGCTCGCGGATTAATTCCAGCGCCCTGTGATGTGCCGGCGGCGACAGAGTCACGATGAGATCGAAGTTTAATTCTTCAAGATCTTTCAACTCTTCAAACGTGGTTGGCTTATGGCGGGAGATGTCGATGCCGATTTCCTCCATGACGACAACCGCGAAGGGATCGAGCTCGCCCTTCTGTACGCCCGCGGAGCCGACGTAAACAGACGTCCCGAACATCCGGCGGAGCAACCCTGCAGCCATTGGCGAGCGCACAGCGTTCATGCCGCAAGCGAACAGCACCGCCTGGTGGCGCGAAGGGCGCTCGGGAACGCTCATCCGTGGGCTATCGCCGGAGGTATGCGCTATTCGGGATCATGCTCTAGCCCTTCCAATGGAGCACGCAGATCAAAGTAAAAAGGCGGCGCGCGGTGTCGACATCGATCACCACTTTTTCCTTGAGCCGTTCCATCAATATTCGTGAGCCGTCATTGTGGATTGCACGCCGCCCCATATCGATGGCCTCGATCTTATCGGGCGTCGCTGTCCGGATCGCCTGATAGTAGCTGTCGCAGATCATGTAGTAGTCTTTGACGATCCGACGCAGCGGCGTGAGCGAAAACAAATGCGCGATCACCGGCGTGCCGTTCTCATGCCGAATGTCGAACACCAGCCGGTTCCCATTGATGCTCAGATGGAGCGTGTAAGGCCCGTCGTCGTGCCCCAGCGGCGCAAATGAGTTCTGTTCGAGCAAGTCGTAGATCGCGACCTGACGCTCGTGTTCGACATCCGGGTTGGACCGGCCAATCGATTTTTCATCGAGAACAACAGCGACAAGGCGCCGCTTCATTGCAACAGGCGTTGATTTCGTCGCGTTCATTTCTGGTTGAGGCGGATCGCCACAGAGCGCGCGTGTGCACTCAGGCCTTCCGCCTGACCGAGCGCAATCGCGGCTGGTCCGAGCGCGCGCAACTGCTCCGGCCCACATTTAAGCAATGAGGTGCGCTTCATAAAATCAAGCACACCGAGGCCAGACGAGAAGCGCGCCGAGCGTGCCGTCGGCAGCACGTGATTTGAGCCGGCAACATAATCGCCGATCGCTTCCGGGGTGTGGGCACCGATGAACATCGCGCCGGCATTTCGGATACGGACAACAAGCGGCTCGGCATCGGCCGCAACAATTTCCAAATGCTCGGGCGCAAGCTGATCGACCAAGGGAACCGCATCGGCAAGCTTGGGCACGACGATGATGGCGCCGAAGTTTTCCCACGACGGCCCCGCGACGGCTGCCCGCGATAACGTCTTTAGCTGCGCGTCGACGGCCTTTTCGACCTGAACAGCAAGGTCAGCATCGTCAGTGATCAGAATCGACTGCGCGCTCACGTCGTGTTCGGCTTGCGCCAGCAGATCGGCCGCGATCCATTCGGCATTGCCGGTTTTATCGGCCAATATCAGAACCTCGGACGGCCCGGCGATCATGTCGATACCGACTTTGCCAAACACCAAGCGCTTTGCAGCCGCTACATAGGCGTTGCCGGGACCCACGATCTTGGCGACCGGCACGATGCTTTCGGTGCCGTAAGCGAGCGCCGCCACCGCTTGCGCGCCACCGACACGGTAAATTTCATCGACGCCAGCGAGTCTCGCCGCGGCCAGCACCAGGGGATTCAATTTGCCATCCGGCGCCGGCACCACCATCGCCAGCCTCGGGACACCCGCAACCTTCGCAGGGACTGCATTCATGAGAACGGACGACGGGTAAGCTGCAGTCCCGCCTGGTACGTACAAGCCAACAGACTCGATTGCAGTCCACTTCGTACCCATCTCGACGCCGAGCGCATCTGTAAAGCGATCGTCCGTGGGCATTTGGCGGCGGTGAAAGGCCTCAATGCGATCACGCGCGAGCTTGAGTGCCGCCACCGCTTCGCTCCGGCAGGCCTTCTGCGCCTTCTCGAGTTCGGCGGCCGTCACACGGACATTCGTCTTGGTAAGCGCGATCCGGTCAAACCTGGCCGTCAACTCGAACAAGGCGGTATCGCCGCGTGCCGCGACGTCGGCGACGATGCCGCGCACGACCTGCTCCACGTCCTCCGCCGCCTCGCGTTTGACCGCGAGAAGACCACGAAAACGCAGCGGAAAATCCGCGCTTTGACTGTTCAAGCGAAGGGGCATGGCTGATCCTGCCGGTCGTAACCGGACGACAGGTCAATGGGTGATGGGCGCCTTGGCGTCAACCCTGGCGCCGCGCCCCAAAACAAAGGCTCCGCCGAGGCGGAGCCTTGTCGCTGACTGATAAAGCTAATTTATGCCGGTTTACTTTTCTTTTTGTGCATCTTGGCCTTTTTTGGTGCCTGATAATCGCACGGCAATAAGCAGGCGCCTTTCATAGCGGCACAATCGTTCGGCCCAGATACGCAGACGGCGGCAGAATTGGCTGTGACGCAGGTACAACCGACCCAAGCCTTGGCTGACGTTCCGCTAAAAAGCACAGCCCCCGCCAGCAACCCGCCTAAAATGAAGATTTTGCCCATGGTACACCCCTGTTGAGAAGCGGTACTACTACGCCACCAGAGTTCCAGAAAAATCAAGCCATGCATGGCGCCGCAGCCGTTACGACGCACAGTTTTGAATTTTGCTTTATCGTTGGGTGCGACGGAGATGAGGTTAAGCGCGCTGAGGCTTCGCGGCAGCCCCATCGAGGTTGGTATGCGCGGGGCAGGCCACTGCTGACCACGTTGGACCGAGATCGGCCAGTTCCGCCTCCAGGCATTCAACCTCGAGCCGCATCGTTGCTCCGCCCGAAAAGGTCAGGATGACGTCCCCCGAGGGCGCCTCAGTCTCGGAGAATTCGACCGCCAATAGATTGAGTACGGCATCCTTTCGTGCGGGGTCGATCTCCCGGCATTTGCATGACAACACACGCTCGAAGCGCAGGGCCGAGCGGCGACGCCGGAATTCGGGCTTGGCGCCCTGTGCGCTCTCCCAGTCAAAGCGGTTGAGCGCCACCACGAGCCGCTTTTCCCGTGGCCGCCACAAAACGTCCGAAACCTTGACCACTGCGTCCTGCAGGTGGGCCGAAGCGACCTCTAGGTCTTCCTCATCGAGGACCACAAATTTTATCGGGTCCATGGCGTTCTCGCTCCCCTTCCCGGCGTAATTAGGCAAGGCAGTCGCGCCATGCAAGGTCCTTCGCGTCAGGGGAAGGCGGGCTCCAAACCGGCGGCAATCCAGCGTGGGCGTGTCGCCGGATCAGTGAGTTTGCGCAGAAGCGCAGATGCGCGCGCTGGCTCGGATGCGCGTGCGTGTATTCCCGCCGTGTACGTGTTGGCACTATGCAGCTCACCCGGCAGCGGACCGACAACCTTTGCACCTTTCACAGGCAGAACTTCACTGATGAATGTGGTGCCGAGCTCCGCCCGACCTTCGGCAATCGACACGGTCACGTCATGGCCGCCTTTTCCAAGCACCGCCTTCTTGTTGATTTCGTCAGCAATACCGAGCTTCTGCAAAAGCGCTGAGAACATGATGCCGCCAGAGCCGCCGGCCTTCGGGTCGGTGTAGGCGACTGTGCGTGCATTCAAGAGGGCCTGCTTGAACGCCTCAGGCGTGGATATATCGGGTATGGGCGCGCCCTCACGCACCACAACCCCCGTAACGGTGCGGCCGAGGTCAATTCGGCTGTCGGGCACGACAAAGCCGAGCTTTGTAAGCTCGGCGATTGCTGATTCCGACAAAATGACGAGGTCCGCGACCTCCCCATTCTTGATCCGCTCGCGCAGCGACCCCGCTGTGCCAAAATTTAAATCAAGTTTGTTGCCGCTCTCGTTTTCGAACTCAGCGGCAAGCCAAGCTACCATCGACTTCACCGCGCCGGCGCTCATTACCTTAACATCAGGCACGACGAATTCCTCCTTCATTGCGCGTGGGATCGCGGCCGAGCGAAACGGCTTCGTCTAAGCGCTGATGCGTTCGATCGCCGCGCCACAGCGGGCAAGCTTGTCTTCGAGCCGCTCGAACCCGCGATCGAGGTGATAGACACGGTTGACCATCGTTTCGCCTTCAGCAGCCAATGCGGCGATCACCAGCGATACAGAAGCACGTAGATCGGTGGCCATCACGGGCGCGCCTTTGAGTCGATTGACGCCTTCGATCGTGGCGGTTTCCCCGTCGAGTTGGATGCGCGCGCCAAGCCGCGCAAGTTCCTGCACATGCATGAACCGGTTCTCAAAAATAGTCTCTGTTATATGCGACGTGCCGTCGGCTCGACTCATCAACGCCATCAATTGCGCTTGCAAGTCGGTGGGGAAGCCCGGAAACGGAGCTGTAGTCACTTCGACCGGCGCAAGCTCGAGTCCATTGCGGGCAATGCGTATGCCCTCATTTGTCGGCGTAACCGAGGTTCCGGTTTGCGCCAATACGTCGAGCGCCGATTGTAGCAACTCTGGACGCGCGTTCTGCAACAACACGTCGCCGCCCGTCATCGCCACCGCCATCGCATAAGTTCCGGTCTCGATCCGGTCGGGCAGCACTGCATGACGTGCGCCGTGTAGCCTTGCTACGCCTTCGACAACGATGCGCGAGGTGCCGGCGCCGGAAATCTTCGCCCCCATCTTGTTGAGACAATCTGCGACATCGCCGACCTCAGGCTCCCGAGCGGCGTTTTCGATCACGGTAGTACCATTGGCCAGTGAGGCGGCCATCAATGCCGTGTGGGTGCCGCCGACCGTCACCTTCGGAAAGACGATCTCGCCGCCGCGCAGCCCTTTTCTGGCGCGCGCGATGACATACCCACCTTCGATCTCGATTTCGACCCCAAGCTTCTCGAGCGCCATAATCAGAAAATCCACTGGCCGCGTGCCAATGGCGCAGCCGCCGGGCATTGAAACCTTTGCTTCACCCATGCGCGCGACCAGAGGCGCCACGACCCAGAAGCTCGCCCGCATTTTTGAGACGAGATCGTAGGGGGCAGTGGTATCGACGATGTGTTTTGCCGAGATGTGTATCGTGCGGCCCTGATTAGGGTCATCGCCAGGGCGCTTTCCGGCAATCAGCACGTCTACACCGTGATTGCCGAGAATGCGCTGGAGTTGAATGACGTCGACCAACCGCGGAACATTCTCGAGGATCAACGTGTCCTCGGTCAGCAGACTCGCGATCATCAAAGGAAGCGTTGCGTTCTTGGCACCCGAAATCGGAATCGTGCCGGTCAGACGCTGCCCACCTACGATACGTATTCGATCCATACTCGCCCCGCCCGCTTGTCGCCCGCTTGCGGCCCGTTTGACCCTATCAGGTCCAGGCTGTGGACCGGCGGCCGCATTTCCGTAAAGCCCAATATCTAAAAGACTAGCACTTTCCGCCGCGAAATTGCGGCGAAAGTCGGACCCCAGACCGTCGCTCTTTTAGCGCGTCCGACTAACAGGCGGATCTGAACTGCCTTTATTGCTGCTCGGCGAGGCGTCGCGCGCCCTCTCCTGCGCCTTGCGCCGGCGTAAATTCTCGCGCAGCGCGGCCGCAAGGCGTTCCTTGCGGTTGCCACTTGTCTTTGTATTGTTGCGCTCGCCAGCCCGGGCCATTTGTGCATTATCCGCTCGCCGGAATGCTTCGCAAGCGGGGCCATCGCCTTGCGCCACGGGTACCGCTTATGGCAGTTTCCGGCACATTCGCGCCGCGTCATTCCTTGTCGCGCGATTTTAGCTGCCGTAGCTCAGTGGTAGAGCACCCCCTTGGTAAGGGGGAGGTCGTGTGTTCAATCCACACCGGCAGCACCACCGTCTCCCACGGATCCAGTTCACCCCGTTTGCACGGATCCGATCAACCCGTAGCGGCCAGCGACTTCCTCCCCGGCCGCCGTTGAACCCGCGCGCGGCCAACAATTTCTGCGTAATCGTCAATCGGCTTGGGCCGGCCAACGAAATAACCTTGAATCTCATTGCAGTTTTCATCCGCAAGGAACCGAAGCTGCTCTTCCGTTTCGACGCCTTCCGCCACCACCGGAAGATTGAGCCCGCGACCAAGAGCAATGATTGCGCGAATGATCGTCGCCGCTTGCTGGCTATGATTGAGATTGGCAACGAAAGCCTGATCGATCTTGATCTTGTCGAATGGAAATGACTGCAAATACGATAGCGA
>WNFM01335056.1_pt1 | contig 17775 bp, 12 predicted proteins | sample 5400271 | NCBI WGS metagenome assembly WNFM01 (sample SAMN13153352, study PRJNA577476) | soil metagenome | isolation source: 60 cm saprolite on Douglas fir-dominated hillslope | place: USA:California | collected 2013-09-17 | reverse complement strand
TATAGGATGGTAAATATCAACTGAGGCTTTTTGTGTCTTGGGGTCATAATAGACCGCTGAAATAAACGACTTACCCGTCGTTACAGCTTGTAAGTATGCTGGCGGTACGAGATATTGCCCATGCGCTTGGGGAACAGTAGGGTAATATAAACGTAGTTTGCCATGCGTATCAAAGAGCACCCAGGTTGTGTAGCGTTTATCGCGGATGCTACCAGCCACCAGCGAATAGCTAGCATGCAGGGTGTCGTCTGGCGTCGGCTTTTCTTTAGCCAGAAATGCCTGGACCGTTGGGACCTGGCTTAATGTGGCTACATCAAGCAAACGCTCGGTAAAGTAAGTATTTATCAATTGGGTGCTTCTTTGAGCATCGCTTTGCATAGCTGTATTTGCCTGGTCAACAAGCTGTGGGCGTGAGAAATACTCACTTATCGCGACAGTAATGATAAGAGGAAGAATAGCTGCGAACATAAGCAACATTGAGACGCGCAACGACAATGAAATCCGCCGTTGGCGGCGCATATTTAACTCTCGTTGAGACATGAGTAAATAACCGTCCTTTGGTAGTCCTTCATAGCTGGATGAGTCCAGCTTCTTCTAATTGGTTGAGCAAGATCCGCACTTCATGCTGTTCTCTTCCCATGAGACGGACCAGCTCCGCCGTACTACGAGAACCATCAATGAGCAAGAAAAGGCGTCGGTGTGCTCGTGTAAAACCAGCTTGTTCAATGAGGCGCAAGCCATCCTCAAGTCGTCTTGTACGATTAGGCCTGGTGCTATCTGATCCAGGGGCTTGTGTTGATCTATTTCTTTCTCTATCTTCCGCTACTTGTGGAAACTCCGTTTGCCTGTGCAGTGCAGACTGTTGAGCTTGCATGCGTCCGTTAGTGCTTTGCTGGGCTTGTAGTCGTCCATTAGTACTTTGCTGAGCTCGTAAACGTCCATTGGTACCTTGCTGAGCATGCAAGTATGAATTTGTATCTGTAAATGTACTGTTCGGCGTATTGGGTATCGCTGGTGTGGTGGATAGCGCCCCCGAGGCAGTGGTGGATGAGGGGATAAATGAGAAAAGGCAGGCATTCCAGGTGCTAAGCCAGTTGAAAGCTTCTAGACCTGTTCGCTTACTGGCGCTTGCTTGCGTTGCCTGTCCATTTACAAACATAATCATACCTTCTTCAAACTGAATGCCTTCCCCGCGCTCTACAGACAACAAACCGGATTTGCGTCCAAGTTGAATAACTTGGATAACATTGAGGAGACGGTCTGTGGCTGTGTCTCGCTGCTGCGGCATAAATAAAGCTACCTCCGGTATATGGTCAATCTCCCCCTCAAAATGTACATGGCAGTATATGGAAATATAATAGAATGGTCCGCAAGTGGCATAAGCATATCACAAAACGTGGCATCCGACAAAAATGTTTAGGTTAGTTAGGCTATTTGTCTCATAGTATTCCGTTGGGTTTCTTTGAGATTATTGCAAGACATGAGTTAACCCGAATTCTTAGAAAAAAGTTCTTCCTCGTGGAGTCCGCCGTGTCCAGGCGCCTGGACACGGCGGACTCCACCCATCTTTTTATGTTGATGAGGACGGCTTCGCTGCCCTCATCAACATAAAAAGATGTTCGATGCTCTTAGAAGAACTTGTGCGCTTAAGTTTCTCATGCTATACTGCATGGGCGTCGGTCGAGAAATGCCTATTTATTCGGAAGCAGGGAGCAATTGTCGATGGAGTCTCGGAACCTCTCCCAGTCTCCAGGCTCACAACAGGGCCTGAACAGGCAGGGTGATAGCGCACCGGAGTATTTACAGGGGCCATCTCTACAGCTACTCTCAATTAATGAATTGGCGCGTAGTTGCTCTGAGGAGACCAACAAATTTTTACGGCAGAGTGTATCCAATGATTGCTACTGCCTGGAATTATTTCGTCGTGCCATTGTAAAACGTGATGATGATGCCTGGGCCTGTATTTATCAGCAGTATGCGCCTCTCGTTCTTACCTGGGTGACGCAGCATCAAAGTGCCGCCCCAATGCTAGGACAGGATGGTAGTGCTCCTCTTGTCAACGCTGCTTTTGCTAAATTCTCACAGGCGCTTACGCCCGCTAAAATGGATAATTTTGATTCGCTGGCGGCTATATTGAAATATCTCAAAATGTGTGTGCACAGTGTTGTTGCTGATGAGGTACGATCACGCCAGTCACGCCAATACGAAGAGGCATTGGAGCAGATCGAGTATGAGCCTGCTACGGAGGATCCTGCCGACGATGTTGTGTCAAATATTTCAGCGCAGAACTTATGGCAAGTTATCCAGGAAGAGCTGAATGGCGAGGATGAGCGCGTGCTCATGTACCTTGCCTATATCCATGGTATGAAACCCAGTGAGATTAGTAGTCAGCATCGTCGGCTTTTTCCCACCGTCGATGATGTGTACCGTATCAAACGTAATGTTTTAGAGCGGTTGCGCCGCAACCGCCGCTTACAAATGCTCTTTAAGCATCGACATCTATAGAGTGGCGCTTAATCTGGGGCGGTTATCTATAAAGATACGCATGCTAAAAGAGCTACGCGTTACGTTTATTGGTGTGAAGAGGAACAACAGCTTTGAGTAGAAAGCATTTCTTCGTTGGCACTGGGGAGAGTCAGCATGAGATGCATAGCATCTACTCTACCATGTTACTTATAAGGAAACGCTCATGGAGTGTAGTAAACCAGGCGCTATTCGTGATGAAGAGCTGCTTGCCTATCTCGCAGGGGAGAAGGTGCGCCCACTTGTTGTGCAACATCTAGCCGAGTGCCAATGTTGCTCATCTCAGCTAGCAGCTTATCAACGCATAGACCTCGCGCTTACCAGCAAACTTTACCGGTGGGATTGCCCACCCAACCAGGTTCTTGGTGATTACCATTTGGGGCTACTCAGCAAAGAACTTACTGCTGCTGTGAAAAATCACCTGGCTACATGTGTTCTTTGTACGGCTGAAGTGGCAGCATTGACAGAATTTCTTGCCAATGATCCCATGTTTGCCGGACCCATGCCCAGACCAAGTACGCCTGTTCAAGCAAGCTCCCCGCGTAATAACCATCGTTCTGTTCAGGGTGTGAAGAACGCCTTAGACCACCTGCGCGAACAGTCGCGTACGGGGGCAAGGCGCATTGTCGCGACGCTCTTACCAACACCACCACGTCTTGCCTATCAGCGTGATCTATCACAGGCGACTCAGTGGCCGCGTCGTTACGCTGCTGAAGATCTCAGCATATCTATCCAGCTTGAACAAGCTACCAGCCGTAAAAATTCATTGCAGTTGATTGGTTTTGTCACACGCAAGGGCGCAGCCCTGGAAGTGCTCCAGGGAACAACAGTGCTGCTTTCCCCGCAAAATGTCGAGGCGGCCCTTGCACTTACTGAGTATACGCAGAGCATCGATGAACTGGGTAATTTCATCTTTTCTTCGCTTGCTCCAGCCACCTATACGTTGGAATTGCAGCTGCCTGAGAGCACGGTCGTAATCGACCAGCTGCCCGTAACACTGCAAGATTGATGCAAGGGGAAAGAGGGCACCCGCAAGGAGATGCCCCTACTATATACGTCAATCGAGTATAGTAGGGCATCCCCTTGCGGGTGCCCTGGGGCAGCTAAACGTCTATGTATTCTGTCCTCGCTTTCCGTATATTCTTTATCTATCGTCGGAAACAAGCTGTATGACTCCTCAAGACCTGGTTAATGTGCTTCTTCACAAGAACGAGAAAGAAGGACGATCGCTCTTACAAACATGCGTTGCGGACTTCGATGAAACCTCGCTTGCCCTCCTGGTTGATCTCATCAAACGTGAGGCTGACCGCCAATGGAATAAGGATGCGCATATCTCTTTTACCCTGGCTGGCTACCTGATGGCTATTGGTGATCTCACGCGTCATAAAGCGTATCATGCCCTCGGGCTCATGTCGCGTGGTGATGCTTTGCGGCGCATGCATCGTGATCAAGATGCGCTCCCATTTTTAGATGCCGCCGGTGAAGAGTTTCTTTCGATTGATGACGAGGTCGGTTGGGCGCGCACGCGCATAGGACGCGTCAGTGCCTGTCTACAACTCAACCGTACAACGGAGGCTCTACGCGATGCCGCGGCAGCACGTGATGTTTTTATGCGACATGGCAAGTTGCTGCGTGCCGGACAAATCGATGTCAATGCCGCGATTGTCAACTACGAATTAGGCCAATTTGACCAGGCACTGCGCCTGTTTGATCGTGCCATAGAAACTTATTTGTTGCAAGGTGAAGGGGTTGAATTAAATATAGCCCGCGCTCGTGGCAATAAGGCGATTACCCTGGCAGCCCAGGGGAAATTTCGCGAGGCTGTCGCTCTACACGAACAGGCCCGCGCCACGTTTGCTGTTCATGGTGGTCAGGAAGTTGCGGTAGCGCGTGAAGAACTAAACATTGCTCAGATCTTTGCTTCACAAGGTCACTTTAGCCAGGCTTTGCTCCTCTTTAACCGCAGCCGTAGCGTATTTCAAGAACACCAGCTCCATTTCCATGCTGCGGAAGTTGCCCAGCAAATATGTCGCTGCCTTGTGCGTTTGAATCGTACTCGTGAAGCCTATGAACTGGCTGCAGAAGCCGTCGCTTTCTTTCGCAGCGCGCAGGGGCATCATGATAACCTGGCTCATTCATTGATGTATCAGGCTGAGGCTGCTACGCTTGAAGGCAACTATCATGACGCCGATGAAATGCTTCAGGAGGCCAGGGAGATTCTTGAGGAGGGTGGTTTCCTGCATCTTGCTTCGCTTGTGCGTCTGCAACAGGCCGAACTTTATTTTGCCGATGGACAGTTTGACGCCAGTCTACGCGAGGCGCGTCATGTCGCGGATGCTTTCGCTGAACAAGTGGCTTTGCCACAAATGGCTCTCACTGCTCTGCTCCAGGCGCGCATCGCTGCTGCCAGGGGTGAGAGTGCAAGCGCGCAAGATCTGTGCGATCAGGCCCTGGATATTGCTCAGAATCAGGGCTTGCTCGATCTGAAATACCGCTGTGATTACCTGCTTGGACAGATCGCCGAACAACGAGGAGACCTGGGAGCCGCCGCGTCTTATTATGATCGTGCGGTGCAGGGCATCGATGAAATACAGAGTCGTCTTGTTTTGGATGAGCGCACCACTTTCCTTGAAGATAAAGGCAATATCTATCAACGCGCTATTATTCTTGCGTTAAAGCAAGGTAATAAAGACCGGGCACTTATTTATGTTGAGAAAGCCAAATCACGTGTCCTAGGTGATTACTTACGCAATAATATCGATATTCGTCTTCGCGCAGGTGATAAAGCGAGTGAAGCTATTCTTGAAGATCTCGCCAGGTTGCGTGAAGAGCAGGCCTGGTTCAGTTCCATTGTGTACGAGGTTGAAAATGAAGCCAACCTCAGCGACACTGCCATTATGCGCATTCGTGCCATCGGTCCCGCTGAGGCGCGTCGGGAAATGCAGGTGCGTGAACGCCGTATCGAGCATCTCCTGGAGCAGATGCAACTGCGCCTGGCTGGTGACCTGGTCTCGCGCCAACGTTCAGACTGGACTGATAGTATTGTGACGTCGCTGTGGCCAAAACTTGGACATAATACTTTGATGCTGGAATACTATATTGCCGAGCAAGACCTCTACATTTTTCAACTCACACTTAAGGGCGTTGATGTGCATATTGTCCAGGATGCGCTTCCTAAATTAGAGCGCCTGCATGCGCTATGGCGTGTCAACCTGGACCTGGCTGCTCAGGCCGCCAATAGTCCTGATCGGGCCACAGCTTTTGCTGGCTTGCAGGATAATAGCCTGGGCTTACTACAAAAGCTCTATGATCTGCTGCTCAAACCCGTTAATCAGCTCCTACATAGCTGCCAGCACCTGGTGGTTATCCCCTATGGTATCTTGCACTACCTGCCCTTCCACTGCCTTTTTGATGGTGTGCAGTTTGTCGTCGAACACCTGGATGTGTCGTATCTACCAGCCGCGGCTCTCTGGGATATTTGCCGCCAGCGCGGGCAACGTGCAGTGGCTAAAAGAACGCCTCTCAGCAATGCGCTCGTCCTGGGTCTTTCGGATGGTGGTCGCCTGGAGCATGCTGTCCACGAGGCCGAAGTGGTGGCCCAAAAACTGGGCGCACGTCCTATGTTAGATGCTGCTGCCACGACAGCACTGCTCTGGCAATATGGCGCCTACAGCCCGATTGTACATATTGCCGCTCATGGTCTCTTTCGCCTTGACGCGCCGAACTTCTCTCATATCAAGCTGGCAGATCGTCAACTCAGCACCATTGAAGTCTTCAATCTTGACCTTTCGTCATGCTCTCTGGTGACATTAAGCGCCTGTGAGACCGGTCGTGCCGTCGTCGCTGGTGTAGATGAAGTAATTGGCCTCGGACGTGGTTTTCTCTACGCCGGGGCAGCATCGCTCTTGCCCACGCTCTGGAAAGTTGACGATGCCAGTAGTGCCGAGCTGATGGAGATGTTCTACCAGGCACTGCTGGGTGAATATGGCAAAGCTGGTGCCCTGGCTGGTGCCCAGCGCGCCTTTCTTGCCCGGGCCCGTACATCAATCCGCCCCTATCACGTTCATCCCTACTTCTGGGCCGCATTTCACCTGATTGGCGATCCAGGTTTTTTGGTATAGTCTAAGTAAAGAGCGACAGGGATGATAGTGGGCTTACAATTTGTTAGATAATAATAGAGAAATTATTATTGCACGAGCATAAGGAGTAGACAAGCGCCCTGCTCGTGACAATCGCATATTATGCGGAAAATGGAGGCAATTTCATGTCTACAGAACAACAGGCAATATCAGTATCCCCATCGATCCATCCTGGTACCAATATTGGCCTGGTTACTCTACGCGTCTCTGATCTTGAGCGCTCACGAAGCTTTTATGAAGGTATACTCGCTTTCCAGCCTATCGAGCAGGCACCTGGCAAGGTTGTCCTTGGCGGCCAGGATAAACAACCACTGCTGGAACTGCTTGAAGTTCCCGGTGCAGCGCCTCAACCACGCCGGGCAACAGGTCTCTATCATGTGGCCATCCTCTTCCCAACGCGGGCAGACCTCGGTCGCGAGCTCCTACGTCTTGCCAATGCCGGTTTGCAAATTGGTCAGGGCGATCATCTAGTGAGTGAAGCGTTGTATATCTCCGATCCTGATGGCAATGGTCTCGAAATTTACCGTGATCGTCCCAGGAGTACATGGCGTTGGACAAACGGCATGATCGAGATGGCCACCGACCCGGTCGATATCAGTAGTTTGGTCGAAGAGGGCCAGCGCGACGCAGAACCATGGGAAGTGATTCCAGCGGGAACCCGTGTCGGACATATTCATCTCCAAATAGGCGATGTTAAAGAGGCCGAACGTTTCTATCACACTATCTTAGGTTTCGATGTCACCTGTCATTATCCAGGAGCGCTTTTCGTGAGCGCTGGTGGCTATCATCATCAAATTGGCCTGAATACCTGGCAGTCGCAGGGAGCGAAACCTACACCCGTGACCAGCGTCGGTTTGCAAGCCTATGTAGTTGCCATTCCTACACGTGAAGGTTTGCTGGAGGTCAAAGAGCGCCTGCTTGCCCACCAGGTTCCTTTTGAAGAACAGGAAGACCTCATTCGTGTCAATGATCCTTGGAGCAATCAAATCCTCCTCAAGGTTCAACCAACATCCGCCATCTAAATCTGATCGAGCAACATGAGACACCCGAATTTTTGAGACTCATGTTCGATGGTGAAGAAGGCGCCCGCAGAGCGCCTTCTTCACCATCGAACATCTCTATTGTGTTGCTGGGGCGGCGAAGCTGCCCCAGCAACACAGATGAACTCCCTGACAATATATCTCAACCAGAGGTATGCATGACCTGAAAAGAGCATGTTTCAGAGCTGATCTAGCTGGTTGTGCTAAACTTAGAGAAAAAAGCACCAACACTGATGAGGAGTTTCATCTTATGCAATATCTTGCGCCAGAATATATTTGTACACCAGCAGGGTTTCAGGCCGGTATGCTTGTCACTATCTCTGAGGATGGTCGCATTGCCTCCATCACACAGCGCAGTTCAGCAGATTTAGGTCAACCGGGGACGTTCTCAGATGCCTCGAATGTTGAATTGCTCCCAGGTATCGCCTTATTACCTGGTTTTGTCAACGTCCACAGTCACGTGTTCCAACGCGCTTTACGCGGCCACACCCACCGACCTCTTTCTGCAAAGGACACCTTCTGGACATGGCGCAATGCCATGTATGCCCAGGCCCAACAATTAACGCCTGAGAGCCTCTATGCAGTAGCCCTGACCACCTATCATGAGATGTTGGCGGCTGGCTATACATCTGTCGGAGAATTCCATTATGTCCACCATCAGCCCGGCGGCCAGCCTTATCCTGCAGTGAATGCTATGTCTGATGCCATCCTGCAAGCCGGTAAGGACGCTGGTATCCGTGTTGTTTTGCTGATGACAGCGTATGCCCAGGCGGGTTTCCAGCAGCCACCGACCGAGGGTCAACTCCGCTTTTGTGATGCATCTGTCGATGCTTATCTGGCTCGCGTCGAAGCTCTGCGTCTTAAAGGTGTACATATTGGCGTCGCGCCTCACTCCGTACGCGCCGTACCAGAGGGATGGCTGCGAGCGATTGCCGACTATAGCCGTAGATACCACCTACCCCTACATATTCACGCAGATGAACAGGTCGCGGAAATTGAACAGTGCCAGGCTGCCTATCAGTGTACGCCCATCGAGCTCTTAGAGCGTCTTGGCGCTTTGAGTTTGCACACAACCATTGTCCATGCCACTCATGCCAATGCTGAAGAGATTGCTCTCCTTGCTCAGCGTGATTGTACTGTGTGTGTCTGTCCGACAACTGAAGGTGACCTTGGTGATGGGATCGCTCCATATGCCGCGCTCCTTGCGGCTAACATTCCTCTAACGATTGGCTCGGATAGCAATACGCGCCTCGATCCCATTGAGGAACTGCGTTGGGCCGAATATTCTGCGCGTATGCGCTACCAGCGCCGTCGCGTCCTCGTCGCCGATGATATGGCCTCTCCTGGACCGTTGTTACTGGACTACGGTACTCACCTGGGAGCTGCCGCTTTGGGGCTGGAGACAGGTACCATCGCCCCGGGTATGCTTGCCGACTTCATCGCGGTAGATATCAATCATCCCACCCTGGCTGGTTGGTCGGCAGAGGACTTTTTGGACGTCCTGTTCTTTGGTGCATCCTCCGCGGTGATCAAGCAAACATGGGTGCAGGGAAGAAAAACGCTGGGGTAATATCAGCAAGCTGGGGTCCACCATACGTTCTCACCCGTTCCTCTTCGCTACTCTTGCTAGAGTAACTCTCGTGCTCGTCTTGGTCGCTCTCCTGGCCTGGGTTCCAGGTAAGGCCGCTCGGCAATGAGACGAAGCGCTTCCGCAATAGCTCGTTCCAACTGGGGATCAACGTCGTTGGCATAGTCTTGTGGCGCAATATCGACCTCAATGTCTGGGTCTGTACCATAGTTCTCTATATTCCAACCCACATCCTTAAACCAGAAGGCATACTCGGGTTGCGTGGTACTGGTACCATCCACTAACGTGTGGTTAGATGAGATGCCAATCACACCGCCCCAGGTACGCATACCTAGCAATGGACCCAGGCCCATAAGCTTGAAAGCGTGACTGAACATATCCCCATCAGAACCTGCATGCTCGTTGGTCAGTGCTACCATAGGTCCACGTGGCGACTCCATGGGATAAGGAATAGGTTGACCCCAGCGTGGGAAATCATAGCCCACGCGGCGGCGGCTCAGCTTCTCAAGCAATAGCCCCGAGACATTTCCCCCTGCATTCCAACGCACATCAATGAGGAGGGCAGGATAGTCAAATTCTGTCAGATAGCCACGATGAAATTCAGCATAGCCATTGGGTCCCATGTCGGGTATGTGAATATAGCCCACCTGCTCCTGAGAAAGCGTGTGTACCTTCTGGCGGGTTGCCTCTACCCACTCCCGGTAGCGAGCAGGTTTTTCATCTGCAAGGGCCTTGACCGTCACGACACGTGTATTGCCACTCCCTGCCTCTTCGATGGTCAACTGTATCTCCGTATCTGCCTGGTTGACCAGGAGTTCTTGAGGACTGCAATTGGCTCCAACTCGTTGCCCATTGACTGCAACAATTGCATCACCTACGTTGACTTTAATGCCCGGCAAGGTGAGCGGTGAAGTTGAATGAGAGTTCGAGGTGTCCCCTTGCACAATACGTGCGATGCGATAGCGCTGGTTCTCCGCGTCATAGCTCCAGTCTACCCCCAGGAAGCCCTGGTTATAATGAGGTCCCTGGCGATACTCTCCTCCCGACTCGTAGGCATGTGATGTGCCAAGCTCACCTTGTAGCTCCCAGAAAAGGTCAGAAAGCTCTGAGCGCGAGCTTACACGCTCCACAAGGGGAGCGTACTGCCTATGGATGGCTTGCCAGTCAATACCCGCCATATCTTCAGCCCAGAAATGTTCGCGCTGCAGTCGCCATGCCTCATCAAACATTTGCTTCCATTCGGCTGCTGGCTGTACAGAGACTTTTACCCGCTGCAGATCAAGCCAACCACTCTCACGATTGGGTTCATGAGACTCTGGCTTGGGAGGTTTTTCTCCTGCTTTGAGCACACGCAGGCGGTGATGTGATTGATAAATCACAGTCTTACTGTCGCGTGATATATCAAACCCACTGACGCCATCCATGAGCCACTCGTATTTAAGCGTCTCAAAATCATAGCTGTAAATGCTTCCTCGTGGCTCATAATGATGTCCATGAATTGCACCTTCGATGGGAAATCCCAGGAATAGAGCTTTGCCCTTAATGCCCTGTACTTTAGTAAAGCAGCCTTCTCCCACCGGAAATGGCAGAGCACGCGAGGTAATTCCTTCCAGGTCAATGACCAGGGAGGGTCTTTTGTGAGCATCTTCCGGCTTACGACTATCCTTCTCTGTATCATCGACGGCTGCTTCTGTTTCTTGTTTTGCCTTCGATCCGCTTTCTTCTGCCTCGTTATGTGACTTCTTCGGGTTTTCTTCCTCTTTTTCCCGCTCTTTTCCCTGCGGGCTTTTTATCTCCGGCATAAAGGGCGAACGTTGATCACGCCTTAACATGATGGCGTAAGGACGTACTCCACGGGGAAAGCTATACTCAAACTGGAAATTATCGCTGACAGGATTGAATGTACGATAGCCTAAGAAGTAGAGGTATTTCCCTTCGGGATCAAAGGAAGGTGCAACATCTCGCAATACTGGTTTTGTGGCGAAAGTAGTCTCACCGCTTTCCACGTGACAGAGCTTGATGGCGCTGGTCTGACTGGTATTGGCAAAACTATATGCCAACCAACTACCATCAGGTGACCAGGCGATATCAGTAATGCGTTCATAATCGCTTCTATCGGCAACTTTGGATATACCACTGGCTAAATCCACGAGTACCAATTCATTGCGATGATTCGTAATCGCTACAATATCATCGGCGGGCGAGACGGCCATATTGATAGCTCGTCCAAACTCGATATCATTCAATAGTTGAGCTTCGCGCGCCTCTTCTGGGTCAAAGATGACCAGGGCCTCACGACCTGGTTGATCGCAAATAGCTGCCAGGCGCTTGCCATCGTTGAGCCACTCTTGCAGGCGATAGCGCACCCCATCTCGCTCGCCATATTGCAGAACTGGGCCTTCCCAGTTGCCCATTGAGAACGCCTTGCCGCGCGTGGTTAAAGCAGTGGCATAGCCCTGGGGATGCAGCGCATAGGAATTGAGAAATCTGCCTGCTGGAACAAACTTGCGGTTGAGTTGTGAGCGCAAACTTGGCAGCTCAACATTGACCTGTTGCTGGCTTTCCTCGGCAGGATCAAACAGGTAGAGATCTCCCCCTGCATGATAGACAAGTTGCCGCCCATCACTTGCCAATTTGCGCGCATAAAAATCCTGGTGGTTCGTGTGGCGACGCAGGTCTTCGCCGTGGGGAGTGCACGAGTAGATATTAGCAATACCCTCATGATCAGATAGGAAATAAATGCGTTGACCAACCCAGCAGGGTGAGGAAATATTTCCCTGGATGTCTAACAAACGCCGGAAATTACCATTTCCCTCTATATCACACCACAGATGCCCTACAGTGCCACCACGATAGCGTTTCCAGTGCGCCGGTTCACGTACATTCCGACCCAGTACTACACCGCCTTCAGGGCCATATGAAATCGCGTTGGCCATGCCAACTGCTAACTGTCGCGGAAGTCCACCCTCGCGACTGATTGCGAAAATAACATAATATTTTCCGGTATATTGGCCAGCATTGCTTGTATACAGGATCTCCTCGCCGGAAGGTGACCATCCCAACACATGGCAGGCAGCTGATTGGAAGGTCAAACGTTGGGCAGGACCACCCGCTGCAGGCATAACATATATTTCGCGCGGGCCTTCTTCATGACCAACAAATGCCACAAATTGCCCATCAGGTGAGAAATGTGGATGGCTTACTTCACCCACCCCAGCAGTTAGTCGTTCTGCGCGTCCCCCTGCGCTCGAAATTAACCAGAGGTCATCCTCCGCTACAAATACAATGCGATCTTCGTGGATATGTGGGTATCGTACATAACCCTGAGGCATAATTGCTCCTTCATCTACCGGACGGGATCATGTCCGCTCGCTTAAAAATGGGTTATTTGACATAAGAATATATGAAAAGGAAAACATTATCTAATTAAAGGTGGTACTATATTGGGTTGCGTGCGCCTACAGATGCCTATCATGCCGTTTTTGCCGTTGAAACAAGTGCAATGAAGTATCACATGTGCTGATACTGCTTTAAACGATACATATCATTGTAGCACAGCTATATGTGAATTGTCGAGAAAAGGTATGGATTGAAGGACATAATTTATCTCTTCCCCTTGCCATAATCACTCCTATATGATAACCTCTTTTTGCCATAATTCAAAAATATTTAAGGAGAGATAGTAGAATGACACAAACTGTAAATGGACAAAATAATACCCCCTCTAAAACTCCAACTCCGCGTCAAAATCGCCCAGGACAGCGCCAGCAAGAACGCTTAGTGCGCATAGAACGACGGAGACGACGCCAACGTATATGGACAAGTATCATTATTATTGCCGTAGCGCTTATAGGGAGTGGCTTGGGTTTCTGGCAATATCAGCAACATCTCACCGCTCAGCAGAATGCTGCAAATGCGGCTGCGACTGCAACTAAGACTGCTAAAACGCATCTTGGTCCCACTTGTTCAACCGCATCTTCGACCCCTTCTGTTTATGAATCGACTCCTACTGCTGGCCCGAAAAATCCTCCTGTGGCGGCTGGAACGCCAGCCAGGAACTCTGACGGGCTCCAATGTCTTGACTTGAAAGTCGGCACCGGTACCGTGGCACAACCTGGTAGTACTGTATATGTTGAATACACTGGTTGGCTACAAAGCAATGGCAAGAAATTTGACAGCTCCTATGATCACGGAGGACAATCCTTCCCTGTCGCTAATCTCGGGCATGCGCAGATCATTCAAGGCTGGAATGAAGGCCTGGTGGGTATGAAGGTAGGTGGTACGCGCCGCATAATCCTTCCGCCTTCCTTAGGCTATGGAGCACAGTCTAATTCGGTTATACCGGCCAACTCCACACTTGTTTTTGATGTAACCGTTGTAAGCGTCCAATAATGTAACAACGGCTGCATTTCGCTAATAGAATGTCAAGGCAGGTTGCCTACCATGTTCATGAGTACGCTTTCTATGGACTCTTCTGGTAGGCATCCCTGCTCCTTTGCTTTTCTGCTTGATTATTTCCATCATGTTCTATCGTTTGTTGCGCTCATCCACGCGCTTCTCTCCACAAAGCCTTAAGGAACGAGAAGTGTATATGGCATTAAGCAGATAAAAATGTAAAATGGGTTTTATTTTTACCCTTGACTTTTGGCCCAGCAGTGGGTATACTTCTAGCAATTTGAAACCAGTCTCCAATCGTTCCACTGTGTGGAAAAGGTATGGCATTTTTTCATGGTTAAAAGACACCAGCGAAGTACAAAAGAATTAAAGGCACAGAGGATGTGCCGGCTATACCATCCCATTGATGGACCTGGTGTTGGTTTACCAATGCTTTTTCCTTTCTCATCCCATTGATTCGGGGGTGAGAATTTTTTTTGACCAAAAGGTCTTCGACTAGCTGTACAAGACAATGGCGTCATGTACCGGCTCACTGAGCTACTCGCAGTAAGATAGGCTTATTGCTGAGCTGGTGAGCGATAAAAGGACGACCTGTCAACCTGTTGTTATTATATTGGAAGTGAGCATTGAGCACTTCTATAAGCACAAAGTAAAGGACAATACACATGAGCACAACACACATACCCGCAACAACAGAAACAGCAAATGAACTTCTGGATATGCATCAACTGCGCAATCGTCATATGCTGGTACGTACACCACAGATGGCTTCTCTGATCCGCCTGCGTGGTACCCTACTCAAGACCATTCGTAACTTCATGGAGTCTGAGGACTTTGTCGAAGTAACCACGCCGACGATCACAAGTTTGACTGGAGCATGTGAAGACTTTTCGACCTTGTTCCCGCTCGAATACTTTGGCAACAAGGCTTTTTTAACGCAGACCGCTCAGTTGCACCTGGAGCCATTGGTGCATAGCCAGGCCTTGCGCCGCGTCTACTCGGTCAACCATAGTTATCGTGCGGAGCCGCGTGCCGACCATCGTCACCTGACCGAGTTTGTGCTGATTGAGCCGGAAATTGGGTTTGCTAATCTGCAAACTCTTCTGGATATCGAAGAGCGCCTGGTCAGTACGATTGTACAAAAAGCGTTGGAAACGCGCCGCGAGGAGCTGGTGCTGCTCGGTGCTGACATTGCTATGCTGGAGGCCATTAAGCCGCCCTTCCGCCGCCTGACCTATACAGAAGCCGTGGATCAGCTCAACAAAATGGGCATTGCCACCGAGTGGGGAGATGACCTGGATCGCAAGCGCGAAATTGCCTTACTTGAATGGACGCAATTCCCCACCTTCATCACCCACTATCCCATGGAATTGAAGTTCTTTAACATGCGCCAGAACCGCGAGGATGAGCGTGTTGTCAATGCCGCCGATCTCTTGTTGCCCGGTGTTGGTGAAGTATGTGGTGGCGCTGAGCGCGAGGAAGATCCAGTTCGCCTACGCCAGCGTTTAATGACCTCGTCCGCGATGAAACACCTGCTCGCGGCGGGAGGTAGCGCCGAGGATTACGAGTGGTACCTCAAACTGCGTGATCACGACTCCATCCCCTACGCCGGTTTCGGTATGGGCTTCGAGCGCCTGGTTCAGTTCATCACTAGCAGTGAAAGCTGCCTGAACTGCGTCGAGTACCCACGCAATAGCGTGCACTACATGCCATAGTATGTCGAATTCAACCTTGCTCGACCTTTTTCAGCGTCTGGGTGTTGTCTCGAACGGGCATTTCTTGCTCAGTTCGGGCCAACACAGCGACGAATACTGGGAAAAGTTCCGCTTACTTGAGTGGCCGCGGGTCACGGAGCAACTCTGTCATAGCATAGCTGAACGCCACTACGAGCAAAGCATAGCAGCGGTTGTTGGTCCAACTACAGGCGGCGCTTTACTGGCACAGGAGGTAGCACGGCAACTTGGCACGCGCTGCCTCCTGGCTGAACCCGCCACAACTGGAGGTCGTGAACTGCGTCGCGGTTTTGTCCTCCATGCTGGTGAGCCGGTGCTCATCGTCGATGACGTTCTAACTACAGGCCTGTCGCTGCGGGAAACGCTACAGGCCATCGAGCCGTATCAACCGGACGTTATAGGCATTGAAGTACTCATCGATCGCAGCGGCGGAACTGCAAGCGGACAGTTTGGTGTTCCTTGCCAGGCGCTCCTCAGCGTATCTGCTCGTACCTATCCGGTAGACGCGTGCCCATTATGCGCTCATGGCGTGCCACTGGTCAAACCCGGTACACGAGTAGACCATCGTCCTTCGTAGTTTTGTATGTCAAGCATTGATGAACTGACAGCTAATCTGCTAGCTCATCAATGCTTGCCATACCATAGACATGAGGCCGCTTGCGGGCCAGGATAGGAATTTATGAACTTTCTCGATAAATTGCTCGCAGCTTCGCGCCAGCACAATAGCCTGCTCTGTGTTGGCCTCGATCCTGAACCAGAGCGCCTGCCAGCAGCGTTACGCGACTTGCCCTTAGAGCAAGCCATCGTTCGATTTTGTCATGCAATTATAGAAGCAACGACCCCATACGCCTGTGCTTTCAAACCGAATAGTGCATTTTTTGAAGTGTTGGGACTCCGGGGTATGTATGTCTTCCAGGAAGTCATCCGTGCCATTCCAGCTCACATCCCGGTGATTATCGATGCCAAGCGCGGTGACCTTGGCAATACAGCCCGCAACTATGCCGCGACTGTTTTTGATATTTACGGCTGTGATGCTGTAACCGTGAACCCTTACCTGGGCTATGATAGCGTTGCACCTTTCCTGGCCTACCGGGATAAAGGTGTCATCCTGCTCTGCCGTACCTCCAACCCCAGCGCGCGCGACTTTCAAGACCTGCGCATCCGTGGGGACGATGACCAGGAGCGGCCTTTATACGAGCTTGTAGCCCAACGCATCCAGACATGGAATGAGTTTGGTAACTGTGGCCTCGTCGTTGGCGCTACCTATCCGCAGGAACTTGCTACCATTCGCACTATCTGTCCTACCATGCCCATCCTTATTCCAGGCGTCGGTGCCCAGGGCGGCGATCTTCAAGCCTCTGTCCGCGCCGGTGTCGATGCCCATGGCGAGCGAGCGATTCTTGCAGTTTCACGCTCGATCCTGTATGCTGGCAGTGGCAGCGATTTTGCTAGCTTGGCCGCGGCTGAAGCAAGGACACTGCGCGACCGTATGAACGAGGCGAGACGCTTTATATAGTCAGAGGCTACTGAAAGATAACTGCCTATATCATGCTTGCTCGCGTGAAATAATGCGTCATGAACCTACAAATCGAACTGGCACCACAACATAAATCCGGTTTGCTGCTGAAAAATCCAGTTATTACCGCTTCTGGGACCTTCGGCTATGGGATTGAATATGCTAAGATAGCTGAAGTGCAGCGCCTTGGAGCAGTTATCTGTAAGGGTACGACGCTCCACTCTCGTGCCGGAAACGCTCAGCCACGTACGCAGGAAACCTCGTCAGGTATGCTCAATGCTATTGGCCTACAAAATCCTGGTATTCATATAGTCATTGATAAGTATGCACCTATGTGGGAAACATGGCAAACGCCGGTCATTGTGAATATAGCAGGGGAAACAGTCAAAGAGTTTGGGCAACTGGCACAGTTGCTTGAAGGTGTGCCAGGGGTAGCCGGTATTGAAGTAAACGTCTCCTGTCCTAATATACAGGAGGGAGGAGCCGTCTTCGGAGCCAATCCACATGCAGTAGCTCAGGTCACTGCTGCTGTACGCCGCTCAACAACCCTACCTCTGATCGTCAAACTCTCTCCCAACAGTGGTGACGTTCGTCCCACTGCTCTTGCGGCCGCCGAAGCTGGAGCTGACGCCGTTTCCCTTATTAACACCGTCACAGCTATGAGTATCGATATCCACGCGCGCCGGCCTGCCCTGGCAAACGGCACAGGTGGCCTATCTGGCCCAGCCGTCAAACCCATTGCCTTGCGCATGGTCTATGAAGTAGCGAAGGAACTGCGTGCTTCACATCCACACGTACCTGTCATTGGCCTTGGTGGTATCAGCACAGCCCATGACGCCCT
>WNFM01210233.1_pt1 | contig 17776 bp, 17 predicted proteins | sample 5400271 | NCBI WGS metagenome assembly WNFM01 (sample SAMN13153352, study PRJNA577476) | soil metagenome | isolation source: 60 cm saprolite on Douglas fir-dominated hillslope | place: USA:California | collected 2013-09-17 | reverse complement strand
TTCCGCGGTCTGCCTGATAGGCTCTGATATTCCCACGCTTCCGTTTCATTACTTGCGCGACCTGGCAGCTTTTCTCAAAGAACCTCAGGACCGAATGGTCATCGGTCCATGCTGGGATGGAGGGTACTATCTCTTAGGGCTGCGGCACGCGCACACCAGGCTCTTTGAAGACATCGCCTGGAACACGGACCAGGTTTATGCCGAGACCGTTGAAAGATCGAAGGAGATCAATTTGCCGGCAATCACACTGCCTGGTTGGTACGATGTGGATGACCAGCTCTCGCTGAATCGCCTGCTATCTGAGCTGTTCCCAGAACGCGCAAATGAGGCGGTACCACCAGGTTCACCCGCTCTGTACACCAAAGAATTCCTGCGTCAAATTTTGGTAGGGGAAGGTACCGCCCGAATCTGGCCCCAGACGTCCACCTCGGTGCGAGCGGGATGAGTGAAGAGTTGATCTCTTGCAATCAACCAATCCGGAACCCGGCTGAGAAGCAATCGCTAGTGACACTTATCGGACTCGGGGCTCTGCTGTTGATTATCGAGCTGTATACCTTTGGGGCACATCGTCACAACCGCTTCTACTCGGAACTGTTCTTGCTATCGATTTCCGGGATTCCTTTTGTTTTTGCGGTCTGGTGGACGTTTCGGCGCAAGAAATTCCCACGAAAAACTCTTTTGACTATTCTGATTGGCGGCGCGCTGTTTCGATTGATCCTCGTGCCACTCGATCCGCCCCGGCTCTCAACCGATATTTATCGTTATATCTGGGATGGACGGCTCCAGGGAGCAGGCATCAATCCATATCTCTATTTGCCGGTTGATCCTCAGCTCGCCGGGCTGCGAGACGATTCCATTTATCCAAACATTAACCGCAAAGAATATGCACACACGATCTACCCGCCGGTAGCGCAAATCTTCTTTTTCTCTGTGACGCGAGTGACGCAGAGCATTCCCGGATTCAAAGGCGTGCTGGTGCTAGTAGATCTTGTCACGGTGGGATTGGTGGCGGCCACTCTGAGAGCGATCGGTCAGCCGGCAGAACGAGTGATCGTCTATGCGTGGCACCCGCTACCAATCTTCGAATTTGGTGGTTCGGGACATATCGATGCGCTCATGATCTGCTTCATCGCCATTGCTCTGTTCGCACGTGCGCATCAGAAATTTGGGATTGCCGGATTTGCACTGGGAGCTGCAACGTTAGTCAAATTTATTCCTGTCATTCTGTTACCAGCTATTTACAAGAGATGGGATAAGAAGTTGCCAGTCACTTTTGCGACCACAATCGTCATTTGTTATCTTCCTTATGTGCTCGGTGCCGGCGCTGGTGTTCTTGGGTTCCTGCCGCAATACGCCAAAGAAGAAGGGCTACAGAACGGTGCGCGCTACTACCTGCTGGTCCTGATCGATTACATATTAGGATGGTGTGGAGTCGTTCACGATTTGCCACCAGCCATCTTCACGTCGATGGCGTTGGCCGTTCTCGGGGCGATCGCCATTTGGGCCTTTTATCGACAGCCTCCCTTCGGAAGAGAAAACAGCGAAGCTCAAGAGCAGTGGATCTTTTCTGCGTTCGTCCTTGCCCTCACGTTTTCGATCCTGCTCTCGTCGTATTATCCTTGGTACTATAGCTGGTTACCTCTTTTCCTCTGTTTCGTTTCCAATTCCGCCGCGCTTGCCCTGACATTGATCACTTGGCCTCTTTACCGCTCACTCTTCGACCGATCGGCGGACGACCTCTTTCGATTCCAGTCTCGGGTTTTTCTTCCGTTTTTTGCGCTCCTAGTTCTGATGTGGATGATGCGCAGATGCAGTTCAAGAACAGTAACGAAGAGTTAACGAACGATTTATGTCACTATCCGCAAAAAAAAAACAGGCACTCGTCACTGGAGGTGCTGGACTTATCGGTTCGCACGTCGTCGATCTGCTGCAGGCGCAAGATTGGTCAGTCCGCGTTCTCGACAACCTCGAACCGCAAACGCACCGGGATGGCAAACCGCCTTGGTTGCAAGCAGCTATCCAGAACGGAGCGGAATTCGTGGAGGGCGACATACGCGACCGAGAAGTCGTCGAGTCGGCGCTGGATGGAATCGACGTCGTGTTTCACGAAGCAGCTTACGGCGGCTATATGCCCGAAATCTCGAAGTATGTGGCAGTAAATAGTTTCGGAACGGCGCAGTTGCTCGAAATTGTTCGGGAGAAAAATCTAGGAATCCGAAAAATCATCGTTGCGTCATCGCAGGTGGTTTATCCAGAAGGGGCTGGAGAATGCCCCGAACATGGCCTGGTCTTTCCCGGATTGAGACCGGTTGACCAGCTTCGGCGCGGCGACTTTTCAGTCCGTTGCCCGGCGTGTCAGACTCCGACAAAATCGATGCCAACACCGGAGTATGCGCCGCTCGGAGGAGAAACGGTTTACGCAATCACAAAGCTGGATCAGGAAAAACTCGTGCTCACTTGGGGAAGGCAGGTTGGCATTCCGACGGTGGCATTGCGTTACTCTTGCACTTTCGGTCCGCGCCAATCGATATTTAATCCGTACACCGGCGTCATCGCCATCTTCTGCACGCGGTTACTCAACAATCTACCGCCAGTCATTTACGAAGATGGAGAGCAAACTCGTGATTTCAGTTTTGTGGAGGACATTGCTCGGGCCAATTTCCTTGCCGCAACTTCGGACCAGTTAGACGGAAAGGCCGTGAACGTCGGAAGTGGTCGAGCGATCACCATCAAACGGGTGGCCGAACTGATTTCCGATACATTGCAAATACGGCTCGCACCGATCATGAATCGCGAGTTTCGCCCGGGAGAAATGCGGCACCTGACATCCGATACTACCGTGATTCGGAAGGCTGGTTACACGCCAGCAGTGAGCTTGGAAGAAGGGATTGAACGCTATCTCGCGTGGATTCGCCAACAGGGCAGCGTCAAAGATTATTTCGCCGCTGCGGAACTCATTCTCCGGAAAAAGGGCATTCTCCAGAAGGTTGACGCCTGAGCATCCTGCATCGATCATGGTCTGCCTAGTCATTCCCGCCTTGAACGAAGCGGAAGTCATTACAGAGGTCGTTCGCTCGGTTCCGCGTACCGTCGTCAATCAGATCATAGTCGTTGACAATGGAAGTACGGATGCCACCGCTCAAGCCGCGAAAGACGCGGGCGCTATCGTCGTAAGCCAGCCGGCTCGAGGCTACGGTAGAGCTTGCCGGGCAGGCATGAACGCAGCGGTTAAAGCAGGCGCCGATATCGTCGTGTTCATCGACGGCGACGGCAGCGACTGTCCGGAATTTATGAGCGAATTGGTCCGGCCGCGGGACACGAGAAATAGGCAGTCTCAATACGCAGCAAATTTTCGCGGCTCGCTTGGGCGGCTGGTTACTGCGCTTGCGTTATGGTGTGAATTTCACCGATATGTCTCCTTTTCGCGCGATCCGCTCGGAGCTGCTGCATTCGTTGCCCATGCGAGAGGAAACTTACGGCTGGAATCTGGAGATGCAGATGTTGGTGGCGCAGAAGCGGGCCCGTATTTTGGAAATTCCTGTGAATCATCGTAGACGCCGCGGCGGTGTCTCCAAAGTTTCCGGCACTTTCAAAGGAACGATTCTCGCGACATTCCGTATCGCCGCGACGTTCTTTCGCGTCGCCTTTAGCAACGATCGGAAGCAATCGACGGTCGCTTAAACGAGCTGAATTGTGAGATCGACGCCGCATGCGGTTTGGAATAGCCGTGCCTGCAATGGAAAGAACGAAACCGATACCCTCGCGGGAATAACTAAAGCGGTACTGCATCTTAACTACGATGATAACGCCCAGCCGTTCTTTACTCATTCCGGTGATTCCCGGCGCTACGGTACTAGGGCGGATAGGCCTCAACCCCGGGCGGCTGATTGCCCGCGAAACTCTCTAGGAGATCGGGTGCCCCTGGTATCGCATTACTGTTTCGCATACCAATGAGAGATGACGTTTGCTAGGAGAGCGACGCTATGAGAACAAATCCATTTTTCGATGCGCTGGAATTCCTGACTCAGGGTGACTGGACGAGCTATATTTTTGGGCTGCTGACGATTGCCAGCATTGTAATTGCAGCAGTCAATCTTCGCCGCGACTCAAGTCAGCGCTCAGTTCTGCACCTGTGGAATTGGCTGGCCCGATTCTTTATCGGCGCATTGTGGTGGCAGCAGTCCTTGTGGAAGCTGCCCCCCACTTATACTGATAACCCTGATGGCTCCGGCGGTCTGCGCTACTGGATGGACGAAATGGCGAAGTGGGCCAGTACCGGGCTGCAGCGGCACTTCGTCAAGGACGTGGTGCTTCCGCATTTCTACTTCTTCGCACCACAAGTCTACTTCTCAGAGGTACTGATCGCTGTCACGCTGATCCTTGGACTATTCAGCCGGGTGGGAGCTTTCGTAGGAACACTGATGGCCATCAATCTTTGGCTGGGCCTTTATCGTTCGCCCGCCGAGTGGCCTTGGACATATTTCTTCCTCATTGTTATCCAGATCATGCTCCTGGTTCAACGACCGGGACGCAGTTTGGGCTTGGATGCTATCCTGCTGCGACATGAGCAGGAGTCTTCCGACCGCGGTTTATGGGGCCGTCTAGTGCGACTCCTGTCATAATTCTATGCTAAGTCCGGCTCAACCATTCTCCCGTGTTCGCCGGGTTGCTTTATTATTCGTTCTTCTTGCCGTCCCATCGGCTGTATTCACATCAGTCGCGTCCATTCCGTCACCGGCGGTCCGGCCGCGAGGCTCCGATATCATCCACCGACCCACCAGCCAGCCTTACGCAGGTGACCTGTCGATTTTTGAAGACCCAAAACGCGGTAAGAAGCTGCAGGTCAACAGGGTCATGGACTTGCTAGTGATACGCACTGGGTCCGCAGTTGCCGACATCGGTGCCGGCTCGGGTTGGTTCAGCGTGCGTGCCGCACGCCGGGTGGGAAGCAGCGGTCGGGTCTATGCCGTCGACATCAACCGGTCCTATCTCGATTACATCCGCGATCGCGCCCAAAAGGAGAAGCTGCCCAATATCCGCACCATCTTGGGCAAGAGCGATGACCCTCTGCTTCCTCTCCACAGCGTCGACGCGGTGCTCCTCATGAAAACCTACCACGAAGTGGCGCAGCCCATCGTGCTGTTGCGGCACGTCCGTGCCGCCATGCGTCCTGGCGCCCGCCTGGGAATCATCGATCGCAACGGCCAGGGTGATGATCACGGAGTGAATCGCGATGTAGTGATCGGTGAGGTCGAAAGGGCGGGCTTTGTGCTGGCCGCGGACTACGGTTTCGTCAAGCCTGACGGCGCGGACTACTTTCTTATCTTCGGGCCGTAGCTGACCACCACCGAACAGCAGCTGCCCGGGATTTGATTTCGTTGGAAGCCGCCTTAGGATTATCGATTTAAGACCGAGGATGAAACCAGGGCAGGTCAAAAGCTTGGCGGATCGAGAGCCAAAATAGCGGATGCGAACCAAAGCGAACATCGAGCTCGACGCCGGCGATAAATCTTTTGCTACCGGCCTACTGCCGGAGCTTATAACTGCGCTGCGCCGATGTCGCCAGGGCGATCTTCTGGCGGTCATTAGCAGCGAAGGGGGTCTCGGCACCGACCTTGAGGCTTGGTGCCGCTTTACGCGCAACACGTTGGTCGACACGACTGTCGAGGCGGGCCGAACGCGGTGGGTGATCCGGTGCGGGGAGGCTGCGGCGAATGTTGACGCCGATCGCCCCGTCGGCTCGCGCCTTTGGCTCTACACGAATTTCGACTGCAACCTGCATTGCGACTATTGTTGCGTGCGTTCCTCGCCCAAAGTCCCAAGGCGGGAGCTCGGCCTCGCGCGGGTGCAGCGGATCGCCAGCGAAGCAGCCGAACTCGGCGTCAGCGAAATCTTCGTAACCGGCGGCGAACCCTTTCTGCTTGCGGACATCGGCGACATCCTGGCTGCGTGCACCGCCACCGCGCCGACGACGGTGCTCACCAACGGCATGCTGTTCGCGGGGCGGCGGCTCCAAACGCTCCGTTCATTGCCGAGCGATCGCCTGACGCTGCAGATCAGCCTCGACAGTCCGACGCCCGAGCGGCACGACCGCCATCGTGGAAAGGGCACTTGGGTGCGCGCGTGGGAGGGTGTTGAGCGCGCTCGTGCGGAAGGGTTCCGGGTACGATTGGCAGCGACCGTCTCCACGGATCATGAGGCCGAGGAGTTCCGTTGCTTCCTCGATGCCCAGCGGATCAGCGAGGAGGACCGGGTGATCCGCCGCATTGCACTGCGGGGTAGCGCCGCGGAGGGCGTCGCACTTGCGCGCGCCGATTTGGTGCCTGAGATCACCATCACAGCGGAAGGTGTCTACTGGCATCCGGTAGGAGCCGAGGACGCCGATCTACTCGTTACCCCCGACATCTTTCCGCTCGCCGAGTCCTTCGCTGCGGTACGTCGCGCCTTCGCGCGCGAGGGCGAGCATCGGCGCCGATTGGCGACGATCTTCAATTGCGCGTGACTGGCGAGAGAAAAACGGGCTCAAAGGTGAACTCGTTTCACGCCTCGGTCGGCATCGGGCGGTTGAAGAAACCCTGCTGCGCAGACGCCTGCCGCAGGGAGTCGTACCCATCGAGGTGCGGCGGCTCCCAGCGCCGGAGCCCTTCGGCATCGAGCACAGCGCGGTGGCTCGGATTTTCGTAGCTCATCCCGGACAGGGCTTCAGCGAACCGTTGCTCCAATGACGGGTCGAGATCGGGTCGGGCAGTGAACATGCAGTGATTGTAGGGCGGCGACGTCCAGATCTCGGTCAGCGCACCCTCCGGCACCAAGCGCTCGCTGCGCACTCTCTTCCAGAACGGACTGCCGATCGCGCCGGCATCGGCGCGGCCGTTGAGGACCGCGCGGACGACCTCGACTTCGCTTGCGCCAGTATCACCGTGCTTGCCGAGGTCGCTGTTGAAGCGCAGCGTTCGGTACTGCTGTCCCTCGACCAGGCCTTCGTGCTCCAGAAAATGAACCGGAAGGATCGCGGCGTGGCCACTGTCGCGGCTGCCGAGCGCCAAGGTGCGATTTCTGAGGTCGGCAAGCGCAGTGACCGGACCCCGGTTGACGGCGACGATCTTGGTCGTCCAGGCGATATCGGTGTCACGCATGGCGATCGGCCGGCAGCGATGGTCGCTCCACGCGTCGGCCTGTAGATACGCAAGGTTTGTATTCCATGCGATGTCAATGCGCGGTGCGGGATCGCTGGGCGCCGCGAGCAGGGCGCTTACCTGCACCTCGTAACTCTGGAACAGGACGACCTCAACTGACAGGCCCGCCTCCTCGTGAAAGTAGCGTCGCATGCCTTCCCAGATCGTGACCACTTTCGGATCGTACGCGACGGCACCTACCCAGATTGTTCGGCTCATGATTGCTTTCTCGTTAGAATGCGTTGCGACCGAATGCGATCATCCGGTTGATAAGTGATTTATTAGCCCATGCGATCCGGTTGCTCTTGCGCGCGTGCGGTCAAAAGAGCGGCATTCCCAGGACCGCCCTTGCGATGAATTCCCGCAGGACGTCGCCCGTCGGCGCCATCACGGCGCCCGCATGCGCATCGCGGAACAGTCGCTCGATGACCATGCGCTTCGAGAACGCCGCACCTCCACACACTCGCATGGCCGTTGAGGTGACGCCGATGGCTATGTCGCCCGCGGCGGCTTTGGTCTCGAGCACCCGTAGCAGCGTCATATCCCGGGGCCGCTCGAGGTGCTCAACCAGGTCGTCGACGCGCGCCGAGAGGCCATCGGTGTCGATCTGCATGGTTGCGAGCTGCGCGCGCAACGTCGGTAAACTCTCTCCGAGGCTCTGGCCCAGATGCTCGAACCGGGCGCTCTTGAGATGCGCCGCCGTTGCTGCGACCACGGCGCGACAGAGACCTAGCGCCACGGCCGCCGCCCCGAGATTGAACTGCGGGAGCACCACGTCCAGCATGGCCTGGAAGCCTTTGCCGTCCTCCGTGAGCTGGAGCTCGAACGGCACCTCGCAGTCATCGAGCATCATTGGAGCAGAGGCGTTGGCGCGCAGCCCCAGTCCGTCCCAGGAACCTTCTACTGAAAGTCCGCGTAAGCCTGCTGGAACAATGTATAGTGTCGAATCAGTAGGACCCACCCCTTCAGGTGCGAGCGACGAGACCACATAACTTTGAGCGCAGCCGGCGCTCGTCACCCACGACTTCTTCGCGGTAATAAGTACGCCAGCGCCATTCCGGCGCGCCCGGGAGACAGGCGCCCAGAAGTGACTGCGCGAGCCGGACTCACTGAAGGCGAGAGTGGATAGATGCCGGCCGGTGGCAATCTCTTTCAGCATCTGCGCAACAGCGGCGCCTGATCGAGCCGCGGCGATCATCGCAGCGGCGCAGATATGCATCAGATAGACCATCGCAACCGATGCGTCCGCCTCGGCCAGTGTCGCGGTGACCGCCGCGAATGTGCGTGGTCCGAGACCCCTACCGCCGAACTCGACCGGCAGCATTAGCCCAAGAAACCCGGCTCGCCCAAGCGCGTCAACAGCCTCGGTCGAGAACCTGCCCTCCTTATCGTTCTGCCTGGCGGCCGGGGCCAGCACGTGATCGGCTATCTCTCTTGCTTTCGAAAGCGCTGTCTCATGATTCATGATGCCTCCGATTTACGGTGTGTCGCAGGAAGCGCTGCGCAGAAGTGGCTAACGGTCGATTCAAGGTTTAAATCGGGCGCCACAAAAGTCTTTTGCACAAGGCAAAGGTTAATTCCACCTGCATTCTTAAATTTTACCAAATCTTTCCCGGGCTTTAGATCGCTCCAGCCAAATTCAATCCATGGGATGTTAAGAAAACATTTGGTCCGTCGCTGACCTCGAAACGGGGATACCTCCCAAGCCCTGCTGTTCGCTGCTCTTGCGCGATCCCAACGGGTGCAAGAGGGACGGAAATCGTATCCCCAGCAAGGGGATGGATCAAACAGCGGATGAAGTGAATCGGATTATCACGCATATGAATGCCTCAGTTGGGCCAATCCAGGTTTTAATTAATTGAGCCGCGATCGAACAATTTGTTCCAGTGTCCGAAATAGATTTTCTGCTTTTTAGATTTCTTGCCAGGAAGCTTTGCGAACTATGAGAGATCATGACGAGAATCATTTTTCGCGACGACAATTTTTGTTGGCTAGCGCCTTGGCCGGAGGCGGTTTGATCCTCCCAAGCTTTGCCACGGCGCAGAATTCGACGCGGATGCCGATGGTGTCTGCGACACCGACACCTCAGCTAAGGACCGGACCGGCCGAAGTGAGTTTGCGAATCGGCCCGGTGTTAGTCGATGTCACGAAGGACAAGACGATCAGCACAATCGGATATAATGGCCAAGTCCCGGGGCCGCTGATCCGTTTACGAGAGGGCCGGCCAGTCTCGGTACAAGTCTTTAATGACACCGACACACCTGAGTTTGTCCATTGGCATGGTCAGTTCATTCCTTCTGAGGTCGATGGCGCCGGCGAAGAGAAAAGCATTGTGGTCCCCCCTCGTGGGCAAGTCAGTTATCAATTCACCCCGCGGCCGGCCGGGATTCGCTGGGTGCATACCCATGTGATGCCTGGAAGCAATCTCTACAGCGGGTTGTATACCGGACAGTTCGGAATCGTTTACGTCGAGCCGAATCACGATTCCGGAAGCTATGATCAGGAAGTTTTTCTGGCTACACACGAGTTTGACCCTTTCTACAGCACTGGCGAGATGGAAGAGGAGGAGGGTAAGCCTGAGGACCCGGCTCTGGAAGCAGAAGTAAATGCCGATAAGACCCAGAAGTCCAACGGCTGGGAAGTCGGCTACCGGACTTTTACTATCAATGGCCGATGCCTGGGGTACGGTGAACCGATCCGAGTTAAGGAAGGTGAGCGAGTCATGTTTCGCATTCTTAACGCTAGCGCTACAGAGACGATTCAGTTGGCCTTGCCCGGTCACGAATTTTACGTCGTCGCGTTGGACGGTAATCCAGTGCCTCGTCCGAATAAGGTCAAAGTCCTCGAGCTCGGATCGGCCGAACGCGTTGACGCGATCGTGGAAATGAAGAACCCGGGCGTTTGGAATCTCGGTACCCCGACGGACGAAGATCGTAATCGTGGGATGGGAATTGTCGTGGAGTACGCGGGGCGAAAAGGTAAACCGCGGTGGCATTCTCCCGGCAAATCAGACTGGAATTACCTCCGGTTTGCCGAATCCAAACCGGTGGTCCAGCCTGACGAAGTGATCCCAATGGAGATTGGAAAAATCAACGGAGGCAAGGGCGGATTCAACATCTGGACAATCAACGGGCAACCTTACGATCAGAGCGAGCCGATTAAGATTCAGCAGGGCCGCCGCTATCGTCTCGCTTTCGTCAACAAGAGCGACGACATGCACCCGTTGCACCTGCATCGGCATAACTTCGAGATCACAAAAATTCATGGAAAAGAAACGTCCGGAATTTTCAAAGACACCGTCCTGGTCAAAGGCTTTAGCCGAGTTGATGTCGATTTTGTAACCGATAACCCTGGGCTCACATTGTTTCACTGCCACCAGAATCTCCACATGGATTTCGGCTTCATGCGACTTTTTGAATACGTTTGAGCCTCTACCACGAAGATCGAGTCGCTGGATTCCTGAATGACTTTCTGGGATTGACCATGACCAGTAAAGTACAGCAAAGCGAAAACTGTCGCGATAAGGCCGGCGGCGAAAAGGAAACGCGACGATCGCGCCGAAACTGAACTGCCGATCCTGGCGCCAAGCCTCGAGAATTTTCTCAGCGGGAATGCTGCGGAGTTCTTGTAATGCGTCCGAACCATCAGCGATTCCCAGATCATTTGCCAGTCGCTGTCCCGCGGCTTCGCCGGTACCGGAAATCGAGTTGTACGGAATCGGCAAGCGGATGTCCTTGTTGAGAACGCTCTGGCCTTCCCCGCTTTCCAGAATCGCTCCCTGGAATAGCCCAGCCGCCAGCGGAGACGCCATGAGCAGACAGATATCGACCGCGCCCGCGGATTGACCCATGACCGTAATCCGGTCGGGATTGCCTCCAAAGTGCGAGATGTTTTCTCGTACCCATCGCAGCGCCTGGAGTTGGTCGAGCAAACCGTAGTTTCCGGAAGAGTGATGGTCCGACTCTGCCGTCAGCGCTGGATGGGCAAAAAATCCGAACGGTCCGAGGCGATAATTAGCGCTCACCACCACAACGCCAAGACCCGAAAGCGCTGGTCCGAGCGGAGTCAATTGGCTGTACCCAGCCGTGTTCGAGCCGCCGTGAAAGAAGACGATGACAGGCAGTTTTGCGCCTGGGGAGAATTGGGTCGTCCAGATGTTAAGGTAGAGACAGTTCGTTCCAGCCAAGGTACGGCAACCAGCTTGCCGGAAGCTGCGGGGCCGTCGGACCGAATCGACTCGCCTGGCGCGTACCGGTCCACTTGTTTGCGGGACGTGGCGGTTTCCAGCGCAGGTCACCGACGGGTGGCTCCGCGTATGGCACGCCAAGGAATGCCACCTCATTTTCCTGTGAACTGAAATACATTCCTTCCAGAACGCCGGCTTCCAACATCACCGTTGGAGCGGGGGACGTTGCTGAGGCAAATGCATCGCCCAGGTCGATGAAAGCGAAGACTAGAATACGCGCTGCAAACCAAAGAATTAAGAACTCCCAGCGCAGCCTCCGTTGGACGAGCCAGCATTCCCGGCATTCACGTTCGTTCACGGCGTTATACTCGGGTTAGGGTTCTTCCGCGAGTATTCCCCTTGGAACACGTGCGTCCAGTTTGCCCCGTTGTCCGCTGATTTCTCCCAGGATTGTTCAACCTTGTCCCCAGCTATACGGACCACTCGGATTCGATTGAGAACCGCTTCTCCCTTCGGACCACGACTGGGTCCGTAGAATTCAGCGGAGCCCGGCGTTACTTTTCCGGCAAACACATGCACGCGACCTTGGTTATCGGCGAACATCCCGTGCCAACTCTTATCATCCGAGCTGTAAGCGAACATGTTTTCGCCCTTGTGACCTTTGCCATCGTCCCAGCTCTCAACGAGCAGGCATTGATTAAGAGCGAGGTAAACCTTGCTCGTGCTATCGCCTGACGCGCCGTGACTCGCGACCGTCCAATCGCCTAGCCAGAAGTCGAATTGTCGGCTCTCCGCATTGGACGACGTATCATCCGCCGCGAGTGCAGGTAGCTCCGCGAGTGAAATGCATCCTCCGATTGCAACGGTCAGAACTACGCCCCTCAACCAAGCCGAACTTCGTGCCACACGTTTATCGATGACTTGCTCCATGTGACACCGTCCGTGGGAAGTTGGTCTGGCGCAAGACAGCTGTTGCGGCATAATATGCCTCTAATGCGACACTTACTAGTAAGAGAGAATGACCCAAGGCCGGGTATCTCCATCGCAACACTCGCCCGCGAATACCCGCGTGGCTCCCACATCCCGGAACATGTCCACGGGTCAAACCAGTTGGTCTACGCGAGTCGCGGGATCATGGAAGTCGCTTCAGGTCAAAGCTTGTGGAAAATCCCTCCGCACTTCGGTCTCTGGATCCCGGCGCGAACCCCGCATCAGATTCGCATGCCAGAAGCCGTCTCGATGCGGACCCTCTACCTGCGGCCCGCGCTGACTGAATTGCCGTCCGTGTGCACGGTGCTCCATGTCGGTGCGCTTCTTCGCGAACTCATCATTGAGATTGTGCGCGTTGGCCAGCTCCGAATCCGCGATCGCATCGAGTGCGCCCTGCACGACCTCCTGATTGCGGAGCTGGAGCGGGCATCGCCAGTGCCAACGGGTGTTGTGCTCCCAAGAGATCACCGGGCATGCATGGTTGCGCAAACGGTGATGGGAAATCCAGCCTGCCCCATCTCGCTGAAATCGATGTGCGCGGCAGCTGGCGTTAGCGTCAGGACTCTTGAAAGAACCTATCGTCGGGAGGTCGGTACCGATTTCGAATGTTGGCGAAGGCAGGTGCGATTGATGAAAGCGATTGAACTGCTGGTCGCAGGACGCAGAGTGAAAGAAGTGGCGTTCTTGGTTGGTTATCAACATCCAGGCGCCTTCGTTGCTCTTTTCCGAGCGACTTTCGGAACCACGCCGAAGGCATGGATCTCCGTCCTGGAACGCCTCAATTGAGGGGCGACCGGAGCGCTCCGTTTAAGACATTCCAGATTTCATCCAAAAGTCATTTAAGGAGCGACATAAATGGCCAGGCAGTCTTTGGCTTCTGTGCGGAAAGCCTGTGATCCATCCCTCGAGGCATGCGTGCGAACCAAATTTGTGCATGCGGCGGCCCGTCACTTATGACGGAGTGCTGTTGCGGGATCGACCGCCATCGCCCGCCGCACGGGAAGGTAACTGGCCAGTATTGCGACCATCAGTAGAAGGGCCGAAACACAGCCGAAGATAGTTGGATCGGTGGCTCGTGTGCCGAACAACAGGCTGGCGAGCCAGCGAGTCGAAACCAGCGCCCCCGCCCAGCCAATAACAATCCCGGAGGAGGCAAGCGATAGCGCTTCCCGTAACACGAGCTTACGAATCCCGCCTGTGGTCGCGCCTAACGCCATGCGGACGCCGATCTCCTGAATCTTTTGGCTGACGTTGTATGCCATCACGCCATACGTTCCTGCGGCAGCCAGTAGAAGAGCCAGCACAGCGAAAGCCGCAAGCAAAAGCGTGCAGAAACTGCGACGCTCCAGCGATTCCGACATGTATTGGGTCATTGGGCGGATTGCCGTTACCGGAAGATCCTTGTCCGCAACTTCCAGTTGTCTCTTGGCGCTTTCGGCAATCGACAGCGGATCACCGTCTGTTCTGACAACGAATGTCATTCCCTGCAACGACGTCCATGGGGCAAATGGGAACTGTGTTACCGGTAGAAAAACCTCCGGCCGCGGCTCTACGTCCATCCCGTTTTGTTTCACATCGGCCACAACGCCCACAATCTCCCGATAGGGCTGATTCCCCTTTGGCCCTCCTTCTCGAAGGAGCTTTCCTATGGCGCTCTCGGTGGACCAATATTGACGAGCAAAACTTTGATTGACGATTGCTACCAAGCGCGAGTGCTGGGTATCCAAGTCTGTAAAGAATCTGCCATGTAGCAGAGGAACCTGCATCGTTTCGAAGTAACCGGGAACAACAATGTTGGAAGCCGCGGTAGGTAAATCAACAACTGATTGAACAGCGCGGTCGGCCAGCATAAAGGAACTGTCGGTGCAAACCCCCACCAGTGGCGGGCACAGGGCAGCGCCCGCGGCATGCACTCCGGGAAGGTCCCGAAGACGTTGAACGGCCTGCGTGAAGAAAATGGACCTCTGCTCTCCACGAACATATTTCGTCGGCGGAAGGACTAGGTCCAGGGCAAGCAGGTGATCGGCCTTAAAGCCGGGATCCACCTTCACCGCATTCATCAGACTACGAATCATCAGGCCCGCTGTAGTTACCAAGATCAGAGCAATTGCCATTTCCGCAATCAGGAGTGCGGAGCGAAGCCTTTTGCCAGTTCGACTCGTGCTGCCTCCACGGCCGGTTTCGTTCAGCGCCGTATTAAGGTTTCCAAATGTGGCATGCATCGCAGGTGCTGCGCCAAACAGCAGGCCCGTCAGCAGCGACACTGCCAAGGTGAATAGCAGGACCGTTCCATCCGTTTTGATCGCGGCCAGTTGCGGGAGGTTGTGAGGCGCGACCTTGGCCAGAATGTGCAGTCCCACGATGGCTAGAAGGATGCCGAGACCGCCCCCTAACAGCGATAATGCGATGCTTTCTGTCACCAACTGGCGCGCGAGTCGCCATCGATCTGCACCGAGCGCGGCTCGAACCGCCAGCTCCTTTTTTCGAGACGATCCTTGCGCCAACAGGAGATTCGCGACATTAACGCACGCGATCAGAAGAACGCAACCAACGCAAGCGAACAACGCCAACAACTCGGTCTGCGTACTTCCGTAACGATACTGATAAAGACCGGTAATGGTAGCGATCAGTCCGGTGTTGGACTGCGGATAGCTCTGTTCGAGCCGCCGCATGATCACCATCATTTCTGAACGCGCAGAATCTAAGGACACTCCTGCCCGTAACCGCGCCAATACCAGAAGGTCCGGATGGATACCGCGCTGGTTCCATTCATCTTCAGCGCCGTGCAGCCCGACAGGCAGATAGGCATCCACACGTTTATCGAAGAAATTGAACTCAGGAGGCAGGACTCCAATCACTGAGTAAGAAACACCGTCGAGTGTCAGTGCCTTGCCGGCAAAATTCGGATCGCTACTAAGCCGATTTCTCCACAATTCATGGCTGATCACAACGGCTGGGTTCGCGCCTGGCAAGTCCTCTCGTTCACTAAACGTACGGCCACTCAGCGCCTGTATGCCGAGCATCTTAAAAAATGGGTACGAAACCTCGGCTACACGAAGCAGCGTAGGTTCTTCGATGCCTGTCAGGTTGACATGGGAGAGCCGATAGGCCGCCATGTCGTCAAAAGTTCGGCTTTGTTTGCGCCAGTCAAGAAAGTCCAGCCAGGAAACAGTGCGGCTGCCGTGCTGCAGTCTGTATTCATCCAGGATGACCAGACGATTTGCGTCAGGATACGGCAGCCCGTTCAGCAACGCTGCATTGACGATGCTGAAGATGGCAGTATTTGCGCCAATACCAAACGCTAATGTGAGTAGAGCGACCGCAGAGAAAGCACGATTGTTAAGTAAAGTCCGCAGCCCATGTCGTAGGTCGCGGAGAAATTCCAAAGTTCGACTCATAGAAGCATCCTCCAAGAATATTGACCAAGTTCTCCCGCAGTCCGATGATGCGTCCTGCTCATGGTCGACCTCCCCGATACGCCTTCACAACGAGATCATGACTGTAGGACTGATATGTCGCAAGACGGCTGGTACGACATAATATCGCTTTTATGCGACAGACGATCGTGAGGGAAAACGACCCGAGGCGTGGTGTCTCTATATCGACGCAAGTGCGCTAGTCGACAGCGAAGGCAGAATCTGTGAGCTTTTGGTTAGCCAATTAAATCGTTATCGTGGCGCGGATTTCAATTGCCTTATGCTTCGCGCCCAAGCCCAGATATCAAGACCATCGTTGAACTTTCTCCCGGTGTGCCGATTCATCCTCCCGTCGTTATTTTTCGTCCTCTGTTCATCCATTAACATCGAAGCGGCCATCTTTGCGCGCGACTCTGAGACCGAGCTCAGCGTTGATCCGCCGGCTTCTCCCGATGCGAACGGCATTTTCAGCTTTAGCAATTTCGCCAAATCATCGATCGAAGAGGATTTTGATTTCAGCAGTAGCCTGAAGTTGGATGGGAAGCTTTATCGATTAGAAGAATCATCGGACCAGAAAAGTAATGCCAGGGTTGTCATTGAAGGAGATCTGGAGGGTGAACAATTGGAAATCAAGACATCTGGGCTGATCGACTGGCAAAAGAAGGAGTATGACCTTAGCGGCACCTACCGAAAATTATCGAACACGGAATTACAGCAGCGAGCACAACGGCGCTACGACGCGGCCGATACCTGGCTGAACGAAATCTACCAGCTGGCCAAGAAAAAATTAGCTACCAGCTCTTTTGCCGATCTGAAGAAGCGTGAGGCAGATTGGATCGCGTATCGGGATTACTTTGCCGACCAAAGCGCTGGAATCAATGCCAATACCGAGTCTTTGCCGGAAGAGGTTGCTCGGTTGCAAACTCTTCGAGACCTAACAATGTCCCGGATCAAGTTTGTCCGCAGCTTGCTTAACGATCGCCTACCTGCCGGTATTAGTGCCGAATACCGCGACGAATACGGTGGCGAACTGGATTTGGAAAAGGGGAACCGCGAGATCAAATTTCGTTTAAGCGTGGTTCGTGGTCCAACCTTGCATACCGGAGATGTGAGTGGCCGCGTTCTTTTGCAAAATGGAATTGGGGTCTATCGAGATCCGGATCCACCGAAGGACGAGCCGCCGGCAGAAATCAGGTTTCACATTCTAGACGATCGGCGCATTGAGATCAAAGCACATAATGACAGTTATATGCACGGCGCTCGCGCGTACTTTGACGGTGTTTATTTCAAATCCGGTCCACTAACCGAATCGATCGAGCTGGATTGATTCAACGAACATCAACGAACGTCAGTGAACACCAACGAACGTCAGCGCCGCTGTCATTGTCGCTCGTTGATGTTCACTGACGTTCGTTGTCGTTCGTTGGTGTTCACTGACGTTCGCTGTCGTTCGTTGCATCGAGCCCCACCGATCTGCCGGGAAATCCTGCTGTATCGAAGTATTTTGTTTTTCCGACGAGCTGGTAATTCAACTTCGTTACTTGACCGTTGCCCGCTGGCTCCGATTTTATCGATTTTGTTTCGAATGCGACGGTTTCAGGTCCGCCTTTCAATGCTTCGCTCAGAAGGCGGCCTTCGAGGCGGCCATGCACAGGAAGCTCCAGCCTCAAAATGTGTGCGAATGTTTTGGCCAGATCGACATTGCTGACCGGTGCCGGATCGGTAAAATGTTCCTTAAAGTCCGGACCGAAAGCGGTCATGCAGTTAAGCGTATCGGCTCGACTGAAGCTGCCATGCATCCCTTGTCCTTGCTGTAAGGCAGTGTCGCAGAGAGTAACCGCGTTCATCAGTGAATTGGCAGATTCGGTAGCGAAGCTACGGAAATTGATGACCAACGCGGGAGTGGGTAACACGCCGATCCCTTTCAAGTTAATGTCAGCGAGAGTTAAGGCGCCTTTGATTGGGCCGTAATCTGGATCGATAAACAGCCCGCTGACATAATCTTGCGC
>WNFM01240998.1_pt1 | contig 17778 bp, 17 predicted proteins | sample 5400271 | NCBI WGS metagenome assembly WNFM01 (sample SAMN13153352, study PRJNA577476) | soil metagenome | isolation source: 60 cm saprolite on Douglas fir-dominated hillslope | place: USA:California | collected 2013-09-17 | reverse complement strand
CGCTGTTCTCCTCGTCCTGCACCATCAGGGGGATCCGGAGCTCGTCGAGGCGCTCGCCGGTCATGGGCAGGCAGATGAGCCCCCGCCCGTGCCTGGCCATGAAATTGATGACGTCGGGGGTGACCTTCTCGGCCGCGATCGTGAGGTCTCCCTCGTTCTCGCGGTCCTCGTCGTCCACCACGACGACCATACGGCCGGCCCGGATGTCGTCGATGGCCTCGGGAATGGTGGAGAAGGGCATGTCTAGGGCTCGCGGGCGAGGAGGAGCCGCTCCACGTACTTGGCAATCACGTCCGCTTCGAGGTTGACCGGGCTCCCCACCTGCACGTTTCGCAGGTTCGTCACTTCCAGTGTATACGGGATGAGGGCCACGGTGAAGGCGCTCCCCCGGATCCCCCAGACGGTGAGGGAAATGCCGTCCACCGCGATCGAGCCCTTCTCGACCAGGTAGCGCTCGAGCTCCGGCGGAGGCTCGATCGTGATCTCCGCGGACTCGCCCAGGCGGCGCAGCTCGAGGACCCGGCCGATGCCGTCCACGTGTCCCTGGACGACGTGGCCGTCGAAGCGGCCGTCCGCCCTCATGGGCCGCTCCAGGTTCACGAGCACGCCCGGCCGGAGCCGCTCGTCAAAGGCGGTGCGCTTCAAGGTCTCCGCGGTCAGCTCGCAGGCGAAGCCCTGCGCGTCGGACTCCACCGCGGTCAGGCAGCAGCCGTTCACCGCGATCGATCCCCCGAGGGGCAGTCCGCCGAAGAGCCCGTCGACCTCGATGCGGGCAACCAGCACGTCGCCGCGGCGCTCCGCGCTCCGGACCGTCCCCGTGCCTTCGACGATGCCGGTGAACATGCCTATCGCTGAGGGTACCAGAGCTCGAAGAGGGGCGGGCGGGGCCAGGGGAACCTGGCGGCGCTGCCCCGGCGCACGAGCGGGCTGTTGGGTCGGAGGCGAAGCGCGTCCGCGACCGTGGGGGGGTCGGAGCCCCCGAATGCAGGCCGGCTCTTGCGACCGCCCAGGAGGAGGGGAGCGCGGAAGAGCGCAACCTGATCGACCAGGCGAGCGGCCAGGAAGGACCCGAGCACCTCCGATCCGCCTTCGACCATCACGCTCCGGATGCCGCGCGCCCCGAGGGCCTCCATGGTTCCGCCCAGCGAGACGCGGCCCCTTTCGGCTCGGATGCGCAGCACTTCGACTCCGGCTCCCTCGAGGCGACGGCGGGCCAAGGGGTCGCGCGACGCGGTGACCACGAGCACGGGCGTCCCGGGTCCGACGGACCTTGCGAGCCGGCTCGTTGGCGACAAGCGGAGGCGCCCGTCCATCACGATGCGGGTGAACGGCCGGCGGGTTCGGGGCGAGGGCAGGAGCAGCGGATCGTCGGCGAGGGCAGTGCCGATGCCGATGAGGACGGCGTCGTGCAGGCGGCGCAGCCAGCGCGCCTGGGCCCGCTGGGCGGGGCTCGTGATCCATCGGGAGTGGCCGCTCGCGGCCGCGATCCGCCCGTCGAGGGTCAAGGCCGCCTTCAGCAGCACGAAGGGCCGGCCTTCGCGGACCGATACGAGGAAGCGCTCGTTCAGGAGCAGGGCCTCGTCCTGGAGGACGCCGGTGCAAACCGCGACGCCGGCCCGGCGGAGCACGGCCAGGCCCTTGCCGTTCACAAGGGGGTTGGGGTCGCGCATCGCCGCCACGACCCGCCTAACCCCAGAATCCCCCACGAGGGGCGCGCAGGGAGGAGTGCGGCCGAAGTGCGAGCAGGGCTCGAGGGTCACGTAGAGCGTCGCCCCCCGCGCCCGGGCGCCGGCCCGAGCGATCGCCAGGACCTCGGCGTGGGGGCGGCCCGCGCGCGCGTGGTAGGCCTCTCCCACCACTCGGCCGTCCTTCACGATCACGCAACCGACGACCGGGTTCGGGTTGGTCTCGCCGAGCCCGCGGGTGGCGAGGGCCAGGGCCCGCCGCATCCAGCGCTCGTCCTCCGCGGGACGTGCCGCCCGAAGGCTCATGCGGGGGAGCCGATCAGGCCTTCGGCAAAGGCCGCCGCGTCGAAGGGCAGCAGGTCCTCCACGCCCTCCCCCACCCCCACGTACCGGATGGGCACTCCGAGCTCGCGAACGACCGCCACCGCCACCCCGCCCTTGGCCGTCCCGTCGAGCTTGGTGAGGACGAGGCCGGTGACGGCGGCCGCCCGGGCGAACTCGCGTCCCTGGGCGAGGCCGTTGGAGCCGACCGTCGCGTCGAGGACGAGCAGGGTCTCGTGGGGGGCGCCCGCGATCTCGCGCCCGGCCACCCGGCGCATCTTCCCGAGCTCGGCCATGAGGTTGGTCTTGGTGTGGAGCCGGCCGGCGGTGTCCACGAGCACCCCGTCGTAGCCGCGCGCGGCGGCCATGCGCAGGGCGTCCGTCAGCACCGCCGAGGGGTCGGCCCCGTCGGCCCCGCGGTGGAAGCCGCTGCGGGTTCGCTCGGCCCAGGCCTGGAGCTGCTCCGCGGCGGCGGCGCGGAAGGTATCGGCGGCGCAGAGCAGCAGCGAACGGCCCTCGGCGTTCCAGAGGGAGGCCAGCTTGCCGATGGTCGTGGTCTTGCCGGAGCCGTTCACTCCCACCACGAACACGACCCAGGGCCGGGAAGAGAACGGCACGACGGCGGTGGGCTTGTCGAGCTGGCGCCGGAGCTCCCCCCGCAGGGCCTCCCGCATGGCCTCGATCCCGCCCGCCGCGATCTCGCCGCTCTTGGCGCGCAGCACTTCCATCGCTTCCGCCACCGCGGGAAGCCCGAGGTCGGCGCCGAGCAGCCCCTCCTCGATGGATTCGAGCGAAGACGCGTCGAGGGGCCGGCGGCCGTGGACGAGGTCCTCCACCGGCATGTTGAGGACGTCGCGGGTGCGGCTGAGCCCCACCCGCAGCCGATCGAGGAAACCCGTCTTCATGATGGGGGGCCGCTCTCAGAGGGCCCCGTCGAGGTCCGCCTGGGTCTTGGCCGAATGCCAGATCGCCTGGGCCAGGATGGCTTCCGACGACAGGTGGACCGCCAGGTAGTAGCCGTCCTTGAGCGGGCGCAGGATCACGCTCCCGCAGGCGTAGCGGCAGACCAGGTGGTCGATGCGCCCGGCGGCGAAGCGTGCCGTGGTCCGCTGGGCCATGGCGAGGCCGATTCCCTGGTAGGCCCCGATCAGCCGATGGCGCACGTCGCGGGCTCCCGCTTCCACCACGAGCTCGCCTTGCGCGTCGAGGAGCAGGGCGGCCTGGGAGCCGCGAACGGCATGGAGCAGGTGGTCGAGCAGACGCTGGTAGGGCACGACTAGGGCTTCGGCCGAGTGACCCGGGCCATTCCTACCGGGGTAGCTCCTTGAGCACCTCAGCGGCCCGGCGGCCCGAAGCACCGGTCGGGTCCTTGCGGGCCGCCTCCTCGAGCCGCGCCCGGGCCTCCGTGAAGCGGCCCGCCTTGAAATAGGCCTCGCCGAGGGCGAGTTGCAGCGACGGCTCCTCGGGCAGCTCCTTCGCCCCCGCCTCCAGCTGGGGGATGATCTCGTCCGAGCGGCCGATGGCCAGGAGCGCGTCGGTCAGCCCGAGGTAGGCATCGCTGTAGCCTTTGTTCCGGTTGAGGCTCGTGCGGAACCAGTTGATGGCCTCCGCGTAGTTCTTCTCCTCGAAGTAGACCTGGCCCAGGTTGCGGGCGGAGATCTCGGGCGTGGGGTTCGTCGGGTCGCCGAAGGCCTGGTGGAACTCCTTCTTGCCCGCCTCACGCTCGCCGGCGAGGACGAGCGCCGTCCCCAGATCGTTGCGGACGTCCACGTAGTACGGGTTCAGCTCGAGAGCCTTGCGGAAGGCCGCGACGGCGTCGCTCCACCTGCGCTTGGCCGCGTAGGCCTGGCCGAGCCCCTTCATCACGTAGGAGTTCTTGGGATCGAGCTTGGCCGCCTTCTGGAAGTCGTCCAGGGCCAGGTCCACCCGACCCTCGCGCAGGTTGTTCACTCCCATCGCGAAGCGCGCCTCGGCGTCGGGATTCGTCTGGCCGTGGGCGGCCGCGACGACGAGGAGCACGGCCAGGGCCGGCAACAGCGGTCTTGTTCGGTTGGTCATTCGATTCATGCCTTCAGGCCGTCGGCGGGGCCGCGGCCGACACCGGGACGGGCGCTTGGGCGGTGTCGACCTGCCGCGCAGCCACCGACGCGCGACGCGCCTTGGCCGGGGTGAGGTCGCCCGCCTGGGCGGCCTTCTCGAACGCTTCCACGCACGCGAGATCGAACTTCTTTCCCGCGAGGAACCGCAGGCGCGCGATCGCGGCTTCGAGAGTCATGGCTTTCGAGTAGGGGCGGTCGGTGGTCATGGCGTCGAACGCATCGGCCACGCTCACGATCCGGCCGAGGAGCGGGATGTCGTCGCCCTTGAGACCGTCGGGGTAGCCGCTCCCGTCCACGTTCTCATGGTGCATCAGTCCGGCCCCCGCCATCTCCTTGAGCAGCGGCACCCCCTCGAGGATGTGGGCCCCCTTGGTGGGATGCTGCTTCATGATCTCGTACTCCTCCTCGGTCAGCGCCGCCGCCTTGCGCAGGATCTTGTCCTCGATCCCGATCTTGCCCACGTCGTGGATGATCCCCGAGAGGTGGACGCGCTCCACCTCCTCGGGAGACATCCCGAGGTGCTTGGCGATGACCATGGAATAGTAGGCCACTCGCTCGGAGTGGCCGCGGGTGTAGGGGTCCTTCTCGTCGATGGCGTTGGCGAGCATCCGGATGGAGCCCATGAACAGCTCTTTGTTCTTGGCCGCCGCCTGGCGGATCTCCTCGATCGCCTTCTGGATCTCGTCGCCCATCTGGTTGAAGGCGTCGGCCAGCACCCCGACCTCGTTGTTGCTCTTGATGTGGACGCGGGTCCCATAGTCGCCTCCGGCGAGGCGGCGGGCCCCTCCGGCCAGCTTCTGGATCGGCCGGCTGATCTGCCCCGCGAACAGGAACCCCAGCACCACCGCGGCCAGGGTCACGATGGCCACCAGGGCGCGCGACTTTCTGCGCATCACGTCGACCGCGACGTACGCCCGCTCCTCGTCCACCTGGACGATCGCGCCCCAGCCGGAGTCGTCGGGGACCCGGAAGTAGGAGCCCAGCATGTTCTTGGCCCCGCCGGCGGCGGGGATGGCGAAGGGGACGGTGGCATTGATGCCTTTCGTGTCGAGGAACTCCCTCACGATCTGGATGTTCGATACGTCGGTGCCGAGGGCCACGTTGCGGTCGGAATGGGCGATGACCCGCCCGCGCCCGTCCACGACGTAGACCTCGAAGAGCTTCTCCCCGGTCTGCTCGGTCATCCGCCAGATGGGCAGGAGGCTGGCCACCGCGAGCACGACTCCCTGCACCTCGTCGCCATTCTTCACCGGCTCGGCGATCACAAGCACCGGCTCCTGGAGCGAGGTGGAAACCAGGGGGTGCCCGATCATCGGCGTCCCCTGGAGGCCCCGGTAGAAGCCCTCCTGGAGGGTGTCCTGGATGATCGGCTCCGCGAGCTGGACCCCCGCGTACGCGCCCTGGCCGTTGGCGTCGGCCACCCTCACGTAGTTGAAGTGGCTGTTGTCGCCCAGGTAGCGCTCGAGGGCCTTCTGCTCGCGGATATGGGCCACCCGGATGGAGAAGGGGATGGCTCCCAGGTCGACCTGCATGGTGCGGGCGATGACCGCCACCTGCGAGCGAAGGCTATCCCGGTAGATCGCGATCTGCTGGGAAAGGCTGCGGGCCATGTAGAGCTGGGTGGCTCTCTGGTTGAACTCCAGGCTCTCCTTGCTGTTGGACACGAGGTTGAACGACGTGCCGAGCAGGGGAAGCACCCCGACCAGGAGGAGGAGGACGAGGAGCGAGGCGAGAATCCGCCCCCGGCGCCGAGGCGACGGCGCTCGCGGCGCCGGCTCAGGCTTCACCGGCCGCCGCCCCCGCTGCAACCACCGGCTGCGCGCAGCCCGTCACCTCGAAGACGCTCACTTCCCGCTCTTTCCCTTTGAGAGTGAAGCTCCCCAGGCTCTTGCACTCGAACCGGCCCGCCACCATCTCGTGGGTGTTCTGGCCGATCACCACCATGCCCGGCTTGGCCACCGAGCTCTCCAGCCGGCTGGCGGTGTTCACGGTGTCTCCGAGCACCGTGTACTCCTTCTTGTTGATGCTGCCGATCTCCCCCGCCACCACCTTGCCGCTGTTGATCCCGATGCGGATGCGGAGGTGCGGCCCCTCCTTGCGCTCGGTGTTGAACTCCGTGAGGCGCTCCTGCATCTCGAGGGCGGCCATGATGGACCGGTAAGCGTGGTCGGGCATGTCGAGGGGGGCGCCGAACACGGCCATGATCGCGTCGCCGATGTACTTGTCGAGGGTCCCCTCGTACTTGAAGATGACCTCGGTCATCCGCGAGAGGTAGTCGTTCAGGAGCAGCGCCACCTGGGAGGGGCTCATCTTCTCGGACATGGTGGTGAAGCCCACGATGTCGGCGAAGAGGACGGAGGCATCCTTGACCTCGGGGACGGCGAGGGCCGCGTCCTGCGAGTCGGAGGTGGCCAGGATGCGGCTCGTGACCTGGGGGGACAGGAAGCGCCCGAGGCGCTCCCTCTTCTTCTGCTCGGCCACGATCTTCTGGTTCATCCGCGCGCGCTCCACCGCCACCGCCGCGTAGTTCGCGAGCGCGGTCAGGAGGTCCAGGTCGTTCAAGGTGAAGCAATTCGTGAGCATGGGGGAATCCACGTGGATGATCCCGATGACCTGGTCCTTGTTCCAGAGCGGCGCGCACATCGCGCTCCGGATGCCGTGGAAGCGGATGGAATCCCCGGCCCCGAAACGCGGGTCGACCATCGCGTCGGAGGTGAGGATCGAGACCCGGTCCTTCATGACCCGATCGGTGATCGCCTTGGAGACCGCGATCTTTCCCTCGGCGCTCGCTCCCGGATTCTTGTGCTTGACCACCATGGGGACGAGCTTGCCCTCGGCCTCCTCGTAGAGCATGAGGAAGCCCCGATCGGCCGGGACGTGGTCGAACACGATCTCCATGACCTGCTGGAGGACCTCCTCCACCGGGCGGACCGCGATCAGGGTCTCCGCCACCTTGGTGAGGACCTTCAGGATCCGGTTGGACTTCTCGATCTCCTGGACGTCGGGGGCCTTCTTCGCGTCCGCCACCGCGGGGAGCGGCGCTTCGGAGGGGGCGAGGAGCTTGCTCAGCTCCCCGACGCTCCGGATGATCGTCCCCGCCTCCTCGGAGAGCGGCTTGGCCTCGTCCAGCACGACCTTCCCCCCCAGGGCCTTCGAGAAGGTCAGCAGGAACTTGCCGAGGAGGATCTTGTCCCCGTCCTTGAGGGGCGCTTCCACGACCGGCACCCCGTTGACCTGGGTGCCGTTCTTGGACTTGAGGTCGGCGATGCGGATCCCGTCGTCGTCGACGGTGATCCTGGCGTGCGTTCGCGAGATGCCGAAATCCTTGAGGACGATCTGGCAGTCGGGCGAGCGGCCGATCACGACCTCGCCGATCGAGAACGTGTACGTCTGCGGCGTCTCACCGTCCTGGTAGTTCAGGCGATACATGGTCCCGCCCGAACGGACTGGTCCCGCATACTCCAGAGTTTACACCGTTTTCGGGCCTTCACTCCCTCCGGAGGCTCCTGAGCATCAGCTCGTCGAGGGCCGCCCGCGGAGGCTTGCCCTCGTGGAGCACCGCCCGCATCTGGCGCGCGATCGGCATCTCGATGCCGGCCGCCTCGGCGAGCGCGCAGGCGGCGAGGGTGGTTCGCACCCCCTCGGCCACCACCCCGGCGGTGGCTTCCTCGATCGTCCGCCCCGCCCCCAGGGCCTGACCGACGTGTCGGTTCCGGGAGAGGACCCCGGTGCAGGTGAGCACGAGGTCGCCGAGGCCGGCCAGCCCGGCCAGCGTGTCGGGACGTCCGCCCAGCGCCACCGCCAGGCGCGTGATCTCGGCCAGGCCCCGGGTGATGAGCGCGGCCACCGTGTTGTGCCCGTAGCCCAGGCCATCGACGATCCCGGCCGCGATCGCGATCACGTTCTTCAGGGCGCCCCCGAGCTCGACCCCGACCACGTCGTCGCTGGAATAGACGCGGAAGGTCCGGGTGGCAAGCGCCTGTTGGACACTCTCGGCCGCGGCCAGGTCCCGAGAGGCCACCACCACCGCCGTGGGCAGGCCCTTCGCGACTTCGAGCGCGAAGGAGGGCCCGGAGAGCGCGGCGAAGCTCCCTCCCGGGAGCTCCTCGCCTGCAACCTCGGTCATGCGCCGGCGCGTGCCGATCTCGATCCCTTTCGTGGCGGAGACGCAGATGGCGTCCTTCGGCCATGTCGCCGCGAGAGGGCGGCAGGCCTCGCGAAAATGAGCCGAGGGGATCACGACCAGGACCATCTCTGCGCCCGTGATCACCGCGGGCGCATCGGTCTCGGCGCGGAGGCCCTCCGGCAACGAAACCCCGGGCAGGTACGTCGGGCTCTGGTGACGGTCGTTGATCGCGGCGGCCCGCTCGCTCCCCCGCACCCAGAGGCGCACCTCGTGGCCGGCCCGCACGGCGTGCGCGCCGAGTGCCGTCCCCCAGGCACCCCCCCCGAGGACGCCGATTCTCATCGCGTGGTCACTGCCTCCCGCTTCCGACCCGGCTCTCCGTCCCTCTCGCCAGGCGCTGCAGGTTGCCCCGATGCTTCCAGATCACGAGCGCGGCCACGAAGGCCGCGGCCCAGGCCACGGCGGGCGGGCTGCCCAGGGCGAACACGAGGATGGCGAGCGCAGTCGCGCCGGCGAGAGAGCCGAGCGAGACGTAGCGCGTGAGGCCGGTGGTGACGGCGAATACCACGACGGAAACCGCGGTCGCCGCGGGAGCCAGGGGCACGAACGCCCCTGCCCCGGTCGCCACTCCCTTCCCGCCCCGGAAGCCCAGCCACACGGGGTACATATGACCGAGCACGGCCGCCGCCGCCGCCAGAGGCGGGATGATGCTGGCCTCCGGTTCGATGCGGCTGGCCAGCCAGGGCGCCGCCGCCCCCTTGCCGGCGTCGAGCACGAACGCGAGCAGGCCGGCGCCCCTGCCCGCGCTGCGCATCACGTTGGTGGCCCCGACGTTTCCGCTCCCGACCTGGCGCACGTCCCTCACCCCGAACCACCGGGCCACCAGGAAGCTGAAGGGGACGGAGCCGAGGAGGTAGGCAGCGCCGAGCAGAGCGAAGAACCGAGGCATGGGCGGTGCCGAAGTATAGCGCCGCTATCGGCACGGGCGAGCGCCGCCGGAAGCTCGTGCACGCGCCCTCAGCCCTTCAGTTCGAACCGTTGCAACTGCGTATAGACGGCGCCCTCCGGCCGCAGCTCGCTGCGCATCAGAGCAAGCGTGTCCAACAGCGTGGGGCCCAGGTCCACGGGCGGCAGCTCGGGACGCGCGGCACGATCGCGCCAGCGGCCGAGCGTGAGGTGGGGGCTGAACGGCCGCGGCTCGCGGGGGAAGCCGGCCGCCACTGACGCCGCCTCACATCCGGCTTGCAGCGCGATCACCGGCTGGGGCAGCTCGACCCCCAGCCAGAGCACGCGGGGGCTGCCCCGCTCGGGAAAGAGGCCCAGGCCACGGAGCGCGCTCTCGGCCCTCGGACAGGACCCGGCGAGCAGTCCGAGGCTGTCCCGCACCCGCTCGAGCTGCCCGGGCGAGCTCTCGCCCAGGAACCGCAGGGTGAGGTGCACATTGTCCGGGCGCACCCAGCGGAGTCCGGCGAACCGATCGCGCAGGTCGGCCGTCAGGCCGGCAATGGCGGAGCGCACGGCCGGGCTGAGCTCGAGGGTGATGAACGCACGCACGTCAAAGCGGTGCGAGGCCGAGCAGCCCCCGCCGGAGCATCTCCAAAGCCACCTGCGTGGCCTGGTAGCGCACGCGCTCGCGGCCGCCCGGGAAGACCGCGCGCCGGACCCGCGTCCCGGCCGCGCCCTCCAGGGCGACGTAGACGAGACCTACGGGCTTCTCGGGCGTGCCGCCGTCCGGCCCGGCGATCCCCGTGATGGCGACGCCGATGTCGCTGCCGGCCACCCGCCGCGCGCCCTCGGCCATCGCGGCGGCCACCTCTTCGGACACCGCACCTTTCCGCTGGACGAGCCCGGCATCGACGCCCAGCTCCTCGACCTTGGCGCGGTTCGAGTAGGTGACGAGCGAGCGGTCGAGGAACGCGCTGGCCCCCGCGACATCGGTCAGCCGCGCGGAAAGCAGCCCCCCCGTGCACGACTCGGCAAGGGCCAGGGTCCTCCCTCGTTCGCGCAGCAGATCGGCCACCACCTCGGGGAGCTCGCGGCCGTCTTCGCTGAAAATGCGGCCGGGCAGGGCCTGCCGGATCCCCACCGCCAGCGCCTCGAGTAGCACCTCGGCCTCCGCCTCCGAGCGTCCCTCGGCCGTGAGGTGGAGCTCCACCTGGCCGGCCGCGCCAAGGATGGTGGTGCGGGGGTTGGTGAACGTCTTGTAGACGGGCGCCGCCGCCTGATCCACGTCGCTCTCGGCCATGGCCGCAATGCGGAGCACCCGCGTGCGCAGGACCGCTCCCCCGGCCCGCTCGCGCAGGATCGGCAGCACCTGCTCGGTGAACATCGGCTGCATCTCGCCCGGGGGCCCGGGCAGGAGGAACAGCAGCCTGCCCTCGTGCTCGATCCGTTGGCCGGGGGCGGTGCCGCGGGCATTGGGCAGCGCCACCGCCCCGTCGATCACGTCGGCCTGCTTCTCGTTGATGCTGGCCATCTGCCGGAGGAAGCGGGCGAAGCGCGCCTTCAGGTCCTCGAGGATCTCCTCGTCGCGATGGATGCCCCGCCTGAGCGCTTTCGCCGCCGCCTCCCGCGTCAAGTCGTCTTCGGTCGGCCCCAGGCCGCCGGTGGCGATCACGAGGTCGGCCCGGCCCAGGGCATTGCGGAACGCCGACTCGAGAAGCGCCGCGTCATCGGCCACGGTGATGCGCGCCACCACCTCGACCCCGACCTCGAGCAGCTTCTCGGTGAGCCAGAGCGTGTTCGTGTCGGAGCGCAGGGCGCCCAGGAGCTCGCTACCCACGGCCAGGAGCTCGGCTCTCATGGGCCTCTCCTCACGCCACCGGCCAGACGAGAAGCCCGACCCGCAGCAGCAGGTTCGCGTACAGGCCGGCCATCACGTCGTCCAGCATGATCCCCCACCCGCCCGGCAGGCGCTCGAAATCGCGGGCCGGCCACGGCTTCAGCACGTCCAGGAGGCGGAAGAGGAGGAACCCCAGCGCGGCGATGAGGGGCGTCAGCGGCAGGAACAGCAGCGAGATCCACATCCCCACGACCTCGTCCACCACCACGATGCCGGGATCCTTGAGGCCGACCTCTGCGGCCACCTGGGAGGCCGCGAGGGTGCCGAGCGCGAACAGGGCCGCCGCCACCCCGATCTGCCCGCCCAAGGGAAGCCACGAGAGCGGCCAGAAGAGCAGGAGACCTACCGCCGAGCCCGCGGTGCCGGGGGCGATGGGCGCGTAGCCGGAGCCCGCCCCGGTGGCCACGAAGCGAGCCGCCAGGGCGGCGAATCCGGAACGGGACGAGGCCATCGGCGGATCATACCGCGGGTCCAGGCACCGGCCGGCCTTAGGATCGCCGCGGCCGTCAGCGCCGGCGCAAGCGACCCTCCGGATCGCGCGGGATCGCGCGCAGCGTGTCGGAGTGGCCGATGTACACGCGGCCGGGGCCACCCCGGGCCGGCCGTAGATGCTTGCGCCGGGTGACGTGCACGTCCACCTGCGCCTCGCCGCGGGCGTCGCTGTGGAAGGCCGCCACCTCCGCGGCCTCGCGGAGGTCGTCGGCGCCCGCGCGGCCCTCGGGGTCGCGGATGATCACGTGAGCCCCTGGCACGTCTCGGGCATGAAGCCAGAGGTCCTCGGGCCGCGCCACCCCGAAGGTGAGGTGGTGGTTCTCGCGCGCGCCGTGGCCGACCAGGATCGAAAGCCCCCGCGAGGTCAGGTAGTGGCGGGGGCCGGCCGGTCCGCGCTCGTGTCCGGCGTTCGCGTCCGGCTCCGCCTCGTGCGGCTCGAGGTCCGAAGCATCCCGCGCCTCGATGACCAGCGACTCGCGCGCCCGGGCCTCCGCGAGAGCCGCGCGCGTCTCGCCCAGGCGCACCTCGATCTGACGCCGCGAGCGCTCGATGCGGCGGGCCCGGTCGAAGAGCCGATCGGCGTTCGCGGGGGCGGAGAGCCGCGGGTCCAGGGCGAGGCTCAGGGTTTGCCCGGGCTCGTAGGGGTCGGGCAGGTCCACTCTCGCGGCTCCCGGCTCGACGCGAAGCGCGAACGCGAGGAGCGCTTCGGCGCGCCGACGCAGGTCGTCCTCGTTCGGGAGGCCGCTCCGGTCATGGTCGAGGTTGGCCTCGAGCTGCCCGAGCCGCCGGACTTGCCGCCGTGCGTCCCCGAGGGTGGCGAGCCGGCGTCTTTCGAAGTGCGCGCCGCGCAGCCGCGCGGCCAGGAACAGAGCGGCGCCGTCTCTCCAGGTCTCGGGATGAAGCACGGTAGCGCCCTCGCGTGCGATCGGAATGGGCAAGAGCGCCACGCGGTCCGCGGGGACGAGGTCCGCGTCGTGCCAGGCGTCCTTTGGCCCCGGGGCGAGCAGGGTGGGCAGCGGCGCCGCGAGGCGCGCGCGCAAGGCGGTGAGCGATCCCGGGGACCCGTCCAGCTCGCGGGCCAGCACCGGCCCGAAGCCGGGGCAGACGGCGAGGATCGCACGGATCGCGGTCCGTCCCGTCCCGCTCGCGGCGACGACGGCCGAGGCGAGCGCGTCGGGCTCCACACGGTCCCATTCACGGTCCGGAGCGGGGGCCGGGAGCGGCCAGGCCTCGGGCCCCTCCCCGATCGTGGCCAGGGCCCCGCCGTCCTTGGCGAGGGTGAGCGCGGGAGCCGGACCGGAGAGGCGCAGGCCGAGGGTTCCGCCGCCTGTCTCGATCACCAGCGTCCGCTCGCCGGGCACCCGAGTCAAACCGAGGACGCGGGCGCCATCGACGTGCTTCCGCAGCAGCAGGTGCGCCTGGCGCGTGCGTCCCGGGGCCTCGCCGCCGGCAAGGCCAAAGAGCCGGCGCGCCTCGGCGCGCCCCAGGCGGTAGATCCCCGCCGTCCCGCGCGCCGCGTCGAGCCAGAGCCAGTGCTCGCGGTCGGCCGTGACCTCGAACGCGACGGCGTGCGGACCGACGATCCGCGGACGGCCGAGGTGGCGGCCGACGATGAGGGGGCCGATCTCGGCGAGCAGGTGGTCGAGGGTGACGGCGTCCATCGTGCGGACAGTATGCGGCCAGGGCGCCGCTCAGCGGACGATCGGAGTGGCCTTCGGCACCGCCATCCCGCGCGCGATCATCAGCGCCCTCAGGATGTCGGGCCGGTCGGTGATGATGCCGTCCAGCCCGAGGTCGATCAGGCGGACCATGTCCTCGGGACGGTTGACGGTCCAGACCACCACCGCCAGCCCGAGGTCCCGGGCTTCACGGAGCCGCTCGGCGCCGAGGTCGCGGAAGTCGGGACACCAGACACGGCTGCCCATCGACTGCACCATCCGTGGAACCGAACCGTCGAAAGCCGATGGGTCGAGCCCGGCCAGCCACGGCTTCGGCCCGGGCCGCCCCGCGGCGATCGTGTCCTCTTCGGGCTGCTCGCTGGTCAGGCACGCGGTCCGCATCTCGGGCGCGGTCTCGAGCACGCGGCGAACGACGCGCCAGTCGAAGGATTGGAGGGTGGTGCGCCCGACCACGCCGGAGGCGCGGACCTGCCGCACCACCGCGTCCGCGATCACCTGGGGCGGAGCCGTTTCGTCGGGGCGGAGCGGGCTCGTCTTGATCTCGAGGTTGAAGGCGATCTCGCGGCTCGCCTCGGCCAGGGTGAACACGTCGGCGAGACGCGGGATGCGCTCGCCGTCGCAGGGCACCTGGTCGGGGAAGGCCGCGGCGTAGGCGCTTCCCGGCCGCAGGCGGCCCACGTCGAAGCGGCCCAGGTCGTCGAACGTCAGGGAAGTGATCGCCGGCCCCGCCGCGCCGAGCCAGAGACCGTCCGGGCCCCGCGCGATGTCGGGGTGAAGGCGGGGGTCGTGGCAGACCACGACCACGCCATCCCTCGTGAGGCCGAGGTCCATCTCGAGGGTGCCGACACCGATGGACAGGGCTCGCGCAAAGCCGGCCAGCGTGTTTTCCGGGGCGAGGCCGCGGGCCCCGCGGTGGCCTTCGAGGTCGAAGACCGGTTGATCCTCGAGACCCGTCAGCGCCTGACGACGCGCATGCGGAAGACCCGGTCGTGAAGGGCCCGGCGCGCGGGATCGAAGACCATGGGTAGCAGACCTAGACCGGCCAGGGCCACGCCCAGGGCCCCCAGGGTTCCGCGTGCGAACGCGCGCAGGAAGCCCGGCGGGCGGCCGGCGCGGTCGACTACCCGCAAACCCGTCGCCATCTTGCCGAGGGTCTGGCCGGTGGTGCCGGTGAAGTAGCCGGCGTAGACGAGGCCCAGGAACGCGAGGTAGCCCAGCAGCCACGGCCAGGTCGGCAGGAGGCCGTGGAGCGGCACGCGGGCGGCCCGGCCTGCGAAGTAGACAACCACCAGCGCCGCTCCGAGCATGAGTCCGAAATCGAGGCCCGCGGCCATCGCGCGCTCGCGCGCGAAAGCGGGCCGCTCCAGGGGCGGCGCGGGCCGAGGATGCGCGGACAGGTCGGGAGGCCACTCGCCTTCGTCGCTCGACACGAGCGGCTCCTCATCGAGGGCATCGACCACGCGGGCGGCCGGGGCAAGAGGCTCCGGCCGCGCTTCCGCGGGCGCCGGATGCAGGGGCAGGTCGGTCAGGTCGGTCGCGCTCAACCCCGGCGTGGTCAGATCGGCCTCTTCGACGTTCTCGGGGGGAGCCTCGATCGGACGTGAGGCAGCGTCGAAAGGCCGCGTGTCACGCGGAAGGGGCCACGGGTTGCGAGCGGTCGGCTCCGGCTCGGCCACGAATTCGGCCCGCATCGATTTCGGCTCGGGGGAGGAGGCCTCCGAGGCGGCACGGGTGGGGACCGCCTCGGCGAACAGGGGCAAGTCGCCGGAGCTTGTCCCGGGCTTGTTCCGCTGCCGCCGGTGGCGCATGCGGTCGTTCACCTCGTCCTTCCACGACCGCTCACGCTTTCGGAGGCCGCCCATCTCGCGGAGACCATCGGCGCGTCCGCGGCCGGGTGGGGTGACCGGGGCGTGATCCGGGGCCAGGGCGCCCTCTCCGCCGGGCGCAACGAGAGCCCCACAAAAGGCGCAGCGCTCGTGGCCAGAGGCCAGGGCGTTGCCGCAGGCGGGACACGTCATCGCCACCCCCCTCCGTTGCGCAAGGCCTCTGCCGCCTGCCCGTGCAGTTGGCGGGCAAAGGGGTAGGCAGGGTCCTGGGGCATCACCCGTTCGAGCGCGGCGAGGGCCCCAACGAGGTCACCCCGCTCACCGAGGCGGCGCGCTTCGGTGATCGCCCGCTCGCCGGGCGTCGCGGCCGAAAGCGAGGACGGGAGGGTGGCGACCGGGCCGACCGGGGCAGGAGCTCCCGCGAGCCGGGCCATCAACCCTTCCCAGGTCGAAGCCACGGAGCTCGCGAGAACGGCTAGCAGGAGCACCCAAAGAGAGGCAAGCGCCCTTCGGGGCCACGCGGCCCCCACCGGACGCGCCGAGGTGGGATTTCCTGAAAAGGTCATCAACGATTCCGCCGGTCCTCCGTGTCGCGCCCATTATCCGGGAAGGCTCGCGCCGATTCAAGGTTTCTTTGAGCGGGCTCGTCACCCACCGGCCCGATGTGGTAGTAAGGGCCATGCCCCGGATCATCGAATGCGTTCCCAACATCAGCGACGGCCGCCGGCCGGAGGTCGTGGATGAAGCGGTGGCCGCCTTGAAGGGCACCGCCGGCCTTCGCGTCCTCGACGTCCAGTCCGATCGTGACCACAACCGGAGCGTGCTGACCCTGGCCGGCGACGAGGCGGCCCTTCGTTCGGCGGTCCCCGAGCTGTTCGCGGTGGCCCTCGCGCGGATCGACCTCCGGGCTCATCGGGGCGAGCACCCGCGTTTGGGAGCGGTGGACGTCGTGCCCTTCATCCCGATCGAGGGAGCGACCATGGCCGACTGCGTCTCCCTGGCCCGGGAGGTGGGTCAGGCGGTCGCGGAGCGATTCGGCATCCCCGTCTTCCTGTACGAGGAGGCGGCGACCGCGCCTCATCGCCGCAACCTCGAGGACATCCGCCGGGGGCAGTTCGAGGGGCTGGCCGAGAAGATGCGCGACCCGCAATGGTCCCCGGATTTCGGCCCGTCGGCTCCCCACCCTTCGGCGGGGGCCAGTGTCATCGGCGCGCGCATGCCGCTCATCGCCTACAACGTCAACCTCGGGACCGGCGACCTCGAAGTGGCCCGGCGCATCGCCAAGGCCATCCGCCACAGCAGCGGCGGCTACCGCTTCGTGAAGGCGATGGGAGTGATGCTTCAGGAGCGCAACCTGGCCCAGGTCTCGATCAACATGACCGACTTCAAGAGGACCCCCCTCTTCCGGGTCTTCGAGGCGGTGAAGGCCGAGGCCGCGCGCTACGGAGTCCCGGTGGTGGGAAGCGAGATCGTGGGCCTCGTCCCCGCGGAGGCCCTGATCGACAGCGCCGAGCATTTCCTGCGGCTCGAGCGGTTCGATCCAACCCAGGTGCTGGAGCGCCGGATCCGGGAAGCGGAGTAGTCAGGCCGTTCCCTCCCCCCGCCGAGCCGGTATCAATCCGTATCCCTTCATCTTCCGATACAGGTTCGACCGCTCCACCTGCAGCGCATCCGCGGTGCGGCTCATGTTCCCGCCGCATTCCTGGTACTTCTTCCAGATATAGCGCTTCTCGAAGTCCTCGCGAGCTTCGGCGAGCGAGGGGAACTCCACGAGCGGGACCGCCCCCACGCCGTCGCCGGAGCCCGCGATTCCGCCGACGAGGGAAGGCGGCAGGTGTCGGGCCTCGATGCGGTCGCCCGGGGTCATGATCACCAGCCGCTCGATGATGTTGCGCAGCTCGCGCACGTTGCCCGGCCAGGGGAGCGAGGACAGGAGATCGAGGGCCTCCCGCGCGAGCTCCTTGGGCCGGCGGCCGTATTCGGCGGAGAGCGAGGCCATGAAGTGCCGGGCGAGCAGCGGGATGTCCTCGCGGCGCTCGCGCAGAGGGGGCACGTGGAAGGGGATCACGTTCAGCCTGAAGAAGAGGTCCTCCCGGAAGGCGCCCCGGCGGATCTCCTCCTCGAGGTTCTTGTTGGTGGCCGCGATCACCCTCACGTCGATGGTCACGGACCCCGCCCCCCCCACCGGTTCGAGCTTCTGCTCCTGGAGGACGCGGAGGACCTTGGCCTGCGTCTTCAGGGTCATGTCCCCGATCTCGTCGAGGAACAACGTGCCCCCGTCGGCCAGCTCGAACTTGCCTTTCTTGGCGGCGAGGGCGCCCGTGAAGGCGCCCCGGGTATGGCCGAAGAGCTCGCTCTCGATGAGCTCCTCGGGGATGGCCGCGCAGTTGACCTCGACGAAGGGTCCGGACGCCCGCAGGCTCTGGGCGTGGATGGCCCGCGCCACCAGCTCCTTGCCGGTGCCGTTCTCACCGAAGACCAGCACCCGCCCGTTGCTGGGGGCCGCCTGGGTGATGACGCCTCGGAGGGCGCTTAGGGCGGGGCTCTCCCCTATCATGGTGTACCGCTGCTCGACCTGTTGCTTGAGCGAGCGGTTCTCCGACTCGAGGCGCCGCTGGCGGAGCGTGTTCTTGACCACGAGCAGCGTCTTCTCGAGGGAGAGCGGCTTCTCGACGAAGTCCTGGGCGCCCATGCGGACCGCCTTGACC
>WNFM01024702.1_pt1 | contig 17785 bp, 16 predicted proteins | sample 5400271 | NCBI WGS metagenome assembly WNFM01 (sample SAMN13153352, study PRJNA577476) | soil metagenome | isolation source: 60 cm saprolite on Douglas fir-dominated hillslope | place: USA:California | collected 2013-09-17 | reverse complement strand
GGCGTCAGACTCACCCACTGCCTCGTCGCGCATCGCTGGCCACCTTTCGCGCGCGGATGAGGTCGTTCCCCACCAAACGTCCGTATAGACCGTCCGCACCGCCCTAGAAACTGGTCGCGCACCATGGCGCCGGATCGCTGGCGAAGAGCGCGTCGGCGCGCTCCAGCGCCCGCGAGGTCAGCGCGCGCACCCGTCCCGCCCGGGCCAGCGTGGTAAACCGCACGCCGCCGAGATAGGCCGCGCCTAGATCGGCGACGTCCAGCGTCAGGTCGGCATCAGCCGTGGTCAGGTGACACTGCGCGCCCTCCGGTCCGCCTTCCAGGGCGTAACGTCCCGTCTGCTCCAGACGGAAGGGATCGCTTACGTCGAGGACGAGACGGTCGGCAGCGCCGTAACGGCGCGCGGCCAGCGCCGCCGGCACATCCACGAGCCGCACCCAGAGATCATCGATGAGCGACGCGACGCGCAGCCGTCGCGGATCGGCCAGCATCCAGCGCAGCGTCTCGTCCACAGGACGGTTCCTCGCTCGCACAAGGTGTACCAGATCCATGTTGAGGCAGAAGTGCCAGAGGGCCGCGTACGCCTCAGGGGTCGCCGCGATGAGCTCGCCGATCTCCAGCGTGTTGCCCGCCAGGCCGTGCTCCCACTGGAGCTTCACACGGTAGTGCACGGCGCCCTCTACGTCTCCCACGCCAGACTCGTACACGGCATAGAAACGCGGGCCTAGATCGCCGGCGGGCTGCGTGGGATCGCGCAGCGCCACCTTCCAGTACTCAGCGGAGCGGCCCAGCGCCCCCGGCTGCGAGCGGCGCACGCGGTCGTAGAGCGCGGCAAAGACCGGAAGCGCCTGCTCGTGGTCCAGAAGCGTCATGCGACCAGATGTCTCGACGGGCCGCGCGAAGCCCGCATGGCGCCGATCCATCTCCACGGCGATGGTGCTGGTCGCCAGCCCATAGCCAAAGCGCCCGTAGATCGCGCTTTCGGAGCACGTCAGCGCGGCGATCGCCTCGCCACGCTCGCGCACATTCGCCAGCTGGCGGCGCATCAACGCGCGCAGCAGACCGCGCCGGCGATGCGTGGGCAGCACGCCGACGGCCGTCACCGCGGCCACCGGCAGTCGTGTCAGCCCTGGCAGCGTCAGCTCAAATGAGAACGCCGCCGCGGTGGCGGCCATGCGCTCGCCATCGAAGGCCGCCAGGGTCCGGTCAAGCTCAGTAAGCGGGCGCAGCGCTTCGATGAAGTCATCCGCGTGACGCTCGCCGAACGCCGCATCGTCGGTCCGTACGAACGTGGAATACTCTTCGGGGGCGATCGGTCGAATCTCTAACTCCATGCTGTCGGTGTCCTTCTACGGTCAAATGAGAGTCGCTGTATCATGGCCTGTCTGAGAGCCAGATGCCTCAGGTGTTGTGTTTCCTCTCCGCTGCTGGCGTCTGGCCTGTCAGATCCAGGTAGTACAGGAAATCGAGCCATCCAGGGGAAGCGCCCAACTGGGTCAGCAGCATCGCCGCCTCACTGCGGTGCTGGGCGGCATGGATCGCCTGGTGAAACAGGATCTGCCACAGGGGGTAGGCATTCGGTTGTCCCTCGGCGTTGACGTAGTGGACGATCCCGCCCAACGCGGCCGTATCCAGCGTGACGAGGAGGGCCTGCGTCTGCTGCTCGATCTCCTGCCAGCGCTGATGCAGCGGCCTGCAATCAAGAAACGCCGCGGCCTGCAGCTCAGCGGGGGGAGTAACTCGTCGGGCGCGGGCCAGCCAAGTGCGCTGGGCGCTGACGAGATGGACCAGCGTTGCCCGCACCGAATCAAGACTCGCCGCTCCCGGCGCGACGAATTGCTCAGGGGTCAGGGCACCAGCCGCCTCAAAGACCCGCTCGTTCGCCCATGTGCTGTACGCATACAGCGTACGGATGTAATCGACCAGCATGCAGAACCTGCTCCTCTGCTCCAGGTGCTCGATGGCATCTGGAAGTCTCTGGGAAAGCGCCGCCCTGGTAGACCAGAGACGTTGATTGTGCCTTCTTCCTGGCGTGCTTGGCCGTTCTGTACAGCTCGCCACTGCCGGTACGCCGTCATGTCGCGTGTGCCCGTGCTCCACGGTTCATCTTGCCCCATGAGCTGCGCCCTCAGCAAGCGGATCGCGGAAGCGCGGCTGGGGAAGCCGCGGGTGACCTGCTCGCGGCGGCGAAGCCCTCTGTGAGGGCGCGGAGGGCGCCTTCACGCGGACGGGTGCGAACCCAGCATGCGCGTCAGGGCCGCCGCGACCGTCTCCGGCGCTTCTAACTGCGGATAGTGCCCGACGTCGTCCAGCGCCAGCAGATCAACAGCCGGTGCGCGCTCGCGCAGACGCGCGGCCACGGCTGCGCCGGAGACCGGGTCGAGCATGCCCCAGATGGCGTGCAGCGGCACGGAGCTCTGGGCTAGCGCACCTTCCCAGCGAGCGCGGAACGCCATGCGTTCCGCGCTGTAGCCAATCAGAGCATGATAGATGCGCGCGCCGCCGCGCCGCTGAATGGCCTGCCAGTGTTGGTGCAGGTCCGCGTCCGCGATCGGGTGCGTGGGAGAGAAGATTGAGCGGAAGCTGCGTGCGAAGCTGCGCTCCGTGATCAGGCGCGAGAGGACAGGACCCAGCAGTGGCTGGCGCAGCAGGGTCTGGATCAGCAGCGGGCGATAGGCGTCCACATAGATGCCGCCGTTGAGCAGCGCCGCCGCGCTGATAGGCAAGGTGAGACCCCGCTCTGCCTGGCGCGCCAGCAGCTCCGTGGCCACCGAATCGCCGTAGTCATGCGCTACCAGGGCAGTCTGGGTGATGCCGAAGTGGCGCCACAGCGCCTCGGTCAGATCGGCTTGCTCGAAGATGCTGTAGCGGTGGGGGCGCGGCTTATCCGACTCCCCGTATCCCAGGAAGTCGAAGCACAGCACCCGGTAGCGCGAACGCAGGTCCTCCGCCACCGCCGCCCAATCCCACGAGCACGTGGGAAAGCCGTGCAAGCCCCCGCCACACGACAGAAGAGCGAGTACGTCCGCGCGCCTTGCCCCAGTCGCGAGACCGACACCGGCACGCGCTCGCCGCCGGCGACCCACTCGGCGCGGCTGAGCATACTCCCTCCGTCTGTAGCTAGTGGCTCCGGTGAGCGCTCACCTCGCCCTGGCTATACCATACAAGACCGCGTCAACGAAGGGGTTCAGGCATCCTGTGAGCAGAACCGCGAGCGAGAGAGTGAGGATCCACGCGGCATGACGGCGCATGACGGTCTCCCCAGCGAGTCATAGGCCGCGCCGGGCGTCCGCGGGTTTCCAGTGCTTCGCGGTAGCTGCCGTTGCCAGTGTTCGTCAGCAGTATCAGATACGAGCCACCAGCCAGTCAAGGTGGTGCGAGCGGAGGGTGGAGGCCTGGCGTCAGAGTGTTTGGTCGCCTATCGCGTCGAGGAGGTCGCAATAGCAGCCGCATGCTATCAAGCAGGTGAACGGCGTGCTCAAGGCAGCTGTTCTGGCGTCGGGCGCGGCGTTGGAGGAGCACCTGTACGAGCCAGAGAGGATGCTGTGATTTGACAGGAGGCATCGCCGCCGTTGATCTGGCATGATCAATTTGATGAGGTGAGGGGACGAAGATCCTCCCAGCCGCGCCGTCCCTCAAGCGAGCGTGCTTACACGCACACGATAATAGACACGTGGAGGTGTTGCGCCAGGAGCTCGCAGGTGCGCGGGCTCCTGGCCATTGCACTCAAGAGCTACAATGGAGACATGATCATGCTCTCACGCTCACCGCTCGTACGCTTTGCCTCGTGCACGCTTGGCGTGGTGTTCCTCGCAAGCTGCGGACGGGCGGTGGGAGCCGCCTCCTCGGCGACATCGGGAGCCACTGCGACCCCGTATGGTCAGATTACGATTTCCACGCCCGCCCTAACCCCTCCGCCAGACTGGTCAGCTGTTCTCCCCGGGCTCCAACTGACGAATTCAAGCACGCAGGGTGGACTCGTGGTCAGTACGGCCCAGCCGGGTCGCGTCATCGGGTGCGCCATGCGGACCCCGATGTCCCAGCCCGCGACCCCACCGACCTTTGTCCTCAGTGATGATGGCGGCAAAACTTGGCAGACCCACGCAATCCCGAACCTGCCGCCCGCGCGGGGCTGCACGGTGCTCGCCGATACCCTCCAACCGGACACCTTCGCAGTGGGACCTAACCTATACGCTGGACTGGTCTACTTTATCCGCGACGCAGGCGTGACCTGGAAGACCCTGGAGCTTCCTGTCTTAGTGCGTCCTATCGGCCTGGCGGGCGGCCAGCTCTTCGCGGTGGCGGACCGCTCCTACGGGACTCCGGGCAGTCTCGCGCAAGCATCCCTGACCACTGGCACTTGGCGGGCGGTCGGAAAGACCCTGCCCTCAGCGGGCTCTGACCCCTACGCCGCGGCGGTCGACCCAGGCAACCCGGCGCTCATCTACCTCAGCGGATTTTCAGGTACCGCCGCAGCGGTCTATCTCACGACCGATGGCGGCGTGTCGTGGCAGCTCGCGCTCACGCTGCCTGCGGCGCATCGCCTCGCGCTCTACACCGCGCAGCAGCATCAGGTGTTTGCCGAGCAGCTCGATGGACTCGACAGCGACCACCCGCTCTTCTAGTCGGCGGATGGCGGCACCACCTGGCAGGGCATCGCCATGCAGTACAAAGGGGGCGGCGAACCCTTGTGGGTGAGTCCGCAGGGACGGGCCCTCACGGAAACCAGTGTGGATGCCTGGACCGACACGTTGTCTACGCTCGACCCGGCGCACGGGACGATGACGCCGATGGGCACCTATACGTTAGGCCAAGGTCCGATCGTGGCCGCGGTGGTGGATGGTCCCACGCCCGCCTTGCTCTACGCGACGCCCGACCACATCTGGCGGCTGCCGCTGAGCGTATAGCCCCTATCCCGAGTTGGATAACGCCAAGGGCACACTGCGGCGCCCGAAACTAGCTCTGCCCCCGACAACGACAGATAAACGTCAGTTTTGGATGAGCTACACTGGCGGCAGGGTGTCCGCCAGCAGTCCCAGCGAGGGTTTCTTCGGTTGGCGCGAGGGCGCGATCGGGCTGCTGGTCTTCAACTGATCACCGATAGTCTCGATGATCGCCCGCTTGCGCAGGAAGAGCCTGTCGGACCATGCGAGCAGGTGGTTGCGCAGCTTGGGGATCAGGCGCAGTCAAAAGCTCACGTGATCGCTCGATGTCGTCGTTTGGTTTTTCGTCGCGATAGCAGAGCCCCATCTCCATCGGGGACGTGCAGTCGGCCATGTCCAGCGCCGATCAGGACGATATCGCTCACGTCACCCATCTGCAGCCGCGCAACTCAAACGCGATGCCGGGCCGCGGGTCGGGGGGTGTCCACCCCGACCGCGCCGCCAGCTCCTTCGCTGTTTCATGAATCGCCTGTACGGCACGACGCATAGCCCCCTGTATCCTGAAAGTCGTGTAGGATAGTGCGGGGCCATCCTGCAGGTAGGCGCGATAGGCCGTTCATCCCTCGGCCCTTTGAGGCCGCAGCAGAGCTCAGTTGATCGGAGCCCGACGATGACCGATCCTCAGCCGCTGGGCGCGGAGGCGGGCACCTACGCGCTGGCTAACGGTGTGCGCATCTTCTATCGCGACGTGGGTCAGGGTCAGCCGCTGATCCTGCTCCATGGCGGGACGAGCACGGGCGGTGGCTGGATCGGCCAGGGCAGTCTGGCGACCTTTGCGCCGCATTTCCGCCTCATCGCGCCGGATACACGCGGCCACGGGCGCACGCGCAATCCCGCTGGCGCGCCGACCTATGCGCAGCTGGCGCGCCGACCTATGCGCAGCTGGCCGACGATCTGGCCGCGCTGCTCGAGACGCTTGGGCTGGAGCGCCCACTGATCTGCGGCTTCAGCGACGGTGGGGTGATCGCGTGGCATCTGGCGCTGCGCCGCCCTGACCTCGTGCGGGCGATCGTGACGCATGGCGGCATCGATCCCGCCGCGAGCGCGCGCTACCAGCGCCACATTCGCGCGCAGTTCGGGGGCAATCCGACGGCGACCCGTCCCGATCCGGACTTCATCGAGCGTGCCCAGCCGGAGGTCGCCGCGGAGCTGCGCGCGCTGCACGACCGCGCCCAGGGCGACGGCGCCTGGAAGACGATGCTGGCGGAGGCCTTCGTGCGCTGGGCAGAGCCGCCGTCCCACACCGACGACGCGCTCGCGGCGATCAGTGCGCCGGTGCTGGTGTCACTGGGTGATCGCGACGAGTACTTCACGCCTGAGGAGGCGGTCGCCTTCTGGCGCCGCATTCCTGGGGCCGAGCTGGCGATCATTCCACATACTGGTCACACGTTCCTCGGCGCGCCGCTGGCAAAGGCTGTCGTGCTGGACTTTTTGCTGCGCCACCGCATGACGTCGCACGCCACTACCCATTGACAGACCGCCCAGCTTCCCGTACACTCGTGGCTTAGAACGTCTGTTCTCCCACCCTCGTGCGCTAGGAGGCCGTCCCGATGGACCCCGCCATGTACCGCGATCTCTACGCGTACAACTTCTGGGCGCACCGCCAGGTGTGGCCCTGCATCGAACAGCTTTCCGAGGAGCAGTTCACCCAGGACGCGGGATATTCCGTCGGGGCGCTGCGCGATCAGTGCGTCCACATGATGGCGGTAGAGTCGTGGTGGTTCCACTTCCTGCGCACGGGCGAGCTGCGGTTTCTCGAGGAGGAGGACTACCCGACACGCCCGGCGATTCGCGCCAAGTGGGACGATGTCGAGCAGACCGTCCAGAGCTATCTGGCGACGCTCACTGAGGACGAGCTGCAGCGCGAGGTGCGCCCGGACGTGTGGGACGAAGGGCAGCAGCCAATTACGGTATGGCAGGCTATGCTCCAGGTCGCCAATCATAGCACCGACCATCGCGCACAGGTCCTCGCGGGGCTGCGTCAGCTGGGCGCCCCCACCGTCGAGCAGGACTACCTGAACTACTTGTTCGCACAGCAAGCAGCGCCAGCGGAGGCGTAGGAGGCTGGGCGAGCCCACCGGGGCCGCCTGCTCGCCCAGCGATCGGCGAGAGCGATGCATCGTGAGAGTGGGCTCGCGCTCGCACCTCAGCGGGTGGCGCTCACCACTGCTGGCTCCGCGTGGGGAGGCGGCGCGCGGCGCGACTCCCGTACCTTCAGCACAAAGAGCGCTCCCAGCAGCAGGAAGAGCGCCGCGAGCCCGAACACTGTACGATAGCCCAGGGCGATTCCGCCGAAGTGCGCCGCCACGAAGATGACCAGACTTCCCACCAGGGGAGCCAGCACGCCCGGCAGCGTAGAGGCCATGCTCCACAGGCCGAGGTCCTTGCCGGCGGCGCTCAGCGAAGGGAGAGCGTCTATCGCCAGCGCCCAGTCCACGCTGGTATAGGCGCCGTAGCCCAGCCCGAAGAGGATCCCCAGCGGCCAGAGCGGCATGCTCGCGGGCGCGAAGACGAAGGTGATTGCCGCCGCCGCCATGAAGGCCGTCGCGACGAAGACCACCGGCACCCGGCGCCGGATGCGGTCGGAGATAATCCCCAGAAGCAGCGCCGTACCCACGGCCCCCAGTAGCGCCATGACCGCGTTCAGCGCCGTCGCCTGCACAAAGTTGGCGTTGTGCATCACCCGCGCGAAGTAGTATTCGATGAAGGTCATGAAGAGCGCCAGGCCGAACATCACGAAGCCGCGCGTCAAGAAGACCCAGGTGAAGTTGTGATGTCGCCAGGGCTCGATCCACAGGCAGGTGACGTGTTCGCGCAGACGTCGGAAGGTGAGAGCCTCCACGGGCGCGTTGGAAGCTGGCGTGGCTTTATGCGGCAGCGGATGCTCGCGCACCTCCACCACCGTGACGACCACCCCGATGATGACGATCACCGCCGCCAACGCATAGTACAGCGTAGCGCCACGCGCGATGCCGAGCGTCAACGAAGAGCCTGTGCCGCTCTGGCTGAGCAAGAGCGCCGCCACCGCCAGGCTGCCTACCGTGCCCAGGATCGTCATCATCCCCATGAATCCCGACGCGGTGCCCCGCTGCTTCGCGGGCACGCGGTCGGGCACCAGACCCTGATAGGCGGCGTTGCTGGTCGTGTTGGCGACGACCACCAGGAACAATCCGGCGATGTAGAACGCGAGCGAGCGCGTCATAGCCAGCAGCATCAGGCCCGCCAGCAGCACCACGGCGCCCGCGACAATATAGGGCCTGCGCCGTCCCAGGCGGCTGACGGTGCGATCGGAGAGCGCGCCAATCACGGGCTGGAGGATAAGTGCGGTAACAGCTCCCAGCGCCGCGAGCCCGCCGAGCAGCGCGGCCTGGTGCGCGCTGCCGACAGATCCGGGGGCGACGAAGAGCAAGATCTGCGCGGGAATCACGATCGGCAGCAGCGCGGCAAAGTGGAAGTTGAGGGCGAAGGACAGGAAACTGAGCCCGAGCTGCTCGCGCGTCGTGAGAGGAGTCTGCGCCCCCAGGTGGGGGGCGCTCGGCACGACGTGATCCCTCGGCGATGAGTGTGCGATCAAGCATTGCCTCCACTGCGCACGTGACGATTGCCAACAGCATACACGGCCCAACCAGGAATTACCTAACCAGGCAACACATTCGGGTGAACACGGCGCGCTCGCAACCGCTTGGCGCCCGCTGGTCCCAGCCAGCGCGACCAGGGTCGATCGCACCTTCGGGCATGCATGCTGATACCGGGCGAGGCGGAGGTCAGCGCGGCGCACGCGGACAGAGAGCGCCGCTACTTTGGCATCTGATCGTAGACCGCCAGCCAATTGGTCGCGATCTCGATCTGGGCAGTTTGCAGTGGGATCGTGCCAGAGCACACCTGGTCGTGCAGAAAGTTCTCGACCTGATCCTTCTCGTGAAATCCCGGCTTAGGGCTGGCCGCCTCCGGCCAGAGGTTGGCGATGTCGTTCGAGCCCCCCAGCTCCAGGCTGACGAGATGGTCGACTTCATATTGACCAGCGACGTGGCTCGCGATGCTGTATTCGTCGTACGCCTGGGTCTTTTCGCTTTCAGGCACGTTGCGCACGGAGCGAGCGTAGCCCGGCTGGCAAATCTGCCCCTTGGTCGCGCCCGGAAAGAAAGCCCCAGGAGTGCAGGCGGAGTCCGGTAACCCGCCGCTGGCGACGCAGCCGGACGTCTTGGTCTGCACGCCGAACTGGTGGCTGGTCGGCTGGGTCGCCGATGGCACGTTGCAGCCGGCGAGCAGTATCAGGGCGGCTAGCACGAGGCACAGCCAGCGGTAGCGCTGCCTCATCCACGACCTTCCGATCCAGTGCTACGCGGAGCCGGAGGGAGCGCGTCAATCGGACTGGAGCACGACCCAGGTGTCCCCAAACCGGCGCGCTTGTAAAGCGTCGGACTCGATCCAAAAGTACAGCATGCCGGCGTCGCCCCATCGCATGCCAGCGTGCTCGTCGGAATCCACTTGCAGCAGCAGGCGCCAGCTCAACGCCGCGCGCGCGAGCTGCGCCGCCCGCGGATCGTCCATGCTGCTCACGCCGTGCGCGGCCAGCTGGCACTCCAGTCGCATATCATCTTGCAGTGTGTCGGGGTAGCCGAGCAGGCGATTATGGATGGCGGCGTGGTCGGCAGGGTTGGGAAAGCTGGCGAGCACCTGCTCGTAGCGTGCCCGCTCCTCTGCCGTCCAGTCCAGCTGTGGCAGCTCCAGCTCCGGCTGCTGTGGCAGCGTCAACTCCTCGGCGAAGGTGACGGCGCAGGCCGCGTAGCGTGCGCTGGCAGGCAGTGTGGGCGGGGGCGTGAGCCGCTGCAGTTGAGCAGGATCGCCGGCGTAGAGCACCTGCCAGCCGCCGCGATCTGCGGGGTCGGAGCCGTACGTCTGCTGCGCCGCGTCGTAGAAGAATGTGAGCAGACCGGCAGCGGGCAGCGCCTGCGCCGCTTCGAACGCGCGCACGTCTTCCAGCCGGATTTGCGTGATGAAGGCCAGGGGAGCGCCCTTGCCGATAGGCCACGCTGCGCCCGCCGGCATATCGGGCAGGCCGCCGAGCTTGGATGCGCCGACGGCGATCTTGTCCTCGTCGGTTCGGCTGGTGGTGAGGCGGATGGACGGCGCGAGTAGCCGCTCCAGATCAGGGGTCACGCGCGCGAGCCCCGCCGCCGCGAGGGCCGCCAGTGTTTCCGCTCTACTCATGAGTGCCCCTCTCACCGTGACGCGTGAACCTGTCGCCGCGCTACGCGCGTCGCGGCCGCAAGTATAGTGCCCACGAGGGCATGCGGGCGCTTGGGGCGGGCGCTTGGGCGGGCGCTTGGGGCGGGCGCGATCAGCGCACGCGCGCGCTACGTGCTAGCGCGCGGCGAGCAGCCAGATCCGCTCGCTCTGAATGCGCGGCACGGCGCGGTGAGTGCGCTGAGGTCGCGCTGCTATTCAACGCACGGCGCGACCGTCACCGGGATAGCGTTGAGGATGGCGTTGCCGGAGACCGGGTCGAGCCCCTGGTCGGACACCAGACGGTTCATGTTCACTCCGGAGTGCTCCGCGGCCACGCGCATCTGCGACCCTGATTGCCCATGCCCCCAGCCGTGCGGCAGGCTCACGACCCCAGGCATCATCGCCTCCGTCACACGCACTGGCGCCGTGAGCGACGCTACGGAGGAGGTGATCGCAGCCGGCGCGCCGTCCACGAGTCCGTAGCGCCCGGCGTCCTCGGGGTGCACCAGCAACGTGCACTGATCGTCGCCCTTCACCAGCACATCCAGATTGTGCATCCAGGAGTTATTGGAGCGCAGCTCGCGCCGGCCGATCAGCACGAGGGGCGCATGCTCGCGGCGCAGTCCGTCGCGCATCCGGGCGACGTCCGCCACAATCGGCTCCGGCGCCAGCTCGATCTTCCCGGACGGTGTGCGCAGCACTTCGGGGATGCGTGGGGCGAGCGGACCCAGATCGAGTCCATGCGGATGCCGTTCCAGGGCCGCCAGGGTCAGACCTCCGGGAACGGACCCAAAGCCATCGCCGTAGGGCCCCACGCGCAGCATGAAGTCCAGCAGGCGCTCGGGTCCGCGGCGGGGCTGCAGCGCCGCTAGCAAGTCTTGTGGGTTGCGCCCCTCGACGGGCGAGCCGGCGAGGTGTACCTCGCGCTGCGCCAGCTGGGTCGCCACCAGATCGTCCAGGGCGTCCAGCGGCAGGGTGCGTCCCTGCCCAGCGGCGATCCCCGTCAGCCGCAGCAGCACTTCCCACTCCTCCGGCTGCCCCGGATCGCGGGCGAAGACGGGCAGGGAGTAATGCGCGATGTTGCGCAGCGAGAGCTGGTAGAACGCCAGGTCGTAGTGCGCACGCTGCAGCGGCGAGGGCGGCGGCAAAATCACATGCGCGTGGCGCGTCGTCTCATTGAGATACGCGTCCACGCAGATCAAGGCGTCGAGGCTGGTCAGCGCCGCCTGGAGCCGGTCGCCATTGGGGGTGCTGAGCGCGGGATTGCCCGCGACGGTGATGAGCGCGCGCACCTGGCCTTCGCCGGGCGTCGCGATCTCCTCGGCCAGGCACGCGACGGGCAGCTCGCCGAACATCTGCGGCGCACCGCGCACGCGGCTGGGCTTGCCGCCCCAACGGATGCCCTGGCCGCGACCGGGCGCGCCGCTGGTGTTGCGCGCGCCGGCGGCGGCCTTGGGGAAGAGCGCGCCACCCTCGCGATCCAGATTGCCGGTAAGGACGTTTACCACGTCCACCAGCCAGCTCGTCAGCGTCCCGAACTCCTGCGTGCAGGTGCCGATGCGCCCATAGACGGCGGCGCGGTCGGCGGCGGCCAGCTCGCGAGCCAGGCGGCGGATGACATCCGGCGCCACGCGGCAGATCGGGGCGACCACTTCCGGCGCGAACGCTTGCGCCAGGGCGCGCACCTCGTCCACACCAGCCACATGGTCGGCCAGCCGCCCCAGCCACACCAGGTCCTCCGCGAAGAGCGTATGGACCAGCGCGAACAGCAAGTACGGATCGGTGCCCGGTTGGATGAAGTGGTGCTCGCTCGCTTCATCCGCCGTGCGCGTGCGCTGTGGATCGAGCACGACGACCTTGCCGCCGCGGGCGCGCAGCCGGCGCAGCCGATCGCGCATGTCGGGCGCCGTCATCAGGCTCCCGTTCGAGACCAACGGATTCGCGCCGAGGACCATGAGATAGTCGGTACGGTCCACATCAGGGATCGGGACGCTGAGTCCTGTGCCGAACATCAGGCCAACGGCGACCTGCTTGGGCATCTGATCTACCGTGCTGGCGGAATAGACGTTGTGCGTGCCCAGGGCGCGAATCAGCGGCGTGTTGTAGAGCTGACCGGAGAGATTGTGCACGTTGGGGTTGCCCAGGTAGATGGCGACGGCGTCGCGCCCCTGGCGCTCGATCACGGGCATGAGGCGCGCCTCGACCTCGGCGTAGGCGTCGTCCCAGCTGACGCGTTCCCATACCTCGCCGCGCCGAACCAGCGGCGCGCGCACGCGGTCGGGATCAGCGTCGAGGGCTTTGAGCGCGTAGGCCTTGGGGCAGAGATAGCCCTGACTGAACACGTCCTCGCGGTCACCACGAATGCTGAGCACCTCACGCTCGCGCGTGACGACCTCCAGCCCGCAGGTCGCCTCACACAGCGGACATGTGATGTAGCTCGTCCTCGTCTCCTGCTCCGTCATGCTGTCGCGCCCCTCTCTGGCCGCCCTCGCGGGTCAAGAAACACCCTGCTGCCGGCATGATACCGTCGTGAGCGACCGCTCGTCAACGCGCCGCGCAGATAGGAGTTGGCGCTGCTCGCTTTGACAGAATAGGCTTTCGCCCGCTGCAAGCCGCAGGCTCTTGAGCCTGGCGGTGAGGCGCTTTGTGTGGTAGCATGCCCGCCTACTGTACGGGATGCCTGGTCCGAAGAGCAGGCATCCCGTACAGTAGGCGGGGCACCGCCTTCAGGCGCCAACGTCGCCCGTTGGGGCATGCGTAGCCTGAGAACCCGCAGGGATTCATCCCCAGCGGAGTGTCAGCAAGTTGCGGCGCCCATCGTAGGTGTACTGTGTGGTCACCACGCCGGCGGCGACATCCAGGGCACGTGGCGTTGGGGTAGCAGATGGCCTCAGGCGCCCCAACGCTACGTGCCCACTACCGCAGCCTCGCAAGAGCGCCGTTGGGCAGTGGCTTCAAGCGACCTCTAGGGTGTCGTCCCTGGCAGGTGGAAGGCGCCGAAGGTGATCGCGCAGCCGATGTAGACGACGCCGTTCGCCACAATGGGCGACGAGTACGGCTGTGTGCCGCAGTTGCCGACGGTGGCCAGCGTCGCGCCGGTGGCGGCGTCGAACGCGTACACATACGCCGTGCCTGCGCCGACGTATACCACGCCATTGGCGACGGCCGGAGCCGAGAAGCCCATGGCGACCGACACCTGCCACTTGAGGGCGCCCGTCGCCTCGTCGAAGGCATAGACGCCGTTGCTGATGGTACTCACGTAGATCATCCCATTCGCCAGCGCCAGCCCACTCGTGCCGTAGAAGGGTGTGTAGGCGGTCCACTTCGTGGCGCCTGTAGTCGCGTCGAGCGCGACCACCTCACCCTGCGTCGAGGGGTAGGGAGCGCCTGAGACCACGAAGACGACCCCATTGTCCACGGCAGGCATATTGATGCCCTCTCCCGGGCTCCCGATGGCGGACTGCCAGAGCGGGGCGCCCGTACTGGCATTGAGGGCGTAGGCGATGCCGTCAACGGTGACGAAGTAGACGGCGCCGTTGGCCGCAGCAGGCGTCTGGCCGACGCCATCGCCGACCCCTACCTGGAAGCTCCAGAGGACGGCGCCGCTCGTGCCGTCGAGGGCATAGACGTGGCCGCCCCTGTCTGTGCTGTAGACCACGCCGTTCGCCACGGTGGGCGACGAGATGAGTTCTCCATTGGGGTTGAAGGTCCAGCGTGTGGCGCCCGTCTGCGCATCGAAGGCGTAAAGGTGGTTGTCGCCACCGCCGGCGTAGACCATTCCGTTGTCCACGGCAGGCGATATGTAGCTCGATACCGTGCTGCCGCCGCCCATCGTGGAGGAGAACCAGAGCAGCTTGCCGGTGGCCGCATCGAGGGCATCTATCCCGGTGCCGTCATCCGCGTACACGGTGCTGCCATACACTGCCGCGCCAGGAATACCACCGCCGCCATGGAGAAGGGCGGACCAGTCCAGCGTCAACTGGGCGGCATTTGCTGTGGTGATCGTGCTTTCGACGGGATTGCCCCGGCCGCCCTGCGCGGAGTAGCCAAACTGTGGCCAGTTATTCACGGTCGGGCTGACGACCTGGAAGGTTGCCGACGCGGAGCGCCCACTCCTCTGGCCTGTGCCGGTCACGGTATGGTTGCCCGGCTGGGCGGTTTGCGGCACTGCGAAGCTCGTGGAGAACGTCCCGCCGCTGGTTGCAGTGGCTGTGGCGACGACCGCCGTATCGAACGTGACCTTGACCATTTCCTTGTGCCCGAACCCACTTCCGCTCACCTGCACCGTCGTGCCTTCCTGACCCGACGTCGGCGACAGGGTAAGCGCCGCGCCGCTCGCCGCGGCCGATCTGATTGCCCAGGCCACGGGGATAAGCAGCGCCACAAGGACGAGAACCACGACGAGGGAGAACCTGTGCCTACGAATGTGCGCCATGATTCGCCTCCAGCCTATGAGAACTCTGATCGCGGTAATGCTCCGCCACACGTGCGCGTAGCGGAGCAGGTCGCGGCAGGAGCACATGCCATAGCTGCCTGCCCGCAGACATAACGATTCAGGCCCGTTGAGGGAACCCCTCGCCGCCCGTTACAGAAAAAGGGCCAGAAAGCCCCTCGGCTTCAGCCGGGGGAGGCATGGCCCTCTCCCCGTGCCGGTTTCTCGCCCCTGTGCGCGAAGGCTCCTGGAGCACCTTGCCAACGGAATCGTGGTTGGGCGTTCCAACTCCCGTGGGGAACAGCACGAGCGGCCCAGTGGACAGCGTGCGTGCTGCGCGCCGGCGAGAGGCACAACTCGCCGGGGCTTCGGCTCCGCACCAACCCCTCCAACCGCCGCAGGGCTGGCCCTGCTGGTCACCGGCAGGGTGCCACCGGAGCAGGCTTCGGCCTGGCTCGGCCGGTGGACGGGCCGCCTGAGACGGCCCCGACCTGTGGAGCGTTTGTACCCCGAAGCCGAAAGGAACTGCGGGGGAGCCGATCAGAACCTCTCGGCTTCAGCCGGGAGAGTCTCAGGACGTCTTCGCCATCTACACCATCCAGGGCGTGCCGTCGGTGCCCATACGGCGGCGCGACGTTCTCTTCGACGAGCTCAACAGCGATCCGGAGACGGGCCAGTTGGCCAAGTACCGCGTGGTCGGGTCGGTCGAGACGTTCGAGAACGATCACCAGGAATTGGTAGCCGAGCGCGTGGTGGGGCGCTAGCCCTGGCGGACAGCGCATCGCCTTGACGCACCGCTCGCTACGCCGAAGGTGTGCGTGCGGCGACGCGACGTGGCCAGGCCGCAAGCAGATTATCCCAGATGTCGCGCGCGAGACCTCGCCAGCCCATTCCCATCGCGAACGCCAGCGCCGACAGAATCTGGGGCATGGAGCGCCCTTCCCTCGTTACCAAGTACCGAGCCTCCCACGCTGGCTGGAACTTGCCTTTGAACGCGTGGAGCGAGCGGTAATTGCCAAGCAACAGGCCACGCCGGTGGAGATAGTCGGCGCTGCGCTCCAGGAGCTGCGTCGTCGCGGAGTCCGGCGTCTGGCCGTCGGGTGCGGAGCTGCACAGGCCAGCCAACGGCACCAAGCCAAGCGACATGCGCCTGTACCCTTGCTCTTTCGCCCAGGACATCGACTCCGCCAGCAACAGCTCCATGGCGCCCGGCTCAGCGTACAGTCCCCGGCGAATGTTATCCAGCGCCCAGCCATTGCCAGCGTAGAGCGGAGTCCAGGTGACGAACGCCTGCACGCGCCCGTCGGACCCGAGCGCCACCGCCGTGAGGAGGCTCGGTGACCAGTCCATTGGGAAGCGTCCCATGCTAAAGCCGAACTGCGTCTTAGCCGCCTGTTTGCTCAGCCAGGCCGTCGAGACCCGCTTCATCTCGCTGACGATGCTCGCCGGCAGCGGCTCGCCGTGAAAGAGGCGAATAGTCACCCCACCGCGTTTCGCCCGGGCCACCGCATGCCGCACCGGCGCACCGATCTTCCCTTGCAAGGTGAACGTGTCCAGCTCGACGATGGCGTCCTCGCCAATCTTCAACCCGAAGAGGCCACGCTGCTTGCCGAATGAGCGAACGGCTGGGCTTACCTGGTACAACGCCACAGTCCAATCCTGCGTCCTGCAGAAGGCGAAAAATGCGGTGAGGAGCTCATCACGCTCTTCGGCTGGCCCGATAGGGTCGGCCAACGCCAGCGCGACTCCCCACGTCACACGGTAGGCGATCAGCGAGCGCCGGCTCTTTGACCAGAAGTAGCTCTTGTCATAACCGAGCGCGAAATGAGCGGTGGAAAGGCAGCCATAATGGCGTACCACCTCTGCCGCGCGCTCGCGTTCGTCTCGCGCGCACTGATGCGCCGAGAGCACCGGTCGCAACAACTGCCAGACGCCATAGGCCAGGATTCCATACGCCAGGAACCGCAGCGGGACCAGGATCAGGGATGTCGAGATCCGCGGAAGATGCAGATGCCCCACCCGCCAGAGGTGACGGACAAAGTCATGCCCCCACGTGACCCACCCCCCGAGCGCCAGCGCGATGTAGCCACGCACAGACGCCCAGGTATCGCTCCGCGTCGAGAAGAACGGCGCCAACGCGACGAGAAGGATGAGTAACGTGGCCATGATCAGCAGTGACTGTCGCGGCGAGCGCTCGTGCAACCCGCCGACCAGTGAGATCGCGAGCATGAGCAGCGACAAGAGCCATGCCTGCCGCTTGCCACGGGCCAGCGCTCGCGCCACGAAGAGCACCAGAATGCCCAGTGCGATGGTGCCCGCGCGTCCCCATTCCAAGGTGTCGAGATCAACCACCTGATCGACCATACCGGCCGGCTGCCAAATGCGCGTTCCCAGCGCCGTGACCACATGGGCTAGGCCCACGACGAGCAGCAGCGCGGATAGTGTCCAGTGCACCAGGCGGGGCAGCACCCGTTGCGCTGTGTCGTCTGCCGCGAGGTCCATCCCGTACCCCCTGCTTGGGCTCCTCTGGAGCAGGGCACGGGCGCCATTCCACCACTGGCTCATCACTGAGAATCCTTTCGACCTCCGTGGCCCTCCAGGCCAAACCGACACATCCCAGGCGCCTGTACGCAGGCGCTCATGTCTGATGGCGATCCGGTCCCCAGCTCGGTACCGGTTCCAGCATGCGCAAGGTGCGGGCAAACTCCTGGCTCCATAACGTCCAGGAGTGTCCGCCTTGCATTTCCAGGTGGCGCACCCTCGCGCCGAGCGTCGAGAGCTGCTTTATGAACGCGACCGCGTCCGCATAGTACATGCCGTCGGCAGTGCCAACTCCAATGACGAACGAGAGACGGCGTGCGGCGCTTTGCCCCAGCGGCGTCTGGACGTATATGGATGGGCTATTCAGAGCCCGGTAGGAGGCGTTTGCGGGTCTGGTCCCGAACACCAGATTGTGATCGGCCACGAAATACCCGCTCAAACACACGACCCTGCCGAACAGGTCGGGATGATGCAATCCGATGTTTGCTGCGCCGAACGCGCCGTCGGACAGCCCACCGATGACACGATGCTCGGCGTCTGCAATCGTACGGAAATGACCATCGATGTAGTGCACCAAGTCGAACGCGATCGCGTCCTCCATCCGCTGGCGATGGTCGAAGCTGTTGACCCAGGCGGAGACG
>WNFM01141907.1_pt1 | contig 17789 bp, 19 predicted proteins | sample 5400271 | NCBI WGS metagenome assembly WNFM01 (sample SAMN13153352, study PRJNA577476) | soil metagenome | isolation source: 60 cm saprolite on Douglas fir-dominated hillslope | place: USA:California | collected 2013-09-17 | reverse complement strand
GCAGATCATCTGGGGTGTGCTCGAACATGACATCCATCACGGCAGCGAAATCTCCACCATTCTCGGCGTCCACGGCCTGCCAGTCGTCGAGTTGGATTAAGAACAGGAGCGCCTTCGGTTCCCCTCTCTCACAGAGCAGGAACGTCTTCGGTTCCCCTCTCTCACAGAGGTGGAGAGGTTGCGTATGATGCCGTCGCTTCAGCGAAGGTCGCCAGGAGGGCAGGGAGTAGGGCCAGGTGATGCTTACGGGCACCTTCCGCAGCCCGGCCGGTGCGACAACCGTCTGCTGCCTGCGCAGTGTCCTGTCGACCTAGCGCAAACAAGACCGCTCAGCCCTGGAGGCGCTTGAAGCCGTCTTCGCAGGTCAGCCGCTCGCACTTCGACTCGGCTCCTGAACAGGTGCTCTTCGCTACTAGACACCCTCTCAGACCTGACACAGCTTCGACTCATGCCCTGGTGGCACACTGTCTGCGCCCCGGCGTTCCCTACTGCACTTGTGACGGTACGTGTTGTGGTGCCAGGCAGAGGACAGGCAAAGGTGGAGAAGACCCGTGAGCATCGGGACGCCGGCGTTGTGGATCGGTTTCAATCTGTTCGTGTTGGCCATGCTGGCGCTCGATCTGGGCGTCGTCAACCGCAAGGCGCACGTTATCACGTGGCGTGAGGCGGGCATTTGGAGCGCCATTTGGATCGGCCTGGCACTGGCGTTCAACGCGGCAGTGTATGTTTGGCAAGGTCCCGAGGTCGGGCTGCAGTTCCTGACCGGTTACCTGATCGAGAAGTCGCTCAGCGTCGACAATATCTTCGTGTTTGTGCTGCTATTTGCCGCCTTTGGCGTGCCCGCGGCCTACCAGCACCGCGTGCTCTTTTGGGGTGTGCTGGGCGCGCTGGTGATGCGCGGCGCCCTCATTGGTCTAGGGACCGCGCTCATCGCATCCTTCTCCTGGGTGCTCTACCTCTTCGGCGCGTTCCTGGTCATCACGGGCATCCGCATGGCCCGCCCTGCGGTGCACGAGATGCATCCCGAGCGTAATCCCGTCGTGCGGATCGCGTGGCGACTGTTCCCTGTGACGGAGACGTTCGAGGGAGCGCGCTTTTTCGTGCAGCGCGACAGCCGCAGGTACGCCACGCCGCTGCTCATCGCGCTCGTGCTGGTCGAGACGACCGACCTCGTGTTCGCCCTCGACTCCATCCCGGCGATCTTCTCCATTACGCTTGACCCTTTCATCGTCTACACGTCGAACGTTTTTGCCATCCTGGGCTTGCGCTCGCTGTATTTCCTGCTCGCGGGTGCGGTCCAACGCTTCCGCTATCTGCATTATGGTCTGGCGGCGGTCCTCGTGCTGATCGGCGTCAAGATACTGATCGCCGAGGTCTACCACATGCCGATCGCGCTGTCGCTCGGACTGATCGCCATCTTCCTGGGTGCTGCCATCGTCGCCTCGCTGGTGGGCGCGCGGCGCGGGGATAACGCCAGCGCGGATCAGCGCCACGGGCAGCCGGTGCGCACCAGATAAAAGAGAGCGCGTCGAAAATAGAGCGCAGGGAGTGGCGGCGAAGGCTGCCATGTGGTGACCGAGGCGGCAGGAACCGGTGGATGCCGTTCCACTGCGCGTCGGAGAGGTTGCTTGGAGAGGGGGTACTCATGCTGAGCAGTGTAGCCCATCGTCCTACCGAACTCGCTACAAAACACGCTCTCAGCCTCGGCGCCAGCCACACGCCACGCACACGCCATCGGGTATAGTACGCTGTGGGGCATTTTGTGGCAGCGAGGGCAGGCGACGAGCGGATGAGCGCGACAATTCTGGATGGCCGGGGACTGGCCGACGATCTGCGGGCACAGCTTACCGCCGAGGCCGCGCGCATTACGGCCGAGCGGGGCCGGGCAGCGCAGCTCGTCCTCGTGGCGGCCGGCGAGGACCCCACCGCCGCACTGTATGCTGGCCAGGGCGCGCGGTCGTGCCTGCGCATTGGGCTGGACTGCGCGCTGCGCACGCTGCCCGCCACGATAGCGGAGACGGCGCTGCGTGCGGAGATCGCCGCGCTCGGAGCGCGCGCCGACGTGGACGGCGTCGTGCTGCTGCTGCCGCTGCCCGCGCACATTCACCAGCGCGTCGTCACGGAAGTCTTGCCACCAGAGAAAGATGTGGACGGCCTCGGCCCGCGCAACGCCGGCCACCTCATGCTCGGCTTCCCCAGCTTCGTCCCCAGCACCGCCGACGCCGCGCTGGAGCTTCTTCGCCACACCGGCATCGCGCTGCGGGGCCTAAACGCCGTGGTCGTCGGACGCAGCAATGTCGGCGGTAAGCCGGCCGCCTTGCTCTTCCTGCGCGAGCGCGCCACCGTTACCTTCTGCCACTCGCGCACGCGAGACCTCGCCGCGATCACACGCCAGGCCGATCTGCTCTTTGCCAGCACCGGCCGCCCCGGCAGCATCACCGGCGACATGGTCAAGCCTGGCGCAGTCGTGCTGGACGCCGGCATAAACAGCGTGGATGGCAAGGTCGTCGGCGACGTGCACGCCGCGAGCGTCCGCGAGGTGGCCGGCTATCTAACGCCGGTGCCGGGCGGGCTCGGTCCCCTCACCAACCTGATGCTGATCCGCCACACGCTGATCGGCCCGAGCTAGCCACGGCGTCTGTGCAGTTGAGGCGCGGCCGGCGCGGCGCTCGCCCGGCATTTCACGTTCCCTGCGGCGCACGGCTGCACGGCTGCACGCCCAAAGGCCTACAGGTCGCGCACGGAGAAGGCGCGCATCGCGAGCAGCAGCAGGACGGCGATGTAGACCACCGCGTAGAGCACCATCGCCGCGCTCGGCACTGCGCCCAGGCTGAACGGCGAGACGTTGAAGGTCTGGAGCGCGGGGGGCTGCATGAGATAAGCGGCCAAGCGCCAGAGGGCCTCGACCGGCAACAGCAGGCTCGATATCACGCCGATGTCTGACGTCGCCGAGGACTGGAAGAACGTGCCAATCTGCTCGACCCAGGAGCCGATGAACGCCAGCCCGTACAGCATGAACAGGATGACCCCGTTGGCCAGGGTGGAAGCGTACACCCCGCAGAGTAGCGAGAGCGAGACGAGCACCGCCACCTGCACGAGGATGAGCAGCACGCCGGGGACCGGATTGGGCGGCACGTAGCCGGCGATGAAGCGGCTCTCTAGTAAGACGCCCACGCACAGCGCGGCCGTGAAGAGCAACAGCATCGCCACGTAGCCCAGCCACTTGCCCGCAATGACCTGCCAGCGCCTCAGCGGCTTCGTCACCAGCGACTGGATTGTGTGCGAGCCGATCTCGCCGGAGATCGCATCCACCGTCGCGACGATGGCCAGCATGATCGCCAGAAAGTGCACGACATAGAGCCCGGCCATCGTCAGCAGGTTGAAGACGAGGCCGCCCCCGATGACGTCGGCGGCTCCGCCGGAGCGTGTCGCCTGATTGTGGACGACGGCGGCGAGTCCCACGCCGAAGAGCAGCAGGAATCCCGCCCCGAGCACGACCGCCACGAGCACCATGCTGCGCCGCCGTGCTTCTTGGAAGGTCAGCCATGCCAGCGTCATCACCGCGTTCATTGGCCGCTATCCTCCGTGCCGACGATGTCTAGAAAGAGCTGCTCGAGTGAGGTGCGCCGCGGCGCAAGCGCATAGAGCTGGGCGCCCGCAGCGAGTACCGCCTGGGCGATCAGCGGCGCCTGGCTGTGAGCGGCAACCAGCTCCAACGCCGCCGGCGTGCCCGCAGCGCTGGTGCCAGGAGCGTTACACGCGCTCGCCGGCTCGGCGTCGTCGTCCTCCAGAAAGCGCCACTCCTCAACCAGCGGCGCGACGCGCCCCAACAGGGCGGGCGTCACCGCGTCCACGCGCAGCTCGAGGTGCTGCTTCGCGGCCAGGCTGTCCTGCAGGCTCAGCGTCTGGAGCACCTGCCCCGCTTTGATGAACGCCACGCGGTCGCACGTCACCTCCACCTCGCCGAGCAGGTGCGAGTTCAGAAAGACCGTCGTGCCCTGCGCCTTCACCTGGTGGATGATCGAGCGGACCAGACGGCGACCAAACGGGTCGAGTGCTGAGGTTGGCTCGTCGAAGAAGGCGAGCTCGGGGGAATGCAGCAGCGCCTGGGCTAGCCCGATCCGCTGCAGCATCCCTTTGGAGTAGCCCGAGAGCGGTCGGTCCGCCTGGTCCGCCAGCCCGACCATCTCCAGCACATCGCGGGCGCGCTTGCGACAGGAGGCCGGGTCCATGCGATAGAGGCGCCCGTGCAGTGCGAGCAGCTCCATCGCGCTCAGCCACTCGTGGAAGCGGAAGTGCTCCGGCAGGAAGCCGATGCGCCCGAGTGTTTGCGTATGGCCGGGAGCGTGGCCCAGCACGCGGGCGGAGCCACCCGTCGGGCGAACCAGCCCGAGCAGCATCTTGATCGCCGTGCTCTTTCCGGCGCCGTTCGGCCCCAGAAAGCCAAAAACCTCGCCGCGCGGAACAGCCAGCGTGAGGTCGGTGACGGCAACTTTGGCGCCGTATACCTTCCTCAGGCCGGTGGTTTCGATGGCCAGCTCTGTCAACTATGCGCTCCTGGTGGGCCGGTTGCGGGCGGGCTGAGCGGCCCGCCCTTCCCGGTCACCGCTCAGCGTACGGAGTTCGCGAGAGCGACAATGCTCGCAGTGCCGAGTGCGTCTCCCTGGCCCGTGAGGACGAAGAAGTGAGACCCCTGCTGCCAGTAGACGACAGCCTCGCGCGCATCGCCAGTATTCACCGTCAACAGCATGCCTTGCGCCCCATTGACCGTGACCTGCTGCAGGCGTGTCGTCCCCAGAGGATACGGGAAGACCAGCGTGGAGCGCCAGTCGATCTGCTTGCTGAGTGCCGCGGCCTGTTGCGGGCTCATGCCATAGACTTCGAGGATGGCCTGCCCAAGCTGGGCAAGATCGACGCCTGGCGGCAGCGTCACCGTCGGACTGACGCCCTCGATGAGCGTGATGTCATAGCCCTTCCCCTGGTAGTGCAGCTGCGCCGTCGGTGGGAGCACGACGGAGATCGGCTGCTGGCCGAGCGCGTCGGGGATGGCGACGTCCGTCACGCCCAGGCTCGCCAGGATGCTACGCAATGTGGCGACGTTCACCTGGAACTGGTAGGTGTTCTGGCCCTGGATCGCGTAGGTCGTCGCGGTCGGGGCACTGGGCAGGGCGGCGGGCGTCTGCAGGTCGAAGCCGGCCAGTGCGCCAGCCTGCGCCAGCGAGCCGGCCTGCTGGGTCGCAGCGGGCTCCCCGACGGGCTGGGGCTTCGCCAGGAAGAGAGTATTTGGATCGACGTGCAGGTGTGTCAGCTGCTGGACGCGACTGTTGGACACCGGGACGTAGACCACCGACTGCGCGCGGAAGACCTGCAAGAACGCCCCAGCCGCAGCCCGCACCGAGGGGATGAGCGACACCGCCAGCAACGCCGCCACGATGATCGCCGCGGCCGAGAGCGAGCGGCGCGCGCCGGCCGAGCGCACCATCCCCGGCGCGGTAGTGGCGGGCACGGGCATCAGGGCGATCGGCGATTGCAGGCGCGCCAACGCGACATCCGCCGGCGGGGCGGCTGCCTCGGGCAGCCGCAGCCGGCCGCGCACTTCCTCGTCTAGCCTTGTCAGGTCGGCAAGCCAGATGCGGCAGTCCGCGCAGCCGTCGACGTGCGCGGCGACGTCGGCCATCTCCGTCGCGGGCAGTTCCTTATCGAGATAGGCGCGCAAAGCGCCGGTATCGTAGCAAGCGCTCATGGGATGACTTCTCCCTTCAGGATAGTAGCAGCCGGCGCCTTGCCGGTTTGGTTCCAGGCCAACTGGAAGGCACGCTCGGCCCGGACGAGCAGCGTGCCGATGGAGCCTGGGGCAATCTCCAGGATTGCCGCGATCTCGGCGTACTTGAGGCCCTCCTCCTGGCGCAGCACCAGGAGCTGGGCCTGCCGCTCGGGCAGCCGCGCGAGTGTCGCATGGACGCGCGCGCACTCCTCGGCGAGCACCGCTTCCTCTTCGGGATCGACCTCCAGCTCAGGCGAGAACATCCGCGGCAGCTGCGCCTGGGCGCGGCGCTGGGACCGCAGCGCGTTGTAGCCACGGTTCAGCGCCACCCGGTAGAGCCAGGGGTGAATGGTCTCGTCGTCGAGCTGCAGGCGCGGTGGACGGGAATAGAGCGCCAGGAACGTCTCCTGGACGAGGTCGTCTGCCTGGTCGGCATCGCCGAGCAAGCGATAGAGCAATTGATGTACGGACGCGTAGTAGCGCCGAAAGAGCTGCTCGAACGCCGCCTCATCGCGCAGGCGCACCCGGGCGACGAGGTGCCGGTCCGACTCGGCCGGCGGCGCGTGCATCTCGGCCCCAAACCGTGGTTCGTTTCGCATCACGTTTCCTATCCGCTGCGTGATTTTCTGTGCGCACATCTAGTCAACACCAGGGCATGCGCGTTTGTGACAAATTATGCGCGGAGCGGAGGATTGCCGGACTCCGGCGCGGCAGGAGTGGGTTCTGGCCGCGTCCCGGTGGGGTGCTCGCGGCACACACGCACTCACGTGCCGGCGCACGAAGCCGCAGGCGAGCTAACGTCAAGTGATCGCCCAACACCTCAGCCCACCTCAGCCCACCTCGGCGTCAGACCTGGCCAGGGAGTGGATACTATGACGCACACACGATGAGATGCGCCAGTTCGCGATGAAATGTTACGTGCAGGGGCACTTCGCTCCGCATCGAAGTGTTCCCGTGCTACGATCTTCCTGCCCCACCTGTGAACGTCGAGCAGAGAGAGGATGTGGTAGTGTCGAAGCTGATCGAGCAAAAGCAGGAAGCCGCCCGCCCCGCCATAGGCGCGCTGCGAGCGTTCGGACCTGAAGCAGCGCAATTCTTCGTGGTGAGCCTGTGGGCTTCCACCTTCGTGGTCACCAAGGCCGCGTTTGCCGAGGTGTCGCCGCTGGCGTTCGCCTTCGTGCGCTTCGCTCTCATGACGGTCCTTGCCTTCGGCGTGCTGGCGCTGCGCGGCCGCGGACGCCTCCAGCCGATCCGCCGCGCCGACTTGCCCCGTTTCGTCGCGGCCGGGCTGACGGGCTATACGCTGTACCAGCTCGGGTTTGTCCTCGGGCTGGACCGCACCTCCCCGTTCTCCAGCTCGCTGCTCATCGCCATGGTCCCATTCTTCACCATGGTCTTCCTCGCGCTGCGCGGTGAGCGCACGACGCGCTACGCCTGGGTGGGCCTCGCGGTGGGGCTTGCGGGCGTGGTGGTGTTCCTGGTGGATAAGCGCGGCAGCCCCGGGTCGCTGGTCGGCGACGCGCTCAGCCTCGGCGCGGCGGTCTCTTTCGCGCTCTACGGGTTGGTCAACCGGCCGTTGGTACGTGCCTATCCCCCCGAGACGTACACCGCTTACGCCCTCCTCGCCGGGACGATCCCGCTCCTGGCCATCGCGACGCCTGCGGCCCTGGCCCAGCCGTGGGGAGCGATCTCGTTCTGGGGCTGGGTCGGCATCATCTACATGGTCGTGTTGCCGGTGTATGTGGCCTACATGCTGTGGAACTGGGCGATCGCACGGCGCGGCGCGGCGACGGCCAGCACGTTCAGTCTGCTGGTGCCGATCTTGAGCGGCATCCTCTCAGTGCTGCTCTTTGCGGAGCAGTTCGGCCCCGCGAAGCTGCTGGGCGCGGCATGCGTCCTCGCGGGACTCCTGATCGTGCGCCTCCCAGCGAAACCTGCCCGTCGCGCCGACGCCGAGGCAGCGGCGACATCCCACCAGACTATCTAATCAGGCGCACGACGGCTGAAGAGTGGAGAGCGAATGATGGCAGTAGATCCAAACATTGCGTCTGTTGCCGCCCTCATCGGGGAGCCCGCGCGGGCCGCCATGCTCACGGCATTGCTCGGCAGAAGGCCACTGGCGGCGTCCGAGCTTGCGCGGTGCGCAGGCGTCTCACCCCAGACGGGGAGCGCACACCTCGCCCAGCTCGTTGCGGGTGGACTGCTCAGCGTCACGCCGAATGGTGGCAGAGGTGCTGGAGGCCCTTGCGGCGCTTGCGCCGGCAGCACCGATACACTCGCTCCGCCAATTCGACGAGGCACGCGCCATTCGCTTCGCCCGGACGTGCTACGATCACCTGGCTGGGGTGGTAGGCGTTGCCCTGACCGAACGGATGCTGGAGCGCGGCGTGCTCCTGCACGCCGCGCACACCTATCGCGTCGGCGACGAGGGCGTCGCCTGGCTTAAGCGCGAGGGGCTCGACGCGCACCAGATCTTGCACGGCCGGCGTGCCCCGGCACGCTCGTGCCTGGATTGGAGCGAGCGGCGCGATCACCTGGCCGGCGCGTTCGGCGCCGCCGTGACAGAGTGGTTGTTCCAGCGCGGCTGGATAGCGCGCGTCGCGAACAACAGGGCCGTACGACTGACCGAGGCGGGCCACGCGGGATTCCTGCGCGAGTGGGGGCTCCAATTCACGAGCGCGTCAGCCCGCTGAGGCGGTGCGCCACCATCGTACCGATCCAACTCAAGTGCCGGCACACGTACGCGACGAGAGACAGGCTGAAACACGCGGCGCCTGCCATGACCTGAACCGGATAGTGCATCAGCCCGCCGGGCGCACGAAAAAGCGGAGAGGCCTGTCTGGCCCCTCCGCCTGCTGGCGTGCCGTGTGCCGCGGCACATTATTTCAGATCGTAGACGAAGAATTGCGCGGAGCCGCTCGACTGCCAGACCAGCGATGAGGCGGAGAGCGTCACTAGCGCCGCGCCGCGTACCTGCGCTTCCAGCGGGCTAGACGCCCTGGCATGCAGATCGTAGACGTGCGCCTGCGAGTCGCTCCGCCAGAGCACCAACGAGCCGCCCCGCGCCACGCTGGCGACATCCGCACGGTCGCTCACCTGCCACTGCCGGCCGCTCTTGACATCGCGCGCTTGCAGCGACCCATTTAGCTGGTTGAGCAGCACCTGATCGGCATCGGCTGGGGGCGTGCCCGCGGCGGGTGACATGCGCGCCAGCGCCTGCGGCGCCACCTCCACCCAGACTAGCGCGCCGGCCGTTGCGGACGGGCGGAACGCGCTCTCATCGGTCGCTTCGCGCGGCTGGCCGGTCGCATCACGGCGCCAGACGGCGCCGTGCAGCCCACTGCCGTCGTCGAACCAGACGTCTGCCCAATACGTCACGCCGCTGTCGCGCGAGGGATCGGTGAACAGGTGACCGGTCGCGCTGCCGCGTGTCAGCAACGTGGTGACGGGCATGCCGGAGGAGAGGTCCACCTGCCAGAGCACGCCGGTTCCGGCGGCCGTCGCGCCCGCCACCAGCGCCGTCGTGCCTTCCGCCCAGACGCCGCCGAGCGTGGCCGGCGCGTCACCTCCGGCGGACGAGCTGAAGAGCGTCTGCGGCGAGGTGCTGACCAAGCCACCGGCCGCGGGCAACGCGCTCGCATAGAGGGACCAGCCACCCGTTGCGCTGGCGTCGCTGCTCCAGATCACCCAGCGATCCGTCGCTGCGTGCACGGTCAGTGGAGCGGTCGTCTCGACTGAGAGCAGGGGGGCGGCGCGTTGCGTGCGCCGCTCCTCGGCGACGAGCATGTGGCTGCCGCCGCGCGTGGCGGCACTGAAGATCAGCCAGCCCGTCGTCGCGACGACGCTGGTGGCGGCGACGTAGCCGCTGCCGAGCGCATAGCTGGCGGCCTGGACCGGCGCCGTGTGCCGCTGGCTCGACGTGAGGCTGGCGGCGGTGCGATCCAGCGATGTGAGGCCCGGCACCGCGCGGGCGGTAAAGAGCGTGAGCAGAATGGCTGCGGCGATTGCTAGCGCGGCGCGCGGGTTGATGGCGACACGGCGACGCCGTGAGATAGGGGTGGGACGCACGACAGGCAATGCGGGGCTGGTCGCGGCACGCGCAGCGCGCTGCGCCGCTGGCGAGAGACGCTGCTGATCGGCGCGGATGGCGGCGAAGACCGCCGCGCGGAAGTCCGGGGGGGGTGTGATCGAAGGCAACTGGCGCAGACGCTCACCGCCCACGCGATAGGCCGCCTCCGCGGCACGGCAGTCGGCGCAGCCCGCAAGATGCGCGCTCACCGCGGCAATCTCGTCTGTCGACCAGTCGTCGCGGCGATAGGCGGCCAAGAGCGGGCGCACCTGGGCGCAGCTCAGAGTGCGCTGGTTTCCTGCTTGTACAGGACGATAAAGCGTTCGCGTGCCCGCATCAGCCGCATTTTGACGGCCGACGCGCTGACGTTGAGGACTTCGGCGATCTCCGCGCATGAGAACCCTTCGTGCTCGTAGAGGAGCAGGCAGGCGGCATACTTGGGCGGGAGTTTCTTGAGGACGACCTCAACGATCTCCCGATCCGCCACCCGTTGCTCGAACCGCCCACCGTCGTAGCTGTTCACGAGCGCGTTGGCCGCCCCAGAGTAGGCCTCTTCGGCGGACTGCTGCGCCGTCGGATTTTCCGCGCCGGGTAGTCCGGCACCGACGCCGCGATCCTCGTTGAACAACGACAACGGCAGCCACGAGATCAACCGCCGCCGGCGCAGCGCATCGGTCGCCGTGTTGGAGGCGATACGATACAGCCACGACGAAAGCGCGGCAGCCTGAATGGTCGTGCCGGACGAGAGCGCGCGGTAGGCTTTGACGAACACGTCTTGCGTGAGGTCGTAGGCCTGTTCGCGGTTGCCCACGAGCCGCAACACGAAATTCGTGATCGGCGTCTGAAAGCGGGTGAAGATCTCCTCGAAATCGGCGATCCCCACCACCGGACCGGCGTCACCCTGCGGTACGACCTCCACCTCCGGCGCGGGAGCCGCGACGATCGGTTCCGCGGCCGGCGTGGCCACCGCTGGCGGAGGTGTGCTGGTCCGCACGGCCCGCGCCGCAGGGCGCGACTCAGCCGTGGCAGTCCGTTTGCTCGTGCGCGCCGCCCGCTTACGCGGCCCACCCGCACCATTCGAGTTGTAGAGACGAACAGGTGGCTCCATCGGTTACACCAGTAGAGTAGGGTACTGGGGAGCCGGGCGGTCGGCCTGCCGTTGGCGCGCAGGCGTCCCACCGCTCCGTTTTTGTCGTCCAACTCCCCGGCGCGGCGGTCTGCCGCGCACCTGGGCCACGCGGGCAGCATATCCGGCTCTTAACCGGAGTATACCAAACCGCATGCGTTGCCTACGCGCTCCTCCATGACCGTTCGCCGTCGCGCTGCGCCTCGCGCGACCGCCGTTCTTTGCCACTCCCTTGCCGTCATGCTATACTTTTTATAGCTAGTACCTCTAGCCATGACGACCAGGGCAGGAGAGCGACCGAACTATGTCTGTACCGATACCACGGCGCGACGAGACCACTGGCGACACGACGCAGGACATCGTGCTATTTTCCACCCGGTGGTGTGGCGATTGCCGCCGCGCCAAGCGCCTCTTTGATGCACTCAGCGTGCCATTTACCGAGATCAATATCGACGAAGATCGCGCCGCCGCCGCGCGGGTCATGCGCCTCAACGACGGGATGCGGAGTGTGCCGACGATCCTCTTCCCGGATGGTAGCGTGCTCGTCGAGCCCTCGAACGCCGCGCTTGAGGCGAAGCTCGCCGCGTACGCAGGTGGGTCGCGCTGAGCGCGTCGTGTGTGGGAGGCTGCCGGAGTGCTGTGAGTCGCACGAACACCGCCACACACGCTTGCAACTGGGCCTGGCCGGGGAAGTGGCCGGGCGACCGCGCAGCTCACGTATGGCTTGTGCCGCTACACCACAAGACGCGCCGCCGAGCGGAAAAGTACCAGCCTACCCTTTTGGGTCACTCCCGTGACCGCTGGAGCGCATAGCGCAGCAGCAGATGGCTCCCCGCCAACTTGACGCTGGCCAGCGTGGACCAGAGCGGCCGCTCCGGCGCGAAGGTTCTGCCATCTACCAGCCCCAGCCGGGCATGATCGTCTGAACGGCCAGCGATCTGTGGCGCCAGGGTCAGGAACAGCTCATCCACCTGTCGCTCGGCCAGCAGGTCGCCCAGCAGATGAGGACCGCCCTCCGTCAACACGAAGGCGCTTGCGCGCCGCTGCTGGACCGCCGCGAGCACGGTGCGCGCAGGGACCGCGCCCGCCGGCTGCACGGCGACGATCTCCACCGCCGAGGGGAACGCCGCCGTGCGCAGCTGCGCCGCGCCAGCCTCCGTCGTCACGATCAGCACTGGCGCCGCGTCCGCACGCAGCGCTGGATGCTCGCGGGGAAGCGCGCCGCGCGCCGTCACGAAGACCTGTAGCGGCGGCTGGGTCTCGCCGAGCGCCGCACGCAGCTCTTGATACTCGCGCGCGAGCGGCGGATAGATGTGCTCGGCGGTCNNCGCGCGCCGACGACCACCGCGCCCGCCACCGCGCGCAGCAGGCCCATCACCATACGATCGTGCGCATTCCAGCCGCTGATCTCGCCGCCACCGGCGTGATCTGGGTCGTCGAGCGCCACCACACCGTCCAGCGTCGTCACGAAGTTGGCGAGCACGCGCGGCCGCGCAGGATGCCGCGCCAGCCGCAGCGGACCACCGTAGAGCGCCGCGAGCGGCGCCGGCAGCGGCAGGGCCTCGCCCGCGCTTTCGTCGTAGAGCGTCACCAGCGGCGCCAGCGCGTCCATCAGCGGGTCCCCGCGCCGATCGCGGCCAGGAACTCGGCGCGCAGCGAGGCATCGCCGGCATAAGTACCGCGCCAGACGGTGGTCCGCGTGAGGGGCAGTGTCTCCTGCACGCCGCGCATCTGCGTGCACAGGTGATGCGCTTCGAGATACACCGCGACGCCGTGCGGCTCGAGGATCGCTTCGAGGGTGTCGGCGATCTGCTGGCCCACCCGCTCCTGTACGGTGAAGCGCCGCGCGAAGAGCCGCACGAGCCGGGTCAGCTTGGAGATACCGATGATGTGCTCGTGCGCCACATACGCCACGAAGGCGCGCCCGTAGAACGGCAGCGCATGATGCTCGCAGAGCGCGTAGAATGGAATCGGCCCTTCGATCACCTGGCTCAGGTGACAGTCCGGCTCGCCGTGGCACTCCGTCTCGAAGACCTTGAGCAGCTTGGGGTCGCCCTCGTAGCCGCTGGTGGAGTCGAAGAGCGCGCGCACGAAGCGGCGCGGTGTGTCGGCCGTCGCCGGCGTCTCGAGGTCCATGCCGAGGGCCGTGAATATCTCGGCCACGTAGCCCTCGAAGGTGCGCATCTGCTCCTCGGCGATGTGCCGCGGGCGCAGATGCATCGCCTCCTGCACATCTTCGTCGTCGTCGTGCTCGATCGCCAGTGACATGGCTGATGTTTCCCCTGATGCTCGGGCTTCCCGCGGGGAAGCCGCTTTAGAATAGCTAGTGCTCATAGACTATACGCGCGCCCACTACACGTTTCCACTGCCTGCATCTGGCACGCCACCACCATGCGAGCCGTCGGTCAATCCGCGCGAGCGAGCGGCGCAAGGCATGCCCGCGCCGCGCCTGGCGCCGTATCGCGCGGCCTTAACGTAAGTTGCGGCTACTTTTAACGAGCCTCCATTAGGTTCTTTATTGAAGAGCCAGAGGAAGGGGCCCCCACATGCGCGTCGCGCTCGTTACTGAGAACTTTCTACCCAAGATCGATGGGGTCACCCGCACGCTGAGTATGGTGCTCGAACACCTGCGCGCGCATGGGCACCGGACGATCGTGCTCGGACCCACCGGCGCGCCGCGCCGCTATGCTGGCGCGCGTGTCTTCGCCGCGCCGGGTGTGCCGATTCCGTTCTATCCCGAATTGCACTTTCTACTCCCACCGCCGGCCTTCGCCGGCTGCCTCGAACGTTTCCGCCCCGACGTGATCCACGTCGTAGATCCGATGATCCTGGGCGCGGCGAGCATCGTCTGGGCGCGCAAGCTGGGCATCCCGCTGGTTTCTTCCTATCACACCAATCTCGCCGCGTATTGCAGCTACTTCCATCTGGGCGCACTCGAGAATCCCATGTGGGCGTATCGCCGCGTCGTGCACAACGCCTGCGACGTGACGCTGTGCCCTTCGCCCTCCACGGCCAGCGCGCTTAAGGCGCGCGGATTCGAGCGCGTGGCCGTCTGGCCGCGCGGTGTGGATGCGGCGCTCTTCTCACCGGCGCGCCGCAGCGCCGACTGGCGCCGGCGCGTGGCGGGAGCTGACGCCAGCACGATCGTGCTCTATGTCGGGCGTCTCTCGCACGAGAAGAACCTCTGGACGCTCGTCAAGGCGTACCGCGCGCTGCCCACCGCCGATGACACGCGCCTCGTCCTGGTAGGCGACGGGCCGGCGCGAGGTGAGCTGGAGGAGGCGTTGCGCGGGCGACGCGTCACCTTCACGGGCTACCTGCGCGGCACGGCGCTGGCGGAGGCGTACGCGTCAGCCGATGTGTTTGCGTTTCCCTCGACCACCGAGACCTTCGGCCAGGTGGTGCAGGAGGCGATGGCCAGTGGCCTGCCCACCGTCGCCTTCGCGGCGGACGGCGTGCGTGATCTTGTCGCCGATGGGGAGACGGGTTTGCTGGCGCGCTCCGGCGACGAGCAGGGCTTTGCCCTGGCGCTGCGGCGCGTCATCGGCTCCCCCGAGCTCCGCACGCAGTTGGGCGCAGCAGCCCACCTGCGTGCCAGCGCACGCTCCTGGCCCGACGTGATGGAGCTGCTGGTGGAGCAGTACCGGCGGGTAGGCAAGCCCGCACTCAAAGCGGCATAGGCCACGCGGTCGTCCATCGGCTCGACGACTTTCAGCCAACAAGCGCATAGGTTACAGGCAGCCTCATGAATCGCGGATCGCCAGGAGCTGGGTGGCGAAGCCTTGCCGGCAGCAGCAATGCCAGCCAGCTGCCATACTGCGCTATACTGCGCTATAGCCCATCCGTTCCGCGCAATTGCTGCCGCGCCCACCGGCATGGTATATTCATTTACAGCGATCCTTTAACGCCAGTCCTGCGAGGCTGGGAAGGAACAGGTCATGGCGCATGCCTGCCGACAAACTAACCAGCAAACAACCAGCAGCCTTCACTCCGCCGGCGATGGTGGACGTGGAGGTCTTTTTTTGCGCCCAGCCAAGGGGGAATGCCAATGAGCGAGCCGACCAGCGCCGTGCAGACCGGCGACAAGATCATCTACAACGAAGATGAGATGCGCCGCGCCATCTCGCGCATTGCGCATGAAATTCTCGAGCGCAACGCCGGCGCGCGCGACCTCGTGCTGATCGGCCTGCGCACGCGCGGCGGTCCACTGGCCGAGCGCCTGGCCTCCCGGCTCGCCGAGCTCGAAGACCTACGCGTGCCCACCGCCAGCCTCGACGCCACGCCCTACCGCGACGACCTGCCAGAGCGATCCACGCGTCGCGGCGCCGCGCACGAGCCGCTCGACGTCCCCATCGCGGGCCAGATCGTCGTGCTGGTAGACGACGTGCTCTTCACCGGGCGCACCGCCCGCGCCGCGCTCGACGCGCTGCTGGACGTCGGCCGGCCGCGCAAGGTGCAGCTCGCCGTGATGGTGGATCGCGGGCACCGCGAGCTGCCGATCCGCGCGGACTACGTGGGCAAGAACGTTCCCACCGCACGCAACGAGAGCATTCGCGTCTGCCTGCGCGAGACGGATGGTGTGGACGCCGTACTGCTGCGCCACCAGCCTGAGTAGCGCGCCGAGAGAAAGTGGTTACCAAGTATTGAGTTTATTGTATTCTATACTGTTTTGTGGTATTGTATTCACATGAAGCTGAGCGACTACGCCAAACTGGTGGGCGTCACCTACAAGACTGCTTGGCAGTGGTAGAAGGCCGGACAACTGGACGCCTACCAACTGCCGACCGGCACCATTATCGTGCGGGATCCGCAGGCAGCCGCTTCCGGCGTTGCGTTGTATGTCCGCGTGTTATCCGCCGACCAGAAGGAGGATGCGTCGCGACAAGTGCAACGGTTGCGCGAGTATGCTGCCGCTCGAGGGTATCGGGTGATGGCTGAAGTGCTAGAGATCGCGTCTGGACTAAACGATGAGCGGCCCAAGCTCAAGATGCTGCTCACCAGTCCTCGTGTAGGCGTGCTCGTCGTGGAGCATCGGGGCCGGCTCACGCGCTTTGGCTACGGCTATATCGCCACGCTCTTGGAGCAACAAGGCCGCCGGGTGGAGGAGATCTATCCCAGCGATTCCGAGGATAGGGAGGGTCTGGTGGATGATTTCGTAGCCGTCATCACCAGCTTGGCTGCACGCATCTCTGGCCGCCGCAACAGCAAGCGCCGTGCTGAGCGCAGCCGGGCCTGTGTGAAGCACGTCGTGCAAAGCGAGGATGCCTGATGCTCGTGACCGTCACCCGCGCCTACAAAACGGAGCTAGCCCTGAATGACCGGCAAGTGACGGCGTGCAAGCGACACGCGGGCGCGGCACGCTACGCCTACAACTGGGGACTGGCACGCAAGCAGGAAGTGTACGCGGCAACCGGCAAAAGCCCTTCCGCGATAGACCTGCACCGCGAGCTGAATGCCCTCAAGCAGACCGAGTTGTCCTGGATGTACGAGGTGTCGAAGTGTGCTCCCCACGAGGCATTGCGCAATCTAGACAATGCCTTCGATCACTTCTTCCGCCGTGCCAAGCTCAAGCGGCAGGGAAAGCTCAAGGGCAAGCTGGGCTTCCCCAAGCGCAAGAGCAAGAAGCAGGGCCTGGGCAGCTTCCGCCTCACCGGCTCCATTGCGGTCTTCCCGGATGCCATCCAACTGCCCCGCTTGGGTCGGTTGCGCCTGAAAGAGCGCGGGTATTTTCCTGCGGCTGGTGTCAAGCTCCTCTCGGCCACCGTCTCCGAGCAGGCGGGGCATTGGTATGTGAGTGTGCAGGTGGAGCAAGAGTGGGAGGTGCCCACCAATATCGGGCCAGTGGTGGGCGTCGACCTGGGCGTGAAGACGCTGGCCACGCTCTCGGATGGCACCGTTCTTCCTAACCCCAGGCACCTCAAGCGCCGCCTGACGAAGCTCAAGCGGTTGCAGAAGGCCGTCACCCGGAAGCAGCACGGCAGCAACAACCGCAAGCAAGCCGCCCGCACACTGGCCAAGCAGTATCGTACAATCGCCAACCAGCGAGCGAACACGTTGCATCAGGTCACGACACGACTGGCGAAGACCAAGTCAGTCATCGTGATCGAAGATCTCAACGTAGCCGGCATGCTCACGAACCACCACCTGGCCCAAGCCATCGCCGATGTGGGCTTCGCGGAGTTCCGGCGGCAACTGCTCTACAAGGCCAGCTGGTATGGCTCCCGCGTCATCATGGCAAGCCGCTGGGAGCCCTCCAGCAAGACCTGCTCGGGCTGTGGTTGGGTGGATGAGGAGTTGACGCTCGCCGACCGGACATTCCGCTGCAAGAACCCTGAGTGTCTGCTCGTACTGGATCGGGACCTAAATGCTGCCATCAACTTGAGCAAGCTGGCCGGGAGTTCCTCGGACAGTCAAAACGCCTGTGGAGCGGCCAGCGCTGGCCTGAGTCGTCCGGCTCAGGTGAAACTGACCGTGGTGAAGCAGGAACCAAACACATTGCGTCCTCTCGTGGGATAACATGGTAGGTTTTGGAGAACGGAAGCCCCATCATGCAGACTGTGATTGCTGGCCGCGACACAACGGCGACGGAGCGTATCGCCGCGCGCCGCCACTTGCTGGACCTCGACGACTGGAGGCCGGACGAGCTGCTGGCGGTGATGACACGCGCCGAGGCGATGCTGCGCGTCTGCCAGCGGGCCGACAAACTGGAGACGCTGCGCGGCCAGGTGCTGGTCAATCTCTTTTACGAGAACAGCACACGCCCCCGCGTCTCGTTCGAGCTCGCCGGGCGCCGGCTGGGCGCCGACATTACCAATGTCACCGCCTCAGCC
>WNFM01316063.1_pt2 | contig 17793 bp, 17 predicted proteins | sample 5400271 | NCBI WGS metagenome assembly WNFM01 (sample SAMN13153352, study PRJNA577476) | soil metagenome | isolation source: 60 cm saprolite on Douglas fir-dominated hillslope | place: USA:California | collected 2013-09-17 | reverse complement strand
TGTCATATCTATGCTTATCGGTCCGGTATGCACACCATAGTCAGCAGCTCTACGCGCCAGGTAAGCAACGCGGGCACTGGCAACCATGGTTTTAGTTGGTGTACATCCTTCATTTATGCAGGTTCCGCCGACATGAATGCGCTCAATGATGGCAGTTTTCCAGCCTGCTTGCGCTAAAGCGGTAGAGAGCGGTCCTCCTGCCTGACCGGCACCGATAATAATCGCGTCGTACTGGGTTGTTGTAGCCACGTGTTCTTTCTCCTTTACTTTTCACCAATTTAAGTTATCTCTCCAGAGCTAGTGTTATTATTATCACACAATATCCCTACTACCAGTATTGCATAGACAAGTACCGGGTTGAACAGTTGCTCAACCCGGTACTTGTCTATTTCGCTTTAGGAGAAGGCATTCTCGCCGGTGATGGCCTGGCCAATGATCAGGGTGTGGATGTCATCGGTACCCTCGTAGGTATAGACCGACTCTAAATTGTTCGAATGGCGGCTAATGGGATATTCCAGGGTAATACCATTTGCACCAAGCACTGAACGCGCCTCACGCGCTGTCCTGAGAGCTTCGCGAACATTGTTACGCTTGGCAATTGAAATCTGGACCGGGTGCATGATGCCCTCGTCTTTCAAGCGGCCTAGTTGCAAAGCGAGCAACTGGGCCTTGACCAGTTCGGTCGCCATGATGGCAAGTTTCTCCTGCACCAGTTGGAAGCGAGCGATAGGCCGATCGAACTGTACACGAGTTTTAGCATAGTCCAGCGCCGCCTCATAGCAGGCACGTGCCGCGCCTGTTGCACCCCAGGCAATACCGAAACGGGCCTCGTTTAGACAAGAAAGGGGACCTCGCAGGCCACGAATATTAGGCAACATGTTTTCAGCCGGGACGCGGCAATCCTCGAAATGCAGTTCTGAAGTAATGGAGGCCCGTAATGAAAGCTTGTGATGAATATCACTGGTGGTGAAGCCCGGGGTGCCACGCTCAACCAGGAAGCCACGTATACCATCCTCACTGCGCGCCCAGACAACGGCAACATCAGCCATGCCACCGTTGGTAATCCACATTTTTGTGCCGTTCAGCACATACGTATTACCATCGCGGCGTGCCGTTGTGCGCATACTGCCGGGATCGCTGCCAGAATCTGGCTCCGTCAAACCAAAGCAGCCAATCACTTCGCCCCGTGCCATACGGGGTAGCCAATGTTGTTTCTGCTCGAGACAAATGAACGGAGGCCGCTATCGCCTGCCTCCAGTTCCTGACAGGCCAGTCCATAGCAGACGGAACTCAAGCCAGCACAGCCATAGCCCTCTAAATGCATGCCCAGTAAGCCCAGCTCAGCGATAGCAGGAATGAGTTCGCGTGGAAATGTGCCCGCTTCGAAATGTTCGCCAATGATTGGCAACACGCGCTCTTGCACAAACTTGCGCACGGTATCGCGCACCATGCGCTCTTCTTCGCTAAGAAGACGGTCGATATTATAAAGATCAGTCGCAGACGGCATCTGCACCTGGCGTTCAACAGTCGTATCTGCCATAAAAATATATGCTCCGTTTCGTTACTTCATTGTAGCAATTAATTACATGTCCCTGGAGATGCTATCTCTCCATTGAGCAGCTAACGGCCCATCAGCTATTATATCCCAAATTGCAGATACGGTGCTCATGCCCGTGGTTTTATGTCAATTTATCTTATAAAAACGCGTAACTAGAGCCTAGCTTAAACGTATCAATTGTAATAAAATGAATATATAACTATATAAAGACGAAAGGCTATCTATGCCGAAAACGCATAATAGACGAACCAGGAGAACGACGTATCGCCAGCATGGGCGGCGCACCAGATTTACTGCCGCCCAACGTGGAGCAGTTATCATTGTTATTCTTGGCTTCATCGTTGTCTGGTGGCTCATAAGAACTAACAGTCTGGCCAATCAATTAGCAGGTATAGGACCATCACAAACATATGAAGTGCTCGGACAGCCCTCGCTGAGCGCGGATTTTATCAACCAGGTACTTGATCACTATCAATCTCCCGCCGCAGGCAAAGGGAAGGCATTGTACGATTACGGCGTGAAATATGGCATAGACCCGGCATACGCGCTGGCCTTCTTCATGCATGAAAGCTCCTTTGGTAAAACCGGTGTTGCCAAAGTGACCCGTTCTCTCGGCAACATCCGTGCCTCAGGAGGTTACCAGCAGTATGATGGCTACCGCAAGTACCGGACGTGGGAAGATGGGTTTGTAGATTGGTATAAGCTGATCTCTGATCAGTATGTCAGGCAATGGAAATTAACCACGGTTGATCAGATTATTCCGGTCTACGCACCAAGCTCGGATAATAATGATGTAGCTGCCTACGTTCAATCCGTTAAAACCGCAGTTGATACCTGGCGTAGTGGCACTGTAGAAGTGTGACGACTCCCTAGCCATGAATGGCAGGGCTTCTCAGAGGCGCGTCCTCTGAAGGCTCCGTCCGAGCCTGGGCTTCTTTTTCCATGGCTTGTAGTCCAAGCCGGAGGATGTTGATCGCGGCATTGTGGTCCCGATCCAGAGAGCAGCCACACGAACAGTCGTGCCAACGCTCCTCTAATGCCTTCTGGACTATCGCACCACAACCGCTACACAGCTGACTTGTGTATTTTGGGGAGACAAACAGGATACGAGAACCGGCACACTCTGCCTTGTTCTTGCAGATCTGTTGGAACTGCCCCCAAGCAGCATCGAGAATACTTTTGTTCAGACCAGCCTTGGCACTGGCTCCATTGGGAAGGTATTGCCCAGTTGCTTCGTCTTGTTTGGGCTTCGGTCGCTTGCTCATATTGGCAGGCTGAAGCTTTTCAAACACGATGGTCTGATACTTTGTGACAAGCTTGCGAGCCTCTTTCTGATGGAAGTCCGTCCTCTGGTTGCGAATATGCCGGTGAACCTTGCCGACATGTTGTGCAGCTTTTCTTCGTCGTTTTGATCCCCGCTTTTTTCGTGAGAGGGCCTCTTGCGATTTCTTGAGCTTGCTTTCAGATTGACGCACATGACGCGGATTCTCGATGGTCCTTCCATCGGAACGTGTGGCAAAGTGCACCAAGCCCAAATCAATCCCAACAGCTTCCTCGGATGGATGAGAGACCACCTCTTGCACCACCTCACAGGTGAACACGATGAACCAGTGCTGTCCTTCTCGTTTCATTGTACAGGTTTTCATCTCGCCTCCAGGTGGGTTGGCTTTCTTCCCTTTTGGCATCTTGACTTTGATCGTGCCGATTTTGGAGAGGCACACCCGGTTATCTTCTGTCAGCGAAAAACCCGACTGGGGATAGGTGAACGAGTCATAGCGCCCAGAGCCTTGAAACCTGGGATATCCCGGCGTTTTGCCCTCTTTGACGCGCCTGAAAAAACTGTCATAGGCTTTCTTTACCCGCCGGAGAACATCTTGTAACACCTGAGAGTGGATGTCGTTATATTCTGGCCTGACCTCTTTGATCTCTGGCAATTGTGCCGCCTGCTGATGATAGCTGATGCTCACTTGGCACATGCGGTAGGCATCGCGTCGCTCTTGAAGAGCAGCGTTGTAAAGCTCTCTTACCCGGTCCAGGGTCCATTGGAGCTTCTCCTCTTGCGGCTTATTGGGGTACAATCGGTACTTGTAGGCTTTCTGGCTAGACATGCTTCTGCTTCTCAATATCCTGCTTCATGACGCTGAGTGGCGCTCCTCCCACCGTTGAGACGAAGTAACTCTTTGTCCACAGGGTAGGGAGTTTTTGCTTCAATACAGGAAATTCCTGACGTAAGAAGCGGGATGAACGGCCTTTCATGAGTCGCACAAGCCGATGAAGACCGAACTGCGGATCGCACTCCACCAGCACATGGACATGATCGGGCATGACTTCCACCTGCAAGACCTCTGCTTGATGTTCCTGGCAGACTTCAGAAATGATTTGCTTCAAGCGTTCTGCTCTGCCTTCTATGAGCACCTTGCGCCTCTATTTGGGACACCACACCACATGATATTGACACGCGTAATAGACGTTCCGCTTCGATTTGTCTGCTCTTGCACTCATGAGAAGAGTATACAGCACCAAGCTATATAGTGTCAAGCGTCTACGTTACCCCGTTACCCCGTCACCCAAGCCACCTTAAAAGGAACGCCCCTTCTATCCCTAGGGCTCAAGCTACAGGGTTTTACGGCGCGGTTTGATAAAGTCAGCAAGCAAAAAAGAGCGGCTCGCTCTTTTTTGCTTGCTGACTTATATTATTAGCTGTTTACCTGTTTACATCCACTGCCACGCGGCCCTGAATGTGTCCTTTGAGCATCTCCTGACTAAGATCGGGTACCTTCTCTAGAGGCTCTACGTGCATGATTTTCTCTAGCTTATCCATGGGTAAGTCTTGCAAGAGGCGGTTCCAGGCCTTAAGCCTACGTTGTTGTGGGCACATCACCGAATCGATACCAAGCAGATTGACACTGCGCAGAATGAACGGTAGGACGGTGGTTGGTAAGCTATTGCCGCCAGCTAATCCACAGGCAGCCACACTACAGCCGTAGGCCACTGAGCGCAGCACGCCAGCTAGCGTCTCAGCCCCGACAGTGTCAACCGCACCTCCCCAACGTTCCGATTCCAAAGGTTTCTTTGAAGGATCCGACAGGGCGTGGCGATCCAATATAGTGGTAGCTCCCAGATCTTTCAAATAACTATGCATCTCACTGCGACCCGTCGAAGCCACCACATTATAGCCAAGCCTGGCCAGAATGGCTACGGCAATGCTGCCCACGCCACCTGCCGCGCCAGTGACCAGCACTTCGCGCCCGCCAGGGCGTAGGCCATGATCTTCCAATGCCATCACACACAGCATTGCTGTGAAACCGGCGGTACCAATACCCATTGCCGCCCTGGCATCCAGACCCTCGGGCAGCGGTACCAGCCAATCTGCCTTCACGCGCGCCATCTGTGCTAAGCCACCCCAGTGACGCTCACCAACGCCCCAACCGGTCAGTACCACGCGGTCTCCCGGCTTGAAGGCGGCTGATTGAGATTCTTCAACAACGCCCGCGAAATCTATACCTGGTACAAAAGGAAAGTTGCGAATGATCCGGCCTTGATTGGTTACCGCCAGGGCATCTTTATAATTAAGACTGGAATAGGCAACGGATACCAACACATCCCCGGCGGGCAGGTCATCGATTGTCAAATTGCGCAAGGCGGGATGGACACCATCGGCCTGTTGTTCAACAACAAGTGCTTTAAAAGACTGCCGTGTCATTATTGTTTCTCCCAATTTATCTAAGTACGAGAACAGCATTCTCTCCCTTATTATATTGCGATTATAGTTCCTCTTGCATCATCTTTAACGCAGTAACCTTCCCTCTCTTGCCATACATGAAGCCAACGTGTACAATCTTCAACATGAAAAATTTCTGGAACGAGTTAAACAAACCTATTTTTATCCTGGCACCAATGGAAGATGTGACAGATACCGTACTCAGGCAAGTTATTGCCCGATGTGGTAAACCTGCTGTTTTTTTTACTGAATTTACCAATGTTGAAGGGATGTTTTCAAAAGGAGAACGGCATGTTACCCATCGGCTTCGATATACTGAACAAGAACGGCCTTTAGTCGCCCAAATATGGGGAACTCGTCCTGAAAATTTCTTCAAAGCGGCAAAAAAACTGATCGACATGGGTTTTGATGGCATTGACCTGAATATGGGATGCCCCGCATCTGGCGTTATGCAAAAAGGTGCCTGTTCTGGACTCATGAATAACAGGCCACTTGCAAAAGAAATTATCGACGCAACAAAAGAAGGTGCCGCAGGTATCATACCTGTCAGTGTCAAAACACGACTTGGTTTTCGGGCAATTGACTTTGGTTGGATTGCCTTTGTCCTTGAACAAGAACCGGCTGTGCTGACCGTGCATACGCGTACTGTTTCTGAAATGTCCAAAGTCCCGGCACATTGGGACAAGCTGAAAACAGTGGTTGACATGAGAAATGCAATGCACATTACGACGCTGATTATAGGGAATGGGGATATAAAATCACTTAGCGATGCGAAACAAAAAGTGGCAGAAGCCGGAGCAGACGGAGCCATGATAGGAAGAGGCATTTTTGACAATCCTTACCTCTTTTCAGAAAATATCACGTTAAGTGATAAAACACCGGAAGAGAAACTGCACCTTTTGCTTGAGCATATGCGGCTTTGGCAGGACACCTGGGAAAATACAAAGCATTTTCCGATACTGCGTAAATTTTTTAAAGTGTACGCAAATGGTTTTCCGGGAGCACAGGAATTACGGATGCAACTGATGGAAACGCAAAATCCTGAAGAAACAGAACAGATTGTTGCATCATTTTTACAATCTCTCTCTTCTTGATCTGCTATCCGTCAGAATATACCAAAAAATACGAACGTCATACATTGCAGCCTACTTCGTTCGTTTCGTCTTTCTCTGCCAGTCGCTGCCTTACGGCAGATCAAAATGAGATAGGGTTTAGAAACATCAGTCCGGGCGTTGAGCCTGAAAGCGCTTCGCCTATAAATGGCGCTTTGGCTGTTGCCGTCACTTTAGGTGTATGATAGGTGTAGCTGTATCAATGCCGCTTGGACGTAGCGTGTTAAAGAGCGAACATTTCAAAGCAGGAGGGCTAGAGTATGGACAAAGCATCCAGTGTGATCTCCCAGATGCGTGCCGTCACTATCTCACGCGAGTATGGCAGCGGGGGAGGTGAAATTGCCACCCGCCTGGCTAGACGCCTGGGATGGCAACTTGTTGACCACGAAGTCGTTGTACGCGTGGCCCAGGAACTAGGCGTTACAGAGGCCGACGCAGCGGCTCATGATGAGCAAGTCGAGAGTCTTGTCGCGCGCTTCCTGAACAGTATGCGAGCGATTGAACCGATGATGCCCGCCATTCCACCTGTCCCTCTTGCCACTGATACAAATGAGTATCAAGAAGCACGTCGCAGGGTAATCGAGGCAGCGGTGTTAACAGGTCACGTCGTGATTGTCGGACGAGGTGCCCAGGTTCTCCTGGCCCAACGTCGCGATGTCCTGCACGCCCGTATAGTCGCCCCTCTGGAGTCACGCATCGCCTATGTTATGCAGCGGGAAGGGCTGGATTATAGTGCAGCCCGTACGCGCATCCAGGCCAAAGAGCGCGACCGCATTCGCTACTTGCAGGCAGAGCACAATCAAGATCCGGCGAATGCACACTTGTATGATATTGTGGTCAATACCGGCATCCTTGACCTGGATAGTGCCGTTGAACTGCTGTGCGTGGCCTTGGAACACAAAGCCGATCGGCTCACAATTCCAACCGGAAAACTTGGTCCCGCAGTAGGTTTGCCCCGTTATACAGAGCAACCCGGTGATTTCCTCCCGCCAGCAGCAAACCAGCCCGAATCAACCAAGTGATGACACTGAGTAAAAGTACAAAAACAAGCAAGAAATGAGGATAACTATGGATGATAGTGAACTGTTGAACTCCATTGACAGCATGGTCAAAGAGGAACATGCGCTTATGCAACAGGCACAACAAGGTGGCTTGAATGATACCCAACACGCTCGTATGCGTGATATTGAGGTCAGACTGGATCAATGCTGGGATCTCTTACGCCAGCGCCGCGCCCGGCGCGAATTTAACCTCAACCCGGAAGAGGCCAAAGTGCGTGATCCCAATACCGTTGAGCATTACCAACAATGAAGCACCGCATGCATAAACGCAGAGGTTTTACGCGACCAATTTGATAAGACTGCATGAGAGAGGGAAGCAAGCGCTGACCAGCGCTTGCTTCCCTCTCTCATGCAGTGGTAGAAAGGTCATGGCAAAAGAATAGCTATAGAATACGGATTAGGCGGCAATATACAGGTAAACAGCGAGAATGAGCCCTATCAGGCAAGTAATAATTGTCAAAAAAATAGCAAAACCACGATGAGGGTGAAATTGTTCCAGATCGATCGAGCGACGCGCTTGCATAAAATTAAGCAGCGCCACCACCATGACGAGCACACCGAGCAGGGTCAGCGTAATGCCTATCGCTGTAGAGTAATGACCTGTGTTAACGGTTTGCCCATTGATCTTGACATTAAGATCGCGCAGAAGTAGCCCAAAGCGTTCGATGACAAAGCCAAAGGCTATAATTGCGAGGCCAGTACGTATCCAGGCAAGAAATGTGCGCTCGTTGGCAAGGTGATCAGTGACCTTCTTGCTAATGAGGCGGTTCCCGGCATGGGCTTTTTGCTCTGGTGTTGGAGTCTTTGCATTAGCTGGCTGCTCACCGAGCATCTCGTCTTTCTGGGCCACAGCTTATCCTCCAAACTGACGTTTGAGTACCCTGCAAGATATACCAAACTATATTGTGCCACTGTTACACACAAGCATAGCATATGACAGACCTCTTGCCAAGTTAGAAAATACTCCTTTGTTCGTTTGACTCACCCCCTCTTGCTATGACGCGCCACGCCTGCGGCGCGGCTCGTAGATTTTGGGGGTAGAGGTGGAGCGTGCGGCTCCGGGGGGCCGCACGCTCCACCTCTACCCCCAAAATTCCCTTCCCGTCTATTTCTCAAAGATTCATAATTAAGCCGTCTGTGGTCGTAATGCAGGCAAGGCGACTGCCTGAGGAAAAGCAGGACCTGCCGGGCGTAGAGAGGAGAGCAGGCGGTTCAGCAAAACAGCGACCACAGATCCGGACCCGATAAGGACCCAGCCGAGCGGTGGCGGTATGACAAGGTTGAGGAAAGTGCGCAAGGGTGGCAGCGCAAAAGTCGCCAGGAGTATCCCTGCGGAGCCTGCTACAGCGCCCAGGACGGAACGAGTGAGACGTCCTTCAGCTCGCCCGGCATCTAACGTCTGAGCCAACTGGGTCGCGATAATGCTGCCATAGGCGACAGAGCGAGCTGCCGGCAGCGTACTGGAACCCAGCATAATCAAGTAGGAGACAAGTGGTGGCAGGGCGCTTGTAATGGTACGGCGCAAGATGTCGTTGCGTAAAGGCGTACCTAGAGCCGCCGCGCCTTCTCGATCGAGTCCCGCAAGACTGTGGTGCTCTGGTTGCTGAAGAGCGACCGCTAGAGAAGGCAAGATATCGGTGATCACGTTCATCGAAAGAATCTGACGTGCGGTCAATGGAAAGTTGAGTCCCAGCAGACTTGCTCCAACTATCAATCCCAATTCACCCAGGTTTCCGCCTAGCAGTAATCCCAGGGCACGGCGAATGTTGCGCCAGTAACTGCGTCCTTCGACAAACGCTTCCACCAGCGTGGAGAAATCGTCGTCGACAAGTATAACATCAGCTACCTGGCGAGCAACCTCGGTACCACTACGACCCATCGCCACTCCCACATCCGCAAGTCGCAAGGCCGGCGCATCATTCACACCGTCTCCTGTCATAGCAATAGTGTGGCCTTGACGCTGCAGGCTTTCGATAATACGTAGCTTGTCCAGGGGAGTTGCGCGCGCAATAACCACCGCGTGCTCCAAATGCTCATCAAGCTCGCTGTTCTGGAGTTCAAGGATCTCGGCTCCAGTGAGCACTTCGCCGTCTTTGTCGAGTAGATCAGCTTCCCGGGCTATGGCGCGAGCGGTGGACGGGTGATCACCCGTAATCATAATCACACGCACCCCCGCTTCGCGGCATCGATGCACCGCCGTTTGCACATTAGGCCGCAGTGGATCACTGATTCCCACGAAGCCAAGGGCAGTCAGTTCACGCGGATTGTCGAGCGGCGTAGCGGGTGACCCTTCAGCGACCATGAGTACGCGCAAACCACGCTCCGCGAGACGCCTGGCGAGATCAAGCCATTCATATTGGCCATGCTCGTCAAGGGGTCGTTTCTCACCCTGCTCCAACATCCAGCTGCAGCGGGGGATAAGCGCTTCTGGTGCGCCCTTGACGCAGAGAGACCCCTGGGTGACGGTGACGTGGAAGGACCGTATGGGATCAAACGGTAATTCAGCCTCGTGCTCTACATGCAACTGCTCGCCCAGGCCAGCATCTACAGCGCCCTGGATAATAGCTACATCGGTGGGATGCGCTTGCGCATCTTGAGCCGACGGGTGCGGACTGGCAAGGGCGGCAGTTAACAGCACACGACGCAAAGCGGTCGATAACTCAGCAGGTACCTTCGCTTCCTGCTCGTAGTCAGCTACCATGCTGAGCGCGAGCTGCCCCTTCGTCAATGTTCCCGTTTTATCGGTACACGCGACATCAACGCGTCCAAGCGCCTCGATGGCTGACAGGCGGCGTACCACGGCGTTCTGCCCGGCCAGGCGACGAGCGACCCCGGCTTCGCCGATACTGGCAAGCAGTGGTAAGCCTTCAGGAATGGCTGCCAGGACCACCGTCATCCCAATCGTTAGCAGGGATACCAGGGGGATTCTCCGAAGGAACCCTGAAGCGAGGACGACGGCCCCTCCTCCAATGGAGAGAGGCAAGAGCACCTGGAGCATCTGGTTCAGGCGTACGCCGAGGGGGCTCTGCTCTATCTCATCTACAGACAAGGCAGCAGCGGTTGCACCCATGCGAGTCTGCCGGCCGACCGCCACCACGACAGCACGCCCGCTACCGCTGGTAACATCGCTGCCCTCCAGGACAATATGACTTGCATCAGTTCCTCCAGTCGGCGCTTTGGCAACCGGCACTGATTCCCCGGTCAGCGCTGCCTCATCCACCTCCAGGCCATACGAACTCAACAGGCGAGCATCGGCGGCAATGCGGTCTCCGGGACCCAGCAGCAGCACGTCTCCCGGCACCACTTCATTAGCTGGTATGATTACACTACGACCATCACGCAGGACACGCGCAGTTGCGGTTGACATAGTCATCAGCGCCTCCGCCACCCGATTGGCCTTGTGCTCTTGCCAGACACCCACGGCAACGTTGGCAAGGATCGTTGCGCCGATGACCGCAAAATCTCCCACCGCTCCTAAGAGGAGCGATAGACCGGCCCCAGCGGAGTAAATGGCGATGAGTGGAGAATTGACCTGTTCAAGGAAAGCTGTCAGCAGTGAATTGCGACGAGCTTCTGGCGGTGCTTTGTACAGGCGTTCGGCCGCCTGAGCGCTCGTGAGGCCCTCCGGCGAGGAATTCAAGACTTGCAGCACTTGCTCCACGCTCCGCTGCCCCCAACGCTCGGGATGTGGGTCGTAAAGATGGGAGAAGGTCGATATTTGCCGTTCTCCGCCTAGCAGCCTGAGCCATCCATCTGCTATGGCGATAAGCGAGGTGATGGTGACGGCACGAGCAGCATGGGTCAGACCCGGCCTTCCCCGCAAACCCCATACGGCACCGATGATATTGGACACCACTGCCAGTCCAACAGAATCACGTAGCGTTGCATCCCGGCGTACACCCGCTTCAATAATAGAAGCGATCGCCGTGAGATCGGGAGCGAGCAGGTCAGCACGGGCAGGCAAGCGGCTACGACCGTCCGTAATGCCGATTGCCAGGTCACATGCTGCAAATCCTGGCGCTGCACCTGCATTATCCGAGACAAAGGCAACGTACGCTCCCTCTTTTTGCTTCGCTCGAATGGCCTCCACTGCATCATTACTCTCAAGGAGCGGCACATGCACACGCTGGGCAAACGCTTGCACCGCAATCTGATCACCGCTGGAGTACACCCCAAGCTCTCCCCCATAACGTCGACACGCCTCGACCAGGTCTGCAACTCCTGCTGCCAGCCTGGGCCTTAGGGCAAAGACAGCGAGGGGTTGCTGCTCATGATCGCTGCGCAGTACCAGCACATAGTTGCCGCGTTGCCGCAGACGTGCAGCCTCTGGTAGCGCACCCCAGTCCTCGACAGGGCCAAGCGAATACTGTACTCCCTCAGCAGAGGCTGTAGCAACCTTGCCATTGAAGGTCCCGTTGCTTAACGTCATCATACCGCTTGCCGCTCTGAAGACTCCCCCCCATGGAGAACCCGCCGCGGCAGTCACGCCCGCAGCAAGCGCAAGAATAGCGGCAGTATCATAGTCATTGGTCATAGGCCAGGCGGTGCTGAGTTCGAGTCCATCAGTGAGTAGGCGCACCCCGTCCAAAACAACTGCATCAGGTCGGCGATAGTTACGGTTCGTACGTGTACCGACCACGGTGACCCCGGCCCTTATCATGCGCGCCGCAGCGCCGAGTTCAGAATTTTCCGCCCCTACCATGGCCGTACGAGGAGTGACCAGGAGCAGAGAAGCGAGTGCCTGGCTAAACGAACGGGTCAGCAGGGCAGTCCCCACCGCATACACAAGCGAGATTGGCCCCATCGCTTGCAGGTAACGATCAAATATCAATGGAGTAGAGGGAGATGGACGAGGCATGGGTAGAAATGCTGGAAACGACTCCTCGCCACGCAACTTCAAAACGAATGGGCCGCCGTAGAGTCGTGCGCCAGGGGGAATTGTACTCTCCTCGGTAACTGGCAGGGGCATACCATCTAGCCCGATTGCCGTTCCAGTCCCCTCCATAACCTTCGCCGCCAGAGGAGTTCGTTCGCCCGCTTCCAGGTGTATGACTGCATCTGGTTGCGCCGCTGCGCACTCGCTTCAGTCAGCAGACGCAATGACTCCAGGCCATTCACTACTAGACCAAGCTGGCGACCAGCGATGGTGAGGGTAATGATACTCGGTACACTCATGAGAAGACTTGACACCGTCCGCCCAAGGAGCTTATGCAGTCCATAGCGAACAGGGGGAATACCCTGCAAAATCGCGAGTATACTCGCGATTTGCGACGCCGTAGCTGCGCCGGGAAGAGGCTCTTGAACCTGGAGAAGTCGGCGTGTCGTCAACAGCCCTAGACCCAGCATAGCCCCACTGAGCCTGACCGCACTTTGTAGCAATGGTCCCGGATCGAGTGGATTGGCCGGACGAAGCTCATCTGGGAGTTCTGGTAGTTCCAGGTCGGCTACTTCTGCAATCAGGTCTTCTAAGTCGACCCTGTGTTCTGTGAACTCGACAAGCACGCGCCCGGTGAGCAGACTTGCACTTGCCCGAACTCCCGGGTGGCGCTCTAGAGCCTCTACCACCTGCTTTGCCAGGTGTGGATTGCGGTCTAAACCGCGCACAGCTATACGTGCCCGGGTTGCCCGGCCATGCTTTTCACGTACCACAGGAGGGAGTGCAGGTTCGTTTTCAGGCTCACTACTCACATTTTTTACGAGCGATTTCACCAGCGCAAGAACAGTTTGCTCATTCGTCACTGTTGGATCGAATTGCAAGAGGATATTACCGGTCAAGGCGTTTGCCTGTGCGCTCCATACTCCCTGCACTTCGCGCAGCCGTGTTTCTAGACTGCGCTTCCCTTGTCCTGACCATCCTGGCACATGCACTCGTACCCGACCCGGAACAGTATGAAGAACACGAGGTTCCTCAGCAACTGCTACACTCATGTACTCCCTCAGTTTCTTACTAGCAGAGAGCCCAGTAAAACGCTATGCTACGGGGTTCTATGTCCCCCATCTTTCCGGATGCTCTGCGCCTCCGCCCATATATCTTCAGCTCCCTCACGCACGCGGGCTGTAGTCCTCTGAACTTGTAGGCCGGCGCGGGCCGCGAAGAGACCTAGACGCTGTGTCATGCCCTCTACGAGTTCCTCGGCCTTCGCCGTAGCTTTTTCTGTCTCAGGCTGAGCCGCTTCTTCCGCTCCCCCTGGCTGGCTCGCATGCTCTCCCGCTGCTGTCTCAGGCTGGTTCATTTGACGAGTCTGGTCACGTACATTCATGGCAGCGCTTTGAATGCGCTGACCAGCAAGACCCGCGAAGAGACCAATCCGTCGACCTAGATTGTCCAACAGTTCATCAGCTCGCACCACCGGTGATTTGTCTGACCCTCCTTGCGTCTGGCTCATAGTAACTCACCTCCTGTACCCTTTGTGGCTACCTCTATCTCAGGTTCTACATATTCCTCTAGATTCATAACGCTATTCCTAACCTTTCACAATACGCTCAAACTACCCTCCCTGTCAGGTTACCAACCCATAGAAAAATAGGAGATCCGCGGCAACCAGCACAACGACTGTTACCACCAGAAAGAGGTTGGTGACAAGGCCCAGTGGCTCGGTCTGCATAATTGTTCGATTATTCCCGACCATCATGACATAAATGACCAGGATAGGTGCCAGAAAACCGACCAGCACATTCGCACAGAAAATAAGCTGGATTGGATTTACATGCAACAATGCCACAACAAGACCGACGATCAGTGTACCAGTCAGAATCAGGTAGAACTCCTTACACCGCGACAGCTTTTGCGAGAGCCCTGACGGCCAGCCGAAGGCACCCGCTACCGCATAGGAAGTACTGGCCAGTAAGACTGGAAGAGCGATAAACCCTGACCCGATCAATCCAATCGCAAACAGATATTTCGCGAACGGACCAAGCAGCGGCTCCAGGGCCTGTGCAGCATCAGCCGCCGTGTTAATCGATTGATGGTGTGTAAAAAGGGTCGCGGCGGTCGTGACTATCACAAAGTACGCGACGAGATTGCCGCTAATCACTCCGCTGGCAACATCGAGAGCGGCACTGCGAATTTGCCGTGTTAATGATCCTGCACGCCGCTGCTCTTTTTCACCATGTGCCTGCCAAAACATACTGTAAGGCGAAATCGTCGCTCCCAACAAAGCAACTGCTGAACTCAGACTAGAAAAATCAAAACTCACCTGTGGCACGAATGTATGGACCAGCACCACTCCCCAGTTTGGGTCAGAGAACACCGCGGTAATCAGGTAGGTGACGAAGGCCAGACTCAAGATGCTAAAGAGCTTGATGATCGACTCAAAGTTGTGGTAGAAGGTGAGATACCACAAGAGGGCTGCCACTGGAATGACGAACCAGGCCCAGGAGAGGCCAGTGATCAACTCGAGTCCGCTGCCAATGGCGACCAGGTCGCCTGCGATCAGCGCAACATTGGCAATGACCAGGATGAGAACAACAAAAAGAGCAACCCGTCGTCCATAATACTCCCGCAGGATGTCAGCCAGGCCCTTCTGAGTGATACGGCCTATTTTTGCACAGGCGAACTGGACGGCTTGATACATCGGCGTCGCGAGCACCATCAACCAGAGGTGGCCATAACCCACCTTCGCTCCATCTAGCGCATAGGTAGTCATGGCCGTTGCATCATTACCTGCCATCCCGGAAATAAAGCCTGGACCCAGGACGCGAAGCAATTGATGAGCTTTACTGCGTGGAGTGGGTCGCTCTAGTTGCTCTAAAGGAAGGTCCTTCTCAACAACGAGCTTCTCGTCGTAGCTTTGCCGATCCCTGGCCTGAGCGAGCACTGCTGGTTGACGCATTTCCTCCCGGTCAGATTCGCTTTGAGCATTTAGAGAAAAAGTGCGGCTAGTGCGTTTAACGACCGTCCTCATTCTGAATGCGGACATAGAGTACCTCCAACCACATTTCTTCAAAAAAGTGTGGCGTTGTCCTCTGGATTAGTAGATCGGTGAGAGCAGCGAGGTAACCTGCATACTCGGCCATGCGATCTACCAGTGCCCCCCTTTTGTTGTCGTGAGCTTGCCCGATGCTTCAGTTGGTGTCAGCGCGGATCTGGCTACTCTGCTTGAATCATCTTCGGCCGGGCCATCCGATCAGCCTCCTTGACCTTCAGGAGAGGTCGGTCGCTGCTCCGCTTGTGACTGAAGTGTGGCTCCTGCCTCCTGAACGCCACGGCTAATGCTACGGGAGAAAGATGTGATTGCATCACCGGCCATAAGAGCACCTGCTAAACCATAGACCACTCCACGCCGTAAGAGCTTGCGGGCGCCTGGCGAGAAGACGACAGCTGTCACTGCGGCGGTGACGGCTATCTCAGGTTGCAGATAATCATCAAAATCCATTGCACACCTAATCCTTTCCTGCTGTGAACGTGAGACAACGAAAACATCGCATCGTGATACATCACAGGTTGTATCCTATCCCATGAGATATACGCATAGCTACCTATCCTTAGAGCTAGGAGTCATAAGAACTAGGAGTCATACCTATTAGAATACGAGCAGGCAATATTACTAGTTTCATTGTATACAAGCTGGCAAATCTTTCGATTCTGTGGGCTTTGAGCAGGATTTTTCCTCAGAGACGAGCGCGAAAATAGGTTTAGTTGCAAAAAACATCACGCAACGCTCAGAGCACGCAGAGGTTCTTATTGTTCAGATAAGGCTTTGAGGAAAAACTGCTTGCCCCCTGCTTAACAATTTTTTAACTGTACTATAATATTTTATTAACATACGTAGTCTATGATCTAAACAAACAAGCAGTATGTAGTTTTGTGATTGAGCTAGTCAGGTGATAGGACGAGGGAAGAATCAAACAGTCCGCTCTCAAGCAATCGACCGCTAGTCTTTCTCAACCAGAAAGGGGAAAATACCATGGTAAAATTGCTTGGCTTAATAGCTCTTGCCATTCTCTTGAAAGTAGCATCCAGGGTCGTAGAGAGGGTAATGCCTCCCCAATTTCGCTGGGTCCTCGCCGTTGTCTCTCTCGTATTATAAGCCGCTTAGCGGTTGGACATTCTCCGTTCCGTTTTTCAGAGGCAAGTCATATCTCACAGGCTCTTTCCCTTTGCTATAACCCACACCAATTGTATAGTTGCTCCTCGTGACTGCTAATCCTTACCTTGCCTGATTGTTACGCTACATTACGTGGTAACGTAACATATCTATCAGGATAAGTTTGGCTGTGACTGGATACCTTTCACAGAAGGAGCTTGAGGGATGAGTACCTTTGTTTGTTGTATAATATTTGTCATCACTTGGACTGCATCAAGGTGTATCGTCGCCTTGCTTACTGATCCTTTATCGTTGGCGCAAAGTGCGACTTATGAATGACATGTATAAACAATCGAGGAGGGACTACTGATGAGTCATAAACGATGGGGAAAGTCAGGTCAAGCGGTACACGCCGGAGTACTCTTCAACCGCACGAGAAAGCTATTCAGCCTTCTCGCTGCTCTGGGTGGTGTGCATATTTTGCAGCGCGTGCTCTCAAGAAGTGAAGCAAGTATACGCGAGCAAATCGATCAACTGATCGTACCTAAAACAGCATCAACCAGGCAGTTGGGACAACCGACAGAACAGGTGAAGCTACTACTGGATGTGCTGGCAAAGCAGCCAGGTCAGCCCGTTGAGACATCGTCAGAACCTGCAGAGCAACGCTTTACCTCTTTAATGTCTCTCCCTGTTTTGAGAACTGGTGCTAGCGTACGTGAAGAAGCCAGCGCTATCTGGACGGAAGCGCAGGCAATTCGTCATAGAAGGAATAACGCATAACATCCGTTTTGTATGCTCATCTCATGATGCTTTGCAAGCAAGCAGGATAAATTGGGTGTATGAAAAAGAGTCGTGCGTCGCAGGCGCATGACTCTTTTTCATACACCCAAAATAAATTGGCCCCAAAGAAACGTACTGCGTATATGTTATAATTTACCAGTTACGCAGAAAGGCCAGGCACAGTAATGTCAACAATGTACACGCATAGCCGTACAGCGGAAAAGATATTCCGACGTGCCAGACGACTACGCGAGCAGATGCAGGCCAATGAGGAGCCTCGGCTGGCCGTTCCGGCTATCTGGGACAGCGGCAAAGAAGATAAAAGCACACCCTGCGAGGTAATTGTTACGAACCAGCGTTTGATGGGTTATTATTCGGTAAACTTTCCTCGCAAGCGTATCTTTCTCGAAGACATGCAGCTGAACAAGATCAGCAGTGTCACACTGCGCGAAAAAACTTTTGAGCCGATTTTTCGTGAATTACTGGTTTGCGAGGGTCCACGCAAAATTTATATACGCGCGCCTCGTCGCTATAT
>WNFM01192001.1_pt2 | contig 17802 bp, 14 predicted proteins | sample 5400271 | NCBI WGS metagenome assembly WNFM01 (sample SAMN13153352, study PRJNA577476) | soil metagenome | isolation source: 60 cm saprolite on Douglas fir-dominated hillslope | place: USA:California | collected 2013-09-17 | reverse complement strand
GCCGGCGACATCGTGCGCGGCGCCTCGCTCGTCGTCTGGGGCGTGCGCGACGGCCGCGACGCCGCCGAGCAGATGCATCGTTATCTCAAGGCGAAGGCGGCGGGCGTATCGGCCGAGGCGGCGGAATGAGCGGGATGCGGGTAATTCCGGCGGCGCCGTGCGCCAGCGAGATCGGAGCGAGGAGCGCGCGATGAAATTTATCGACGACTACCGCGCCAATGCCGCGTATCTCGCGGCCGAGGGACTCTACGATCCCGCCGAGGAGCATGATGCCTGCGGCGTCGGCTTCGTCGCGGCGATCGACGGCAAGCCGCGCCGCGCCGTCGTCGAGGCGGCGATCAACGCGCTGAAATCGGTGTGGCACCGCGGCGCCGTCGACGCCGACGGCAAGACCGGCGACGGCGCCGGCATCCATGTCCAGATCCCGCAGGATTTCTTCCGCGAGCACATCGCGCGCAGCGGCAATCAGCCGCGCCCGGGACAGCTCGCCGTCGGCATGATCTTCCTGCCGCGCACCGATCTCGAGGGCCAGGAGCGCTGCCGCTCGATCGTCGAGGCGGAGATCCTCAATTTCGGCTACGTCATCTATGGCTGGCGCCAGGTGCCGGTGAATATCGACATCATCGGCGAGAAGGCGAACGCGACGCGGCCCGAGATCGAGCAGATCATGCTCGCCGATCTGCGCGGCAGCGATGCCGAGATCTTCGAGCGCAACCTTTATCTCCTGCGCCGCCGCATCGAGAAGCGAGCGATCGCCGACCAGATCAAGGATTTCTACATCTGCTCGCTGTCGAGCCGCTCGATCATCTACAAGGGCATGTTCCTCGCCGAGCAGCTGACGGCGTTCTATCCCGACCTCCTCGACGAGCGTTTCGTCTCGAGCTTCGCGATCTACCACCAGCGCTATTCGACCAACACCTTTCCGACCTGGCCGCTGGCGCAGCCCTTCCGCATCCTCGCCCATAACGGCGAGATCAACACGCTGCGCGGCAACATCAACTGGATGAAGAGCCACGAGACGCGGATGGCGGCCGAGGTGTTCGGCGAGCATATCGAGGACATCAAGCCGGTCATCCAAGTCGCCGGCTCGGATTCGGCCTCGCTCGACACCGTGTTCGAGCTGCTGCTGCGCGCCGGACGCTCGCTGCCGATGGTCAAGGCGCTGATGGTCCCCGAGGCGGTCGGCAATCACAAGACGATGCCGCAATCCCATCGCGACCTCTATTCCTATCTCAACTCGGTGATGGAGCCGTGGGACGGGCCGGCGGCGCTCGCCATGACCGACGGGCGCTGGGTGCTCGCCGGCATGGATCGCAACGGGCTGCGTCCGCTGCGCTACGCGGTGACCTCGGGCGGGCTGCTGGTCGCAGGGTCCGAGGCCGGTATGGTGCGGCTCAACGAGACCGAGATCATCGAGAAGGGCCGGCTCGGCCCCGGCCAGATGATCGGCGTCGACCTCGTCGCCGGCAAGCTGCACCACGACCGCGCGATCAAGGACATGCTGGCGGCGCAGAAGCCGTATTCGAATTGGGTCAAGAACATCACCTCGATCGACAGCCTGATCCGCCAGAGCAACGAGACGGTCGAGTTCAGCCGCGACGAGCTCCGCCGCCGCCAGCTCGCCTTCGGCTGGACCCTCGAGGATCTCGAGCTCATCCTCCATCCGATGGTCGAGGAGGCCAAGGAAGCCGTCGGCTCGATGGGCGACGACACGCCGCTCGCCGTGCTCTCCGACCATTATCGCGGACTGCACCAGTTCTTCCGCGAGAATTTCAGCCAGGTCACCAATCCGCCGATCGACAGTCTGCGCGAGAAGCGGGTGATGACCGACGAGGATGACAGCCAGTGCAATCTGCTGCAGCTTGATTCGCCGGTGCTGTCGAACGCCGAGTTCGCCGCGATGCGCGCCTATATGGGCGACACCGCGGTCGAGATCGACGCGACCTTCGAGGTGCCGCAATCGAGCGGCATGACAACGGGCGGCGCCGGCGAGACGGCGCTGCGCGACGGCATCCGCCGCATCCAGCGTGAGGCGGAGGATGCGGTGCGCGGCGGCTGCACCCATGTCATCCTCTCCGACAAGGCGGTCTCGGCGTCGCGCGCGCCGATCCCGATGATTCTCGCCACCGGCGCCGTCCACTCGCATCTCGTGCGCCAGCAGCTTCGCACCTTCACCTCGCTCAACGTGCGTTCGGGCGAATGTCTCGACGTGCATTATTTCGCCGTGCTGATCGGCGTCGGCGCGACGACGGTGAACGCCTATATGGCGCAGGAGACGATCGGCGACCGCCATCGCCGCGGCCTCTTCCCCGAGATGACGCTCGAGGATTGCATCGCGCGCTACAAGAAGGCGGCCGACGAGGGCCTGCTCAAGATCATGTCGAAGATGGGCATCTCGGTGATCTCGTCCTATCGCGGCGCCTATAATTTCGAGGCGGTCGGGCTGTCGCGCACGCTGGTCGCGGAATTCTTCCCGGGGATGAACTCGCGCATCTCGGAGATCCACGAGCGCGCCTTCAACGAGGATTTCCTCGCTTTGCCGATCGGCGGCTTCTACCGCTATCGCCGCGGCGGCGAGCTGCACGGCTTCGAGGCGACGCTCATCCACACGCTGCAGACCGCCGTCGCCACCGACAGCTATGCGACCTACAAGCGCTACTCGGACGGCGTGCGCAAGATGCCGCCGGTCAATCTGCGCGACCTTCTCGACTTCAAGTCGCGCAAGCCGGCGATCTCGCCCGACGAGGTCGAGTCGATCACCGAGATCAGGAAACGGCTGGTCTCGCCGGGCATCTCATTGGGCGCGCTCGGCCCGGAGGCGCATGAGACGCTGTCGATCGCGATGAACCGCATCGGCGCCAAATCCGACAGCGGCGCAATGGCGACAATGCCTCCTCGGCGATCAAGCAGGTGGCGTCGGGGCGCTTCGGCGTCACCGCCGAATACCTCAACAATTGCCGCGAGCTCGAGATCAAGGTGGCGCAAGGCGCCAAGCCCGGCGAAGGCGGCCAGCTGCCCGGCTTCAAGGTCAACGGCATGATCGCCAAGCTGCGTCTCGCGACGCCGGGCGTCACGCTGGTCTCGCCGCCGCCGCATCACGACATCTATTCGATCGAGGACCTGGCGCAGCTCATCTACGATCTGAAGCAGATCAATCCGGAGGCCAAGGTCTGCGTCAAGCTGGTGGCGCGCTCGGGCATCGGCACTGTCGCCGCCGGCGTCGCCAAGGCGCGCGCCGACGTGATCCTGATTTCGGGCCATGCCGGCGGCACCGGCGCCTCGCCGCAGAGCTCGATCAAATATGCCGGCATCCCATGGGAGATGGGCCTCTCGGAGGTCCACCAGGTGCTCGTGCTCAACCGCTTGCGCCACCGCGTGCGGCTGCGCGTCGACGGCGGCATCAAGACCGGCCGCGACGTCGTCATCGCCGCCATACTCGGCGCCGAGGAATACGGACTCGGCACCGCCTCGCTGATCGCCATGGGCTGCATCCTGGTGCGGCAGTGCCACTCCAACACCTGCCCGGTCGGCATCTGCACCCAGGATGCGAAGCTGCGCGCCAAGTTCGAGGGCACGCCCGAGAAGGTCGTCAATTTGTTTAGCTTCGTCGCCGAGGAGGTGCGCGAGATTCTCGCCTCGCTCGGCATGCGCTCGCTCAACGAGGTGATCGGCCGCACCGATCTCCTGGCGCAGGTCAGCCGCGGCGCCGCCCATCTCGACGATCTCGACCTCAACCCGATCCTGGCGCAGGCCGATCCCGGCGACTATCCGCGCTATTGCACGCTCGAGGGCCGCAACGAGGTGCCCGACACGCTCGACGCCCAGATGCTGAAGGACGCCAAGGCGCTCTTCGAGGTCGGCGAGAAGATGCAGCTCACCTACAACATCCGCAATACACACCGCGCCATCGGCACGCGGATGTCGTCGATGATCACCCGCAAATTCGGCATGGCGGGGCTGCAGCCCGGCCACATCACGGTGCGGCTTCGCGGCTCGGCCGGGCAGTCGCTCGGCGCCTTCGCGGTGCAGGGGCTGAAGCTCGAAGTGTTCGGCGACGCCAACGACTATGTCGGCAAGGGCCTCTCCGGCGGCACCATCGTGATACGGCCGATGACTTCCTCGCCGCTGGTCGCCAACGAGAACACGATCATCGGCAATACCGTGCTCTACGGCGCCACCGCCGGCAAGCTCTTCGCCGCCGGCCAGGCCGGCGAGCGCTTCGCCGTGCGCAACTCGGGCGCCCAGGTCGTCGTCGAGGGCTGCGGCTCGAATGGCTGCGAGTACATGACCGGCGGCACCGCCGTCATCCTCGGCAAGGTCGGAGCCAATTTCGCCGCCGGCATGTATGGCGGCATGGCCTTCGTCTACGATGCCGACGACAGTTTCGAGACCGTCGTCAATCCCGACACGGTGGTCTGGCAGCGCGTCGCCAGCCCCTATTGGGAGGGCGTGCTCCGCGACCTCGTCACCGAGCACGGCACGATGACGCAATCGCGCTTCGCCGAGCAGCTCCTGCTCGACTGGGCGCGCGAGCTGCCGCGTTTCTGGCAGGTCGTGCCCAAGGAGATGCTGGCCCGCCTGCCGCAGCCGTTGGCGGATGAGGTCCAGGCGGCGGCGGGCGATTGAGCAGCAAGGCGTCATGACCCGCCCCGTCCTGATACTGCCGGGGTTGGGCGATTCCGGCCCGCACCATTGGCAGAGCCTTTGGGAGGCATCGTCCCCGCATTTTCGTCGGGTCGTCCAGCGCGATTGGGAGATGCCCGCTCGCGCCGATTGGGTGGCGAGCCTCGAAGCCGCCGTCGTCGCCGCCGGCGAACCCGTCGTGCTCGTGGCGCATAGCCTCTCCTGCGCCCTTGTTGCCCATTGGGCACCGCAGGCAAACGGCCGGGTCGCCGCCGCGCTGCTCGTCGCGCCGAGCGATGTCGACGCTCCCGAGCGTACGCCGGATGTGGTACGCGGCTTCAGCCCGCTACCGCTGGCGCGGCTGCCCTTTCCGACGACTCTGGTATGCAGCCGAAACGATCCCTATGTCGCGTTCTCGCGCGGCGAAGTCTTCGCCGGAAGCTGGGGCAGTCGGCTCGTCGATGCCGGGCTCGCCGGACACATCAATTTTGATTCCGGCCATGGGCGCTGGCCGGAAGGCCGGGCGATTCTCGAGGAAATTCTGCACTAGAGTCGGCGACGCCGCCGCGGAAGGGAGGGGCTGACATGCTGCGTCTCTACGACTATTTCGACTCCGGCAACGGCTACAAGGCGCGGCTGGCGCTCGCCCAGCTCGCCATTCCCCATCGGCTGATCGAGGTCGATATCGACAAGGGCGAGACCCGCACGGCGGAATTCCTCGCCCTGAATCCGAACGGGCGGATCCCGCTGCTCGCCCTCGAGAACGGCGCCTATCTCGCGGAATCGAATGCGATCTTGTGCTACCTCGCGGAAGGCACAAAGCTGATGCCAAGCGAGGCGCTCGACCGCGCCCTTGTCCTGCAATGGCTGTTCTTCGAGCAATATAGCCACGAGCCCAATATCGCGACGTCGCGCTATTGGCTGCGCCACGGGCTCCTGACCCCGGCGCGCGAGCCGCTTTTCGCGCAGAAGCGCCTCGCCGGCTACGCCGCGCTGGCGGTGATGGAGAGCCATCTCGCGACGCGCGATTTCTTCGTCGGCGGCTCCTACTCGATCGCCGATATCGCGCTCTATGCCTATACCCATGTCGCCGATCAGGGCGGCTTCGATCTTGCCCGCTTCCCGGCGGTCACTGCCTGGCTCGGGCGGGTGCGCGCCCAGCCCGGGCATGTCCCGCTCGGCGCGTCCTGACCCGCATACGCCATTGCCGATGACCCGCCGGCTGGGCTAATTCTCGTCCATGCGGGTTCTCTATCACCTCTGGCTGTCGCCCTTCTCGCGGACGATCCGCGTCGTCCTCAAGGAGAAGAATCTCGACTTCACCTTGAAGGCCGAGAAGATCTGGGAGCGGCGGCCGGAATTCCTCGCCCTCAACCCGGCCGGCGAGGTGCCGGTGCTGATCGAGCCGGATGGCAGCGTGGTCGCTGGCATGCCCGTCATCGCCGAGTTCCTCGACGAGGTCTATCGCGAGAAGATCCTGATCGGCATCAACCCGGTCGACCGCGCCGAGGTGCGCCGCCTGGTCGCCTGGTTCGACCTCAAAATGAACCAGGAGGTCACCGAGAATCTGGTCGGCGAGAAGATGATGAAGCGCTTCCTCGGCCTCGGCCAGCCGAACTCGAGCGCGATCCGCGCCGGCCACGCCAATCTCATCCACCATCTCGGCTATATCGGCTATCTCACCGAGCGGCGGCGCTGGCTCGCCGGCGAGAATTTCTCGCTCGCCGACATCACCGCGGCGGCGCATCTCTCGACGATCGACTATCTCGGCGACGTGCCGTGGGACGACCACGAGCCGGCCAAGGAATGGTACGCGCGGATCAAGTCGCGGCCGAGCTTCCGCCCGCTCCTCGCCGACCACATCCCGGGCGCCCCGCCGCCCAAGCATTACGCCGATCTGGATTTCTGACTCTAACCCTTGAACCTGGTGTCGCGCAGGCGGATCAGACCGTCGGGGACCGGGGTGAAGCCGGTGAGCTTGGCGCTGAGCCCGTAGAGCCAGTTCTGGTGATAGAGATAGATCATCGGCCGGTCGTCGAGCAGCGTCTTGGTCGCCGCGGCATAGAGCGCCTTGCGCCGCGCCAAGTCGGCAGGGTTGCAGTAATGCCCGTCATTGCCAGCCGCCTTGCAGCTGAGCAGGGCGTAGAGATTGCCGTCGGGATCGACGCGGCCGCTCCAGCCGATGAGATCGGCCTGGAACTTGCCGTCGCGCGCCTGGGCCAGCATGGTGATGAGGTCGATCGATTGCAGCTCGATCTCGATCCCCGCCTCCTTGACCATCGCCTGGACCATCTGTGCCACCGGGCGCAGCTCGTTATTGGTCGGCACCAGCAGCTTCAGCGTCGGGTGCGGTCGGCCCGCCTCGGCGAGCAGCGTCTTGGCGCGCGCGACGTCGCGCGCCGGCATCGGCAGCGCGGCGGCATAGAAGGGACTGCTGGGCGGGAAGGGCTGATGGCCGGATGTGAACTGGCCGGCGAAAGCGACCTCGTTGATCGCGTTGCGGTCGAGCGCCAGCTCGAACGCCTCGCGCAGGCGCTTGTCCTGGCCGAACGGATTATCCGAAGCCGCTCCGTTGCCGACATTGAAGGTGATGTCCTGATAGCCGAGGCCGGTGATCGCCGCGGTGGCGACGCGGCTGTCCTGCTTGGCCAAAGCGAGATCGGTCGGCGCCAGGCGTTCGATGATCTCGATCTGGCCGGCCTGCAGATTGGCATAGCGCACGGTGGCGTCAGGAAGGTGACCCGGGCGAAATGATAATGCGCGGCGTCCCAGTGCTCGTTGAATTTCTCGAGCACGATGCGGTCCTGCGGCACGCGCTCGACGAATTTATAGGGGCCGGCGCAGACCGGGTGCTGGTCGAACTTGTCGCCCGCCGCCTGGGCGGCCTTGGGCGAAATCATGATGCCGGCGCGGTCGGTGAATTGCGCGACGAGCGGCGAGAATGGGGCCTCGAGCAAGAAGCGGACGGTCAGGGGATCGACGATCTCGACGCCGGAAATGGCGCCGATCTCGCTCTTGCGCCGGCTGCCCGGCAAGGTGAGCGCGCGCTCGATCGTGTACTTCACCGCGGCGGCGTCGAATTGCGCGCCGTCATGGAAGGTGACGCCCGGCCGCAGCGTGAAGGTGACCGAGCGGCCGTCCTCGGCGGTCGTCCATTGGGTCGCCAGCTGCGGCACGATGCTGCCGTCGGGCGCGAGCTCGACGAGCTTGTCGCAGAGCGAGGCAAGAACATGCCGGCCGACGAAGGTCCAGTTCCGCGCCGGATCGAGCGTATCGGGGTCGTCCTGCAAGGCGATGCGGACGTTCTGAGCGCCGGCGCCGCCGGATGACGCGGCAAGGAGGAGGGCGGCGGCAAGGACCGGCAGGACTCTCATGATGGGCTCTCCGAGCGGGCGTATCCGGCGGCGACTGTAGCATCCGCTGCGCCGCCCTGCACGGTCACGAAGCGGTCGCATAACCGTCACCGAGCCGTCACGCCGGCTGCCTTAGATAGCCGGCATGGAAGACACCATGCCGGCGATCTCGGCGACGGCCGAACACCCCGCGGCGGCGCGCTGGCGCCAGCCGCTGGCTGTTGTCCAGGCGCGGCCCTATCTGCTCCTGGCGCCGTCGCTCATCTTCCTCGTCCTCTTCACTTTTTTCCCGATCATCGAGGTCGCCTTCGCGTCGCTCTTCCGCACCGCCTATGGCCAGCGCAGCGGCAGCTTCGTCGGCCTCGACAACTATCTGCGCGTGCTGCAGGACGGCGCCTTCCGCAACGCCGTGCTCAACAACCTGCTTTACGCAGTCGGCACGATCGTGCCGAGCCTCGTCATCGCCCTCGGTCTCGCCTTGCTGCTCAACGAATCCTCGCGCTTCAAGGCAGCGATCCGCGCCCTCGTCTTCCTGCCGACGCTGATCCCGCTGGTCGCCGCCGCAGCGCTCTTCTCGTTCATCTTCCTGCCCGGGATCGGCCTCCTCGACCACTTCCTCGCCAAGCTCGGGCTGCGCGGCTTCAACTGGCTGGGCGATCCCGACATCGCTCTCGCCTCGCTCAGCGTGCTGACGGTATGGAAGAATGCCGGCTATTACATGCTGTTCTATCTCGCCGGGCTGCAGGCGATCCCGAGCGATCTCGGCGAGGCGGCCAAGCTCGATGGCGCCTCCGCCTGGCAGCGTCTGCGCCATGTCACCCTGCCGCTGCTCGCGCCGACCACCGGCTTCGTCGCCGTCATCGCCCTCATCAACGTTCTCACCGCGGTCGACCACATCGTCGTCTTGACCAAGGGCGGGCCGAACGGCGCGACCAACCTGCTGCTCTATTACATCTACCAGAACGCCAACGAATTCTACGATCTCGGCAAGGCGAGCGCGGCGACGGTGATCAGCGTCGCTCTCCTGCTGGCACTGTCGCTGCTCGGCCTCAAGGGTCTGGAAGGCGGGGCTGCGCGTGCCGAGTAGGATCCTCGCCCGCCTCGGCCCGGCGCAAATCGGCAGCGCCGCGCTGCTCTGCGCCGTCGCCTTCGTGTGGACGACGCCGTTCCTGTGGATGGTCGTCGCCGCCTTCCGGCCGGAGAGCGGCGGCAGCCGCGACATGGCCTCGCTGCTGCCGCCGCTGCAGCCGACCCTGGCGAATTTCGTCCTCGCCTTCGAGAGCGCCGATTTCGCCCTCTACTACCTCAACACGCTGCTCGTCGTCAGCGGCATCCTCGCCGTCCAGCTGGTGACGATCAGCCTCGCCGGCTATGCCTTCGCGCGCCTCGAATTCGCCGGCAAGGACATCCTTTTCACCCTCTTCCTGCTCCAGCTCATGCTGGTGCCGCCGATCCTCGTCGTCCCCAATCTGACGACGGTGGTGCGGCTCGGCATCTACGATTCGCTGCTCGGCGTGATGGCGCCCTACCTCGCCTCCGCCTTCGGCACCTTTCTCATGCGTCAGACCTTCAAGACGATCCCGCGCGATTACGAGGAGGCGGCGCTGCTCGACGGGGCGCGCTGGTGGCAGGTGCTGTGGCACGTCCTGCTGCCGCTCGCCCGCCCCGGTCTCGTCGCTTTCTCGATCGTCTCCGTCGCCGCCCATTGGAACGAGTTCCTGTGGCCGCTGATGGTCGTCAACGCGCCCGAGAAGCGCACGCTGACCGTCGGCCTCGCGAGCTTCGCCGCCGGCGCCGAGGGCGGCCAGGAATGGGGCTTGCTCGCCGCCGGCACGCTGCTCGTCGCGCTGCCGCTGGTCGTCGCCTTCCTCGCCTTCCAGCGGCAGTTCATCGACAGCTTCATGTTTTCCGGGGTCAAAGGCTGAGGAGGGGTAAATCATGACACGTATGATCGGAACGCTGGCGGCGGCCGTCGCCGTCACGCTGCTCGCCGCGCCAGCGAGCGCGGCGACCAAGATCGAGTTCTTCTTCCCGGTGCCGGTCGAAGGCAAGCTGGCGCGCGAGATGGCCAACATCGCCAAGCGCTTCAACGCCGAGCAGTCGGACGTCGAGGTGGTCGCCGTCTATACCGGCAATTACGACGAGACCAAGATCAAGGCGCAGGCGGCGATGCAGGCGGGCAAGCCGCCCGCCGTCGCCCTCGTCTCGGCGAATTTCGTCCTCGAGTTCAAGCTCAACGATCAGATCGTCCCGCTCGATCCGTTCCTTGCCGCCGAGGGCACGAACAAGGACGCGTTTCTCGCCGATTTCTGGCCGGCCTTGCGCGCCAACGCGACGGTCGACGGCAAGCTCTACGCCATCCCCTATCAGAACTCGACGCCGCTGCTCTATTACAACGCGGATCTGTTCAAGGCGGCCGGGCTCGATCCCGAGAAGCCGCCGCAGAACTGGGCGCAGCTCATCGACTACGCGACCAAGCTGACCAAGAAGGACAGCGAGCGCTGGGGCCTGATGATGCCATCGGAATACGACTATCTCGGCTGGCTGATCTCCGCCTTCACCATGGCGAATGGCGGCAGCTACTACAATTCATCCTATGGCGGCGAGGTCTATTACGACCAGCCTTCGACCCTTGGCGCGGTGCGCTTCTGGGACGACGCCGTGCATAAATACCGCGTCATGCCCGAGGGCGTCACCGACCAGAAGGCGGTGTCGAGCAGCTTCTTCGCCGGCAACGCGGCGATGGTCATCCTGTCGACGGGGACGCTGTCCTTCGTGCGCGAGAACGCCAAGTTCAACTACAAGGTCGGCTTCGTGCCGGGCAATCTGCGCAACGCCGTGCCGATCGGCGGCGGCTCGCTGGTCACCTTCAAGGGTCTGCCGGAGGACCAGCGCAAGGCCGCCTGGACCTTCATGAAATGGCTGTCCTCGCCCGAGCAGCTCGGCAGCTGGAGTCGCTTCACCGGCTATTTCGCGCCGCGCCAGAGCGCTTATGCGCTGCCCGAGATGAAGGCGTTCACGGCGCAGAACCCGGACGCGCTGATCGCCGTGCAGCAGCTGCAATACGCCCAACCCTGGTTCGCCACCTTCAACACCGTCGCCGTGCGCAAGGCGATGGAGGACGAGGTCCAGGCGGTGCTGAGCGGCAAGAAGAAGCCCGAGGCGGCGGTCAAGGATGCACAACGCAAGGCCGACGAGATCATGCTACCCTATGTGCAGTCCACGGCGCTGACGGTCGGCACAGGCGGCTGACCGGCAGCACTCTCGTCCCGCGCCATGCGGCCGGCGCCGTCAGCGACGCCGGCCGCCGCAACCAGGAGCCTTGCCGCGTGATCATCGCGCAAATCACCGACCTGCATGTCCGACCGCGCGGCTGGAAATGCAACCGTGTCGTCGAGACCAATGCCATGCTCGGCCGGGCGATCGTCACGCTCAATGCGCTGAAGCCGGCGCCGGATGTCGTCTTCGCCACTGGCGATCTCGTCGATACCGGCATGCCGGACGAGTATCGCGTGCTGCGCGAGGAGCTCGGCCGGCTGGCAATGCCCGTCTTCCTCATTCCCGGCAATCACGACAGCCGCGACGCCTTGCGTGCGGTCTTCGCCGATGCCGGCTATTGGCCGGCGGGCGAGCAGCTCTGCTACACGGTCGAGGATTACCCCGTGCGCCTCATCGCGCTCGACACCCAGATCCCCAGCAAGACCGAGGGCGAGGTCGGCGCCGCGCAGCTCGACTGGCTCGCGGCACGCCTCGCCGAGGCGCCGGCGAAGCCGACCATCATCTTCATGCACCACCCGCCCTTCCCCACCGGCATCGGCCACATGGACCGTATCAACTGCCTCGACGGCGCGGCGGTCGCCGCGATCGTCGCGCGCCATCCCCAGGTCGAGCGCGTGGCGTGCGGCCACCATCACCGGCCGATCCAGATCCGCTGGGCGGGCACGATCGGCAGCGTCGCGCCGAGCACCGCTCATCAGGTGACGCTCGACCTCACCGAGGATGCGCCGGCGAGTTTCGACCTCGAGCCGCCCGCCTTCCATCTCCATAGCTGGGGTCCGGGCATCGGGCTCGTCACCCACCAGGCCTATATCGGCAAGTTCCCCGGCCCCTACCCGTTCGTCGGCGACAAGGCCGACGCAGCTTAACCTCTACTTCTTCTTGGGCGGCGCCGGCTTGGGCTTGGGCGGCGGCGCGGCGGCGTCCGCCGGGGCGGCGTCGAGCTTGGCGAGATTGGCCCTGGCAGCGCTATCAGCGGCGCTGTTCGGCGCCACTTGCGCCACGCGCTGCCAGTCCTTGCGGGCGCCGGCCTCGTCGCCGGTGAGGCCGCGGATATTGCCGCGCTCGAGCAGCGCGTCCGGCTGATCGGGGGCGAGGCGCAGGGCGATGTCGATGTCGCGCCGCGCGAGATCGTATTGCTCGAGGCTGCGATGCGCCGAGGCGCGGAAGACGAGGGCATCGACGCGCTTGCCGTCGAGCTTCAGTGCGCCGTCGAGGTCGGCGACCGCCTCGCGGTATTTCTTCTCGCCGGCGAGCGCCTCGGCGCGGTCGGTCAGGAGATCGGCATCGTCCGGCGTCAGGGCAAGCGCCGCGGTGAGGACGGCGGCGGCGCGCGCCGAGTCGCCCGCGAGCAGCCAGGATTGCCCCGCCTGGCCCAGCACCTGGGCGCGCAAATCGATCGGTCCCTTGACCATCGTATCGGCGAGCGCCTCGAGCTTGCCGGCGGCTTCGGCGTAGCGCCCGAGGCCGATCAGCGCGACATCGGCGCAGTGCTCGGCCGGATGGCCGCCGCCGGCGATGCGCCAGGCATTAGCGTCGTCGAAGGCGGCTTCCGGTTTTTGCCGTGCCGCTTCCATGCAGCGTGCATAGTGGTCTGCCTCGACGGCCGGCAGACGTTGCGCGCTCGATGGCGCGACGGCGAGCAGCAGAAAGGCGGCGGTAGTTCCGGCGAGCGCGACGCCGCCCGAAGCGCCGGTGCGCGAGCGCGGCAGGCGCGTCATTCGCCGGGTGCGGTCACGCCCTCGTCGTCGGTCAGCCGCGGCGAGCCGCTCGCTGTGCCGCGCTCGCTCTTGCGGCCGAGCAGCGCACGCGCCTTCTCCATGTACACGTAGACGACCGGCGTGATGTAGAGGGTGAGGGTCTGCGAGACGAGCAGGCCGCCGACCACGGCAAGGCCGAGCGGACGGCGCAGCTCGGAACCGGCGCCGACACCGAGGGCGATCGGCAGCGTACCCATGATCGCCGCCATCGTCGTCATCATGATCGGCCGGAAGCGCAAGAGACAGGCTTCGTGGATGGCCGATTCCGCGCTCGTTCCCGGCGTCTTGCGCCGCTCGATGGCGAAATCGATCATCATGATCGCGTTCTTCTTGACGATGCCGATCAGCATGACGATGCCGATGATGGCGATGACGCTGAGATCCATCTTGAACAGCATCAGGGTCAGGAGCGCGCCAAGCCCCGCCGCCGGCAGGCCGGAGAGGATGGTGATCGGGTGGATGAAGCTCTCGTAGAGAATGCCGAGCACGATGTAGATGACGAGGATCGCGGCGATCAGCAACATGCCCTGGCCGCGCAGCGAGTCCTGGAAGACCTGCGCGGTACCCTGGAAGCCGGTGGTGACGGTGACCGGCAGGTTGGCCGCCCGCTCGGTCTCCTGAATGCGCTCCACCGCCTCGCCGAGCGAGACGCCGGGCGCGAGGTTGAACGAGATCGTCACCGAGGGCAGCTGCGACTGGTGGTTGACGGTGAGCGGGCCGGTCGCCGAGCGTATCGTCGCGAAGGCCTCGAGCGGGATCGGCTGGCCGGTGCCGCCGGCTGGGCGGACATAGATGCGCGACAGCGCCCCGGGATCCGCCTGGAAGCGCGGATCGGCTTCGAGGATCACCTGATAGTCATTCGACGCGGTGTAGATGGTCGATATCTGGCGCGTGCCGAAGGCGCTGTAGAGGGTGTTGCGCACGAGATCGGCGGTAATCCCGAATTGCGAGGCCTTGTCGCGATCGATATCGACGATCGCCTGCAGATTGCCGATCTGCAGGTCGGACGTCGCGTCCTGGAAGCCGGACAGGCCGCGCAGCTTGTCCTTCATGATCGGCGCCCAGTGGTAGAGCTCGTCGAGATCGGCGGCCTGCAGCGTGTACTGGTACTGGCCCTTGGCGAGGCGGCCGCCGACCTGGATGTTCTGGATGGGTTGGAAATAGGTGTTGATGCCGGGGACAACGGCAACCTTGGCGCGCAGATCCTGGATGATCTCGCTGGCGCTCTGGGTACGCTGATCGCGCGGCTTGAGGTTTATGAAGATGCGGCCCTGATTGGGGGCGGGGCTGAAGCCGGTGGCGCCGACGCTCGAATTGGCGACGTCGACATTGGGGTTTTCCTTGATGATCGCGGCGACCGCTTTTTGCCGCTCGGCAATCGCGGCGAAGGAGGTGTCCTGCGCCGCCTCGGTGATGGCGAAGACGAGGCCGGTATCCTCGATCGGGAAGAAGCCCTTCGGCACGGCGCTGAACAGATAGAGCGCCGCGGCGAGCGACACGAAGGTGGCAGCCAGCGTGATCTGACGCCAGCGCAGCACGCCGCGCAGCGTCACCGCGTAGAATCTCAGCATGGCGTCGAAGCCCGCCTCGGAGAGGCGGTAGAGCCAGTTATGCGTCTCGCCGTGATGCGATTTGAGCATGCGCGAGCTCAGCATCGGCGTCAGGGTGAGCGAGACGATGCCCGAGATCATGATCGTCATGCTGATGGTGACCGCGAACTCGCGGAACAGCCGGCCGACGATGCCGCCCATGAAGAGGACGGGGATGAAGACGGCGACCAGCGAGAGGGTGATCGACAGGATGGTGAAACCGATCTCGGCGGCGCCCTTGAGCGCGGCCTCCATCGGGCGCATGCCGTCCTCGATGTGGCGGACGATGTTCTCCAGCATGACGATCGCATCGTCGACGACGAAGCCGACCGACAGGGTGATGGCGAGCAACGACAGATTGTCGATCGAATAGCCCATCACGTACATGCCGGCGAAGGTGCCGATCAACGACACCGGCAGGGCGAGCGCCGGGATGATCGTCGCGGTGACGTTGCGCAGGAAGACGAAGATCACGAGAACGACGAGCACGATCGTCAGGATCAGCGTGAACTGCACGTCGTCGATCGACTGGCGGATCGAGAGCGAGCGATCGTTGACGATCTGCAGGTCGAGCGCCGGCGGGATCGCCGCTTGGAAGACGGGGACCAGCGCCTTGACCGAGTCGACGACCTGCACGGTATTGGCGTCGGGCTGACGCTGCACCGCGAGCATGACGTTGCGCGTACCGTTGTACCAGCTCGCCACCTTGTCGTTCTGTACGCTATCGATCACCGTGGCGACCTGACCGAGGCGGACCGGCGCGCCGTTGCGATAGGCGACGATGATTGGCCGGTACTGCTCCGCCGTCGGCAGAGAGCCGGAGGCCTGCAGCGTGACGTTTTGCGCCGGGCCGTTCAGATTGCCGACCGGGGTATTGGAATTAGCGGCGGCGACGGCGCTGCGCAGATCGTCGATGCCGATGCCCATGGCGGCGAGCGCCTCGGGATTGGCCTGTACCCGCACAGCGAATTTCTGCGCGCCGTAAACCTGAACCTGGGCGACGCCGGGCAGCGTCGAGATGCGCTGGGCGATCATCACCTCGGCATATTCGTCGACCACCGATAGCGGCAGGGTGTCAGACGCCAGGGTGAGGAACATGACCGGCTGATCCGCCGGATTGACCTTCTGGAAGCTAGGCGGCGTCGTCATCTCGATCGGCAGCTTGCGCGCCGCGATGGTCAAGGCCGATTGCACGTCGAGCGCCGCGCCGTCGATGCTGCGCTCGAGATCGAACTGCATGGTGATCGAGGTGACGCCCTGGCCGCTCGTCGAGATGATCGAGTTCAACCCCGAGATCGTCGCGAATTGCCGCTCGAGCGGCGCCGCCACCGAGGCGGCCATGGTCTCGGGGCTTGCGCCCGGCAGGTTGGCGGTGACGACGATGGTCGGGAAATCGACGCGCGGCAGCGCCGCCACCGGCAGCAGGCGATAGCCGAAGATGCCGAAGATGACGAACGCCATCATGAGCAACGTCGTCATGACGGGACGGTGGATGCAGGTGACCGGCAGGTTCATGAGGTGGGACCACCCGCTGGTGCGCCCGGCGGCCGCGGCTCGACGAGCGTGCCCTTGGTCAGGCGCAGCTGGCCGTCGACGACGACCTGCTCGCCCTCGGCAAGTCCCTTGGCGATGACGCTGTCGCCGCCGACCGCCCGGCCGACTGTGATGTCGCGCGGCTCGGCCGTCTTATCCGGCTTGACGATATAGACATAGCTGCCGTTCTGACCGACCTGCACGGCCTGGGTCGGAATGACGAGGGCATCCGGCTCGATGCGCAGGGTCAAGGAGACGTTGACGAACTGGCCCGGCCACAGCCGATCCTTGGCATTGTCGAAAAGCCCCTTGAGGGTGATCGTGCCGGTCGTCGCATCGACGGCGTTGTCGATGAAGGCGAGCTTGCCCGTCTCCGCCGGTCCGCCGTCGCCCGGCGGCTGCGCGGTCACCGCGAGGTCGTGGCCGGTCGCCGCCTCGCGGATCGCCGCCAATTGACCTTGCGGCAACGAGAAGGCGACGTAGATCGGGTGCAGCTGATTGACCGTGGCGAGGGTGATGGTGTCGTTCGCCTTGACGTTGTTGCCGGCCTTGAGCAGGACGGCGCCGACTCGGCCATCGATCGGCGTGGTGATCGTATAGTAGGTGATCTGGACCTTCATGTTATCGAGCGCCGCCTCGTCGGCGCGCACCGTCGCCTCGAGCGTCGCCGCATTGGTCTGCGCCGTATCGTAAGTCGCCGCCGCGGTGTAGTTCTTGCTGACCAGCTGGGCTTGGCGCTCGGCCTCGCGCTTGGCATTCGCGAGCTGGGCGCGGTCGCGCGCGAGCTGCGCCTCGGCCTGCCGGGCCTGCGCCTCGGCGGCGCGGCTGTCGAGGACGAACAGCGTGTCGCCGGCCTTGACCTCCTGGCCGTCGCGGATCGGCACCTTGGCGATCTGGCCGTCGATCCGTGACTTGACGACGACGGTGGCGACGGGTTGCACCGTGCCGATCGCGTCGAGCCGCACCGGCACCGGCTTGCGGGCGACCGGCGTTGCGACGACCGGCACCGCCTGGGGAGCCCGCGCCGCCTGCTTGGGCTGCGCGGCGAGGCGGAAATTCTCATAGGCGACGCCGGCACCGCCGAGAACGGCAAGAAAGATGACGACGATCAGAGCACGTTTCATCAAACCACTATCCCACCTGCGCCTCGACCTCGGGCGTTGCGGTCTGGCACGCCGCCGATCGACGCGCGAGATCCACCCATAGCCCAATGTTCATATAAGGCCTGGCGGCCCAACCAGTCCCCTCGTCGTTCCCCTCTGTGCGGCATATTGCGGTTGGATCCGCGTTCCTATGCTGCAATGCGAATTTATTTGCTGCAATGCGAAAAATGCCGCCGGAGCGCGAATCCCCGGCAGACCGTCCGCGACGACACACCGCAATGCTATTTATCGCACAAATCGTTACCTTTTTCCTTACCTTTTGCCAAATGACGACTCGGTGAAAAGAGCCTGGGACACTGGCCTGCGCGCGCGCTTGGCGACGCGTCGCGACTACCACACGAAACTTACGCCAACCTGACGTAGCCCCCGGGTCGATGCGGCCGAATACTTGCCGAGCGCGGCGTTAGGGCTCACGATGTCGGCATGAGGCGGGCGCGGCTCCCACCATCCGGCCCTCTCATCCGACCCTCATCCGACAAGGAAGGATCGTTCGGTGGGTGGCTTC
>WNFM01142571.1_pt2 | contig 17808 bp, 13 predicted proteins | sample 5400271 | NCBI WGS metagenome assembly WNFM01 (sample SAMN13153352, study PRJNA577476) | soil metagenome | isolation source: 60 cm saprolite on Douglas fir-dominated hillslope | place: USA:California | collected 2013-09-17 | reverse complement strand
AGCGCCGCGCTAGACGGCGACCACAAGGAACGGGACAGGAGGTTCACCATGAAATCGATTTTGGCGGTCGTCGCCGACGGCGACGCGGCTCCGGTGCTCGCGACGGCGCTCGGCGTGGCGCAGCGTTTCAAGGGTCACATCGTCGGACTGCACGCGGTGACGACGGAATATGCCGTCGTCTTCGGCGGCGAGATGGGCTTTTCGATCTCCTCGGAAGTCGACCGCACGCTCGAGCGCGAGGGGCAGGAGCGCCGCGAGCAGGCACGCCGCGTCTTCCGCGAGTTCATGGCCGGACAGCAGGTTCCCATCGGTGCCGCCGGCGCCGGCGAGATCGGTCCGACGGCGGAATGGCGCGAGGAGGAAGGGCGGCAGAATGCGGTGGTCGGCGCGCTCGGCCGGGTCTTCGATCTCATCGTCGTCGAGCAGCCGGCGAAGCTCGCCTCGCTGACCGAGGCGACGCTCGAGGATGCGCTCTTCGAGAGCGGGCGACCCGTCCTCATGGCGCCGTCCAGCCGCCGCGGCGCGATCGGCGACACCATCGTCATCGCCTGGAACGGCAGCAGCGAGACGGCGCGCACCGTCGCCTTCGCCAAGCCGTTTCTCGCCCAGGCCAAGGACGTCCAGGTGGTCAGCGTCGAGGGCGGCATGACGCCTGGGCCGAGCGCCGAGGACATGGCGCGCTCGTTGACCCGCGGCGGCATCGCGGCGAGCTGGCGGCATGTCGTCGGCAAGGGGCGCACGCCGGGCGAGACCTTCCTCGACGAGGCGATGGCGTCGGGCGCCGACCTCCTGGTCAAGGGCGCCTATACGCAGAGCCGCCTGCGCCAGATGATCTTCGGCGGCGCCACCCGCCACATCATCATGGAGGCGACGATCCCGGTGCTCATGGCGCATTGATCCCGCATGGTGCAACAATCGGCGCGGCCGCGGCGCGACTGACGGCTGACGTCAGGCGATTTTCCTCTCCCCTCCGGGGAGAGGTTAGGTGAGGGGGACCCTCGGCGCCCCACTCTAGCCGGTGACGATGCGGAAGCTGCAGCTCCCCCTCACCCTTGCCTCTCCCCGGAGGGGAGAGGAGAAGACGCGACGGGGCTCAAAGGCGACGACCCTCAGCCGAGGCTGGCTCTCGCTCGAATAATTAACCAAAATGCCGGACGATGATGGGAAGCGACGCGGGAAGGGGGCGTCATCGTGGCAGTCGGCACTACGAGCGTGAACGAGTCTCCGCCGCCGCCTGACCCGCGGCCGCGGCTCTACCCGCCGGAGGTCGATTGGGCGGCGAGCCTGCCGATGCATCCGCTCGACCGCCTGCTCGACGATGCCGTGCGGCGTTTCGGCGAGCGCGCTTGCCTCGATTTTCTCGATCGTAAATACAGCTTTCGTGAGGTCGGCGATCTCGTCGCCCGTGCCGCCAAGGGGTTGCGCGCCCTCGGCGTCGTCAAGGGCACGCGCGTCGGCCTGTCCCTGCCGAATACGCCCTATTACGTGATCTGCTATTTCGCGATCCTCAAGGCGGGCGGAACGGTGGTCAATTTCAACCCGCTCTACGCCGAGCCGGAGGTCCGCCACCTGCTTGTCGACTCCGGCGCCGAAATCATGGTGACGCTCGATCTCGCGCTGCTCTACCCGTCGGTGGCGCGTCTGCTCGGCACGGGGCGGCTGCGTCGTATCGTCGTCTGTCCGATGGCCGGCATCCTGCCTTTCGCCAAGAGTTGGCTGTTTCGCCTGTTCCGCCGCCGCGAGGTGGCAGCCTGGTCGGCGGACGCGGCGCATGTCCCGTTCGCCACCCTCATCGCCAATGACGGCATCGCGCCCGCGGCGACCATCGATCCGCGGCGCGACCTTGCCGTGCTGCAATATACCGGCGGCACCACCGGCACGCCGAAAGGCGCGATGCTGACCCATGCCAATCTGCTCGCCAATACGATGCAGTGCCGGCTGTGGTTCCGGGGCACCAAGGAGGGCGGCGAGCGGGTGCTCGCGGTGCTGCCCTTCTTCCACGTCTTCGCCATGACCTCGGCGATGAATTTCGCCATCGCCATCGGCGCCGAGATCGTCATGCTGCCGCGTTTCGAGCTGAAAATGCTGCTGCGCACGATCGCCCGCAAGAAGCCGACGATCTTCCCCGGCGTGCCGACAATCTACACCGCGATCAACAATGCCAAGGAGACGCCGCGCTACGATCTGTCCTCGGTCAAATCCTGCATCTCGGGCGGCGCGCCGCTGCCCGTCGAGGTCAAGGCGTCGTTCGAGAAGCTGACCGGCTGCGTCCTCGTCGAAGGCTATGGGCTGAGCGAGGCTTCGCCGGTGGTCGCCTGCAATCCCTTCGGCGGCGCCAACAAGGCGGGCTCCGTCGGCCTGCCGCTGCCCGGCACGCTGATCGAGATCGTCGCGCTCGACGAGCAGCCGCCGCGCGTCCTGCCGCAAGGCGAGCGCGGCGAGATCTGCGTCAGCGGCCCGCAAATCATGGCGGGGTACTGGGGCAAGCCCGAGGAAACCGCCCGAATCCTTGCCGGCGGCAGGTTGCATACCGGCGATGTCGGCTATCTCGATGCCGACGGCTATCTCTTCCTCGTCGACCGCATCAAGGACCTCATCATCGCCAGCGGCTACAAGATCTACCCGCGCAACGTCGAGGAGGCGATCTACCAGCATCCTGCGGTGGCCGAATGCATCGTCGTCGGCCTGCCCGATCCCTATCGCGGCCAGACGGTCAAGGCCTTCGTCGTCCGCGCGGCGGGGCGGGACCTGACCGAGGCCGATCTCCTCGCCTTTCTCGCCGATAAATTGTCGCCCATGGAGTTGCCGAAGCAGATCGAGTTTCGCGCCAGCCTGCCGAAGACGACGATCGGCAAGCTCTCGAAGAAGGACCTGCTCGCGCAGGTCCCGGGGCTGGCCCGAGGACGGGTCGGTGACCGGGATGGATATTCCGCGGAGGGCTCCACGTCCGGTGCGCAACGCCCCACGAGGGCTTCGGGACGGCAAGCGGGCGCTGCTTTTCCCTATTGCATGTCCTGTACGGAACCTATATTATCCGTTATGGTTTCGGTAGGAAGAGGCGATGCTGCGAAACAACCCACATAATCGAGACGCGCCGGCGCGAACGAGCTATGCACCAAATACTAGTATCGTGCGCATCGCCCACCACTGGTCGCCTGTATTTTGCCTGTTATTAACAGGCGCGGCCGCGCCGGCGAGCGGCAATTACCGGCTTCGACCGGGACATGATCTAATGGATCGCGCAAGTCTCGAAGGACTGTCGCGGCCCGCTTTCCGCGGTCTTGCACGACGCGCATCGCCGCCCGGCCAGTCGCAGCGAGGGATCTCATGAAGAAAATCGTCATCGTCGGCTATGCCCGCTCGCCCTTCCACTTCGCCAAGAAAGGCGCCCTGGCCCGGGTTCGCCCAGACGAGCTGCTCGCCACCGTCATCGCCGGGCTGGTCGAGCGCACCGGCGTCACGCCCGAGGACATCGAGGATGTCCTCGTCGGCTGCGCCATGCCCGAGGGCGAGCAGGGGCTGAACGTCGCCCGCCTCGCCAGCTTCCTCGCCCATCTGCCAATCACCGTTGCCGGCACCACGGTCAACCGGTTTTGCGGCTCCTCGATGCAGACCATCCACATGGCGGCGGGCGCCATCCAGCTCGACGCCGGCGAGGCCTTCATCTGCGCCGGCGTCGAATCGATGAGCCGGGTGCCGATGATGGGCTTCAACCCGATGCCGCATCCCGGGCTGATCAAGGAATTCCCCCAGGCCTATATCTCGATGGGCCAGACCGCCGAGAATGTCGCGCGCAAATATCAGGTGACGCGCGCGCAGCAGCAGGAGCTGACCGTCGCCAGCCATCAGAAGGCGGCGGCGGCGCAGGGCGCCGGCAAGCTTAGCGACGAGATCGTGCCGATCAAGACGCGCGACGGCGTCGTCGACAAGGATGGCTGCATCCGGCCCGACACCAGCCTGGAAGCACTGGCGGGCCTTGCGCCGGCCTTCGACGTCAACGGCACGGTGACCGCCGGGACATCCTCGCCGCTGACCGATGGCGCCTCGGCCGTGCTCGTCTGCACCGAGGATTACGCGACGCGGCACAAGCTGCCGGTGCTGGCGCGGATCAAGAGCGTCGCGGTCGCCGGCTGCGCCCCCGAGATCATGGGCATCGGGCCGGTGGCGGCGACCCAGAAGGCGCTGCAGCGCGCCGGCCTCGCCATGACGGACATCGACATCGTCGAGCTCAACGAGGCCTTCGCCTCGCAGGCCCTCGCCTGCGTGCGCGATCTCGGCATCGATCTCGCCAAGACGAATATCGACGGCGGCGCCTTGGCGCTCGGCCATCCGCTCGGCGCCACCGGCGCGCGCATCACCGGCAAGGCGGCCGCGCTCTTGAGGCGCGAAGGCAAGCGCTACGCCCTGGCGACGCAATGCATCGGCGGCGGCCAGGGGATCGCGACGATTCTCGAGGCGGCGTGATGGGGAGATCGTCATGACCATCAAGAAGGCCGCCGTCATCGGTGCCGGCATCATGGGCAGCGGCATCGCCGCGCAGATCGCCAATGCCGGCGTGCCCGTGGTCCTGCTCGACATCGTTCCGAAAGGCGCGACCAACCGCAACGCGATCGCCGAGGGCGCCGTCGCCAAGCTGCTGAAGAGCGACCCCGCCGCCTTCATGCATCCGAAGAACGCGCGGCTCGTCACCACCGGCAATCTCGAGGACGATATCGCTCTCCTCAAGGATTGCGACTGGATCGTCGAGGCGGTGCTCGAGGACCCTGGGATCAAGCGCGCGCTCTACCAAAAGCTCGAGGCCGTGCGCAAGCCGGGCTCGATCGTCTCGTCCAATACCTCGACGATCCCGCTCGCCCTCCTCGTCAAGGACATGCCGGCGTCCTTCCAGGGTGACTTCCTGATCACCCATTTCTTCAACCCGCCGCGCTATATGCGGCTGCTCGAGCTGGTCGCCGGGCCGGCGACGCGGCAGGACGCGGCGAGCGAGATCGCCGACTTCTGCGACGTCGTGCTCGGCAAGGGCGTCGTGCGCTGCAAGGATCGCCCCGGCTTCATCGCCAACCGCATCGGCGGGCTGTGGATCCAGGCTGCCATCAACGCGGCGCTCGATCTCGGCCTCACCGTCGAGGAGGCCGATGCCGTGCCGCATGTCGCCGCCAGCATGAAGCAGACGCTGCCGGCCGACGATCCCTATATCCGCATGCTGCGCTTCCCGCCGCTCTTCCAGACAATGATCGACACCGGCTATACCGGGCGAAAGGGCAAGGGCGGGTTCTACCGCCTCAATCGCGAGGGCGGCGGGCGGGTCAAGGAATCGATCGACCTCAAGACCGGCACCTATCGTCCCAGCGCCGAGCCGCGGCTCGACAGCCTCGCGGCGGCGGCGCGCGACCCCGGCGCCTTGCTCCACCATCCCGATCGCGGCGGCGAGTTCGCCCGCCGCGTCCTCCTCCAGACCCTCGCCTATGCCGCAATGCTCGTGCCCGAGATCGCCGACGACATCGTCGCCGTCGACGAGGCAATGCGTCTCGGCTATGCCTGGAAGCTCGGCCCGTTCGAGCTGATCGACCAGATCGGCGTCGACACGCTGATCGCCGGCCTCAAGCAGGCCAAGATGCCGGTGCCGAAGCTGCTCGAGATTGCGGCGGGAAAATCCTTCTACCGCACCCAGGACGGCCGTCACGAACACCTCACCGTCGCGGGCGACTATGCCGCGGTCGAGCGCGCGCCCGGCGTGCTGCTGCTCGCTGACATCAAGCGCCGAAGCAAGCCGCTGGCGAAGAACGCCGCGGCCAGCGTCTGGGATATCGGCGACGGCGTGCTCTGCCTCGAGTTCCACAGCAAGATGAACGCGCTCGACGGCGACAGCGTCGCGATGATCGGCCAGGCGCTGGCGCTCACCGGCGCCAAGCACAAGGCGCTCGTCATCTATAACGAGGGCAGCAATTTCTCGGTCGGCGCGAATATCGGCCTCGCCCTCTATGTCGCCAATGTGGCGGCCTGGCCGCTGCTCGAGGAGACCATCGCCGGCGGGCAGAAAACCTACAAGGCCGTGAAATACGCGCCCTTCCCGGTGGTCGCTGCGCCGTCCGGCATGGCGCTCGGCGGCGGCTGCGAGATCCTGCTCCATTGCGCCGCCGTGCAGGCGCATGCCGAGACCTATATGGGCCTCGTCGAGACCGGTGTCGGGCTGGTGCCGGGCTGGGGCGGCTGCAAGGAAACGATCACCCGTCACATGCTCAACGACAAGCGGCCCGGCGGGCCGATGCCGCCGCTCAGCCAGGCCTTCGAGCAGATCGCCATGGCCAAGGTGTCGAAATCGGCGGAAGAGGCGCGCGATCTCCTCTATCTGCGGCCGAGCGACGGGGTGACGATGAACCGCGACCGCCTGCTCGCCGACGCCAAGGCGAAGGCGCTGTCGCTGGCCAAGGATTACCGCCCGCCGGTGCCACAGGCGCTGCGCCTGCCGGGGCCGACGGGGCGCGCCGCGCTCGACCTCGCCGTCGGCGAGCTGCAGCGCCAGGGCAAGGCGGCGCCGCATGACGGCGTGGTCGTCGACAAGCTTGCCGAGGTCTTGAGCGGCGGCGCCACCGACCTGCTCGACGAGGTCGGCGAGGACCAGCTCTACGCCCTCGAGCGCGCCGCCTTCCTCGCCCTCCTCCGCGAGCCCGCCACCTTGGCAAGAATGGAACACATGCTGGAGACAGGGAAGCCGCTGAGGAATTGAAGAGAGCTGTCAGCCATCGGCTGTCAGCTAAGGGCACGCTTTAAAACTGATAGCTGACGGCTGGTAGCTGACAGCTCGCCACACCGAGGTACCCCATGACCGTCTACAAAGCTCCGCTCCGCGATTTCCGCTTCGTCCTCGACGAGCTGCTCGACGTCTCGGCGCTCGCCAAGCTGCCGGGCTACGAGGACGCGACGCCGGAGATCTTCGCGGCGGTGCTCGAGGAGGGCGGCAAGCTCTGCGAGGAGGTGCTGTTCCCGTTGAACCGCAGCGGCGACGAGGAAGGCTGCACCTATGAGAACGGCGTCGTGCGCACGCCGCAGGGCTTCAAGGAGGCCTACACGACGTTCCGCGAGGGCGGCTGGACGGCGCTCGGCTGCGATCCCGAGTATGGCGGGCAGGGCCTGCCGCACACGCTCAATGTCTGCGTCGAGGAGATGATCTGCGCGTCCAACATGTCGTTCGGCATGTATCCCGGTCTCTCCGGCGGCGCCTACCGCGCCCTCGCCATGCACGGCTCCGACGCGCTCAAGAAACGTTTCCTGCCGCATCTCGTCGACGGCACCTGGTCGGGCACGATGTGCCTCACCGAGCCGCAATGCGGCACCGATCTCGGCCTCATCCGCACGCGCGCCGAGCCGACGGGCAGCGGCGCCTACACGATCACCGGCACCAAGATCTTCATCTCCGCCGGCGAGCACGATCTCACCGACAACATCCTCCATCTCGTGCTGGCGCGCTTGCCCGACGCGCCGGCCGGGATCAAGGGGATCAGCCTCTTCCTGGTGCCGAAATTCCTCGTCGACGTAGCCGGCACGCTGGGCGCCCGCAACGGCGTGCGCTGCGGCTCGATCGAGCACAAGATGGGGATCAAGGCCTCCGCCACCTGCGTGATGAATTTCGATGCGGCGGAGGGCTATCTCGTCGGCCAGCCCCATGCCGGCATGCGCGCCATGTTCACCATGATGAACGCGGCACGGCTCGGCGTCGCGGTGCAGGGTCTCGGCATCGGCGAGACGGCCTACCAGAGCGCCCGTTTCTATGCCGGCGACCGTCTGCAGGGCCGCGCCCTGACCGGCGCGGCGGTGCCCGACAAGCCGGCCGATCCGCTCATCGTCCATCCCGATATCCGCCGCATGCTGCTGACCATCAAGGCGCAGACCGAGGCAGCGCGCGCGCTCGCCTGCTGGATCGGCTTCCATCTCGACATCGCCGAGAAGCACCCGGATCCGGCCGAGCGCGAGGCCGCCGAGGATCTCGTCGCGCTGATGACCCCGGTGCTCAAGAGCGCCTTCACCGATGGCGGCTTCGATGCCGCCAATCTCGGCGTCCAGATCATGGGCGGGCACGGCTATATCCGCGAGAACGGCATGGAGCAGTTGGTGCGCGATTCCCGCATCGCCCAGATCTACGAGGGCGCCAACGGCATCCAGGCGCTCGACCTCGTCGGCCGCAAGCTGCCGATGCATACCGGCCGGCTGCTGCGCCGCTTCTTCCACCCGGTCGATCGCTTCATCGCCGAGAACAAGGATACGCAAGAGCTGCAGGAGTTCGTGCTGCCGCTCGCCAAGGCCTTCGGCAAGCTGCAGCAGGCGACCCTGCTGGTCGCCCAGCGCGGCATGGCCAACCCGGACGAGGCGGGGGCGGCGGCGAGCGACTATCTCAAGCTCTTCGCCCTCACCGCCTTCGCCTTCATGTGGGCGCGCGCCGCCAAGGTGAGCCTGCCGAAAATGGCGGGCGACGAGGCGTGGTTCTACAAGGGCAAGCTCGCCACCGCGCGTTTCTTCATGAGCCGCATCCTGCCGCAGACCTCCTCGCTGCTCACCATCATCAGCGCCGGCGCCAAGCCGCTGATGGCGCTCGAGGCGGAGGCGTTCTGAGCCCTCACGATTTGTCGTCGCCGAGCCAGCCGGCATAGTCGCGGATCGCCGCCGCCACCGGCGAGTAGAGCTGGCGGCGCACCAGCACGCCGACGGTGAACAGCGCGCCGAGCACGAGGACCAGCGGGTGGGCGATCCAGCCGACCGCGGCGAAGGCGAAATAATAGCCGCGGAACCCGGCATTGACGCTGGAGACGGCGTGGCCGAGCACCACCCCCATCGCCTTGGCGTGTTGGTGCGTCGCGTCCTGGCCGCCGCTCGGTGCGCTGCCGATGATGGCGCAGAAATAGTTGAACTGGCGGATCGCCCAGGTGAATTGGAAGAAGGTATAGACGAAGATGACGATGATCAGCCCGATCTTCCATTCGAACAGATGCTGGTCGGTGGCGATGATCATCGAGATGCTCGACACCGCCGCATAGATGCGGTCGGACGAGCCGAGCACGCCGAGCAGCCCGGCGAGGATCAGCATCGTCGTCGAGGCGAGGAAGGTGGCGGTGTGGATGCTGTGACCGACGAGGTTGGCGTCGATCAGCAGCGTCTCACGCGCCAGCATCCGCGTCGCCCAGGCGTTGCGCACCAGGACCATCCTGGCGTTGAGGCTGTCGGGCCGGCGGAAGCGGCTGTCGAACAGCGTCTCGTAGCTCAGCCAGATGACGAAATAGAGAATGACGGCGGCGACGTTGAGCCAGGTCGCTTCGGCCAGCATCGCGGATCCCCCTCGGTGGCGTGTCGCCCTGCTTTATATCAGAATGCGGCTGGCCGAGCTGCCGGCGACGGCGATCTCGGCGACCATGCGGAATGCCGATCATGCTGAGGGACGGGAGGAGGATGTCATGGAAGACCCGGTGCTGCTGCGGCTCGCGGCTGGCGTCGCGACGATCACGCTCAATCGTCCCAAGGTGCTGAACGCGCTCGACGGGGCGATGGTCGACGGGCTCGCCGCCGCGCTCGAGCGGATCGAGGCGAGCGCCGAGCTGCGCGTCGTCGTGCTGGAAGGCGCCGGCGCCGGCTTCATGGCCGGCGGCGACATCCGCGCCTTCCAGGCGGTGATGAACCTCTCGCCGGCGGAGAAGCGCGTCTTCTTCGAGCGCTTCATCCACCGCTTCCATCCGATCATCGTCATGCTGCGCCGCCTGCCCCTGCCGGTCATCGCCCGGGTGCATGGCGCGGTGGCCGGGGCCGGGATGAGCCTGATGATGGCTTGCGCCCTGGCGATCGCCGCCGCGGACGCGGTCTTCGGCGGCTCGACCTATTTCCTGCCCCGCCATGTCGGCAGCAAGAAGGCGATGGAGATCGCGCTGCTCGGCGACCGCTTCGACGCGGCGACCGCCCTCCATCTCGGGCTGGTCAACAGCGTGGTGCCCGCCGCCGAGCTCGACCAGCGCGTCGCAACGCTGGCGGCGCGGCTGGCGAGCGGCCCGCGCGAGGCCTATGCGGCGACCAAGCGCCTGCTCAACCGGTCGGGCGGTGACGCGCTGGCGACGCAGCTCCAGGCCGAGGCGGAGCATTTCGCCGCCTGCGCCGCTACCGCCGACTTCGCCGAAGGGGTGGCCGCCTTCATCGGCAAACGACCGGCCGCCTTCGCCAAATAAGCGCTTCAGACCCCTGATCCGCCTCCCTCCCTCCCGCCAGGGATAGCGAAGTTCCTTAACGTTTTTTTGGCAGAATCGCCGCCGAGATACGCGCCGAGGTCAGGCAGGGACCGACCCTGTGCACCTGGTATTCCGCGGGACGGGGAGCATGCTCAAGATCGTGCCCAACACACGCCGCGACGCGAGCGCCGCGCTCGAGCTGCCGCTCGCGGCGATCGCGGACTATCCCGGCGCCGCCGTTATCATCGATCGTCACGGCGCAAGCGCGTCCGCCGGCGGCACGCTACCGCTCGTCGAGACGCTGCGCGCGAGCGGGCATTGGCAAGAGGTCGAGGCGTCCTCGGCGCGGGCGATTGCCACCGGCACCGGCACCGTCATCGTGCTCGGCGATGGCGGCGCGGATCCGATCGAGGCGACGCTGCTGCCGCTCGCCGCCGGGCGGATTCTCGTCCTGCTGCGTCCGCTCGATTTCGAGAAGGCGTTGCGGCGCTCGCTCGTCGAGAGCCGGCAGCGTTACAAGGAGCTCGTCGAGATCGTCAGCGATTTCACCTGGGAAACCGATGCACAGGGACGCTTCAGCTTCATCTCGCCGCGTGGCGCCCTCGATTGGCCGGCGAGCGAGCTGATCGGCCGGCCGGTCGCCGAATTCCTCACCGGCACCGGCGGGACGCTGGAAATCCCGCCGGTCTTCCGCACCCGCGCGGCGTGCGAGGATGGCGATGTCTGGTTCCGTCGCGCCGATGGGGCGAGCGACTGTCTTGCCGTCGCCGCGCTGCCGCTTGTCGACGCGACCGGCATCTGGCTCGGCGCTCGCGGCCTGTGCCGCCGGGTCACCGAGCAGTGGCAGCGCGATCGCGACACGGCGCACGGCCATCTGCGCGATCGCCTGGTGACTCATCTCGCCCGCACCATCGGCGATGAGACCGACCCGCTTCACGCCCTCGCGGCGGCGGTTTCGGCGACCGGTCTCGCCCTCACGGCGTCGGGCGCCGCGATCTATCGCGACAACGGCGCCGACGAACTCGCCGCCGTCGCGCAATGGGGCACCGAGCCGGCGGCGGACGTGCCGGCGGCGGCGCGCCGCACCTTGGCCGGCGAGCCGGTCGCGCCGAGCGGCGAAGATCGTCATGTCCTCTCCTGCGCGACCCGCTTCCACGGTGCCCGCAACGGCGTCGCGGTCCTCTGGCGCGAGTATGATCTCGGCGCCTTCACCGCCGAGGACGGCACGACGCTGGATGCCGTCGCCGACACGTTCGGCGTCGCCGTCGCCCTGCTTGCCCGCCACGAGACGACGATCGCCTTGGCGCGCACCGACCCGTTGACCGGACTGCTCAATCGGCGCGGCTTCTACGAGGAGGTGACACGCCGTATGGCACGTCTGGCGCGGGCCGGGCAACCTGCCTGCCTCGTCTATATCGACCTCGATAATTTCAAGCTGGTCAACGACACTTACGGGCACGAGGCGGGCGATGAAGCGCTTGTCGCGCTGTGCCGCATCCTGCGCGACGGCTCGCGCCCCAGCGACGTGATCGCCCGTCTCGGCGGCGACGAGTTCGTCATGTGGCTCGACGGCATCGGCGACGAGCCCGCCGCGCGGCGTGCCCCGACCCTCATCGCCGCCTGCCAGCCGCTCGCCCGCCTGTCCGGCGATCCGGCGCGGCCGCTCGGCGTCTCGCTCGGCATCGCCATCCACGACCCGGCCCGGCCGGAGACGCCCGATGCACTGCTGGCGCGCGCCGACGGCGCCATGTATCGCGTCAAGCAGCTGGGCAAGGGAAGCTTCGTCATCGCTGATCGGGGTGGTGAGCCATGATGGGCTTCCTGCAGCGCGTCTTCGGCAAGGGCACCGCCGCGCCGATTCCTTACGAGGAATCGAAGCGCCTGTCGCAGAGCGGCAGGGTCAAGGAGCGGCGGCGTGCCGCGTCCCACACCGAGCTGCGGCCCGAGCTGCTCTATTTCCTTGCCCAGGACGCCGATCCGACGGTGCGCTCCGCGGTGGCGGCGAACCAGGCGACGCCGGTCCAGGCCGACATGCTGCTGGCCCGCGACGGCGACGGCGAGGTGCGCCAGGACCTCGCCCGCAAGATCGCGCTGCTCGCCCCGGGTCTCACCGCCCAAGAGCAGGACCGCCTGCGCCGCCTCACTTACGAGGTCCTCGAGATCCTCGTGCGCGACCAGGTCACGCGGGTCCGCCAGATCATCGCCGAAGCGCTCAAGGACGTCGCCGACGCGCCGCCGGAGATCATCCAGAATTCTCGCCCCTGCTCAGGGACAGGGACCTGCTGGAGATTATCGGCGGCGCGCCGATCGCGGGCGCGGGCGAGGCGGTGGCGGGCCGCCGCGCCGTCGCCATGCCGGTCACCGACGCCATCGGCGCCTCCGACGACATCGCCGCGATCACCGCGTTGCTCGACAATCCGAGCGCGCAGATCCGCGAGGAATTGCTCGACCAGCTGATCGAGCGCGCACCGCCCACCGTCGCCTGGCATCGTCCGCTCGTCCAACGGCCGCGCCTGCCCGGCGGCGCGGCAGTTCGCCTAGCCCGCTTCGTCGCCCTCAATCTGCTGTCGATCCTGCGCGAGCGCCGCGATTTCGATCCCGAGACGACACGCGAGCTGGCGGCGACGGTGATGCGCCGCATCGCCGAGGAGGGCGCGGCGGATGCCGCTCCGGCCGACCCGGCCGAGGCGGCGCTGGCGCGCGCCCAGCAACTGCACGCGGCAGGCAAGCTCGACGACGCCGCGGTGGCGGCGGCGATCCGTGGCGAGCGCGGCTTTGCCAAGGCCGCCCTCGCGGTGCTCGCCAAGCTGCCGCTCGATGCCGTCGACAAGGTGCTGGCGGCGCACAGCGCCAAGGGAGTCGTCGCCCTCGCCTGGCAGGCCGGGTTGTCGATGCGTACCGCCGTCACGCTGCAAACCGGGCTGGCGCATATCGCGCCGTCCGCGGTCGTCCGGCCGCGCGCCGACAACGGCTATCCGCTGACCCCCGAGGCGATGCGCTGGCAGCTCGATTTCCTCATCGGCATCGCCGCCGGCCACGCGGCGCGCTGAACCTCCCCGGTCGAGTCGCCGATTCGCCGGGGCCGATTCGGCGGCGACCTCGGCCGATGGCGCTCCGCGCCGCCCGACAGCGTGCCGCCCGCGCGCGCCGACAGGGCCGGACGGTCCGGCTCGAGCGCCGGTGTTGCCGCGCGGGCGCGGTGCCCGGCGGCACCCCCGAATCCGCCGAAAAGCCCCGGAAATGGGGCTTTTGCGCAAGCCGAAGGAGCGCGTCCCGAGGTCGTCCGCCGCGCCAGCGCGGTCGCTCGGAGCGATCCTCCTGCCATCCGCCGCGGGCGGGCCCGGCTGCCGTCGCGCATTTATTCGCAGCGCAAGTCGCGACCGCTGCAGAAGCCATGTTGATTGCCGCACTTCAATGTGCCACTTTTCGTTTGCGGCACCGCTCGCTCTCCAGGGCGGCGGTACCGGGCGAAGTTCCCGCGGCGGGGGGTGCCGTCTCTGACTCAGACCGTTATTTTGAATGGCCGAGCTCAACGAGATCTATAGACGGGCCAAGTACTACGACGTCGCCTTCGCCCGGGATATCGGCGGCGAAGTGCAATTCATTCGCGATCTTCATCAGGCTCGCACCGGCCGCCCGCTCGCCTCGCTGCTCGAGATCGCCTGCGGGCCCGGCTATCACGCGCGCGCCTTCGCGCGGCTCGGCATCAAGACCTGGGGACTCGACCTCAGGCCCGAGATGATCGACTACGCGCGCGAGCTGGCGGCGGCGGACGGGGTCGAGGTCGAGTGGTCGGCCAGCGACATGCGCAGCTTCACCCTGCCGCAACCGGTCGACGTCATCGCGACGCTCTATGACAGTCTCGACTGCCTGCTCACCAACGCCGAGATCATCGACCATTTCCGCCGCGTCGGCGCCAATTTGACGCCAGGCGGCTGCTACCTCGTCGAGATGACGCATCCGCGCGACTGCTCGCCGTGGAACTACGGCAGCCATCAATATACCGCCGAGCGCAACGGCATGCGCGTCGTCATCCAATGGGCGGTCAATGGCGGGCCGAAGGTCGACCCGCTCCGTCAGGTCGTCGAAGTCGAGACGGCGCTGCGCGTCAGCGAGAACGGCGCCGAGCACGTCTTCTACGATCGCGCCAAGGAGCGCTTCGCCAACCCGCAGGAATACAGCATGCTGGCCGATGCCTCGGGCGCGCTGCGTTTGGTCGCCACCTATGGCGATTTCAGCCTCGACCAACCGTTCGACAACAGTCCCGCAGCGCGTCGCATGATCCTGATCTTCGAACGCGCCCCATGATCGAAGAGTAATCGCACAGTGATGGAGCACATGGCAGAACCTCCGCCCGCCCCTATGCACTACCTGTCCCCCAAGCTGGAAGCGCGGCCGGCGCCGAACAAGGGGGGGATGGGTGTTTATGCCTGCGAGCCGATCCGCCGCGGCGAGGTCGTCGCCATGTGGGGCGGCCGAGTCATTCCGGTCGAGGAGATCTATTTCTACAACGAGGAGTTGCGCCGCTACCTCATCCAGGTCGAGGAGGGCCTCTTCCTCACCCCGAGCTGGCCGACCGAGCCGGCCGAATATTTCAATCACTCCTGCGATCCCAATACCGGCCTCAGCGGCCAGAGCGCCCTCGTCGCCATGCGCGACATCGCGGCGGGCGAGGAGGTCTGCTTCGACTACGCGATGAGCGAGAGCCATCCGCTCTTCGAGTTCGACTGCCATTGCGGCACCGCGCTGTGCCGCGGCCGGACCAGCGCCGAGGATTGGCGCAACCGCGAGCTGCAGATCCGCTATGCCGGCTTTTTCTCGCCCTATCTGCAGCGCCGCATCGAGGCGCTGCGCCGGATCGAGCCGATCGCGCCGGCGCCGGAGCTCGAGGTGGTCTCGGCTTCCCGCTCGAATGTCCGCCGGGTCTCGGGCTGGCGCGGCGGACGAGCGCGCTCGCGATAGGCTTTCATCTTATTTGTAGGGGCGGGGCTCTGCCCCGCCCGGGCCTCTCGCGATTTCTTTGAAACCGCTGACGGCGACAGGCGAAGCGAAGCTTCGCCGAGCGGGTAGAACCCGGTCCCTACAAATATACGGCGCTGATCGTCACCCTAAATCCATCCGCTCCTTGATCCCGCCATCCTCGGGCGGCGCGTTGAGGCGGTCGAGCGGGTAGATCGGCCGTCGTACCGCGGCGAAGCGCAAGAGATCGTTGTTCGACGTCGTCACCCCGTCGCCGTCGCAGGTCACCGTCGTGGCGGCGATCGGCGCGAAGCCGGCGCGGTAGTGGATGCGCGATTTCAGGACCAGGAAGCGCTTCGCCTTGGGATCGATGCCGAGGCTGGTGAAGACGCCCTGATCCCACGGCTCGTGATGGCGCGAGACGACGACGATCTGCACCTTGCCGGTATCGAGCACCGCGCTCGGCCCCATCTGGACCTTGACCCCGGTATACATCGGCCCGCGCACGATCCACTCGCCGTCGCTCAGCGTGCGGACCCGCCCGGTGACCTCGAGCGGGACGCCGGCGAGGCCGATCGACGGCATGTCGGTATGACCGCCCAGCTTGAGCGTGACGGTGGCGCCGACGCCGGCCTGCTGCATCGCCGTCACCGCGCCGGGATCGCATACGGCGCCGACGGCGACGTCGTCGAGGCCCTGGCGGATGACCTCGCTGATCACCGTCATGACGTCCTGCGTGCCGCCCGAGCCGGTATTGTCGGCATGATCGAGCAGCAGAACCGGGCCGGCGGCACTCTCGGCCGCGCGTTTGGCGCGCGCCACCGCCTGGTCGAGCGGCTCGTGGCGATAGAGGAAATCGTCGCGCCTCGCCCAGGCGGCGGCGAGCAGCTCTTCGGTCGTCCGGCGCGCCGCGCCGGCATCCCCCTCGGCGATGCAGATCGCCGACAGGCCGGCCGCTGCGGTGTCGGCGAGCGGGAAGCCGCCGAACACCGTGGCGGCGAGCAAGCCGCCCGCCTCGGCGTCGCGCGCCATGGCGATCAGGCTCTTCATCGGCTCGTCGTCGGTGCCCATGCGCAAGGTCTGGGCGAGGAGCGGCTGGCGGCCCCAGGCCATCACCGGGCGGATCTCGCCGGCGATGGCGCGCAGCAGGACCTCGCCGACCTGCTTGCCGACCGCGTACATGTCGACATGCGGATAGGTCTTGTAGCCGATGAGGGCGGTGCAGTTTTGCACCATCTTGTCGCTAAGATTGGCGTGCAGGTCGCAGGTCACCGCGATCGGCAGGCCGGGCGCCACGGCGCGGATGCGCTCCAGCAGCGTGCCTTCGCCGTCCGGCGTCGTCTCGGCGACCATGGCGCCGTGTAGGTCGAGCATCGCCGCGTCGCAGCCCTGCGCCACCGCCGCCAAGATGGCGTCCGACATCCTCTCATAGGCATCCGCCGTGACCGGGCCGCTTGGCATCGCCTCGGCGGCGAGGGGCGTGACGATCTCGGCGCCGATGGCAGCGGCGAGATCGAGATAGGCCGCCATTGGCATGCCGGTCCCCTGATAGGCGCGCCGCGCCTCGTCGCCGAGATAGGCGCCCCAGGCGAGGAAACGCTGCCAGTCGGTACGGATCGGCGAGAAGGTGTTGGTCTCGTGCTTCATCATGGCGATGACGAGGCGCATGGCGGCTAGGTCTCGCCGTAGAGGGAGGACGGCGCGACGAGGGGCTCGGCGATCGTCGTCAGCGTCTCGCCGCGCAGCGCTCGGAAGAAGCAGTTGCGCCGCCCGGTATGGCAGGCGACGCCGGTCTGGTCGACGAGAAGAAGCACGGTGTCGCCGTCGCAATCGACGCGAAACTCGACAAGACGCTGGGTCTGGCCCGATGTCTCGCCCTTGCGCCACAGCCGCTGGCGCGAGCGCGACCAGTAGCACACCGCGCCGCTGGCCAGCGTCTCCTCGATCGTCGCGCGGTTCATCCAGGCCAGCATTAGCACCTCGCCGCTGTCATGCTGCTGGGCGATCGCCGGGACCAGCCCGTCGCTATTGAACTCGATCGCCGCCAGCAATGCGGCGTTCCGCCGCGCCATGGCCTGCTGCACCGCGCTTTCCGGGGTCATGCGCTCCGCTCCGTCACCACATCTCGCTCGTGGCTTCTTCTATACCATGCCGGACGAAGAATCGCGTCGCCCCGCTGCCCAAATTTTCGGCAATCGCCGGGGAATTCTTGGCGCTTGTCAGCACACCTTCTCAACGACTAGTTTGCCGCGAAGACGAAACGGGGGCGGACCATGCATCCGCCGCCGATACAGGGTGGCCGGCTTGACTGACGTTATCCTACGCACCGAGGGTCTGACCAAGGAGTTCCGCGGCTTCACCGCGGTGCGCGCCGTCGACCTCGCCGTCCGTCGCGGCACCATCCACGCGCTGATCGGCCCGAACGGCGCCGGCAAGACGACGGTCTTCAACCTCTTGACGAAGTTCCTCGAGCCGACCGCCGGGCGCATCGTCTACAAGGAGCGCGACATCACGCGCGAGCGCCCGGCCGATATCGCGCGGCTCGGCATGGTGCGCTCGTTCCAGATCTCGGCGGTGTTCCCGCATCTCAGCGTGCGCGAGAACGTCCGCATCGCGCTGCAGCGCCCGATCGGCACGTCGTTCCATT
>WNFM01246405.1_pt1 | contig 17813 bp, 17 predicted proteins | sample 5400271 | NCBI WGS metagenome assembly WNFM01 (sample SAMN13153352, study PRJNA577476) | soil metagenome | isolation source: 60 cm saprolite on Douglas fir-dominated hillslope | place: USA:California | collected 2013-09-17 | reverse complement strand
AGCGCCGCCGTCCGGACCGCGCGCGCAGGCGCGAGCCGCTGGCCACGCCGCTCGTAGACGTGCAGGGCTCGGTCCAGCCGGCCGAACACGGTATTCCAGGCCGCCCGCCCTGCCTGCCCAGCCCGGCCGCCCTGGGCCGCTTGCGGCCCTTCGCCGTCAAAGCCCGCCGAGCCGACCCGCGGCTCGGAGCCTGATGCGGGCGGCCGCAGCTCGTTCAGGCCGAAGGGCAGCGGCCGGACCGGGCGCAGCGAGCCGACGATTGTCAGCGGCACGATGGTCTGGCGTGCCCAGCAGGCCCAGTCGTACACGTTGAGCGGGAACCAGGCGGGCAGGTAGATCATCTCCGGAGGCATGACCGGCAGGTCGTCCCACGACCACTCGCCGAACAGGGCCAGCCAGATGCGGGTGAAGACGCGGGTGGCCGGGATCCCGCCCGAGGCCCTGATCCAGCCCGCGGCACGGCTCATGTGCTCGGCCTCCGGCGCGTCCCCGGCCAGCCGCAGCGCGACGTAGGACCGTCGTGGACAGGTCGGCCTCGCCGCCGCGGAAGTTGGCCCAGGTTCCGTCCGCGCGCTGGCAGGATCTGATCCACCGGGCGGCGGCGGAGGTCTGTTCCGCCGTCCGCACGCCGAGGAACTCACGGAGCAGGAGATCCTCCGCGTCCATGGTGACGTTGGTCTCCAGCTCGCCCTGCCACCAGCCCTGCGAGTGCTGCAGGCCGAGCAGGTGACCGACGGCCTGGTCCAGGGCGGCCCGCGCCGCCACGGTCGCGCCCGGCCCGCCGGTGCGGGCCTGGGTCACGGTCATGTGGCAACCCTCGCTGTCGCCCCACCGCTGCTCAGCACCGAGCAGGAGTGAGTCCTGCCCGTCTGGGCAGCCGAACGGTTACCCATGCCTGTCTCTGGGCTCACCACTCCGCCTCTCCGCCTCACCACTGGCCGCCTCTCCGGCTCACGACTGGCCGCCTCTCCGCCTCACCACTGGCCGCCTCTCCGGCTCACCACTGGCGCGCCGTGATGAACTCGGCGATCCCCGCGAACTCCGCCCGGACGTCGTCGGGCATGTCCGTCTCCGCCAGGCACTTGCCCGCCGCGGCCAGCGCCGCGTCCGCCTCTGCCTCGGCCCACTCCCTGCCCCCGGCGTCCTCGACCAGCCTGGCCGCGCGGACGAGCTCGTCCTCGCTGAGCGGCTCGGGCCGGGCCAGCACTGCGCCGAGCTGCCGCCCTGGCTCGGTCTCGCTGGTCAGCGCGGCCACGACCGGCAGCGACTTCTTTCTCGTCCGGAGGTCGGACATGACCGGCTTGCCGGTTATCTCAGGAGATCCCCAGATGCCGAGCAGGTCGTCGGTGAGCTGGAACGCGAGCCCTACGTGGGCGCCGAATCCGGCCAGGCCCATGGCCAGGACGGCAGGCGCGCCGACGTAGATGGCCCCGATGCTGCAGGCGCATGCCATCAGGGCAGCCGTCTTGTCGCCCTGGCCGGCGATCAGCCGCTGCACGGCCGCCGACAGGCAGCGCGAGGCCCAGAGGCTCTGCGGTGCCGGGCCCTCCAGCAGCAGGTCCTGGGCCAGCGCCAGCAGGGCGTCGCCGGCCAGGATCGCCGCGCCGATGCCGTAGACCGTCCAGGCGGTCGGGCGGTGCCGTCGCTCGGTGTCGCCGTCCATGATGTCGTCGTGCAGCAGCGAGAAGTTGTGCACGAACTCGACGGCAGCAGCGGCGGGCACGCCGCGCTCCGGAGCCGCGCCCGCGGCGCGGGTCGACAGCACGGCCAGGGCCGGCCGCAGGGCCTTCCCCCCGGCGCCCTTGGCGACCGGACGGCCGTCGGAGTCGGTCAGGCCGAGATGATAGGCGGCGACGATGCGGACGTCGGCGCTCAGCCGGTCCACCGCCGCGGCGATCGCCGGGCCCACCAGGTCGCGGGCGGTCTCCACGCCCGCCGGGATCGTCGCCGTCATGACGGCGACCCGGCCGCGGCCTCGGCCGAAACGCCGCCCAGCGCCGGGCGGGTGTCCGCGAGCAGGCCAGCGCCTCCCGGCTCTCGCGCGGCCAGCCGCTGGATCAGCTCTTCTGCAGCAGTGCGTCCGCTTCGCACGGCCCCCTCCATGGTGTCCGGCCACCCGGTGTCAGTCCACGCTCCGGCCAGTACCAGACCTGGCAGCGAGGTGCCGGCGCCGGGACGCAGCGCGCCGCATCCTGGTGCCTGCCGAAACGTCGCCCGGCGCTCCCTGGTGACGAAGAAATCGGTCACGCGAGCGTCCTTGGCCGCGGGAAACAGCTCCTCGAGCGCGGGCAGGAACCGCTCCCGCAGCGCCGCGGTCGGGACGTCCACGTAGCTGTCCGCCGCGGACAGCGATACCGCCAGGTACTGTCCCGCCTGCAGGCCGGACGTCCTGGTCTTGTCGAATACCCACTGCACCGGCGAATCCACGGCGGCGGCGAAGGGCAGCCTGGTGACCCGCCGGTCATAGACCACGTGCGCGTTCACGATCGGTGACGAGCCCAGACCATCCCACCGGGCCGCCTGCGCGATGCCCGCCGCGGCCCCGAGCCTGGCGGCCGGGCCGGCGGGAACCGCGAGTACGACGCCGTCGGCGCCGATCGCCCCTCCGCCGATGGCACTGTCGTCCGAGCCGTCCGCGCCGTCGGCGCCCGACGTCACCCGGACCCGGAACCCTCCCGCGGGGTCGCGCTCCACCGCGGCCGCCTTCGTCCCCAGGCGGACGTCAGCCCCGAGCCGGCCGAGCAGGCGGCCGGCGGCTTGCCCGTGCAGGTCGCCGAGCGGTACCCCGGGCACGCCGATGTCCGCGGCATCATTGTCGCCGAGCAGCGCCGTCTTCAGCACGGTCGCGGCGAGCGGCACGCTGGCCTCGTCCCCGTCAATGTTCAGCGAGGAGACGATGAACAGGTCCCACAGCCTGCGGCGGGCGCGCTCGTTCTGCCCCCGGGCGGCGAGCCAGTCCCCCAGCCGCTGGCCGTCTAGCCAGGGCCTGGCCGGATCGAGGGTCCTCAGGGCGAGGGCGGCCCGGGCCACGCGCAGTCGTTCTGGCACTGAAAGGAAGCCGTAGGAGGCCAGGGCCCGGCTCAGGTGCAGCGGCGCCGGAAGCGCGGACCGGCGCAGCCTGGCCCGGCCGCCGCCGGGTGACAGGACGGTGACATCGAAGCGGTCCTGGAGGGTCGCCGACCCGGTCATACCGAGCCTGGCGAGCAGCTCACGGTAGCTGGTGCAGCAGCGCAGGAACACGTGCTGGCCGTTGTCGATCTTCAGCCCGCCACGGGAGAACGAGCAGGTCGCGCCGCCGAGCCAGGGCCTGGCCTCGAGCAGGGTGACGCCGACGCCCGCCTCGCGGAGCGCGATCGCAGCGGTGATGCCGGCCAGGCCGCCGCCGATCACCACCACGCCCCGGGCGGTCACGGTCGTCCCCCTGCCGCCGAGCTCTCCGCAGCAGGGCCGCCCGGGGCCGAGGATGGCCCGCCGGGCCCGGGCCCGCCAGGGACGGCGGCGGGCATCCGCGGGGCGATCCCAGCGAGCGCCCGCACCGCGACCATGGCCTTCGCCTGCCCGGGCAGCGACTGCCTCTGCCGCAGCGCCGCGGCGGGCGCCGCGGCGATCTGCTGGAGCAGCCGGAGATAAATGCCCGCCATCGCTCCCGTGCACGCCGCGCTGCGCCGGTCGAGCAAGGGCAGCAGCCGCATCCCGGTGGCGTACCAGCCCAGAGCACGCTGGGCCTCGAACCGCATAAGATCCTGCAGCCCGCGATCGGCGTCCAGGCCGTCCACACGTTCGGGCCTTAGCGTGCAGCCGTACCGCTCCAGGTCCTCAGCGGGCAGGTATACCCGCCCATTGCCGAGGTCCTCGCGAACATCGCGCAGGATGTTGGTCTGCTGGAGCGCGATCCCGAGCGCGTCAGCCAGCGGCTCCGCCGTACCGGGATCCCGGCTGCCGAACACGCCGAGCGAGAGCCGCCCGACCGAGCCGGCCACGCACCTGCAGTAGTGCTCGAGCTCGTTAAAGGTCGCGTAGCTGGTGCCGCGCACGTCGGCCTCGCAGCCGTCGATCAGCTCGCCGAAGGCGCCCAGCGGGATCGGGTACCTGCGCGCCGCGTCGCCGAGCGCGACCAGCACCGGGTCGCCGGCCGACGCTGCGCCGTGCCTTTGCAGCGCGGCGACGGCCGCGCGGGCGTCTCCCAGCGCGGCGAGCTTGTCCGCGACCGGCAGCGTTCCGTCGCCGATGTCGTCGACCCGGCGGGCAAAGGCATAGACCGCCGAGAGCGCCCGGCGCTTGCCGCCGGGCAGCAGCCGGATCCCGTAGGAGAAGTTCCTCGCCTCGGTCCGGGTCACCTGCTCGCAGTGCCGGTAAGCGACTCGGACGCCGGTTCCCTCGGCTGCCTGGGGCTTGCTCACTGCCGTCACCGTCCCCTCGCGTAGGCCCGGATCAGCTCGGCGGCCAGGCGCCGCTTGGCCGGCCTCGGCGTGGCGCGAAGCACATCGTGATCCGCCCCGGCGATCGCGGCCAGCGCCGCCCGGCCTCCGGCCACGTACCCGGCCACCGCCAGGCGCGCCGAGCCCTGCAGCATGCCGATCAGCGGCGCACCGGCGTCAAGCAGCGCCTTCGCCCGGCCGGTCTCGAACGCGATCAGCGCGCGTGCCGACGGCGGCGTCGAGGCCTGCGCCAGGTCCTGCTCGGTGCAGCCATAGGCCTCCATGTCCGCCGCCGGCAGGTAGATGCGGCCCGCGCGCAGGTCCTCCGCAACGTCCTGCCAGTGCTCGGCGAGTTGCAGCGCGGTGCAGACGGAATCGGACAGCTCGGCCCGCTGCGGAGAGAAGCTGTTGAAGACGTACAGAACGATCCGGCCTACCGGGTTGGCCGACAGACGGCAGTAACCGAGCAGGTCCTGGAAGGTCTGGTACCGGGAGACGACCTGATCCTGCCGGTTAGCCAGGATCAGGTCGAGAAAGGGCTGCATCGGGATCGCGCAGTCGGCCACGGTCGGCGCGAGCGCTCGCACCACCCGGCTCCGAGGTCCCTCGGCGTCACCTCCCGGACCGCTGTCACCGGCGGAACCGGAGCTAGTTCCTCCGTATCGGGCGTAAAGTCGGCGGAGATCGGCCTCGAGCTCGTCGAGCAGGCGAGGCCGCTGCTCCGGCGGTGCCTCGTCCCCCATGTCGTCGACTGTCCTGGCGAAGCCGTATACGGCCATCAGGTGCCGTCGGCGGCGCGCAGGCAGCAGCCGCAGCGCGACGGGGAAGTTCTCGCCGGCCGCCTGGCCGGCCAGCAGATTCGCCTCGTCCACCGCGTCGGCGGCCGCGGCGGGGGGCTGTGGCTCCATGCGGAGCCCGCCGCTCGCCCCGGTCCCGTTGCGCGTCACGATCCCTATTTGGTCACAGGTCTTATTTGAAATGCAAATAATGACGCGCACGTCAGCTGACGTGCGCGTCGACTTTCCGGCCACTTCGCGATGGCGAGAGGAGCGCGTCGGCGGGCGGGTGACTCCTAAGTCGCTGCTCCGCAGCGCTGCGGGTCTAAATCCGGTTGGGTTCGCTAAACATTAGCTGACGCTCATGTCATATCCCCGGAAGCTGACGTGTATGTCATATCAGGGCGTCGAGGTTCATCCGGCGGTGCCGCCGCCGCGCTCCCCGGGCCGGCCTGTGGCCGGGGCGCCCGGGCTGGCCTCGCTTGGCCTGGGCGGCCGGGAGTCGGCAGGCCCGGACGCCCGGTCTGGGCGGGCCGGTCGGGCGGGGACCGGGTCCGGGCGGGGTGATCTGCCAGATCGGGATGTCCGCGCCTGGATGCAGGCCGCGGCGATGCCAGGTCACCGGGTCGAGGGCACAGACCGGTGCCTGATCGGCGTTACGGATGGGCGTGGCCCAGCATCGCCCACCCTGCATGGAAATGTTGCAGATAAATGTCCCGGCATTGACGCGCAAGCCGTTCTGGTTAACCCTAATCCCGTTAGCGACGTTCGTTTCCACGGGCGCAGAACCAGCCGTGGCGGCCCGGCCTGGCCCGGTCGCCCGGCCTGGCGCCCGTCAGCTGTTCTGAGCCGAGCACCGGGCCAGCCGCCACGGGCCAGCCGCCACCGCGGGCCGCCTCCGGGTCAGCCCCGCCAGATGAGGACCAGGGCGCAGTCGTCGGATCCGGCGGATCCGGCTTGCATGGCCCGGACCAGCTTGCCTGCTCCGGCCTCGAATCCGGAGGTCACCAGCCGGTCCGCGGCGCCGAGCAGGCGGTCGATCCCGTCGTCGATATCCCGGCCCGGCGCCTCGATCAGCCCGTCGGTGTAGAGCATCAGGGCATCACCGGGCCGCAGTGACGCCCGCTCGGGCACCGACCGCAGATCGGGAACGACGCCGAGCACAATCCCGCGCGCCTGGGTCAGCCGCCAGGTCCCGCTGCCCGCCTCGAAATGCGCCGCTGGAGGATGCCCGGCCGAGCCGACCACGTAATCCCCGGTGGCCAGGTCCAGCCACAGATGCACCGCAGTGACGAACCCGTCCGCCGAGGGGCCCCGGCGCAGGTACGCGTTGCACGAGGCCAGGAAATCCCCCGCCGGGACCGAGCCGAGCAGCCCCCCGAATGCGCCCGACAGCAGCAGCGCCCGGGTCCCGGCGTCGATCCCCTTACCCGCCACATCGACCAGCGCCACCTCCAGGGTCTTCCCGTCACACGCGGACACCACGAAATCTCCGCCGAACGACGCGCCCCCGGCCGGCCGCAGCACCGACGCCGACCGCCATCCCTCCGGCAGCCCTGGCAGCCGGCCCTGAGCCCGGATCCGGTCCCGCAGCTCAATCAGCATCTGATCCCCGCGCAGCCCCTGCACCCCCAGCTTCGCGCGCGCCCGGGCCAGCGCATCGGCGAACACCGCCGTGACCGCGATCGTCGCGATGATGCCCGGCCCCGCCTTCCCCTCCACCGCGTCATACGCCAGCGCGCCCGCGATCAGCACGAACAACACGCGCAGCGCCCGCGGCCACAGCAACAGCCCGCCCGCTAGCAACGGCAAGATCATCACGCCGGGCGAGAACCACGACACCGACACCCGCACCGCGGCCGCCCCGATGACCGCCACCACCACGGCCAGCACAAACGCCAGCCGCCGGTTCCGGGTCAGGAACTGCCGCCGGACCAGGCCGCGGGCACGCTGCGCCACCGCCAGCACAGCGGCTGCGAACCCGCGCGGGCCAAGAACAACCATCTTGCCGGCACTGTACCGGCATAAGCTCTGCCCGAACACCTGGGCTCGGGCAGCTAGGCGTGACCAGAGGTGCGCCAATACCCCGTTATGAGCCTGAGTTCACCGATTTTGCTCATGATCTTCGTTACGGGTTGTTACTATCGCCACACCTTCCGGGATTTGCTCGGGTCACAGCGAAGTCCGCAGGTCACTTCTCACGCCGAGGCACGGTCATGGGTTTGCGTCGCTGGTCCATACGCCTGAGGATCTTCCTCCTCGTTGCCATTCCGATCCTGTCCCTGATCGGGCTCTACGTGCTTGCGGCCGGCAGCGCCGCGGGTGATGCCATCAACCTGAACCGGGCCGAGACTGTGAAGAACGTCATCGGCCTGCCGACCGGCACGCTGGAGAAGCAGATCGACACCGAGTGTGTGTTTGCGGTGACCTACCTGGCCAACCCGTCGCCACTGAGCCTGGCCTCGCTGCGGGGACAGGAGGCACAAACGGACGCGGCCACGACGGTTCTCCGCTCGGCCTCCGCGACGACCAGCTTCACTGCGCAGGAGAAGCAGACAGACACGGCACTGGTCATCCAGACCACGACCGGCCTCCAGGCCCTGCGCTCCAGGGTGGCCTCCCGGACCATCAGCAGGCCGCAGACCATAAGTTCCTACGTCAATATCGTCGCCACCGCTGACGCGCTCCTGAATCAGCTGATCACCGGCGAGACCAATGTCCCGATAGTGACGCAGGGACTCGCGCTGGAGGACATGTATAAGGCCAATGGCCTGCTCTTGCAAGAGGACGCGCTGCTGGCGGGCGACATCACCGCGCAATCGTTCTCTGCGGCCGACCGCCAGACATTCGCCGAGCTGGTCGGGGCGCGCCGGATCCTGCTGGCCGAGACCCTGCCGGACCTGGATCCGATCTACCGAGCGATCTACGACAGGGATGTCAGCCCGCAGACGTCCGCCGCGCTGACCGCGCTCGAGAACACGGTGATCAACGATCGCCGGGCCGGGCCGCTGCCGCTGGTATCCCCGCTCGCCTGGACCGCGGCGGTCGGTACGGTGGCGGCCGGGGTCTTGCAGGCGGGGACGCAGGCGGCCAACGAGCTGACGGCGCGCGCACAGCCCGTTGCGGATGCCACGTATGAGCGGCTGATACTTGTCGGCGGCATTGGGCTGATGGCCATATTCCTGTCGATCATCATTTCGCTCTGGATTGGCCGTGGCCTGCTGGGCGAGCTGGCCGAGCTCCGACGGTCCGCCCTGAAGCTGGCCAATGAGCGCCTGCCGAGCGTCGTGGAGCGGTTGCGCGCGGGTCAGGAAGTGGACGTATCCAGCGAGGCACCGCCGCTGGAATCGAGCAACGACGAGATCGGCCAGGTCACGGCGGCCTTCAACGCGGTGCAGCGGACAGCGATCGAGGCTGCCGTGGACGAGGCGAGGCTTCGCCGGGGGGTCAGCGAGGTGTTCCGGAACCTGGCTAGGCGCAGTCAGTCGCTGCTGCACCGGCAGCTGGCACTGCTCGACTCGATGGAGCGGCGGGCCAGCGAGCCGGCGGAGCTGGAGGACCTGTTCCGGATCGATCACCTGACGACGCGGATGCGGCGGCACGCGGAGGGGCTGATCATCTTGTCGGGTGAGTCGGCGGGGCGGGGGTGGCGGCATCCGGTCCGGATTGTGGATACCCGGATCCGGGTGACCACGGGATCTCAGGCGGCGCTGATCGGCCCCGCCGTGGCCGACGTCATCCACCTGATCGCGGAGCTGGCGGAGAACGCGACGATTTTCTCGCCGCCCATGGCCCCGGTACGGATCCATGGTGACATGGTGGGCCGGGGTTACGCGGTGGAGATCGAGGACCGCGGGCTCGGCATGGCCGAGGAGAAGCTGGCCCGGATCAATCATGATCTGGCGCACCCGGGGCAGTTTGACCTGTCCGGGAGTGAGCAGCTCGGTCTTTTCGTGGCCGGGCAACTGGCCCGGCGCCACGACATCAAGATCACGCTGCAGCTCTCGGCGTACGGGGGGATCACCGCGATCGCGCTGATCCCGAAGGCGCTGATCATCGACGACGCCGAGGCCACGGCGGCGGGCGAGCGGGCGATCCGGCTGACCGGCCGGCATGGCCCGCTGAACCAGGCCATCGTCGCCGAGCCGGCGGCGCTGGTGCAGCTCAGCGCATCGGCCGCCGGCGTAGGCCCGCAGGCGGGCCCGGTCGCCGAGTTGCCGTCTGGGCCGGTCGCCGAGCTGCCGTCCGGGCCGGTCGCCGAGCTGCCCTCCGGCCCGGTCGCCGGCATCCCGGCCGCCCCGGTCGCACAGGCGGGCACTGTGTTCACGCCGCGGCGTGAAGCCGCGGCGGGCGCGGCGGGCGCGGCGGGCGGCGGCGCGTTCGGGTTCTCCGGCCACGGGCGGCAGGACGATCCCGGCGGCGCCGAGACCACCGACCCCCAGGTGGTCACCGCGGGGCTGACCGAGATGGGGCTGCCGGTCCGGGTCCGCCAGGCGAGCCTGGCGCCGCAGCTGCGCGACGGCGGCCCGGCCGCCGCCGGGCCGGCAGGCAAAGCGGCCGGCGCGCCCTCTCCGGAGGCGGCGCGCAGCACGATGACCGCGCTGCAGCGCGGCTGGGAGCGCGGCCGGTACATATCCGGGGCCCCGGTACCGTCGTTCGACTCGGAGGACGGCGCGGAGGACGGCGCGGAGCCCGGCGGGGACGGAGCCGGGCGGCGTGACGATGGCTGATCCCGCCGCCGGCGGGTCCGGGCCGGGAAAGAGGGACACGTGAGTATGGCCAGCGAGCTGGACTGGCTCCTGGACGACCTGGTCGCCCGGGTGGCCGACATCGACAAGGCCGTCATCTTGTCCCGGGACGGCCTGGCCATCGGGGCGTCGGCGGGGCTGAGCAAGGAGGACGCCGATCACCTGTCCGCGGTCGCGGCCGGGTTTCAGGGCCTGGCCCGCGGCGTCGGGCGGCATTTCGGCGGCGGCCGGGCGACCCAGGTCATCGTCGAGATGGAAGCGAAGTTCTTGTTCGTGACGGCCGCGGGCGAGGGCACCTGCCTGGCCGTGCTGGCGAGCGCGATCGCGGACGCGGGGCTGGTGGCTTATGAGATGGCGGTGCTGGTCACCCGGGTCGGCGAGCACCTGTCGGTCATGTCCCGGCCGGTCCCCTCGAGCGCGGAAACGAAGTGACGTGGCGTGCCCGGGGGCGACGACAGGTGGCTGGACCAGGACGCCGGGCCCGTCGTCCGCCCGTACGCGCTGGTCGGCGGCCGGACCCGGCCGGCCGGCGAGACCTTCGACCTGATCTCCATGATCACCGCGGTGCGCGGGGCGGCGGGCGGCCTGGACGAACTGGAGCCCGAGCACCTGACCCTGCTGCGGCGCTGCCGGCTGCCGACCTCGGTGGCTGACCTCGCCGCCGACCTGGACCTGCCGCTCGGCGTGGTCAAGATCTTGCTGTCCGACCTGCGGCAGCGCAATCTCATCGCGGTGCACGACCCGGTCCCGGCCCGGCTGACCGACCCGCAGCTGCTGAGAAAGGTGGCCGATGGGCTCCGCAGGCTCTGACCAGCACGGCTACCCCCCGGCGGCGCCGGTCGCGATCAAGATCCTTATCGCGGGCGGCTTCGGCGCGGGGAAGACCACCCTGGTCAGCTCGGTGACCGAGATCCGGCCGCTGCGCACCGAGGAAGACCTGACCGCGCCCGGCACGCACGTCGACCTGACCGATGGCGTGGAGGACAAGACCACCACCACGGTCGCGATGGACTTCGGCCGCATCACCATCCGGGACGACCTCGTGGTCTACCTCTTCGGCACGCCGGGCCAGAAACGATTCTGGTTCATGTGGGACGAGCTGGCGCTCGGCGCGCTCGGCGCGGTCGTGCTGGCCGACACGCGGCGCCTGGCCGACAGCTTCGCGTCCGTGGACTACTTCGAGCGACAGGGCACGCCGTTCATCGTGGCCGTGAACTGCTTCGACGCAGCGAGGCGCTTCCCCGCCGACGCCATCCGGGCCGCGCTCAACCTGGACCGCGACGTACCGGTCATCCTGTGTGACGCGCGCCGGTTCGCCTCCTGCCGCGATGTCCTCGTCACTCTCGTCGAGCATGCGATCCATGTGCTCAGCGGCAGAGCCGGCCACCTGACGTCCTCCCCGGCCTGACGGCCTGAGGCCCAGCTGCCAGGCCCGGCAGCCGATATTCGCTCGCCATGCCCCCCGGGTACCGGGTACAAACCAGAGCATGAGCGCTGCCTACCCCATCCGCGCGATCAGCGCCGACGAGTTCCCCGCCTTCTACGCGGTGCTCGAGCACGCCTTCAACTCCAGTCGTCAGACCGACGCCGAGCTGCAGCATGAGCTCGTGACGTTCGAGTTGGACCGCAGCCTGGCCGCTTTCGACGGGCCCGACATCGTCGGGACCGCGGGCGCCTTCACGTTCCGGATGACGGTGCCGGGCGACGCCCTCGCGGTGGCCGGGGTCACGGCGGTGAGCGTGCTGCCCTCGCATCGGCGCCGCGGGATCCTGTCCAGCCTGATGAACCGCCAGCTGGCCGACATCCGCGACCGCGGCGAGACGGTCGCGGCGTTGTTCGCCTCGGAGGCCGCCATCTACGGACGGTACGGATACGGCATCGCCTCGGCTGAACTCGATTTCAGGATCCGGCGCGGCGAGGGCATACTGCCAGCGCAGTCCGCCGCGCCGGGGCCGGCCCGCCCGGCCCGAGCCCTCCGGCTGCGGAGCGCCAAGCCGCGGGACGCCACGGCCGAGCTGGCCAAGGTCTATGACTGCGTGCGGCGCGGACGGCCCGGCATGCCCGCCCGGGACGACCACTGGTGGGACCACACGCTGTGGGATCCGGAGCACCGGCGTTCCGGCAGCAGCCCGCTGCGCTGCATGATCGCCGAGGACGACGCGGGCCCACGCGGATACGCCCTGTTCTCAGTGAAGCCGGAATGGGGCGAGCATGGGATACCCGATGGCGTGCTGCAGGTACGGGAGCTGATGGCCGCCGACCCTGGGGCGCACGCGGCGGTCTGGGGCGACCTGCTGACCAGGGACCTGGTCGCGGAGGTGCGCGCCCGGATGCGGCCCGCCGACGACCCGCTGCTCTACCTGCTCGCCGACAGCCGGCGGGCTCGCGCGCATCTCCTGGACGGGCTCTGGGTGAGGCTGGTCAGCGTGCCCGGGGCACTCACCCGGCGGCGTTATGCGTGCGCCGTGGACGTCGTCATCGACGTCGCCGACGAGCTCTTCGCCGAGAACGCCGGACGGTGGCGGCTGCAGGCGGGGGGCCCAGCAGACGGGGCGGGCCCAGCAGACGCGCCCGGCGCCAGCTGCGAGCGGACATCGGCGCCGGCCGACGTGTTCCTGCCGGTCCGGGCGCTGGGCGCCGCCTACCTGGGCGGCACCAGGCTTGGCGCGCTGGCCGCCGCTGGCCTGCTCACCGAAACGCGACCTGGCGCGGTCGCAGCGCTTTCCGCTGCCTTTTCCTGGGACCCGGCCCCTTGGTGCCCAGGCAATTTCTGACCACCGAAGCTTTTAGTGATGCAGGAGCAAAGAGCGCGATATTCGCACCTGCCGCTCCGGAATCAGGCACAGAGCAGCGTTGGCCCGCGTGCGAGACTGGAGCGGGAGGACGCACATGCCGGGAATGAAGGTAACGGTCGACGCGGCGATGCGAGCCAGAGACGTCTCCAGGCCGCACTCCGAGCATGAGGCCCTGGCGGACGCCGCTGAGCCGCAGCCGGGCCGGGGCCGGGAGCAAGGCCAGACTGCGCTCGAAGCGGAGGCCACCGGATCCGTGGCCGCGGCCGCGCCCGCTACCGCGGCACGCGGCGCGGCGCCAGGTGGTACATCGAAGGCAAGATCGCCTCGGCGACGCCGGAGACGCCGCTGAACTCAGGCGGCGGAACGTCGCGGGCATGCCGGGCCGACTCCCGGCGGTCATGGCGTCGAGCTTGTCGTCCAGGGCGGGGGCCGGTCACCGATCCTTGTCCGCCTCGTCGGCAGGGCCGGCCACCCCGAGCAGCTCGGCGAAGCGGTCGACCATCATGTCGCGGCCCTTGGCCTGGGCGACGAATTCGGCCGCGACCAGATCGTCGCTGCCAGGCCGCTGGCCGGAGCCGCCCTGCGGACCGATCGGCACGATGATGACCGGAGCGGTAGGCTCGTGCGGCCTGAGATCGCCGTTCCCGGTGATGAGCGCCCGGATGTTGTCGGCGACGACCTGGGCCTGCCGGTTGGCGATGCCGGCCATCTTGTGGTCGGCCGCCCCGACGTCGCCCACGGCGAAGACCCGGGGCGCCGGCTGCCGGTCCTGAGCGCTCAGCCGTTCACCGGGACCGCCCAGGCGGCGCGAGCGGCGGCCGCGGCGCGAGCGACGGCCGCAGCGGCCAGGGCCCGGACGATCGGGTGCGGCCGGGTTCCGTCGCCGGCGAGCTCGGGCTGGAAGAGCGTGGCGAGGAAGAACGGGTGTCCGGGCAGTTCGGCGATGCGGACCTGGCCGTCCTCGTCGTGGCCGGTGAACTGCAGCCCGTGCTCGGACAGCGCGCCCAGGTAGTCCGGGTTGAGGCCAAACGAGCAGTGATAGCGCTCGATAGTCCGCTCCGCGCCCAGGATCCGCTCGGCCAGGGTGCCGGGCGTGATGCGGACGGCAGCCTCGTGACCGACCAGCGAGCAGACCAGCGGGATGATCAGGAACTCCGCCAGGTTCGACCGTCGGTCGTGCGGCAGGTAGTCGGCGTGACCGACGTCCAGTCCGCAGACGTCCCGGGCGAACTCAACGAGCGCGTGCTGGAAGCCGCCGCAGGTGCCGAGGAAGGGTATCGCCCGCTCGCGGGCGGCACGGGCCGCCGCGATGGCTCCTTCCGCGTTCCGGTACGGGCTGCCGGGCGTGACCCAGATGGCGTCGAAGCCGGCGAGGTCATCCTGCGCAGCGTCCTCGCTGGGGATCCAGTACGGGTCGAGTATCAGGCCGTCGCGCCGGCGCAGGGCCTCAATGATCACGGGGATGCGCGCGTGCGCGCGCACGTGGGGCGAGCGGTCACCGACGAGGGCGATCCGGGCGGGGACGGTAGGGGACACAGCCAAGGGAGGGCGGGCGACGGGACGGCCCGTGACGGGAGGGCCTGTGAAGGGAGGGCGGGCGGGTGATTCAGTCATGCCGGTAGCATCGCTCTCGCTGACGTTAAGCGCCAACGATGATTTCTTGTGGTTCCATAAGCGATGCTGATGACATGGATCCTCACCTGCTGAGAACGTTCGTGGCCGTGGCCCGGCACGGCAGCTTCTCCGCCGCGGCGCGGGATCTCGGTTACACGCAGGCGGCGGTATCGCAGCATATTGCCGCGCTGGAGAGCGACCTGAAGGTCTCGCTGCTGACCCGGCGCCCGGTGGTCGCCACTGAGGCCGGCCGCCGCCTGCTGGAGCACGCGGCGCCGATCCTGCTGCGCCTGGACGCCGCGCGCGCGGATGTCACGCGCCTGGCGGGAGCGCCGCGCGGCCGGCTGCATGTCGGCACGTCGCCGCTGGCCGCGCCCGGCCTGGCTGCAGCCCTCGCGACGCTGCTGGGGCCCATGCCGCGGCTGGAGCTGACCGTGCGTGTCGCCGCCCGCGAGACGGTGGCCGCCGAGGTGGCGTCCGGAACGCTGGACATCGGCCTGGTCGACGGCCTGGCCGCGCCGAGCGATCCGCTGCGGCTCTCCGAGGTCAGCCCGCTGACGGCGATCGGCGTCGGCGAGGAGCAGCCCGTGGTGATACTCCCTCGCTCGCATCCGCTGGCCGGGCGCACTGGGCTGCGCCTCGCGGACCTCATCGACGCCCGGTGGATCGACGCTCCCGGCACGGCCGCGCCGCTGGGCGACCTGCGCCGGGCCGGGGGCGCCGAGGGGTTCCGCGCCGCGCTCCGCTACGAGGGCACCGACACTGGCACCCTGGTCGCGCTCGCGGCCGCTGGTCACGGGCTCACCGTGCTGCCCGGGCCTGCCGCGGGGCAGTTCCCCGGCGTGGCCGGAGTTCCCATAACGTTGCCGCGGCTCGTGCACCGGACCGAGCTGCTGCACGGCAGCATCGGCGCCGGTTCCCCGGCCGCGGCCCTCGCGACCCTCCTGGCCGGGTAAGGGGCTCTCCGGGTAAACACCCGCGCGGACCCGGCTGGCCACAGGGAGGCATCGGTGTCACACTGCCGGGCGGGACGGTGACCGAGCGCTAGCACGGCGGTGCTGATACCGCGCTGTCGGGCCCCGGCAGGAGCTACGCCTCGGCGGGAATCGGGGGCAGCTTCCCCGTCGTCTCGTAGTCCGTGATCATCGCGAGCCGCCGGGCGTGCCGCGACTCGCCGGAGAACCCGGTGTTCACGAATACCCGCGCGAACGACACCGCGTCCTCCACCGAGTACATGCGCGCGCCGAGGCTGAGCACGTTCGCGTTGTTGTGCAGCCGGGCGAGTTGCGCGGTCTCCTCGGTCCAGGCCACCGCCGCCCGTACCCCGGCGATCTTGTTGGCGGCGATCTGCTCCCCGTTCCCCGAGCCGCCGATGATGATGCCCAGGCTCCCCGGGTCGTGGACGACGGAGTTCGCCGCGAGCATGACGTAGGGCGGGTAATCGTCGTCATCGCGCTCGACTGGCGGACCGCAATCTACCGGGTCGTGGCCGGCCTGCTCCAGCCACTCGATGAGGCGGCCCTTCAGCACGAAGCCCGCGTGGTCTGATCCGAGGTAGACGCGCACGATCGCCAGTCTGTCAGAACCGCCGGGGCCAGCACGGTCAGTCGAAGATCGGGTCCCGGGTGCGGCTGCGCTTCAGCTCGAAGAAGCCGTCCGTTCCCGCGACGAGCAGAACGCCGTCCCACAGCCGGGCTGCAGCGTCGCCGCGCGGGATCGGTGAGACCACGGGCCCGAAGAAGGAGGCGCCGTCCACCGAGATCACCGGCGTGCCCACGTCGTATCCGACCCGTTCGATGCCATCGGCGTGCGATGCGCGGAGCGCCTCGTCATAGCCGGCCGAGTCGTCCATCGCATCGGCCAGGTCCGTCGGCAGGCCGGCCTCGGCCAGGGCAGCCTCGATCGTGGCCCGGTCCCTCGGCGCCTTCTCGTGGTGGAACCGGGTGCCCAGCGCCGTGTAGAGGGGCAGTAGCACGTCGGGGCCGAACTTCTGCTCCGCGGCAATGCAGACCCGCACCGGTCCCCACGCCTGCGCCATCAGCTCCTGATACCGCTCCGGCATTCCGTCGGCGCCCTCGTTGAGCACCGCGAGGCTCATCACATGCCAGCGAGTCTTCACCGGGCGGACCTTCTCCACCTCGAGCATCCATCGAGAGGTGATCCACGCCCACGGACAAAGCGGGTCGAACCAGAAATCGACCTGGGTGGGCTCCTGCTGCGCCATCCGCACTCCTCAATCTGGGGGATGCTCCCGACAACCGGGGGGCTGGCGGGGTCATTCCAACCGTCGGCATGCGATCATTCACCGAACGGTCGTCGGGGAGGGATAGCACTGTGGCTAGCAATCTGACGCGCGACGAGGCGAGGGAACGCGCACGCCTGCTCGAGGTCGAGTCCTACCGCGTCGAGCTGGACCTGACCGGGGGCGATGCCACGTTCAGCTCGGTGACGACGGTCAGCTTCCGTTGCGCCCGCCCGGGCGCGCCGACCTTCATCGACCTGTCCGCGCCCGCGGTCCGAGAGATCACCCTGAACGGAACCCGTCTCGGCCTGGAGAATTTCGACGGGAACCGAATAGGGCTGAACGGCCTCGCGGAAAGCAACGAGCTGCGGGTGGCCGCCGACTGCGCCTACTCACGCTCCGGCGAGGGCCTGCACAGGTTCACCGACCCGGCCGACGGCGGCGTCTACATGTACTCGGACCTGGAGACGTTCGACGCGCACCGGGTCTACGCCTGCTTCGACCAGCCCGACCTGAAGGCCACGTTCCAGCTCGGGGTCACCGCGGAGCCGGGGTGGCAGGTGATCTCGAACATGGCGCCGACCACGACCGAGCTCACCGAGCAGACGCAGACGGCGCTGTGGCGGTTCCCGCCGACCCCGGTGCTGCCGACCTACATCACCGCGGTCGCGGCGGGCCCATACCACATGGTGCGGGACGAGCACGACGGCATCCCGCTCGGCATCTTCTGCCGCCAGTCGCTGGCCAGCTACCTGGACCCGGACGAGATCTTCGAGGTGACCCGGCAGGGCCTGGACTTCTTCCGCGGCGCGTTCGGCTTGCGCTACCCGTTCGGCAAGTATGACCAGCTGTTCGTGCCCGAGTTCAAGGCCGGCGCCATGGAGAACGCCGGCTCCGTCACGTTCGTCGAGGCGTACGTGTTCCGGTCGCGGGTGACCGACACCTACCGGGAGTCCCGCGCCGAGACGATCCTGCACGAGATGGCGCACATGTGGTTCGGCGACCTGGTCACCATGCGCTGGTGGGACGGCTTGTGGCTGAACGAGTCCTTCGCCACCTGGGCCGGCACCGTGGCGCAGGCCGAGGCCACCCGCTGGACCACCGCGTGGACCACGTTCGCCCAGGCCTGGAAGGCCTGGGCCTACCGGCAGGACCAGCTGCCCTCCACGCACCCGATCGCCGCGGACATCCCCGACATCGCGGCCGTCGAGGTGAACTTC
>WNFM01232119.1_pt1 | contig 17814 bp, 15 predicted proteins | sample 5400271 | NCBI WGS metagenome assembly WNFM01 (sample SAMN13153352, study PRJNA577476) | soil metagenome | isolation source: 60 cm saprolite on Douglas fir-dominated hillslope | place: USA:California | collected 2013-09-17 | reverse complement strand
CTATTGTAACTGGATTAATAGGCCAATTGGGTAATATCCAGATATTTAGTATCACCAGGTAAATTAGGGTGCTTAAAAAAACAGAGCTAAATATACGGAGTACATCACGTGTATTTGAGTAGCGGATAAGTCCCGTATGTATACGCATTATATACATTACTTCGGCTGTAATTAAGCAATACAAGCCTGTGTAAATAAAAAAGTAGCCTCTTAAAATATTTACAAACTCAAAGCGATAAACAATAAAATAAGAAAAAGAAAACGAAGTACCAACAATAAAAAAATCAAGCAGCATTATCACCCACCGTGGCACAACTCCATTAAATTGTAAATATTTTCTCATAAATCTATTTTGCAGAATGTGCTAAATTAAGGTAAATTAGGTAATAATTTTAACAAAAACGATATCAAACTCTTTTGGAGAATCTTTTAAAATAAACATTTTTCAAAAGTGTTCAATTTTTTAACAAATTCTTGCAACAAAATTCTCATTTTAAGTATTATAAACTCATTGTTACAATAATTTTATTTATAAATAGGCATTGGGATTAATTCGAGTTTTTTATAGTTGCAAACATAATACCAAGACTGTGGTTCTATTTGACTTTAAGGTGTTGCAATTTCTCTTTTTTTTTAGTTTAATTTTATTGATTTGGGCTTTAATAGCAAATAAATAAACATTAAGGGTAAAATAGACACAATAAATAATTCTTTTAGGGACAGTTTAGTGTTAAAAATAACAAGAATAATTATCAATAGCTGAACTAATGCATAGCTTGCAGAAATTAAAAGGTGAGGAATTTTTTGTTCGTTGGCTAATAACTGATAAAAATGCAGACGATGAGCCTTGAAAATATTTTGTTTTAAAATTAAACGATGTAGAATTGTTAAAACTGAATCAATACCATAAACAACCAGGAATAGAATATATGACCAATTGCCAGTAACAAATATTAACTTTAATAAAAGTATACTTATCCAAAAGGCAATTGTAATACTGCCCACATCGCCAGCAAAGCATTTAGCTTTTTTTCGAAAATTAAAATATAGAAATACTCCGCAAGCCAGCATAGGTATCAATATCATATCATTATTAATAAAGGCCACCTGACAGGTATTAATATATTGCAAGCCACAAAAAATCACTAAACTATAGGCACCTGTAATCCCGTTTATACCATCCATAAAGTTGTACATATTAATAATGCCGATTACCATTATATAAAACAGTATCCAAATGCAGAATTGCTCTTTATTAAATACATTTAGATAAACAAACAAAATGGCAACAGCTATTAAATGAAACAATAATCTTAATCGGCTCGAAAGTGTAAGTATGTCGTCTATGAAACTTATTGTACCGATAATCAAAACGCCAAGTAGGGGTAACCAATAATCAGGATGAAGTATTGAACAGCAAATCGCAACTAAAATAAAAATTACACCACCTCCTCTGATGGTAATGTCTTTATGGGAACTTCTTTCGTTCGGATGATCGATAATATTAAAATGAATGGAAACACGAAAATAAAGTAGCATCGAAACAAAAAAAAGGAGGGTAATAATACCGTAAATCATAATATATAAGGTAATTTTTTGATAACGGGAGTTGATTGCCAACCTAATATTTTTCGAGCTTTGGAATCATCAAAAGTTAAACTAGAATTGATCTTTTTTAGTTTATCTCTGTTAATTGGTGATTTCTCACCCAGGAAATTACCAATTAATGCAATTATCATCGCCATAGATTGTGGGATTTTTAGTGGAGGTTTTTTACCTAATGTCGAAGAAATTAGGTTTTCTAGTTCGCCAAAACTTGGATGATATCCATCAGTTAAATTATAAACACCGCCAGTTTCAGCAAGCTTGGGAATAATGTTCCCTAGGTCTTCCGCTAAAATCATGCTTTTTTTTGCATTTGCCTTCCCTATACTAAGGTATCTTCCCGAGCGAATTCCTTTAATCATTAAACCTAAGTTACCAGGAGGATTGGGTCCGACAAGCAAAGGCAACCTTAAAATTGATAAAATCACACCATATTCTTTCGCCCACTGTAGCAGCCATTCTTCCGCTAGAATTTTAGATTGAGCATATGGGTTTGTACCATTTAATGAATGTTCCTCGGAAATAAGCTCTCCTTCATCTACCCCGTAAACTGATACGGAACTAATAAATATAAAAGATTTTGGGATATGGTTTGAGAAAGACAACAGATTACATATTTGTTTAGTACCCTCAAAGTTTGTTTTATAAAAAGCTTCTTTCTCACTTTGTGTTGTTGGGACTGAATGCGCTTTGCCAGCTGCGTGAATTATTACGTCAAAGGTTTCCGTAATTTGAAATATCAAATTTTCTTCTGTCAAGTCAACTGAAAAGTCATTTTCTTTTTTTTTTCCAAGCGTTTTTATTTGATAATTTAAATTCATTAAAGAATCAGAAATTATTGATCCTAAAAAGCCTGATGCACCAGTTATTAAAGCCTTTTTTTGCATATAATTTAACTATCTATTTAAATATTGAAGCACTTTTTTAGTGAAACGCAAAAACCAAAAATAAACTGGTGGCTTCAAATTATTCATTTTCCATGCACGGATTATTTCCCTATTTCCGATAATAATATTTTTAAAATTTTTAGTGCTCTCGCCTCCCATTCGCATGTTAACTATAAATTTATTAAGATAATAGGGTTTATAACCATGAATTTTAAAAGCACGCAACATAAATTCATAATCAGATGTGATTTTGAAATCGGAGAAATAACGGCCTATTGAATTGTAAACCCTTTTTTTTATAAATAAAGATGGGTGGGGTGGCACTTCGCCATGATCAAAAAATTTAGGGTAATATGGTTTGGTATTCCAAGTCCTTACAACTTTTTCTGGTGATCGGTCCTTAAAATAAGTTATATTGCCGTAAACGGCGTCAATCTCAGGATTGCTGACAAATACATTTATCACATCTGATAAAATCGTATTTGACGCAAAAATATCATCTGAGTTCAAAATGCCAATTATATCGCCGGTTGCCATGGTTATACCTTTATTCATGGCATCGTATATGCCTTTGTCTGGTTCAGAAATATGGTTTGAAATATATGTATTATATTTTTCAATAACTTTCCCAGTGCCGTCTGTTGAACTTCCGTCTACAATAATATATTCAATCAATGGATAATCCTGAGAAATAACTGACTTAATAGTATCTTCAATTGTTCTTTCACTATTGAAGCAAACTGTGATCATTGAAATTTTTTGCTTCATTTATTTATAACCCGAGTAGTGATATCTTGAAAATAATGATTTTTAATAATTAGCCGTAGTCAGACCACATTAATTAATTATGTATGAGCTTCTGCTATGCTTTATAAGAGTTTGTAAAAAACTTGTCTAACAGCAATTAATCTTTTTTACGTAAATACAATTGTAGTAACCTATTTTTCGTTAAAGATAATTTTCAACGATTCTAAGTTTTTAGCTAAAGAATACCTCTCCTTAGCTTCAATTATATTATTATTTTGAATCTTTTTTAGTAATTCAGCATCTATAATTAAGTGTTCAAGCGCATCAACCAACGAATCTACATTTTTAATATCTACTAAAATTCCATTCTCAGGTTTTATAATGTCTCCTAAATAATTATGCTTGGTTGTAATTATTGCGCATCCAGTTCGCATTGCCTCGATAATTGATAGCGGGAATGCCTCACTTACATAATATGATGGAAGTACAAAAATGGAACTGTTGTAAAGTAAACTGCTTTTTTTTTCTTCTTTTAATATTCCATGATAAATTATGTTATTAATATCTTTTATCTTTTTGTAGAATATATCTTTAATTTCCTTGGTACTGCATTCCTCATCATTCAAAAACTCACCGGCAATATTTAACCTTACATTTTGTACTTTTTTAGATAACAAAAGGAATGCGTCGATTAATTCAATAATACCTTTTGTTTTCATAATATTAGATAAAAATATTATTTCCAACGGGGCATTACCCATTAAATCATTGTGTTTATCAAATTCATCAAGAATAGGGTCATAAAAATTGGGTAATACTCTTAATCGCATTGATTTAAAAGGCATAAAAGTCTTTTTCATACCATCAACCAACACTATTGTGGTATGGACTTTATTATAACTATATTCAATTAATTTCCCCAAAAAGCGAGGTTTGACTTTTAAAAAATTTTCAAAATCGGCGCCGTGAACATGATTTATCAATTTTATTTTTAACAAATGTGCTATATTTATTAAAAACAAATCTTTAATACATCCTCCCTTTGAACGACTGCTCGAAAAATAAACCAAATCTATCTTTTTAGTAGTAAAGAAGTATAGATATTTTGTTATTGAAATTAATGTTACCGATATTTTTTCGAGCTTGCTTCTGGTTTTAAAATTTTGATTGACGATATATTTTTTCTTACATGGGTATTCTCTTGTAATAAGTGAAAAAGAAAGAGACTGACCATGTATTGGCGGTGCTACAGGACCGCACATTAAAATATTGTGATTATCAATTATGTTAGAACGTGCTTTGATTATAGTTTTGTTTTTATAATATTTAGAGCCAGGCTTGTCACATATCATATTATAAGAAGCTTTTTTTTATAAATGAGATTTCTTCAAATGTATCTGAAACAGCAAATATTTCATATCCATAATTATTTAACTTCTTAATAGTCTGGCGGCTTTTAAGTTTTTCTTTAATAAAAAATCGGTCATGAAATTCAATTAAAATTTGAGCTATGGATATTTTTGAGTTTAAAATATTTTCAACTACATCATATTCCGCCCCTTCAATATCCATTTTTAAAACATCAATGTGCTTGTGCCCCAACTCATTTGCAATATCTTCTATTGATTTCATTTTAACGGTGACCTTTTCCATAACATTTATATTATTTTGAACAGTAAGACTTCCTGAGACATGTTCGGAATTTTTAGGTAGATAAAAATCAGCTAATCCGCTTTTATTGCTTATTCCATAATTAAAAAAAATAAATTTTGAAGGTAGTTCTTGATTATTAACCCAATTTATTGATTTTGGAGTTGGATCAAAGCCAAAGACATGGCAATTGTGATTTTCAATCATCGCCGTATCGAATGAAATATCTTGTCCTATTCCGAATGAATAAACAATAGAATTTTCATTCAAAAGATCTGGACATGCGTAAAACCCACCATATTTATTTCCATACCATATGTTTTTGCACTTTATACCTTTTTTAAGGTGTGTAACTTTTCCTGTCAGTTTTACAAGTAAATTTCTTGCTTTTCTTTTGATTTGAGCGATTGTGGATTTCAATTTTTGTGAAATGAAGATTGTACTTAAGCTGTTTTTAATTATATTTTTCTAAAAAGCATTTCAATTTCTGAAAAGCTATAAATTTAAATAATGTCAATTATATTATAAGTATTAAATTATTGATCTTATCAATTAGTGGAATATTAAACAATGGAATCAATGATTTCCTTCTGTTTATAAGGATTATAATATTTGTCAATTACATTATAACATTGTTCCGCGGTAAAAATTCTATCCTTTTTATTAAACCACTTTATCAATACTGTTGACAAACTTTCAATTGGATTATAATAATCAAAAAAATCGCCGGTCAAATCTGCTTTTATACATGCATATTCTGGACCCTGTTCGTCTAATTTATCATGAGTTATAATCGGTAAACCATATGTCATAGCATGGATGGCTGTGAGTCCTACTTCCCCTGGTGACACAATAATACAGGTTTGTGAAAGAAGTTTAAAAACTATATTTTCATCATAGCATGGACCGTAAAAATAAAAAAAATCATTGAGTTTATAACTTGAAACCAGAGACTTTAGTTCTTCTATATCTGCTCCATCACCAACAATAATAGCATTACAAAAAATCTCATGGTGATGAAGATTTTTAACTGCTTCAACTAATAAATCCAATTTTTTTTGTTTTAATATCCTTCCAATATATCCTATTGTTGGCAATTCTGAATTTTTAAAATGTATAATTGGCGTAAAATCCTGGTTTGATCTCCTTATCCTGATTTGATTATCGTAGTCCAAAGAATTGTATACTAACTTAATTTTATTTGGATCAAAACCTTTGCTCACCATTATATCTTTTCCTCTTTGGCCATATACAAGAAACTGATGGGCTAGTTTGTAAAACATAGTTCTTAGAAATCCGAGAATGTTTTTTTCGTCTCTAATAAAAGCATGCGTCCAAAAAATAATTTTTTTCCCACGTAATCTCCATAATATAGCGGCAACCCAAGTTGACAAATAGTAAACAGTTCCTAACATTATTATAGTGTCGTAATTGGATTTTTTAAGTTCTTTCAAAAGTCCCTTTTGCCATAAAAACCGATTAAATATCCAGATATTTTTTACCTGGATCCATCTTACCCCCCCTTCCTCAGGTTTGATTGTTGCAAGTATTTTATCAGCAACTTTCAATTGAATATTCATCTTTGTACCTGTAATAATGGTGTAATTATTTGATTTAGAAGAAGATAGTAAGTTATAAATCGGAATTCGATAATGCGGCATACAATTAGAAACAACTGCAATTTTTTTATATTTGTTATTCATTATTTTAAAAAAATTAATACTTAATTACAGATTTTTTGAAGCAAAAAGTATTAATACTTTGGGTAAACCTTTTTTAACCCATTAAAATCATTAGGCACTTAATTTCGAAGATTGTAGTGTTTTTATAGAAATCGATTATAGGCAAAATTATTATTGATTCCATTATATTCTATAAACCCAAACTTATTAATTCATCAATGAAGCGTTAGCATATTCTGGTAAGAAATATTTAGCTGTTTTTGATGAGATGAACAAATACCAAAATCTTACATGATTTATTTAAACAAAACATAATTTTGTCGCGAAATTCTTTTTTTCTCAAAATTGAAGGATAGTAAATTTCTTATTGTATGATTGTATCAAACTTTGAAAATAGTACCGATCATTTACAAAACTACTAATAAAGTACCTTTTTTTAAAAACATCATACTTAAGTAATAAGAAAACAATAAAAAAATGTTAGAGACTAATTGCAACAAAACTGACAATTTTGCTATTTCAAGTAAACAATTCTAATTTATCATTAAGTCAAAAAATGGTATATCTTACCCTAAAATTCAATACTTAACTTATAATTTTTATTTCAAGCATTATATAATTATGAACAAAATAAAACATAAATTATTTGACATAACCATTAAAATTATTAATACCCTATATCCTTTTCCAGGGCCCTATTTTGCATTTTTTAATCCTGGGTTTCTTCATATTAAACAAGCTATAAGTCTAATTAAGCAATTGAAGCCTGACAAGAATAATATCATAATTGATGTGGGTGCATCGGAAGGTTCCGTAAGTTTATTTTTTGCCAAACACTTTCCTCAAACAAAAATATATTCTTTTGAACCAATACAATCAAGTTATAATAGACTTGTTACTGCTACAAAACAATTTTCAAATATTCATCCTATAAATAAAGCAGCTGGGTCAACAAAATACTCACAGGAGATAAACATTGCAAATAGAATAAGTTCATCGTCGTTATTTGAATTAAACCCTAAGAGTGACAATAATTTTATTACAAAAAATATTGGCCTTGTTAACAAAGAAAAAGTTGAAGTATCGACGATAGATGATGAAATACCAAATGATGTCAATATAAATTTGATAAAATTTGATGTACAGGGCTTTGAGATTGAAGCTATGAAAGGAGCCATTGACGCACTCAAGAGAACCCTTATTGTAGTAGTTGAGGTAAGTAATCACAATTACTATTTAAATGGAGCAAAATATTATGAGATAGATGATTTTCTTCGGTCAAAAGATTTTGAATTGCTCTCTTTCATACCTTCCCTAAGAGATAAAAATAAAATTCTTGAATGGGATGCTATTTATTCAAATAAGAAATTAGTGTGAATTTTAGATAATAAAGGAATAAACATTTGGCAAAAAACAGATAGCCTTAATCAAGGTTAGGTCAAAATAGGTGCTTTCTCAACTAACGTTTACTATAATTGCGCCCTCTTTATTCCTTTAATGTATTTATTTCTTTGGGTTTTGTACGAATAGTCTTCATATAAATAGCTAAGTCACCAACCTATTATTGATTTTTTACAGTCGTCAAAATTTGTGAAACATAGTCAATCATTAAACTATCGTGATAAGATACAAAATCAGGTTGTTTTGTTCTGCTCATTTCATCAATTAATCCCTTTGCTTTTTCATGTTCATAATAATAAGTATCAGCGCTCCACCAAACTACTCCTGATGCTTTCTTGTTTTGATATGATTCTGTTAAAATAGTATTAATAAACGTTTTAAAATCACTTATCGGAATAAGCGGAAAAACATTTGGTGTATAATATCGATTCCAAACATAAGGAATAACCAATTCATTCATGCTTTTAGCCAAAGGTAAAATTCCTTGCATGTTCATTGTAGCAAAGCCTTGAGCACCTAACGGTTCTGGATCAGGAAAAAAGACATCACATTGTTGTAATAAAGGTTTTACGTTATTGTTACTTTGAATCCAAGTTGCCTGAGATGCTTTATCTTTATAGCGGGTAATATAAGGCAAACCAAAAAAGCCCCATTTAACATTTGGCCTTAAAGACTTTGCCAATTTAATAGCCCCAATAAATGCATTCATGGAATTTTTGAAATTTGGACTTTGGGGATCTTCACTTAAGCCATCAAATGTTTTTCCTTCCCAATCAAGTAATCCGATGCCACTTGCAGTTGAATTTGGGAACTCTTTTTTTATTATATTGCTTAAGGCAGTTACATTTACCTGACCTGTATTTTGCGGGTCAATATATCTTCTATCAAATAAAAATAAATTTTCAATATGACTATCAGTCATAAATTTTAAAGTTTTTGGCCCCATATCGGTTAAACACATATATAGCTTTGGGTTTGTGTTTTGTGCCTGAACGTTAAAGTATACCGAAATACACAAAATGATAATGCAAATCTGTATTGATACAAATTGTGGGAAATTATTTTTTTTCATGTTTCAATTTATTAGAATGGTATGTAAAGTTATTAACGTAATCTTAATTAATCATTTTTTATAACGTAACTTATTAATTTGTATATAGATAGTAGGAAAGAATACTTTAAACCATCCTGAAATAAAAACAAATGGCCAACGATATGGAAAATTTTCTTTCATATATTTTAAGGTATCAGGAAATGCAAATCCAAGAGGGCTATTTATAAATTTAATTCTTTGGGATATACTCATCATTTGAAAATGTTCATATTTATTAACATGGTCGTTACTGCATTCACCACAATAATTTTCAGTAATTAAGGCCGGAATACCATTTTTTTTTGCTCTTAAGGTGTAATCATAATCTGCAATATTGTGCGTGTATTTATCAGATAACATGCCAATTTTTTTAACTACAGAACCGGATACCAACATAATGTTTCCGTTTCCTAAATCACAACTTTGAACTTTACCGTTAGGTACTAAAAGCATAGATGTACTTAAAAACTTATTTTTAAAAACCGAGCCTCCATAAGTCAATCGATGCGTTAAAGCATCAACGGTTGATCCTATATATATACCTGGTAAACTATAGTGTTCCATACAAAAATTATGCGTATTAATTAGCTCATCAAAAAGATTAGCCATAACGTTAGTATCGTCATTTAATAAAAGATAGCCATCATAATTTTTTTTTTGGGCTTCTTTCCAACTGTTGCGCATACCACCTGCCCAAAAAAGAGTTCCGTTGCCTTTTAAAATTATTACGGTTGGAAATAAAGCAGTAACAATTTCGGCAGTATTATCATTTCCATCATCCGTCAGATAAACATCTATATTTACTTTATGTTTTGTAGAAGAAACGGCTTGATACAATTTATCTAAACAGCTAACCGTTTTATCCTTGCGGTTATAACAAGTTATAAGTACAGCAATTCTTTTCATTTAATAATTTTAACTTAAAAAAATATTGTTATTTCTTGGCAAGCAAATCTCAATTAAGATATTTACCGTATCTTTTAAAAACTTAAATATTTTTTTTGGGGAAGTTTAATAGGAATTTTCTCCTGACCAATTCACTATCGTAATTTTTTTTGGCAAAATTAACTGCAGTTTCACTAATACTTTTTCTAATCTCCTCGTTGCTTATAAGTTCTAAAATCCCTTTTTTTATATTTTGAGGATCGTTTTTATCAATGACATATGCCCAATTGTGCTTTTTAGCATGCGAATGTAAATATACTTGCTCCGAACAATATAATAATATAGGTGTTCCAGATATCATAAACTCAGGCACTTTTGTTGGCATGGAAAATTTCAGATAATTTAAACCGTTAATTTCAAAATCGATTGGCAATATTAATAAATCATAAGAAGCGAATATTTTTGGCAATTCTGAATATTCGGCAAAAGGGTTGAAGCTTACACATTTATATTCCAATAATTTTTTAATTAATGATTGCTCAACGTCGGTTGTCTGAATATTGATACTGATTTTTATTTGGAATTGCTTATTTAACTCCTCTATAACATTAATTAAATCAAAAAATGCATGGTTTGTACCGATACCGATTCTACCTGCATATAAAATCTTAACTTCGTTATTATCGATAATTATAGTTTTTTTTGAATATGGCAGCCATTTACTTAGCTCGATAGTGTTATGAAAAGGAATAAAAACTTTTCCGTAACGTTTATAATATTCTTCACTCATTCCTTCTGAAATGGACAGATAAACTGAGCTCATATCCAATAATTCTCTAAACTCTTTTTCAATTTTCCTTTTCCAGTAATTAGTTAGAAAACCACTGTTTTTTGCATTTTGCCAGTCGTCCATTATATGCATAACTAAAGTTACTCCTGATATTGCATGCAATTTTTTAAAAAAATTCATATTAGTTCTTCCTGATGGTTGTACATAAATGTAATCAGGACTAAAATCTTTCAACCAATTTAAAAATTGCGGAGAAACCTCCATCGAAAAAATTACATTGGATAAATTAAAAAAATCTATCAACCATCGTATTGGTGGCTTTAAAATATTTAAAATAAAAATTTTTAATTTACTGACAGATGTTGAATTCGATTTTTCTTTATTAAAATCTATCGTCCCCGATTTGCCTACTTTAAAATATAGCGAGAATGGAAAAGAAACTTTATATTCATCATTGCCCAAAAAATAATAATTACTACAGTGTTCGTTAGTTTTAATTCTATCCCAATAATGTATAGTAACCGCGTTTGCAAGGCGAGAGCTATCCCACCCTTCAAAAAGATTAGAAAGTGTTATACCGCCACCTGATTGTTTATGGAAAGTTTCAATCATGATCAATACTTTAGGATACTTTTCCATCATATTTAAGAAGTTATTATTTGTCTTAACTATTGATATTATAACATTTCGATATCACTAATCCTGATTTTAGAAATACTAATCAGTTAAGTTTTCTTGCATGCATAAATAAACTAACTATTTGATTATTAGATGCTCTTAATATATTTTTATTATAACACATAGCTACACTAAACCAAATTAATAAATATCTCACATTAAAAAGCAAATTGCCAGAGGGATATAATTCTAAAATATGAAGCAGTATAAATGCGGCAAATGCTTTAGCCATAACATTATTTGATTTGAAAAATCCCTGGTACATTGCAAAACAATATATTAATAGCAGGAGAATTAAATAAATGTATCCGCCGTGCAAAATAATATCGAGGTATCCTTCCTCAATTCCGTCACGTTGATTAGATTTTACTGCATTATCCACCCATGCATAGTCACGAACACGATATGTTCCACCTATGCCTTTTCCCACAACAAAATCATAACTTGTCATATCCCTGTTAAAGTCATTAATAACAGAACTACGTGTGTCCTCGTTTATTCTATCAAGTAGTTTTCCAAAAACTTGCTGTTGGTAATACATATATATGCTATAACCAACAATAAATAATAGTGCAATACTTAAATAAAATGCTATATTTTTAAGCACATATTTTTTTGAGTCAAAAAAATATAGAATAATTGATATAATTCCAGCCGAACTAAAAGTTAAGACCATGCCACGTCTGGCATTAATAATAGATAGAAATAACCCTGAGAAGAAAACAATAATGGAAAGAATCTTGATTTTTCGGGATTGTAATTTTATGGAAAACAATAACAAAAAATTAGGATACGCAAAAAATTTATTAATAATTTCTGTGAAGGCAGTGCTTTTAGATGGATCTATAGATCCTTTTAAGATATATGCAAAAACAAAAAATAAATAAATAATATTTATATAATGTATAATTAAAGGAATGCGCTTAATATCAATAGAAGAAAAGCAGCGTACTACAAAAGGAAATGTAAAAGGCAAAAAAATGTACTGTGACAGAAATAAATTGGATATATAAGTTTCTTCTATATTAAACCCTCTAATTAATATAACAGCAGTCCACAACAGCAGTCCAACATAAACTAAACTATTATTAAGTGAATTTTTACTTTTTGAAAATTTAAAAAGTAAAAGATAAAAATAGTATAAAGTAAGTATTAAACTAATAACTGTAAGATGTGCTACACCAAATAAGGTTTCTATTACATAGATAACCGAAATTGCGATTAAACAAAAAAACAAGTGATCCGAAGCAGAATATTTATGTTTGAGGAGCATTATAATCTATTAATAAATTTAAGTCAACTATAATAACACTTCCTGTAAAAAATCCATATGCTTTTGAATAGTTACCTCTTTATAATAATGCGTGGGCTTTGGCATTGGCAACGTGTTATTTAAGCAATAGATAATTCCTTCAGCTAAATCTTCAGCCGACTTATAATTTGCTAAGTATCCGTTAATTTTATGTTCAATAATTTCTGATACGCCTCCTACATTGAAGCCAACAACAGCGGTGTTACACATAATATTTTCTAAGAAAGATAAACCAAAACTTTCTGCAAGCGAAGGAGAAACAAATACGTCTGTTGCATTATTAATTATAACCATTGACATTTCATCATTTATTTTACCTAAAAATTTAACAGAATATGGTACAGCATCTACCGTGGCTTGGTCATATTCGCTTCCAAAAATCAACACCTCTATATTATTGGCTTTATTAGTCTCATAAATAAAATTAAGAGCTTTTTCTAAATATTGCCACCCTTTAAATTTGTTACTTGTACCAGCAAGACATCCAAAAGTAATAGTTTTACTGCTCGTACTTAAATTCAAAATTTCTTTAGCCGTCTTTTTGTTAAATGATTTAAAAAAATGCTCATCAATTATATTAGGAATATGAAATATTTTTTTACCTCTTGTTAATCCTGATTTAAGGGCGGCATCCGCTAACCATTTACTTGGAGCAATGAAATGCACATTTTTATGTTCAGAAAATAATGCTTTTTTAATATTAAATTCTTTACTCGCAAAAGTGGCTTTATTTTCTTTCTTAAACATCGGACAATATTCACACCCTTTTTCATAATTACTACATCCAAAACTATGATGACAGCCTCCGGTGATAGTCCACATATCATGCATGAAAAACACAACAGGTTTACCAAGCATTAATAATTGTTTGATATTTAGTAATGATAAGAAACCACCCACTATCCAATGTAAGTAAATTACATCTGCATTTTTTACCATGGGATGATTAGAAACGTTATTGCCAACTAATACAGGAAAACTAAATAAATACGTATCAGGCTTTTTCCTGGCATCAACAAAATTCAGAAGTATTCTATATAAGCGTACCCTTATTAATTTCTTTAATCCTTTAAAGGTATTTATATGTTTACTAACAGGCCTGCCTGTATTATATGTTAATATAGTGGATTGAATGTTATTTGCCAGCATGGCTTCATGCAACCTAAACGCTGCATTACCAGCAGTAGGTAATCCAGTTTGTAAATGGACTACTTTTAACATAAAATTTTATCAATTATTAATTTAAAGTTATTATGGAACTGGCTTAATATAAATGTATTATTTGCCCAATTAAAAATACTTTCACTTTTTAATTGCAGTTCATTAGGATCACTATTGCTAATATCTATTAACTCAGTCGTTAAATATGGTATTTTAAAATCAGCCAGAAAAATTGCTTTATCATATAATCTATTAAACCCTGCATTCTTCATTACTATTGGCAATAAGCCATGTAACATTCCTGTAGCAATTCCTGTAGAACAAGCTTCTGAACAAGATGGTAGTATTATGAAAGTACAATTGCGAACTATATCTAAAAAAATAGCTGAATGTATATCAATATGACCATAGTCGATAATATTTGGTTGATTTGGAATATTTATAAATTTTCTTTCATTTTCACTAAGCCCACAAATGTGAAGATATATATCATCCCGATCTTTAAATACATCAAGTAATAAGTCCAAACCCTTATGTACAAAACCTGTTGAACCCAGCCATAAAAAATGTTTTCGGGTAGTTGAATGATCTTTAGTGCTAAAAACAAATGATTTATTAATTATGCCAGTTGGGAAAATTGTATGGATAACTTCATACTGTTTTGCAAATGGTTCCGTTTCGCCCATAGTTATTATATGGTCATATTTTTTTTGAACATGAGCTGGTTTATAAAACCTTCCGCTCCTCGATATAGTTACCCTCTTTTTTTTTCTTTCAAAAAAGTATTGATTTCTTAGATTTTCTTGTGCAAGAGAAAAATCAGGATGATGTTCTGTCATATATAAAATAGAAATTGCTCTGGGCTGTAAATTTACCATCCGATAAAAAACCTCACCAAAGCCCAAAATCAAATCATATGATACATTTTTAATGTATATAATTTTTGAAATATCCCTGCAATCAATTATATCAATACAGTAATTAAGATTTGAAAATACCTTAATTATTTCTATCATTTCATAAGGAATTGTTCTGCCTAAACCCTTGTCTAAATCAGAATAAAAAATATTGGTAGTGTATGAAATAAGAACCTTTTGTTGGGTATCCAAACCATTTTGATAATTTATGTTCCTGATCAAATTGATTTGATCAGTTTCAAATAAATCTTTCAGTGATATTTTTAATAACTTTTTTAATTTATTTAAAATTCTATTCATTCATTTTATGTACTTTCTTACCAAAAAAGATATACCTATATTGTAATGGTCCAATAATGTAGCCATTAAAATTCGATATAATTATTGAAACAATGACGGCAGTAATTCCAAAATGAAATATTTTAATTAATAAATAACACATTCCTAAAAAGATAATTGGCGAAACCAGGGAAGCCATAAACTGCAGTTTTAATGCACCTATGCCATTTAACACGCCGCAGTATATTCCTCCAAAAACAGATGTTAAACTGAAGATTAACATCCAAAAAGATAAAGAAAAAGGAATAACAACATTTTTATTATGGATCCAAAATCTATATACATACTGAGATAGGAATAACATTAAAATACCGACGAATAAAAACATTATTGATACTTTTGAGTACCTTTTTACGGTGTTGGTAATCCATAAATAATCTTTTTTTGCATAAGCATCTGTTACTGAAGACCATAATGGTGTTGTTAAAATGGACATTCCCATTGATAAAATAGAAAAGTATTTAAAACAAACATTATAATCTGTTACTTGGTAGGGCCCAAAGGACCGAATTAAAATTATATTGGCTGTTTGAAACTGAATGATTCCGGCTATTTGTATAATAAAAAACTTTATACCTAATGAAAATAGACTTTTACTTAAAGAAAAATCTATTTTCGATATTTTAGGTGCTATATGTTTATATCTGTTTTTAAACAGGGTAATATTAAAATATAACAAAACGGAAAGTGGTGCAATGCAAAGTCCTATGGATAAATGTAATAAAGATCCGTGAATTGTTTTAGTAAAAATAAAAATTATGACCAATGAAATAAACTGTTCAATTAAACTTCTAAAAGCGGCCTCCGCAGGCCTTTGATTTGCCAGTAGAATAACATTGATTGTTGAAAGAATAAAATTTATACAAAAAAAAGAAAAAAGGATTAACGATACCAAATAGAGCTCATGGAGCATGTTATTTGGCGTATTCAATATGGAGGCCCAATTAAGGAAAGTATTAAGTACGAGTAAAGCAACTAATAAAGGAATAAAAATCAGAGATAAGATAGCATAAGTTGTACTTACTAATTTTTGAGATTCCTCACTGTCAGAACGAGCTAAAGATATTGCTAATTTATTGCGTAAACCATTATTTATTCCGATGTCAAAAAAGGTAATCCATGTTACCATTGAACTTAAAGCGAGCCATATACCATAATTTGAAGGACTAACATAATTAATAGTTAATGGTATCAATATCAGGGAAATAAGAATGCTTAAACCCTTACAAATAATAAGTCCTATTATATTCTTTTTCGCCTGGATACTTCTTTCATGGCCTGTATTAAAAAAAAAATTAATTCTAGTGATAATGAGCTTAATATCCATTGATTAGATGATCTAAAATAAATTAAACTTAAGTTAAAGGCGGGCATCTACAATGTCTCTTTTTAAACAGGCTTTAGTATCAAAAATGACCCCGTTGCTTTGTTTATATTTTAAATAGTCAAAATTCATGAACTCATTATGAGCAACTGCTATAATAATTGCATCATAAACAATTTTATCATCAGGTGAATTTAATATTTCCAGGTTATATTCATTCTTTACTTCAGTGTAATCGGCCAGAGGGTCATAAATATCTACACTTATCCCAAATTGTGTTAATTCATTGTAAATATCAACCACTTTTGTATTTCTTATGTCAGGACAATTTTCTTTAAACGCTATGCCCATTATTAAAGCTCGTGCGCCCGCTATTTTATGTCCTTTCTTAATTAATAATTTCACAACTTTATTGGCTACAAACATACCCATGTTATCATTAACTCGTCGACCCGAAAGAATTACTTCAGGATGATAGCCTAATGATTCAGCTTTATGTGCAAGGTAGTAAGGATCAACTCCTATACAGTGGCCGCCAACCAAACCTGGCTTATATTTTAAAAAGTTCCATTTTGTTCCAGCAGCATCCAAAACATCATTGGTGTCAATTCCAATACGGTCAAATATTAATGCTAACTCATTTACAAATGAGATATTTACGTCACGCTGAGCATTTTCGATGGCTTTAGATGCTTCTGCTACTTTAATACTCGGTGCTTTATGTGTGCCTGCAGTTATAATAGAACTATATAATTAATCTACCAGGTCGGCAATAATTGGATTAGAACCTGATGTTACCTTTTTTATAGTTGTTAAGGTGTTTACCTTATCCCCAGGGTTAATCCTTTCCGGAGAATATCCTACAAAAAAATCTTTGTTGAAATTTAAGCCAGATGTTTTTTCCAAAACAGGCACACATTCTTCTTCTGTACAGCCAGGATATACAGTAGACTCATAAATTACAATGTCATTTTGCTTTAACACTTCCCCAATCATTACTGATGCTTTTAATAAGGGGAGAAGATCAGGTGCTTTGAATTGGTTAACAGGTGTAGGTACAGTTACAATAAAAATATGACATTCTTTTAAATCATTATGATCCGCTGAAAAATAAAGTCCAACCTTTTTATTTTTATGTGATTTAATAACCTTTTTTAAATCTTCAATGGAAGCTTCTCTGGTGGCATCCTTACCGTTTTCTAATTCTTTAATCCTATTTGTGTTAACATCAAATCCAATGACATCGTATTTTCTCGCAAATTCAATAGCTAAAGGTAAACCAACATAGCCTAAGCCAATAATAGCTATTTTAACCTGATCTGGATGCTTAAAATATTCAGAAA
>WNFM01005765.1_pt3 | contig 17830 bp, 19 predicted proteins | sample 5400271 | NCBI WGS metagenome assembly WNFM01 (sample SAMN13153352, study PRJNA577476) | soil metagenome | isolation source: 60 cm saprolite on Douglas fir-dominated hillslope | place: USA:California | collected 2013-09-17 | reverse complement strand
ATAAGCCGGAGCGCTGTAATGGATGCTCAGGCAGCCGTTCGCGCGACCCGTCGGACGGCTTGCGGCGGCTGGCCGAGGGTTCGCAGGAAGGCGCGGCGCATACGTTCGCGATCTGCGAACCCTGTTTCATCGGCGATGACGTCCATCGAGTGCCGGCCTTGCTCCATCATCAGGCGCGCCGCCTCGACCCGCAGGTTCTCGACCGCCTTGGCCGGCGATTGGCCGGTTTCCGCCCGAAACGCACGGCTGAACTGGCGGGGGCTAAGGCCAGCGGAGTCGGCTAACTCCTCCACCGACAAGGTGCTGCGCAGGTTTGCCTTCGCGTAATCGAGAGCCAGCTGGATCCGGTCCGACTTTGGTTCCAGTTCTAATAGCGCCGAGAACTGTGATTGGCCGCCGGCCCGGCGGTGATAAACGACAAGCTTTCGAGCGATGGAGCGAGTAATCTCCGATCCGTAATCCTTTTCGACGAGGGCCAAGGCGAGATCGATGCTCGCGGTCATCCCTGCGGATGTCCAGACTGAGCCGTCGGCGATGAAGATGCGATCTTCCTCGACTTTGAGATCCGGGAACCGTGCCTGGAGGTCGCGGGCGAAGAGCCAGTGAGTGGTGGCCCGCCGTCCGGCCAGGACGCCGGCCTCAGCCAATACGAAGGCGCCGGTGCAAGGCGCCGCGACCCGTCTCGATGTCTTAACCGCGCGCCGGACAAAATCAATCAATCCGGGCGTGGTCGGTTCGACTGCGGTCCCGGCTCCGATCAAGACCGTGTCGAAAGCCCTGTCGCTGAACGCCTCCGTCTCAACGCAGAAGCCGGCGGTCGACCGGACCAGGCCTCCATGCTCGGAAAGCAGCGTCACCTCGTAGGCAGCTTCGCCGATGACAAGGTTTGCGACCTCGAAAACGGTGACCGCCGTAAAGCCCATCACCTGGAAATTTGGAAACACAACAAACCCGACGTGCTGCACCACCACCGATTTCTCCATATGGCCGGAATGGTGGTGTATTCGACATTTGAGACAGAAGCTAGATGGGCCAGACTTCAAAGCAAGTTGATAACTAAACGTGCACGGCGGATTGGTCCGGCACAAATTCCCACGTGGAGCGCGAGCCGCAGCTTACTAATCATAGAATGCGGGAGCTTTTCGTCGGCTGGCGCTCTGCAGCACATCGTGATTGATCCAGAGTTCCCCATGCTCCTGCAGCAAAATTCGCGCGATCTTTTCATGGGAAGCGCGTGTGGCGTCCACACTAAAATTTCTGGCTGGTATCCAATGTTTGATCCAAGCCTCCTCGGAATGGACGGCGTCGCCGCTGAGGATGATGGCGCCAGTGTTCTGCAGGTGAACCAGAAGAGATTGATGACCCTGCGTGTGGCCCGGAGTCGAGAGTATCATCACACTGCCATCACCAAAGAGATCGAAGTCCCCGTCAATCTTTTTGACGGGTTGATTAGGCGCGAACGGTAGGCCTATCAACGGAACCGGATTGTTGTACTCGGCGGTCTGGATCAGGACTGTCGTCTGTGGAAATTGCGCAACGTTTCCGATATGATCTGGATGCAAGTGAGATAATCCCATCCAGCGAATGTCGGACGGCTTCAACTGCAACTTTGCAAGCGATTCGATGAGCTTTTCTTTTCGCTTCCAAGTTGTCCCGATAGCCTGAATTCGGATACCGTCGGTCCGGTCGGCGACGTTGTCTGCAAGACCCGTATCCCAAAGTACCCAGTCGTTCTGATGCTTGATCAAATAGCAGTTGTCGGCCATGTCGTAACGACTCCCGATATTCTCGCCGGGTGACCAAAGCGACTTGTCGTCTGCGTGGCCCTCGCCGCAATCGATCACAATGAGCTTGTCCGCGTAGGTTTTTGCAATCGCTGGTGAGGCTAGAAGAGACAGAGCAAGACCAAGTAAATGCATCGTTTTCATTGGATGGCGCTCGATGACGTGTTGAAACAATAGCTGTGAAATGCTGGGTCCGTCGGAGCTGTTGCGACAGATGAAGTCGTTTGCATCTCATATTAGCTCAAACATCTCGACGTCAATGAAAGCGTCCTCTCATCACGAGACTTTGCAAGCTCGTTGATCGTGCTTGATCAAGCAATCTACAGCGTGGCCTAAAACGTTGGCTTTTTGACATTTACAAGTCCGCGACCCCACCTAAGCTTTCATAGCGTACGCCGTACCGGTTATTGGACCGATGTTCGATTGTACGCGCTGACCTCGGGGAGGGCCGTGTGACATTTAAATTGAAGATCAACGGAAAAGAGAGTTCTGTTGACGTCGACGGTGACACGCCATTGCTATGGGTGCTTCGCGATGTGCTCGGCATGACCGGCACGAAGTTCGGATGCGGCATCGCGCAGTGCGGCGCTTGCACGGTGCATATCGACGGCGTCGCCACGCGGTCATGCATCACCACGATCGACAGCATCGGTAAATCCGCCGTCACGACCATCGAGGCAATCGGCCGTACGCCTGCGGGAAAGAAAATCCAGCAGGCCTGGCTCGACCGCGAGGTGGTGCAGTGTGGCTACTGTCAATCCGGCCAGATCATGTCGGCGTCCGCCCTGCTGGCGGCGAACCCGCATCCCACCGATGCCCACATCGATGATGCGATGGCGGGCAACATCTGCCGCTGCGGCACCTATGTGCGGATTCGCGATGCCATCAAACAGGCGGCCGCGAGCGGCGCCAAGCAGGGAGCGCGCGGATGATCATTGATCGATTATTGGCCGCAACCACCATGAATGACGGTGCGACGCAGAGCGGCTTGTCGCGCCGGACGCTCCTGAAGGCCAGCCTTGCCGGCGGCGGCGGGCTTCTCCTCAGCCTGCAGTTGCCGGGGCTCGCGGCCCATGCGGCCGCGCCGCCCGCCGATTTCGTTCCCAACGCCTTCATTCGGATCGCGCCGAGCGGGCAGGTCACGCTGACCATGCCATATGTCGAGATGGGGCAGGGCACCTATACATCGATCCCGATGCTCATCGCGGAGGAACTCGAGGTCGGACTCGGCCAGGTCGCGCTCGAACATGCTCCGCCGGACGAAAAGCGTTACGGCAATCCGATTCTCGGCGGCGTGCAGGCGACCGGCGGCTCGACCACCATACGTGCGGTATGGCAGCCGCTTCGACAGGCCGGCGCCACTGCGCGCATCATGTTGGTGGCGGCGGCCGCGAAGCGCTGGAATGTCGGCCCTGCATCGTGTCGCGCCGAGAAGGGCGTGGTCGTTCACACTGCAAGCGGTCGCAGGCTGGGTTATGGCGCGCTGGTGGAGGCGGCTGCGGCCCTGCCGGTGCCCGAAAACGTGGCGCTGAAGCGGCCGGAGGATTTCAAGCTGATCGGCACGCCGGCCAAGCGGCTTGACACGCCGGCGAAGGTCAACGGCAGCGCCGTGTTCGGAATCGATGCGCGGCCGGCCGGTGTGAAGATCGCGACGCTGGCGCAGTCGCCGGTGTTCGGCGGACGATTGAAGAGCGTCGACGACAGCAAGGCCAAGGCCGTTCGCGGCGTGCGCCAGATCGTTAAACTGGACGATGCGGTCGCGGTGGTGGCCGATCACATGGGCGCCGCCACCAAAGGGCTCGCCGCGCTGGTCATCGCATGGGACGACGGCCCGCATGCCGCGCTCAGCACCGAGGATATCGCTCGCGATTACGCCGCAGCCCTGGACAATCCGGGCGCGGTGGCGGAGAGCCGCGGCGACGTCGACGGCGCGATGGCGACAGCCGTCACCAAGGTGTCGGCGCAGTATCAGGTGCCGTTCCTGGCGCACGCCGCGCTGGAGCCGATGAACTGCACGGTGCACGTGCGCAAGGACGCTTGCGAAATCTGGGTCGGCAACCAGGTGCTGGCGCGGGCGCAAGCCACCGCGGCGCAGGTCACCGGCCTGCCGCTCGACAAGATCACCGTGCACAACCATCTGATCGGCGGCGGCTTCGGCCGGCGGCTGGAAATCGACGGCGTCACCCGCGCCGTGCAGATCGCGAAGCAGGTCGACGGCCCGGTCAAGGTGGTGTGGACCCGCGAGGAGGACATCCAGCACGACATGTATCGGCCGTTCTTCTCTGACACGTTCGCGGCGGGTCTTGACGACAAGGGATTTCCGGTCGCCTGGCGGCATCGATTTGCCGGCTCGTCGATCCTGGCGCGATGGCTGCCGCCGGCCTTCAGCAAGGGGATCGATCCGGAGACGATCGATGGCGCCGTGCATCTCGTCTACGCGCTGCCGAATTTTCACGTGGAGTATATCCGGAAGGAGCCGCCGGGAATTCCGACGGCGTTCTGGCGCAGCGTCGGGCCGTCGCACAGCGTGTTCGTGGTCGAAAGCTTCATGGACGAACTGGCCGCCGCCGCGAAGCAAGACCCGGTCGCCTACCGGCGTGCGCTGCTCGACAACGCGCCGCGCGCTCGTGCGGTGCTGGACCTTGCCGCAGAAAAGGCCGGCTGGGGGACGCCGCTGCCGAAGGGCGTCGGCCGCGGCGTGTCGCTGCAGTTCGTGTTCGGCAGCTACATGGCGCAGATCGCCGAGGTCGAGGTGGCGAAAGACGGCAGCGTCCGGGTCAAGCGAGTCGTGTGCGCGGTCGATTGCGGCAGCGTCATCAATCCGGATACGATCGAGGCGCAGGTGCAGGGCGCGGTGATCTTCGGTGTTTCCGCGGTGCTGCACGGCGAGGTCACGCTGAAAAACGGACGCGTCGAGCAGAGCAATTTCGACAACTACAAGGTCGTGCGTATGAACGAGGCGCCGATGATCGAGGTGCACATCGTCAAAAACAATGAATCGCCGGGAGGGATGGGCGAGCCGGGAACTTCCGCGATCGGGCCGGCAGTCACCAACGCAATCTTTGCGGCAACCGGCAAGCGCCTGCGAAAACTGCCAGTCGATACCGCCGCCTTGAAGCAGCCGGTGTAAACCGAATATTAAGCCGAACGTGATGGAGACGCTGAATGAACGAACTGCTTGCCAGAATTCTTGACGCGCACGGTGGAATGGATCGCTGGCACGGGTACGAAAAGGTCGAGGCAACAATTGTCACTGGTGGCGGCTTCTTCGCGCTCAAAGGAGTGCTGCAGGATTCAAACCCGCGCCGTATGACCGTGTGGCTGCACGAGGAACGCTCGTCTGTCTTGCCCTATGGGGCACCGGATCAGCGCACGATGTTCACGCCGGAGCGGATCGCCATCGAAAAGCTCGATGGCACGCTGGTCGCCGAGCGCCACTCACCCAGGGACTCGTTTGCCGGCCACCAGATGAACACACCATGGGACCCCCTGCATCGTGCTTATTTCAACGGCGAGGCCCTCTGGACCTATCTCACCACGCCCTTTCTTCTTGTAATGGATGGCGTGCGGGTCGAGGAAACTGAATCCTGGCGGGAAGGCGCAGAGACGTGGCGCGTGCTGCGCGCATATTTTCCCGGTTCAATCGAGACCCATAACCTCATTCAGGATTTCTTCTTTGGCGAGGACCTGATGCTGCGCCGCCACGACTACAACGTGAGTATCGCGGGTGGATTTGCAGCCGCGCAGCTGACCTCGGATTATGTGACAGCGAACGGAATTCGTCTGCCGACCAAGCGGCGCGCCTACACACGTGGACCCGATCGCCGGCCGATCATGGAAATGCTGATGGTGTCGATCGATATCAGCGAGATCCGGTTCGAGTAGCGAGGCTGTCCCCCAATCACGGGCGGCAGGCAATGGTCGCCCGTGGCATCACCGGCGGCCCCCCGGCAGCACGGCTGCTTCCGCATCGGTTCCATCACGGGATGCATATGCGGCGTGAACCGGAGAGGAGCGGCCCGCTACCGGAAGAGCAATCCAGCGGTCACTTTCGTCAGCCCCGAGGCCGTAATGATGCGCAAAAGATGGCCGGGCTGCGCGAGCGGACGACTTAACCTTGGCGGGCTTTTTCAGGCTTTGAGGAAGCGAGCCGAGCTTGGGGCGCGCCCGGACCGGGATGCACATGTACCTGCTTGGCTGCAAGGGGCTCCCGGCACTCTGAGCACACCATGATCGGGTCGAACAGTTTGCCGCAGTTCCGATGTTCATGAAGCATGGGCCGGCCGCGGGAATCGACCATATGCGTGTCGCCCCAGTGGACGATGGACATGATCACCGGATAAAGGTCGAGGCCTTTTTGCGTCAGGATGTACTCGTATCGCTTGGGCGATTCCTGATACGGGATTCGCCGCAGGATCCCGAGTCGCACAAGCTTTTTAAGCCGCTCGGCAAGCAGATGCCGGGTAATTCCGAGCGCCGATTGGAACGCTTCGAACCGCCGCTTCCGCAGGAAGCACTCGCGCAGAATTAACAAGCTCCAGCGGTCGCCGATGACAGCGACCGTGCGGGCCAATGAACATGGCTCTTCTTCAAGCTCGTCCCATTTCATAGTTTGGTTCCTCGTCCAGCCCGGCAGGCCCGGCTCGATTCGAAGTCATCTTTCAATGCCGCATTCTAAATAGGTACTGACTAGGAAACAACCACCCATCTGGTTCTTCAGCCCCAGGAAGGAGCAAAAATGCCATTCGGAATTGACAGTTCGATTTTAGAACCTTAGTGTTTGGTGGTCACCGGTGCGTGCGGGGGAGAGTCCCGCGAGTTGGCATTGTGGACTTGAGAATAACATCCGCCTCAGAGGAGAAGTCCGGTGGTAAGTCCCCTGAAAGTCGAGTTCCAGTTCGATTTCGGCAGCCCGAATGCCTATCTGGCGGAAATCGCCATTCCGGGCATTGAAGAGCGTACCGGCGTGAAGTTCGAATACGTCCCGGTGCTGCTCGGGGGGAATCTACAAGGCCACCAACAACATATCGCCGTTCGAGTCGCTTCGCGGGATCAAGAACAAGCCCGAATATCAAGCGCTGGAAATGCAGCGCTTTATTCGCCGCCATAGCATTACGAAATTCAAGCAGAATCCGTTTTTTCCGGTCAACACGCTGATGTTGATGCGTGGCGCGGTCGCGGCCCGCTTCGAGAATATGTTCGATCCATATTTCCGCGCCGCCTACCATCACATGTGGGTTGAGCCGAAGAAGATGGACGACCTCGAAATCTTTCGAAGCGCTTTCATTTCGTCCGGCATCGATATCGACAAGCTCATCGCTCGCGCGCAGCAGGACGACGTCAAGAAAAAACTGATCGAAGACACGACAGATGCGGTCTCTCGAGGAGCCTTTGGCTCGCCAACATTCTTCGTCGGTCAGGAAATGTTCTTCGGCAAGGATCAACTGCGCGATGTGGAAGAGTCGATCATCGAGCAGGCCGCAGCCGTCGCTTCAAGATCGCCTGAGGGGATCGATCAGCTCGGACCGAAAATCGCCGAGCGGCTGGAGCCGCTGCCGAAGGTTGCGGCTAGGTCGAGCCGACTGGCCGCAAGACAATAAAGGGGAAGCCCTGCATAGCAAGCCAATTCCCTTGCCTTGAAGAACAGCTTTTCGGTGGTTCCCAGAAGTGACTCGCAGACGTTCGATCCGGCGTTGAAGAGACGGGCCTCGATGGCTCCGACGGTCCTCGACGCGGGCAAACAGATCCCGAAACTCGGATTCCTGGCGGGCACCGGCGCTGAATGCGCTGATGTGCCGCTCGGCCGTCAACTCGCGACCAATATTTGGAATCTGGCCGCGTCGCGCCCGGCGACGCGGGCCTTGTATCCGCCCTCGGCAAACGCCGCGCCACCGCCGCTCCGATCGCATCGCCCGCGCCGACCAGCGATACAACGCCGCCCCTATCTACCATGGCGGGACCAATCCAATAAGTTCTAATTAAGGACTTAGAGATTGGGCAGCGGCCGGACCGCTGTAAACGGCATTTTGAACGAAATTGCCTTTGTATTTTGGCGGCGGCGACAGCGGGGTGCAATGCACCTTTGTTCACATTGTCCGGATATCGATTGACTAGTTCTAAAAAAGAACTGTATGTTTTGGCATCGTCAGGCGCCGTTGAGCGGGCCGACATTTCGGGAGGTCATTTTGGCGAAACCTGCGGAAGCGATCGATATCGCTGAGACTCGCGTGAGAGTTCCGCATCGAATCCATGCAGTCATGGACCAATTTGCCGAAGAGACGCCCGATCATCCGGCGCTGGTCGAAGACACCGTGGCTTGGAGCTATCGCGAACTGCACCAGGCTGTCCGGCAAATCGCGGAGGCTCTTCAGTCGCTCGGAATTCGGCCGGGCGACCGGATGATGATTGTCAGTGAGAACTGTATCGCGCTGGCTGGTCTGCTGCTCGCGGCAAGTCGGATTGATGCGTGGGCGATCGTCGTCAATCCGAGGCTGTCGCCGCGCGAGCTTGACCAGATCCGCGACCACAGCGAGGCACGACGGGTGTTCTTCACAACCGGCGTATCGAAGGAGGCTGCGAGCCATGCGGCGCGGTACGATGCGACGATCGGTCGTGTCGGACCGTTGAACGACGTCGGCATCGGCGCGCCCGATGAGGCGACAATTCCCGAGCCGGTGGAAGAGAGCGGCGCCCGGCAGGTTGCGGTGCTGATCTACACTTCGGGAACCACGGGAGCGCCGAAGGGCGTGATGCTGACCCACGAAAACCTGCTCATCAGCGCAAAAACCACGGCATGCTATCGAAACCTGGATGCCGACGATAAAGTCTATGTCGTTCTGCCGATCTCGCACATCGTGGGCATCTCTCTTCTAATCATGACGCTGATGAGCGGTGCGACGGTGCGCCTCGTCAGCAAATATGATCCTGCGGCTCTTGCCAAAGCGCTGGCAGAGGAGGGCATTACGGTTCTCAACGGCGTACCCGCGACCTATCAAAGGTTGCTCGAATATAAGACGATTGCAGGTATTACCCGCCTGGAGCGCGGCTCGCTGCGCTTGATCGCGGTCGCCGGTGCGCCTTTGGACCTCGATCTGAAATCGCGCGTAGAGCAGGAACTCCGTCTGTCCCTCTTGAATGGTTATGGCATCACGGAATGCTCGCCCGGAATATCGGGAGTGCGGTACGACGCTCCGCGTGCAGATCAGGCCGTCGGAACGCTGTTGCCGGGTATCGAATCGAGGATTGTGGGCTTCGATGGCGCTCTGGTGTCCGACGGACGAGTTGGTGAACTGCATGTGCGCGGACCCAATGTCATGCGCGGTTATTATCGCGCGCCGGAACTGACGGCAAAAGCGATCAACGCCGACGGCTGGTTCAATACCGGGGATCTTGCGCGCTATGACGGCGATTGCCTGTATATCGTCGGCCGTACCAAGGAAATGATTATCCGTTCCGGATTCAACGTCTATCCCGCCGAGATAGAAGCGGTGCTCAATTCGCACGGGGACGTAGTCCAGTCGGCTGTCGTCGGTCGCGCCATCGAAGGAAACGAGGAGGTCGTTGCTTTCGTCCAGTTGATACAGGGCACGACGACGAACTCCGATGAGTTGATGGCCTATGTCGCGCCGCAACTGACGTCGTACAAGCGGCCGTCCGAGATCGTGGTGCTGCCGGCACTGCCGGCAACCTCGACCGGAAAAATTCTGAAGCACAAATTGGCGGAGTTGCTGCGCGGCGCTTGATATTCGACTTGCCCAGATTCGAAATCGCTAAATTTAACTCTTGGAGATCACCCTTGGAAAAGCGAAACGCAACCGTGGCCGTTGTCGGCGCCGGGGACTTTATCGGCGGTGAGATAGCCAAAAAATTTGCGTCCGAAGGTTTCACGGTGTTCGTCGGACGTCGTCAGGGCGAAAAGCTCGCGCCACTCGTCAAGGAGATCGAGGCGGCTGGCGGAAAGGTGTTTGGGCGGGCGCTCGATGCGAGGAAGGAGGCCGAGATGGTGTCCTTCCTGGGCGACGCCGACAAGCACGCGCCATTGGAGGTTTGCGTCTTCAACATCGGCGCCAACGTGAACTTTCCGATCGTCGACACGACCGAGCGCGTTTTCCGCAAGGTGTGGGAAATGGCCTGCTATTCCGGCTTCCTTGCCGGTCGCGAGGCCGCGCGTTTAATGCTTCCCCGCGGCAGGGGCAACATTTTCTTTACCGGCGCCACGGCAAGCATGCGCGGGGGGCCGGGCTTTGCAGCCTTTGCCAGCGCGAAATTCGGATTGCGGGCGGTCGCGCAGTCGATCGCACGCGAACTCGGTCCGAAAAACATCCATGTCGCCCATCTCGTGATCGACTCCAGCGTCGATACCGAATGGGTGCGGCAGCTCATCACTAGCCGGGAGGGCGCACAGGCGATCCAGAATCTCGATCCAAATCGCCTGATGCGGCCAGCCGCCGTCGCGGAAGCGTATTGGCAGCTTTATCAGCAGCCGCGTGACGCCTGGACCTTCGAGCACGAAATCCGACCCTTTGGAGAGAAATGGTAAGGGAGCGCGCGGGTGGAATTGAACCTTTCAAAGGAAGATGCGGCGTTTCGTGACGAAGTGCGTGCCTTCATCGCGGAGAATTATCCGCCGGAAATGCGCGTTCCCAATCCGGAAACCGACCTGACCAAGGAGCAGTCAATGCTCTGGCACAGGATCCTCTACAAGAGAGGCTGGATCGCTCCACTTTGGCCGAAGGAATATGGCGGCACTGGCTGGTCGATCACGCAGCGCTTCATTTGGGAACAGGAGACCTCGCGCGCCGGGACCCTGCCGCCGCTGGCCTTCAGTGTGACCATGGTCGGTCCCGTCATCTACACCTATGGCAACGATGTGCAAAAAAAGAAATTCTTGCCGAGGATTTTATCCGGCGATGACTGGTGGTGTCAGGGGTATTCGGAGCCGGGCTCGGGCTCCGATCTGGCGTCGGTCCGGACCAAGGCGGTACGCGACGCCGATCATTACGTCGTCAATGGCCACAAGACCTGGACGACACTGGCTCAGCACGCCGATTGGATCTTTTGCCTCGTCCGCACCGATCCTGCCGCCAAAGCGCAGGCCGGTATTTCGTTCCTGCTGATCGATATGAAAACACCGGGCGTCACGGTGCGCCCGATCATCACGATCGACGGCTCCCATGAGGTCAATGACGTGTTCCTGGAGGACGTGCGCGTGCCGGCCGAAAACCTGATCGGCGAGGAAAACAAGGGCTGGACCTATGCCAAATTCCTGCTCGGCAACGAGCGGACCAGCATGGCCGGCATCGGGCGCTCAATCCGTTATCTAAACCGCCTGAAAAAAATAGTGAAAGCCGAAATTGCGGAGGACGAACCGGCGCTGGGCGAATTCGTCAAGGACATTGCGCGAATAGAGCTCGACGTTCTTGCACTTGAAGCGACCGAATTGCGGGTGGTCGCGCAGATGTCGCGAGGGATAAACCCCGGACCGGCGGCCTCGCTGTTCAAGATCAGGGGCACCGAGATATTTCAGCGCATCACGGATCTGACACACCGGGCGATCGGCAATTATGGCCTTGCCCTTCGCGAGCATCCGGCGAGCGATAACATGTTCATGCCAGGGCCAGACTACGGACATACGGCGTCGGAAAAATATCTCAACGCGCGCAAGCTTAGCATCTACGGCGGATCGAACGAGATTCAGCGCAACATCATCGCAAAAGCGGTGCTCGGTCTGTAACCAGCTCGCACGAGGCATCCGATGGATATTCAGTTCACAGAAGAACAGGAATTGCTTCGAAGCAGCATTCAGCGGCTGTTGCGGGATCAATATGATTTCGACGCGCGCCGCAAGATCGTGGCGACCGACGAAGGCTGGAGCCGCAAGCACTGGAGTGCCTTTGCCGAGCTCGGTCTGTGTGCGGCACCATTCCAGGAATGCTCCGGCGGCCTCGGCGGCGGTCCGCTGGCGACGATGATCATCATGCAGGAATTTGGTCGCAATCTGGTCATCGAACCGTTCCTCGAAACCGTGGTTCTCGCAGGTGGCTTGATCGAAGATGTCGGCTCACCGGTGCAGCGCGAAGACTTTCTGCCGCAGATAATGGCCGGCGGATCCATCTGGGCGCTGGCCTGGGCCGAAGCACGCTCGCGCTACGATTTCAGCAACGTCGCTACGTCGGCGCGGCGTAACGGTGATGGCTATCTCTTGAGCGGGACCAAAGCCGCGGTGATCGGTGCGCCGTGGGCCGACAAGTTGATCGTGTCGGCCCGGACATCGGGCGGGCCGCGCGATCGGGGTGGCGTCAGCCTCTTTGTGGTTGATCGCCAGTCGGCCAATCTTCACTTGCAGAGCTTCAAGACGATAGATGGCCGGCGCGCCGCCGAGATCACGTTGATGAATGTGCAAGTCCCAGCCAGCCACTTGCTGGGAACGGAAGGTGAGGGCATCGCCGCTCTGGAGGCCTGCCGCGACCGCGCTATTGCAGCGCTCTGCGCGGAAGCCGTCGGAGCAATGACTGAATTGAATTCCGCAACGCTTGAATACACCAAAACGCGCAAGCAATTTGGCGTCGCGCTCGGAACGTTCCAGGTGTTGCAGCATCACATGGTCGACATGTTCATCGCACTGCAAGAATCGATCTCCCTAACCCAGCATTTGAATCTGACGCTCGCCGCGAACGAGCCGGGCTCCTCGAAGCTCGCATCGGGCGCGAAATCAAAGGTGGGTGAGGCCGCGCGCTTTGTCGCCGAGCAGGCCCTGCAGCTTCACGGAGGCATGGGCATGAGCGATGAACTGAACGTCGGCCACTACTTCAAGCGGATCGCGTCCATCAATATCCAGTTTGGTGATCCAACCTATCATCTCATGCGATACGCGCGGGAAAACTAATTGCCGCGTTCCACAAGCGCAGCGGCCCGCCGCCCGAACCAAATAACCAGAGGTGTGACATGAATGAAGCAGTGATCGTATCGACGGCCCGCACGGGAGTTGGCAAGGCATATCGCGGCGCGCTCAACAACACGGAAGGCCCGACGATGGCCGGGCACGTCATGGCTGAGGCGGTCAAGCGTGCGAAGATCGAGCCTGGCGAAGTTGAAGACGTCGTGATGGGCTGCGCAATGCAGCAGGGCACCATGGTGATGAACGTTGCGCGCAAAGGAGCGATCCGGGCCGGATTGCCGGTGACGGTCGCCGGCACGACGATTGATCGTCAATGCGCTTCCGGACTGCAGTCGATTGCTGTTGCGGCCCGTTCGGTAATGCTCGACGGCGTCGAAATCGCGATAGCCGGAGGAGTCGAATCGATCAGCCTTGTGCAGAACGATCACATGAGCAGGTTTCACGCGATCGACGATGACCTGATGGCGATGAAGCCTGAAATGTACATGTCGATGCTTGAGACCGCCGAAGTCGTGGCGGAACGCTACAAGATTTCACGCGAGCGGCAGGACGAATACAGCCTCGAATGTCAGCGCCGCACGGCGGCGGCGCTTCAGGGCGGGCGTTTCAGCGACGAGATCGTTCCATTCAAGACCAAGATGGCCGTTATGGACAAGGACACCAAGCAGGTGTCCCTTAAGGAAATCACGCTGACCAAGGACGAGGGGCCGCGTCCGGAAACCACAGCCGAAGGGCTCGCGAGTATCAAGCCGGTGTTCGAAGGCAAGACCATCAGCGCTGGCAATGCGAGCCAACTCTCCGACGGCGCGTCGGCCTGCGTAATCATGAGCGACAAGATCGCAGCGAAGAAGGGCCTAAATCCGCTAGGCATCTTTCGCGGCTTCGTCGCGGTGGGCGTTGAGCCGGACGAGATGGGTGTCGGCCCGGTCTCGGCGATCCCGCGTTTGCTCAAGCGTCATGGTCTGAAAATCGATGACATCGATCTGTGGGAACTGAATGAGGCCTATGCCGTCCAGGTGATCTATTGCCGCGACAAATTGGGCATCGATCCCGAGAAACTCAACGTCAATGGCGGTTCGATTTCGATAGGCCACCCCTACGGTATGACGGGGTCGCGCCTCACCGGACATATTCTGATTGAGGGACGTCGCCGCAAGGCTAGATATGGCGTGGTGACCATGTGTATCGGTGGCGGCATGGGCGCTGCGGGATTGTTCGAAATCGTTCACTGATACGAAAGACAAAGAAAGATTTGGAGATCCAAATGAAAACAGCCATCACCGAAATGTTCGGCATCGCGCATCCGATCATTCAGGGCGGAATGCATTATGTCGGCTTTGCCGAACTTGCGGGCGCGGTTTCGAACGCGGGAGGTCTCGGCATCATCACCGGCTTGACGCAGCGAACGCCGGAACTGCTGGCCAAGGAAATTGCGCGCTGCCATGACCTAACGGACAAGCCGTTTGGCGTGAATCTAACCTTCCTGCCGACATTCTCCGCGCCGCCTTATCCGGAATACATCGCCGCCATTAGGGAAGGCGGAGTCAAGATCGCAGAAACGGCGGGGCGCAGCCCGGAACAATATATGCCGGCGTTGAAGGCCGCAGGCATCAAGGTGATTCACAAATGCACGTCGGTTAGGCACTCTCTGAAAGCCGAGCAGATCGGCTGCGACGCGGTCAGTGTCGATGGCTTCGAGTGCGGAGGGCACCCAGGTGAAGACGACATGCCCAATATGATCCTGCTTCCCCGTGCCGCGGAGGAGTTGAAAATTCCATTCGTTGCGTCTGGTGGCATGGCCGATGCGCGTAGCCTTGTCGCCGCACTCGCCATGGGAGCAGCCGGGATGAACATGGGCACGCGCTTCATCGCAACCAAGGAAGCGCCGGTGCATGATAACGTCAAGAAGGCCATCGTCGCGGCATCAGAGCTCGACACAAGGCTGGTGATGCGCGCCCTGAGGAATACCGAACGGGTGCTCAAGAATGCCGGTGTCGAACGGCTGCTGGAAATCGAGCGCGAGAAGGGCAGCAAGTTGCAGATCTCAGATATCCACGACGAGGTTGCTGGGGTCTACCCCAAGGTCATGATTGATGGAGACATGGATGCAGGCGCCTGGAGCTGCGGCATGGTCGTCGGCCTCATCCATGATATCCCGACGGTCAAAGAGCTGATCGATCGCATTATGGTGGACGCTGAATGTCTTATTCGCGACCGGCTGACGGGATTTCTTGGCGCTGAAAGCAAAGCATCGCTGAAAGTCGCCTGAGTCCTTTAAAATAGCTACCTATGCGACGATCGGGGATCCGCGAGCGCTGCGAACCGATCGTCATGTGCCACACGGTCACAGGGTTTGTGGCTTCGACAGGATCAAAACGAGAGCGGTTGGAATGGCAGAAGATCGGATCGAGCTCGACACCGGAACCGGCGAGCTGCTGTGCGAAATTCGAGACCGCGTCGCGCTCATCACGCTCAACCGTCCCGAGGCGCGCAACGCGCTCTCTGACCGCCTGACGCCGGCGCTGCGGCGCATTATCAAGCAGTGCGGCGATGATCCGAAGGTCGGTGCGCTGCTGATCACCGGTGCGGGCAATGCCTTTTGCGCCGGAGGTGATGTCAAAGGCATGGGGAGCAATGCAAACAAAGCCGAAATAGCGATCGAGGAGCGGGTGGCAGACCTGCGCGTCAAGCAGCGCACCCTGACCGGCGCACTCGTGGCGGTGAGGAAGCCAACGATTGCAGCGCTTCCCGGACCCGCGGCAGGCGCAGGGCTTGCGCTTGCGCTCGCTTGCGACATCCGCATTGCAACCGAATCCGCGATCATGGCCACGGGATACGCCCGCATTGGGTTGAAGGGCGACCACGGCATCGCGTGGTTGCTGACACAACTTGTGGGAACATCGCGGGCGCGTGAGCTGATGTTCCTTTCAGAACGGATCGACGCACGCCGCTGCGAGACGCTCGGTCTCGTCAACCGGATCGTACCCGACGTCGAACTTCGCGAAACGGCCTTTGCGCTTGCAAAATCCCTGGCCGAAGGCCCGTCGATCGCGCTGGCCTATATGAAAGACAACCTAGACCACGCGGTGACGTCTAACTTTCTGGATTCAATGGATCAGGAAGCGGAAAACATGGTCCGGTCCGCGCGGACGACGGATCACAAGGAGGCGGTGCATGCCTTCATCGACAAGCGCAAACCGGCATTCAGCGGGCATTGAGTTATGGCGAGGCGAAGTTAGTGACTGACAAGCCAATTGCCATTGTTACAGGTGTCGGCCCCGGCACCGGGTCCGCGATCGTTCGGCGTTTTGCGCGCGGAGGATTTCGCGTAATCGCCCTTGCGCGTTCGCCGGATCGTATCCGTGCGCTCGAGCAAGAGCTTGCCGACGCGCATGCCATGATCTGCGATGTTTCCAGCGAGAGCGAGGTCGCGGAGGCCGTTGGCAATATACGCAAATTGTACGGCTCCCCAAATGTCCTCATCCATAATGCGGTAGGAGGAGGGTGGGGGACATTTCTCGAAATCGATCCGCAGATGCTCGAACAGAATTTTCGAGTAAATGTCATGGGTCTATTGTATCTGGCGCGCGAAGTAGCGCCGGCGATGATCGAGGTGAGGAGCGGCGCAATTCTCGTCACTGGCAATACCTCCGCGGTTCGCGGCAAGGCGAATTTTGCCGGCTTTGCACCGACCAAAGCCGCCCAGCGGATTTTGTCTGAATCAATCGCGCGCGATCTCGGACCGCGCGGTATCCACGTTGCTTATGTCCTGATCGATGCCGTGATCGATGTACCGCGAATGCGCGAACGTCTTCGCGAAGCGACAAAATGGTAGGACCCGAGCGCCCGCAATTCGCCATCGCGGTCTGGGTAACGTGAGATCCGCTCCAGCTTGTCTGCATTGATCTCGATATAATCGCTCGCGCCAATGCCGCCGCGGCGTTCTGTCTCCCGCCGTTCTATCATGATCGTCAGGAATTCCCGAGAAATACGGGGAAGCTTGGCGAGGTTGGAAGAGAGCTCGGTGAATATTTGGCGCGTTGTCTCTATCGGTTCGCTTAAGCCAGCCTTCTCAAGGAAGCTATTGAAGTTTTCGAGGTCGGACATCTGAGGCTTCGGGACGGCCTCGGTGTAGTCGGTCAGATTCGTCGGATAGTTTCCGTCCGCGTCTGGAATTTCCAGCTCGATCTTGACGCGAGTGAGTTCGGACCGGACGTAGTTGTAGACGCTCTGAAGGACATCAACCTGCAAGTCCATGCAGCGCTTGCAAAGCGCATCGATATCCCAGATGTCGTCCTTGCTGAATCCGACACGCATGCATTGGGCGGAGTCGAGGGTATAGGACGACTGCTTTCCCGCGATCATCAATACCCGAACTCTCGGGAAGGTCGCGATCTGCTCGTCCGTTAATTTCGTCAATGTGTCATTCACTTTTGCAGATGTGCGCTCCGCTGTTACTTGGAAAGCAATACCGTTGCTCTCGTTGAGATTCGTGAGTGAGAGAGAGAACAAGTGGTTGAGAATGGTCCTGAAGAAGTCCTCAGCGTGCTTGTTCAAGTCGGTAGCCCCAGGCGACCGCGGGTCGAAACCTGACCGGCGACGTCGCTGAGCGCATCCACGATTTCTCCGATGAAATATCCACGTGTCAGCATGCGCGTTACACCAGCCAGAGATCGTCGGGACCGAGATATGATAATGAGAAGCCAAATCCGTCGGCCATGACGGACGCGCGAACCAAACCCTTGTGGGTCGGGTTTAATGGGGCCTGCAGCACGCCAATAGCGACGCCATCTGCTGAAACCACTAGGGGCCGACCTTGGGAATGGAACAGCCTTACCGGTGTGTCCGGCGCGTGGGACATGCCCTCGACCCACAAAACTTGGGCTGTCCACCGCCGTTCAGCCCAGATCGCCCTGTCGCTGGGCGCAAAACTCCGAACGAAACTCAGCCACATTTCTCGGCTCTGAGCAGTTGGCCAGTCGGGCTGCGCGCTCCAAGCGACTACTGCTGGTGATGCAAGCCATTGCTGGAGTTCAACGCCCGTTGTGAAACGCGCGCCGGTGTCTCGAACCGTCTTTATCGCGGCAAGTCGAGAATTGAACCCGGCTTGAATTAAAATCGAAGCGGATCGGTTAAGTGTCCCAGTTTC
>WNFM01333683.1_pt1 | contig 17847 bp, 16 predicted proteins | sample 5400271 | NCBI WGS metagenome assembly WNFM01 (sample SAMN13153352, study PRJNA577476) | soil metagenome | isolation source: 60 cm saprolite on Douglas fir-dominated hillslope | place: USA:California | collected 2013-09-17 | reverse complement strand
GGCGTGCCGTTCTATGTGGCGCTGCCATCGCCGACGATCGATTTCGATATCGATGACGGTATCAGCGAGATTCCGATCGAGCAACGTGCCGCCGACGAGGTTGCGACGATGACTGGGCGGACCGCCGATGGACGGATCGAGACGGTGCGGATCGTGCCCGAAAACTCACCGGTCGCGAATTACGGCTTTGATGTCACGCCGGCGCGATTGGTAACGGGATTGATCACCGAGCGCGGTGTATTAAAGCCCGATCGCGCGGCGCTGTCGGCGGCGTTTCCCGAGCGCATCGCATGACCATCCAGCAACCGGAGCGCTAGGGTTGCGGCGGCGTCTCTTCGATGGAATAGGAGGCCGGCATGTTGATCGGCCGGTAGGTCGGGTCTTTGGTAATTCGATCGATGACGGAGCGATGGAGAATGGCTCCATCCGGGATCGGCCGGGGTTCGGCGAGCGGCAAATACCAGCCGAGGATACATTTGCGGTCCGGCCACTCCCGCCACTTCTCCTGCTTCGGCAGCCACTCCAGAATCCACCACACGCTTTCAGGCGAAATGTGCAGCTTGGCGGTCGCGTCCGGCGCGACGTATTCTTGCGAACCACCTTGTCCCGCTTGCCCCCAACCGAGATGATCGATCATGGCACGATCGACGCGAAGTCCGGCCGCCTCGGCTTGTGCGATCATCCACAGCAGCGGAAATTTCGAAAGCCCGCTGTCCTGTTCCGGATAGCCGCCGCCGACGTCACCATGCACGCCGGCAAACCAGACCTGGCGGATATCCTGGTCCACCGCGGTCGACGGATCGAATTGATCGGAACGAAATTTTTGCGGGTCGATCCAGCGATTGAGCCGGAACATCCGGCGGCGCTCATCGATCGACATCGCCTGCCGGAATTTTCTGACGCTTGGGTTGGTCCGCGTGTAAACCAGTGTTTGCAGATCAGGCAGCAGCTTGTCTTTGCGGGGAACGATCACCGAGGCGACGGTATCCCAGACCCCGATGAACTCGATTGTGACAGGATATCCGCCGGCGACGCGGCTGAAGTGCCAGGCTTCGTCCAGAAACGAAGGGGCTTTGCCATCGGCGCTCTGGCTGTTCGCGCTGGCGTTCTTGTAGGTCGAGAACGCATATCCGGCGAGATCGATCTGGTCCGGCCGCAGCAATCCGATCACGTGGATGAATGCCGCGAGCACCCGCACGGTGTAGGCGCCGCGGCTGAAGCCGAACAGCCAAACCCGATCGCCGCTCTCGTAGGTTTCGCACAGGAAGCGGTAAGCTGCGAGCGTATCGTCGTCCAGCCCAGCGCCGGTGGCGAGCCCGAAGACGCCGCGGACTTTCTGTTTGAAACGCCCCCAGGCGCTTTCCAGGCCGATCGTTCCGATGCCCGGATGATAGTAGACCCGCTGGCCCGCGTCCTTTTCGAGGACGCGGAACAGCTTGAGGACGTTCGAGATGTTGGAGCCTATCTCGTTGCCGGTGCCATCGCAGCAAATGACTATGTTCTTCGGCATCGTCCCCTCGCGCAACTATCGCAGCGACAGCCCCGTCGCCGCCTCAAGTTCGGCGATCGCTTGCGGCGCATTCGCGACCTTGATCGTGGTCATGCCCATCTCGCGGGCGGGCTTCAGGTTGACGCCGAGATCGTCGAGATAGACGCATGCCTTGGGATCGACGCCGAGCGCTTCGACCATCATCCGGTAGATGCGCGGATCGGGCTTCCGCAAGCCGATCTTGGCGGATTCGATGATGTGATCGAACAGCGCCATCACCTCAGTGACATAGAGCGAGCGGCCGCTGCGGCTTCCGATCGCATTGGCGGGAAGGTTATTGGTGATGCAGCCGGTCTTGAATTTCGTCTTCACGGTTCTCAGCGCCTCGACCATCTCGGGCCGCAGATCGCCGGACAACAGCGGCAAAACTTCGCGGCCGCGGACCTCCGCCCCCAGCGCCAGCGATTCGGCCGCGAACAGCTGGTCGAAGGTTTCAATGTCGACTTCGGCGCGCTCGAATTTCGCCCAGGCATTTTCGAGATGGTTGTTGGCGTTGGTGCGCCGGATGATATCGGCCGGCAATCCGCGTTCGCTCTCAAACCGCGCAAACGCCTCGAACGGTGAGGTGGTGAGCACCCCGCCAAAATCCCAGATCACTGCCTCGATCATCGATTCCCCTGGTCATGTTGATGCGATGTCGCCAACGGCTAACACGGTGAGCCGGCTGGAACCAGTCCCCGCCTTGGCGACGCGCCGGTTACGTTCTACTGCTGCCGCGATGAAAATCCCTCCCCACTTGCTCACAATCCTGGCGCTGCTCGCCGCAGCGCCCGCTCACGCCATCGTCGGCGGCGGGGTGCCTTCTGCCGCGGGCGTCGGCCGCTCCGTCGTCACCATTGTCGGCTCGCGCGGCAATTTCTGCACCGGTGCGTTGATCGCGCCGAAACTCGTGCTGACCGCGGCGCATTGCGTGCAGCCCGGCGCAGACTACAAGATCGTCGAATATGGCGCCGACAACAAGCCGCTGCTGCGGGATGTGAGAACTGTCGCCATTCACCCCGCCTTCAACATGCAGGCGATGGTGGCGCATCGCGCGACCGCCGACGTGGCGTTGCTGCAGCTCGAAATTTCGCCCAGCGGGAAAAGCGCCGCAACGTTGGGCGTGCCGCAGATCCCGATTATCGTCGGCAGCCGCTTCACCATCGCCGGCATCGGCGTCACCATCCGCGGCGAAGGCTCGAGCGGCGGTACCATTCGCGTCGCCGGTCTGGTCGCGACCGGCCAGCCCGGGACATTGCAAATCAGGTTGGTCGATCCGCTCACGCAAGGCGCCCGTGAGGGGCTTGGCGCCTGCACCGGGGATTCCGGTGGGCCGGTGTTTGAGGACCGGCAGGGAGGCCCTTTCATCATCGGCGTCATCAGCTGGTCGACCGGACCGAACGCCAGTGCGGGCTGCGGCGGTCTGACCGGCGTCACGCCGCTCACGCTTTACCGCGACTGGATTTTACAGACCGCACGGGCGTGGGGTTCTGCCCTGTGAGAGGAGCGGGTTGATCTGATGCATTGCGCCGATCATGATTGATCTCTACAGATTTAAAGCAACAAGTTGCCAATCAAAAAAAGAGCCGGAGACATGGACGCCCTCGCAACAACTCACACCACTTCCGCTTCGCAAGCGGTCGAGCATTTTGACGTTCTAATCGTGGGCGCCGGTATTTCCGGCGTCGGCAGCGCCTATCATCTGACCACGCAGTCTCCGGGCACGAGTTTTGTCGTGCTGGAGGCGCAAGAGAGTTTTGGCGGCACCTGGCTGACCCACCGCTATCCCGGTATCCGCTCCGACAGCGATCTTCATACCTTCGGCTATCGTTTCAAGCCCTGGACCAGCGCACCGATCGCAACCGCTGCGGAAATTCGCGCCTATATGGGCGAGGTCATCGCCGAGAACGGGCTCGAAAAGCACATCCGCTATCGGCACCAGATTTCCTCGGCGAGTTGGTCGAGCGCGACCAATCTGTGGACCATCGAAGCGGTCCGGACCGACACCGGCGAGCCCAAGACCTTCACCGCGAATTTCCTCTGGATGTGTCAGGGCTATTACCGGCATTCCGAAGGCTACACGCCGCACTGGAAGGGCATGCAAACCTTCAAGGGCCGCATCGTTCATCCGCAGCGCTGGCCTGACGATCTCGAGCTATCGGACAAGCAGGTCGTCGTGATCGGTTCGGGTGCGACCGCTGCGACGCTTATTCCAGCGATCGCCGATGAAAGCGGCCACGTCACCATGCTGCAGCGCTCGCCGACCTACTTCCGCACCGGCCGCAACGCCATCGAACTCGCCGAGACGCTGCGGCAATTGCAGGTCAGCGAGGAATGGATCCACGAGATTGTGCGCCGAAAGATCCTGTTCGAGCAGGATGCCTTCACCCGCCGCTCATTCACCGAGCCCGAAGTCGTCAGGCGGGAGCTGCTCGGTGGCATCCGCGCGGCGCTGGGGCCCGATTCCGATGCCGATGTCGAGAAGCATTTCACGCCGAGTTATCGGCCCTGGCGGCAGCGCATCGCCTTCGTCCCCGACGCCGATCTGTTCCAGGCCATCAAAGGCGGCAAAGCGTCCGTCGTCACCGACGAGATCGAGCGGTTCGAGGAGACCGGCATTCTCCTGAAGTCGGGAAAGCGGCTCGACGCCGACATCGTCATCACCGCGACCGGCTTCCATCTCAGTGTGCTCGGCGATATCGCTTTCGAGATCGACGGCGCCTCGCTCGATTTCGCCGACACCGTCACCTATCGCGGCATGATGTTCACCGGCGTGCCGAACATGGCCTGGGTGTTCGGATATTTCCGCGCCAGCTGGACGCTGCGCACCGATCTGGTGGCGGATTTCGTCTGCCGCCTGCTCGCGCATATGAAGAACAAGGGCGCCAGGAAGGTCGTGCCGGCGCTGCGGCTGCAGGACTCCAACATGCCGCTATCGTCCTGGATCGATCCCGAAAATTTCAATCCCGGCTATTTGATGCGCGACATGCATCTGTTGCCCAAGCGCGGCGACAAGCCGGAATGGCAGCACAGCCAGGACTATTGGGCGGAGAAGGACGAATTTCCGGCGATCGATCTCGACGATGGCGCGTTCGTGTATGATTGAGGGTGGCGCCGGACTGGGGCCGCTTCAGCGGTTCAACGCCACATCCCTGAATGCCGCAACCAGCGGCATCTCGAGTTTTCCGTGCATGCCCCGCACGATTTCATAGGCCTGTTCCCGAGGCATGGCTGGCCTGTAGGATCGATGCTCAATCAAGGCCGCAAAAATATCGGAAATGGTCAGTATCCGAACGACGTCGGTTATGCTGGCGGCACAAAGCGCATCAGGATATCCGCTACCATCGAGAAACTCGTGATGATGGCGGACGGCATCGAGGATCTCCGGGGAGATGCCGGCAGTTTTCTTTAGTACTTCGTAGCCTGCCGTGGGATGGGTTTCGATCAGCGCGCGTTCCTCGGTATCGAGGCGTCCGGGCTTATCCAGGATCGCGAGTGGGATTTTGGCCTTGCCGACGTCATGAAACATCGCAGCCGCGTAGAGCCGCTCGATGTCCCGCTTCGCCAGACCGAGACTCAAGCCAAAGTCGACCGCTATTCCCGTCACCAAGAGGCAATGCTGATAGGTTCCTTCGTGATGAAGGCGAACGGCCTCAAGCCAGCTCGATAACCCGTCCTCGGCAATGCTGTCGGCCATGCCGCCGGCTGCGCCCTTCGCGCCCCGGACGTCGATCGGCTTGCCGCTCAACACGGCGGAGAACATCGCGCCGATGGCGATCGCGCCCGCGGCCGCGGCCTCACGGGCACCCTGCAACGCGTCGTTCGGGTGCGTCTCGGAAGGGTTGCGGTCGGCAAGCTGGGCCAACAAATTCGCTTGTTTTATAGGATTAACAAGGACGCGCGTCGCCCCCAGCGCATAGGCCTGGACGGTGAATAAACGTTCTCTCTGATCGATAAGAAAAATCCGCTTAGGGACGTGGCCTAATTTTCCGAACGTCTCCTTTAGTGCCGCAATGTTTTCAACGACCCGCAAATCCGCGGTGGCGACAATCGCATCAGACGTGCTGCACCGGTTGCTTGTGCCGCTGAGCAACTCGGATGTGACCGTGTGCTGCGCTTCCAGCATGGCGCGCAGGGTCGCGAGTTTGATCGCAGTGTCAGCGATCACATGAACGGACATGAATAATCGGTCTCATTCTCCCGATCGCTGTCGAAATCGACGCTCTCCCGGTGGTTTTGAAGCCCTGGAGCCATCATCGGTGAGAAAGCGCTCGAGATCGATGCAGATCTTGTGCGCGATATCTTCGGTGATTTCGAATTCGATTTCAGCCTCAGCGGTATTTACCTGGACAATTCCGGTCAAAGGCTCCGTCGATCTGGTGAGGACGGAGACCTCTGTCGCTTTCTGCGGGTCAGTCATGGATAGTTCCTTGCAAGTACTGAACTTGGTTCTTCATGCGGTTTCGTTGGCCGGCGGCTGTCGTTTCAGAAGTTTCTTCTTGGTTTTGTCTTGCGCCAGAAACTGCACGCCGAGTTGATCGCCGGCGACGCGCATCAGTTTGCAGCGGCGAAACGCGAGACCCGTCGACGACAGCAGCAGGAAGAACTCCCTGAGATCCAATCCTTCGAGCGATCCGTCGAAGCACAGCCGTGCGCCCGTTTGCGATACATCGACCATCATGCAGTCCCGCCGCCAGGTTCCATCGATCCCCATAATGAAAACGGGGACGCCGCGTTCAAACCCGACACGCCCGCTCTTTCTGTCCCCATAGGCCATCAGCCGAAATCTGACCTTTCAAAAAATCTGAAAACCGGTAGCTAAGCACCCCTCGCGCCTACCTCGCGACCGCTGAGCTATCGGCGTCCTGCACGATCGCAGTCCATAAAATTTCAGCAGAGGACGCGTAATTGCCCTCGCGATTGTATACAGCGTCGGCTAACAGCCGCGTTCACAACCAAACCTCGACAATGCCTGTAGAATGCTCTCTAAATTACAACGTTCCGTAAATTTACGTAGGGCGGAAACGTCACCAAATTTATCGTCGCCTAATTTGTGATCAGTTATTTTGCCGGGGGAGAGCCTGAAGTTGGGACACTCTCAGGACAATTATCGGGGTACAAAATATCCTACGATACAGTCTTCGATGCGACAGCAAGCGCTCGGCGAGTTCTTGCGCAAGCATCGAGAGTTGGTCGCCGAACTGGCAAGCGACAAGCAGGTCGGCGAAAGAAAGCGAAGAACATCAGGTCTTCGACGCGAAGAAGTCGCCCAGATGGCCGCCATCAGCGCTACCTGGTATACGCGGCTCGAGCAGGGAAAAGAGGTAACGCCTTCGGGCGCAGCGCTAAGTCGGATCGCCGACGTATTGCGATTGGCGCCCGCAGAGCGGGCCTACCTTTTCGAATTGGCCCGCCGCGTTGACCCGAGTGAGGCTTCGACCTTCGCAGACGAGCGGGTCAGCAAAACAATTGAGAGCTGCGTGCTTTCCATTTCTTATCCGGCCTGCGTGCTCGACAAATATTGGACGCCGCTGTTCTGGAATAGCGAATTGGCGGGTCTTTTCCCGCGATGGCTGAAGGGCCCAGAGAAAAATCTGCTGCGTTACGTGTTCCTTGATCCGAATGTACGTACGCGCGTGGTTGATTGGCAGCTTCGGGCGCGCCGCCTTCTGGCGCTGTTCCGGGCGGATTTCGGCAAGCACATCGATGATCCGAAGATGCTCGAGCTGGTTCGCGCCTTGAGCGAGGAGTCCGATCACTTCCAGCGGTTTTGGAAAGAGCAGCGGGTTCAGTTCTGGGATGCGATCGAAAAGACCTACAATCACCCCCAGTTGGGCTTGCTAAAATTTTATCAAACGACCTTCTCGCCGGCGACAGACCCAACCCTCAAGCTGGTCATTTTGCAGCCGTGCCGTTAGGCAACGATCACGCGCTCTCGGTCAATGATGTTTGCATCGCACAAATCCTCCCAAGATGAGGACGGCGAATTTTCGCCGATTGCGACCAAGGCTAATTGATTTTCGATAACTATAATACTGAACGAAATCTTTAAAGCATTCTGCGAATCTGTCGGTTGGACTCTGGGTCTCAGGAGGCAGTGATGTACCCGCGGCGGTTCTCACGTGTGCGGCCTACAGGCAGAATTTCCGATGCTGGCAAAGTGATCGTTGGTCCCAAAGACCCCGCGATTGATTGCCGAGTCGTCGATTATTCCCCTGGGGGGGCATGCCTTGAGATTGCGAGCCAGGCCAAGCTGCCAGGTCGGTTTGAATTGGTGTTCGGCGGGACCAAGAAGCGTTGCCGGGTTGTCTGGAGCGCCGGGCGACGTCTCGGGGTCGCGTTTTAACGAAGCTGGTTCTGGCGACGATCGCGGTCGCCCTGCCACAAATATCAGCTCACGAATTTCTTCGGCTCGCATTGGCCGCGATGGCGGCAGCCGCGGTGCGGTTTTCGACGCCGAGCTTGGCATAGATTTGCTCGAGATGTTTGTCGACCGTCCGCGGGCTTAACCCTAAGATCTGGGCGATGTCGCGGTTGGTTTTTCCTTTCGACAGCCATGAGAGCACCTCGCCCTCCCTTGTGGTCAATCCAAGCTCGCTGGAGAATTGCGCCGGGATGTTGGCGCCGGAATCCTTTGCCAGCCGCAGCAGGAATTCGTTCGGCCCGAGCTGGCCCATGTATTGCAGCCGAAGCTGTTCATTCTCCGGGAATGACGCCGTCGGTGGCGTCCTCGATGCGGCCTTGCCTTTTTCGGCCTGCTCAAGCCATTGCAACATCGGCTCAGGCAGCACGAACTCCTCGTTCGGGCTGCCTGCGAGATTATCCGACAATAATTTCTGCGCCTGCGGTGTTGCCCACAAGATGTTGCCCTGCCGGTTGACCGCGAGCAAAAACCGCCCCGACACATCGAGCGCCGCGCGGGCGCTCTGGGTCAACCTCGCATTGGCAAGATGAACTCTGATCCGCGCCAGCATCTCCTCGATGACAATGGGCTTTGTCACGTAGTCGACGCCGCCGGCCTCAAGACCGCGCACGATGTGCTCGGTCTCGGCGAGCCCGGTCATGAAGATGACCGGCACGTTGCTCAAGCCGGCATCGCGCTTGAGCCGCCGGCAGGTTTCAAAGCCGTCCATGCCGGGCATCACGGCATCGAGCAGGATGATGTCGGGCGTGATCTCGTCGACGATCCGCATCGCCGCAGCACCGTCCATCGCCACCATCACCGTCATGCCCGCGCCGTCCAGCGCATCAGTCAACAAGCGCAGGGTTTCCGGGGAATCATCGACGACGAGCGCGACATCGCGCTTTTTGGGCTCAGTGGTCATAGCTGTGCAGCGTCTTCAGGGTTGCCATGTACTGATCGAGGTCGAAGCGGTCGATCAGCGAGCGCATCTGCGAAACGAAGTCGGCATGTTCGGGGTAATCGGTTCCTATCTCGTCCAGCTTGACCTGGATCGCGCGAATGTAGCCCAGTCGCCCAAGGCCGATCAGCTCCTCGACATGCTTCACCGACGGCCGCGAGCCGCTGCCCGGCTCCCAGCGCGGGGTGGTGATCTCCTCATTTTCATATTGCCATTCGATCTTGAGCAGCTGGCGGATGGTTTCCAACAGCCTCGGAATATCGAACGGCTTCATCAAATAGCCGTCGTGAAACGGCTGCGCCAGCGGCGCGCCATGCGCCTCCAGCGCGCTCGCCGAAACCATCAGGATGCGGGCCTGATGATGGCCGGTCGAGCGCAGCGTCTCCGCAACCTTCCAGCCGTCCATGCCCGGCATCGAGATATCCAAAAGAAATAGATCGGGCCGGCAATGTGCCGATAGCGCAAGACAGCCGGGTCCGTCCGGCGCGCTCAAAAGAATAAAACCGAGCGGCGTCAACACTTCGCGCAGGAGATCGCGGTGGATCGGATCGTCGTCGGTGATCAGGATCGTCTTGCGCGGTCCGTGATAGCCGAACGCCGGCGCGTCGACCGGCGCGATCCGGGTCGGGTTGGTGACCTCGGAGAGCAGAATTTTTACGCGGAACGTGCTGCCGGTGCCGACCGTGCTGGTCACCTTGATGTCGCCGCCCATCACGCCTGCGAGCAATCGGCTGATCGTCAAGCCCAGACCAGTCCCGGTTTGCGGCTGCGCGACCCCCAACGCACCGCGTTCGAAGGGTGCAAAGATGCGCTCGAGGTCGCTTCCCTGGATGCCCGGGCCGGTGTCGATCACCTCGAACTCGGCGACCGGGCTGCGGTAATCAACGACGAACTGCACGCTGCCGGTTTGCGTGAATTTGATCGCGTTCGATAGCAAGTTGATCAGGATCTGGCGCAGGCGCTTTTCGTCGGCGTAGACGACAACCGGCAGCACCGGCGGTCGCTTGAAGATAAAATCGATGCCCTTTGCGGCAGCCTGCAACCGGAACATGCCCACCAGTTGATCGAGAAACTCGCTCAAGCGGACCTCGTCCCGCGACAGATAAAGCCTGCCCGCCTCGATCTTCGAGATGTCCAAAATGCCGTCGATCAGCCCGGACAGGTGGTCGGCGCTGCGGCGGACCACGCGCACCTGGTCGCGCGGTTTTGCCTGCAGGCTCGAATCCTGTTCCAGCAATTGCGCATAGCCGGAGATGGCATTCAATGGCGACCGCAGTTCGTGGCTCAGTCCCACCACATATCGGCTCTTCGCCAGATTGGCCGACTCGGCGACCTCCTTGGCGCGCTGCAGTTCGGCGTCGGTGCGCTTGTGGGCGTCGATTTCCTGGATCAACAGCGTGGTCTGCCGTAGCGTTTCCGCCTCCGCCGCGCGCCGGCTTTGCTGGGCGAGCACGAACAGCCACGCCACCACGCCGATGATGATGGTGAGCGCAAAAAATGCCTTCCACAGCACACCCGACACCAGCAGATTATCGGCGTGTGCCGTCACCGAGGTCTGCAGATAGATCAGGCCGAGCGTCAGTCCGACCAGGCCGGCAGAAATCGCAAACACGCCGAGATAATGTCCGAGCTGCGAATTGATCCGGGCGTAGATCGGTCGCGGCAACAGTTTGCCGAGGGTTTCGGAGAATTGCGCCTGGATCCGCGCATGCGGCTTGCAGAGATCGTGGCAGCGCGCGTCGAGCGAACAGCAGAGCGAGCAGATCGGCCCGGCGTAGGCGGGACAGGAGGCGGTGTCCTCGGGCTCGAACGAATGCTCGCAGATGCAGCACTGGATCGCTTCCATATTCTGCCAGCTGCGTTTCGGCTTGCGCGCGATGTAGTATTTGCCGTCGGTCGCCCATGCGATCAGCGGCGCCGTCGCAAAAGCTACGACCAGCGCGCCGACCCAGGCGATGGCGACGTTGGAGTAAAGCGCGAGCGTCTGCTCCAGCGCCTTGTAGACCCCGATCTCCATCAACAATAGCGCGACCAGCACGTTGAAGACGAGCCATACCACGCGGCCGGGATGGCTGTGGGTGAGGCGGGAGAAGAAGTTCGACCACGCAATCGAGCCGGCATAGGCGTTGGTGACGTTGATCTTCAACTGCGAGAGCACGACGAACGTCCCCGCCAACGCCAAAGCGAGATCCGGCTGCGACAGCACATAGCGGAATGCTTCGCGATACATATGGGCGGGTTCGGCGGCATGCTCAGGGGTAACGCCATGGCTGAGCGCGAAGTGTCCCAGGAACGATCCGGCCAACAGCTTCAGCGCACCGAGAATGATCCAGCCGGGCCCGGCACTCAGAAGCGCAATCCACCACGAGGTTTTTGAAGTGCGCCGGTCGCGGGGAAGAAAGCGTAGGAAGTCGACCTGCTCGCCGATCTGCGCCACCAGCGAAAACACCACCGAAGCGGCGGTTCCAAACAGCAAGAGATCGAGATGGCCATCGGGGCTGCCGCGCTCGCCTGCAAATGTCCGCCACTCCGCAAACGAGTTTGGATTGGCGTAAGCGATCGCGGCAAAGGGGAGGATGTGAAGAACGATCCAGGCCGGCTGCGTCCACAATTGGAAGCGGCTGATCAGGGTGATGCCATGCGTGACCAGGGGAATAATGACGACGGCGCTGATGAGATAGCCGACCGGGCGCGGAATCCCAAAGCACATCTCGAGCGCGGTCGCGAGAATGACCGCTTCGATCGCGAAGAAAATGAAGGTGAAGGAGGCGTAGATCAGCGAGGTGATGGTCGAGCCGATATATCCAAAGCCGGCGCCGCGGGTCAGCAGATCGATGTCGATGCCGCATTTGGCGGCGTGATAGGCGATCGGCAGGCCGCAAAAGAAGATGATGACGCTGACCACCAGGATCGCCGCGGCTGCGTTGGTGACGCCGTAATTCAGGGTGATGGTGCCGCCGATCGCCTCCAGCGCCAGGAATGAAATTGCGCCCAGCGCGGTGTTGGCGACGCGGGCGGCGGACCATCGCCGCGCGCTCTTGGCTGTGAAGCGCAGCGCGTAATCTTCCAGCGTCTGGTTGGCAACCCACTGATTATATTGGCGCCTGACGCGGTCTATCCGCTGCCGCCCTGCCACTATGGACTCCTCGCTCGCGAGCTAATCGCCGCAAAATCCCCAAACCAAAACCTACGTCGCTATTTTGCGGTGCAATATACGCGATCTTGCGTATCTGTGCACTGCACAATTCGAGCAATCCTTGCCTCTGCAATAGGCGTCCTCGAACCAAAATGGGGTACTCATGTCAGACGAAATCAAACGGGGCCTGCAGTCTCCGCTTCGGCGCAAACTGTTGATGGGAATGGCCGCACTTCCGGCCATCGCGATCCTTCCACGCCCATCCTTCGCAGACGTTCCCGCGACTTCGGTGGTCAACACAACCGGTCTGGCGGTGACCGATACCGAGGTGACGGTCGGAATCCTTCACTCCGTGACGGGCACCATGGCGATCTCGGAAACCGGTTCGGTGGAAGCGGAAAAGCTCGCGATCGAGCAGATCAACGCCGCCGGCGGGGTGCTCGGCCGCAAGATCAAATTCATCCAGGAGGACGGCGCCAGCGACTGGCCGACCTTCGCCGAGAAGGCGAAGAAGCTGCTCGTTAACGACAAATGCGCCGCGGTGATGGGCTGCTGGACCTCGGCCTCGCGCAAGGCGGTGCTGCCGGTGTTCGAACAGTATAACGGCATGCTCTATTACCCGACCTTCTATGAAGGCCTCGAGCAATCCAAGAACGTCATCTACACCGGGCAGGAAGCGACGCAACAGATCATCGCGGGCCTCGATTGGGTCAACAAGACCAAGGGCGCAAAGACCTTTTATCTGCTTGGCTCCGACTACATCTGGCCGCGCACCTCCAACAAGATTGCCCGCAAGCATATCGAGGGCCATCTTACGGGCGGCAAGGTGGTCGGCGAGGAATACTTCCCGCTCGGCAGCACGCAGTTCAATTCGGTGATCAACAAGATCAAATTGACAAAACCCGACGTGATTTACGCCATCATCGTCGGCGGCTCGAACGTCGCCTTCTACAAGCAGCTCAAGGCCGCCGGCATCGACCTGTCGAAACAGACGCTTCTGACGATCTCGGTGACCGAAGACGAGATCGACGGCATCGGCGGCGAGAACATCGCGGGCGCGTTTGCCTGCATGAAGTACTTCCAGTCGCTCGACAATCCCAACAACAAGGCCTTCGTGCCCGCGTTCAAGAAGATGTGGGGCGAGAAGACCGTGATCGGCGACGTGACGCAGGCGGCCTATCTCGGCCCGTGGCTGTGGAAATTAACCGCCGAGAAGGCAGGCAGCTTCGATATCGACAAGATCGCGGCCGCATCTCCAGGGGTCGAATTCAAGGGTGCTCCGGAGGGCTATGTGCGCATTCACGAAAACCATCACCTTTGGTCGAAGACCCGCGTCGGCAAGGCCAAGCTCGATGGCCAGTACGAGCTGGTGTACGAGACCGCCGACCTGGTCGAGCCGGATCCGTTCCCCAAAGGCTATCAGTGAGCAAAGGCTCTCAGTGAGATTGCGCGTCGGTTGGCGCTCTCGTTGTTCAGCAAACACTTTGCGTGGACTTAAAAGTCCACGCCTGCCACCGCCGCGTTCGCGATCTCTATCGCGGGCCGCGGACCTTCCCGACGACGGAGACTTGTTCGATGTTCGGCGACTATTCGATTGGCGATCTCGGCGCGATTTTCGCGATGCAGGGCTTCGCGGGGCTGATCCTGTTTTCCGTCTACGTGCTGATGGCGCTCGGGCTTGCGATCATCTTCGGGCAGATGGGCGTCATCAACATGGCGCATGGCGAGTTCATGATCTTAGGAGCTTACGTTACCTGGATGACGTCAAACTTTTTCCAGTCCTTCCTTCCGGGCTTGTTTGGCGGCTATTTCTTCGTTGCGATGATCCTCGCATTCCTGGCATCCGGGGCGCTCGGCATGCTGGTCGAATGGGGGCTGATCCGGCATCTCTACAGGCGCCCGCTGGATACGCTGCTGGCGACCTGGGGACTGAGCCTTATCCTGCAGCAGGCTTATCGTTCGATCTTCGGCGCGCGCGAAGTCGGCGTTGAGTTGCCGCAGTGGATGCTGGGCTCCAAACAGATCACCGATTCGATCGAAGTACCGATCAACGGCATCTTCGTGATGTGCCTGACCGTGCTGATCACGATCTGCGTCGCCTACATCATGTACAAATCGCGCTGGGGCAGGCAGGTCCGCGCCGTCGTGCAGAACCGCGTGATGGCGGGCGCCGTCGGCATCAACACCGAGAAGGTCGACCGTTACACCTTCGGCCTAGGCTGCGGCATTGCCGGCATCGCCGGCTCGGCCTTCACCATGATCGGTTCGACCGGACCGACCGCCGGCCAGCTCTACATCGTCGATACGTTCCTGGTCGTCGTGTTCGGAGGTGCTGCGAGCCTGCTCGGCACCATCGCTTCAGCCTTCACCATCTCGCAGACGCAATCGACGCTCGAGTTTTTCCTCTCGGGATCGATGGCCAAGGTCATCACGCTGCTTGCGATCGTCGCGATCCTGATGATGCGGCCGCAGGGACTGTTTGCGCTAAAAGTTCGAAGATAAGAACAAGAAGGCTCGGTCATGATCAACTCGCGTTTCTTCAATCGCTCCGAGCTCATCGGCTTCGTGACGCTGGCCCTCCTGTTGTTCCTCATCCTGCCGCTGACACTCGACATCTTTCGCCTCAACCTTGTGGCCAAATACCTGACCTACGCCTTTGTCGCGGTCGGCCTCGTGCTGTGCTGGGGTTATGGCGGCATCTTGAGCCTCGGCCAGGGCGTGTTCTTCGGCCTCGGCGGCTACTGCATGGCGATGTACCTCAAGCTCGAGGCCTCGAGCGTCGAAAACACCAAGATCCAGTCGACGCCGGGCATCCCCGACTTCATGGACTGGAATCAGATTACGCAACTGCCGTTGTTCTGGAAGCCGTTCCATAGTTTCCCCTTCACGCTACTTGCAATCTTATTGGTGCCGGCGTTCTTCTCCTTCATCATCGGTGCTGCGATGTTCAAGCGCCGGGTCGGTGGCGTGTACTTCGCGATCATTACGCAGGCGATCGCAGCCATTTTGACGATCTTGATCGTCGGCCAGCAGGGCTATACCGGCGGCATCAACGGCATCACCGATTTGCGCACCCTGCACGGCTGGGACATCCGCACCGACCACGCAAAATTCATCCTGTATTTCGTCGAGGTAGTCCTGCTGTTCGGCTGCATCGTGCTGGCCCAGTTTATCCGCCTGACAAAGCTCGGCCGCATCCTGGTGGCGATGCGTGAACAGGAGGATCGCGTGCGCTTCTCCGGCTACAGCGTCGCCAATTTCAAGATTTTTGCATTCTGTATGGCTGCGATGTTTGCCGCTATTGGCGGCGCGATGTTCACGCTTGAAGTCGGCTTCATGTCGCCGTCGTTCGTCGGCATCCTGCCGTCGATCGAGATGGTAATCTACACCGCGGTCGGCGGGCGGCTTTCGATCTTCGGTGCGGTCTACGGCACTTTGCTGGTCAATTTCGCCAAGACCAGCCTATCGGAATCCTTCCCGCAGCTCTGGCTGTTCGGGCTGGGCGCGCTATTCATCGCCGTCGTGCTGGCTTTCCCGGATGGTCTCGCCGGAATCTGGCGCGACTACGTGCAGCCCCGCATCGACCGACTGATGTCGTCGCGCAAATCGAAAAACGGCTGGACCGATTCTTCGGTCGCCGACGGCGCGCCGGCCGAGTGAGGGGGTAACCATGCTGATAGGCCACCAGCCCAAGGAATTCCTGCTCGCGGTCGAGGCGCTCACGGTCTCCTTCGACGGTTTCAAAGCAGTCAACGATCTGTCGTTCTATGTGGAAGAGAACGAAATCCGCGTCATCATCGGTCCCAACGGTGCCGGCAAGACAACCGTGCTAGATCTGATCTGCGGCAAGACCAAGGCGACCTCAGGCTCGATTCAGTTCCGCGGCCAGGAACTGACGAAGCTGAAGGAAAACCAGATCGTGAAGGCCGGCGTCGGCCGAAAATTCCAGACGCCGTCGATCTTCGACGATCTCACCGTGTTCGAGAATTTGGAAATCTCCTATCCGCGCGGCCGCACCGTGTTCGGCTCGCTTGCTTTCAAGCGCGACGCCGCAGTTCGCGAGCGGGTCGAGGAAGTCTCCGAGATGATTTTCTTGAAAGATCGTCTCAACGTTTACGCCGCGCAATTGAGTCACGGCCAGAAGCAATGGCTCGAGATCGGTATGCTGCTGATCCAGAATCCGGACCTTCTGATGCTCGACGAGCCCGTCGCCGGCATGAGCGTCAGCGAGCGCGTCAAGACCGCTGAATTGCTCAACCGCATCATCAAGGACCGCTCGGTGCTGGTGATCGAGCACGACATGAAATTCGTCGAGGACATCGCCCACAAGATCACGGTGCTGCACCAGGGCCAGATTCTGTCGGAAGGCTCGATGGAGCACGTCAAGAACGATCCCAAGGTCATCGAAGTCTATCTCGGGCACTAAGGTTCGGCCAAGGATAAGGAGCATTTTGATGCTGGCGATCTCGGATCTTCATGTCGCTTATGGCCAGAGCGAAGTGCTGCACGGCCTCAACGTGTCGGTGGCGGCCAACGAGATCGTCGCGATCATGGGCCGCAACGGCATGGGCAAGACCACGCTGATGAAGTCGCTGATGGGCATCCTGCCGACCAAGAGCGGCTCGGTGACCATGGAAGGCACCGAGCTCAGCAAACTGCAGAGCTATGAACGCGTCGCCAAGGGCCTCGCTTATGTGCCGCAGGGGCGGATGATCTTCTCCACTATGACGGTGAAGGAGAACATCGAGACCGGTCTCGTCGTATCCGGAGAATCCGAGGTGCCCGGCAATATCTACGAATTGTTCCCGGTGCTCTTGGAAATGAAGAATCGCCGCGGCGGCAATCTCTCCGGCGGCCAGCAACAACAGCTCGCGATCGCGCGCGCGCTCGCGACCAAACCCAAAGTGCTGCTGCTGGATGAGCCGACCGAAGGTATCCAGCCGTCGATCATCAAGGACATGGCGCGGACGCTCAAGCGCATCCGCGACGAACGCGGATTGTCGATCGTGGTTTCCGAGCAGGTCCTGAGCTTCGCGCTCGATATCGCCGACCGGGTGCTGGTGATCGAGAACGGCGAGATCGTGCGTGATGACGCGCGCGCAAGCGTCGATGCCGCGCAGATCTCGAAATATTTGTCCGTCTAAATCCACCGTAGCTTGTAAACAGGGGAGCTTTCGATGCCAGAAACACTGATCAAAGTCGATCTCACGAAATCGGCCTACGAAAACGACATGATCCACAATCGCTGGCATCCCGATGTGCCGATGGTGTCATGGGTCAGCCCGGGCGACGATTTCATCATCGAGACCTATGACTGGACCGGCGGCTTCATCAAGAATAACGATTCCGCCGACGACGTGCGCGACATCGATTTGTCGATCGTGCACTTCCTGTCCGGCCCGATCGGGGTCAAAGGCGCCGAGCCCGGCGATCTCCTGGTGGTCGATCTGCTCGATGTCGGACCGCTGAAGGAGAGCCTGTGGGGCTTTAACGGCTTCTTCTCCAAGAAGAACGGCGGCGGCTTCCTGACCGATCATTTCCCGCTGGCGCAGAAATCGATCTGGGACATCGAGGGTCTCTATACGTCGTCGCGCCACGTTCCCGGTGTAAATTTCGCCGGCCTCATTCACCCCGGCCTGATCGGCTGCCTGCCGGATCCGAAATTGCTCGCGACCTGGAACGAGCGCGAGACCGCGCTGATCGCGACCAACCCCACGCGCGTGCCCGGGCTCGCCAATCCGCCTTTCGCCCCGACCGCCCATGCCGGCCGGGCGAAAGGCGACGCCAAGGCCAAAGTTGGCGCCGAAGGCGCGCGCACGGTG